>OIWN01000186.1_pt1 | contig 57247 bp, 61 predicted proteins | sample 1587591 | NCBI WGS metagenome assembly OIWN01 (sample SAMEA3888901, study PRJEB22519) | human gut metagenome | biome: human gut; feature: human-associated habitat; material: faeces | place: Denmark | collected 2010 | reverse complement strand
TCCCGTTGCGGGAGCAGTATCTGTGTCGGCGGAGGCGGCAGACACCGGAAGCTGAACCATGGACACGATCATACAGAGCGTTAGGATTTTTGCCAGGAATCGCTTGTTCATGCCGATTGTCATTCTCCTTTCACTAGGCGAGAGTCGTTCCCGCCTTCGGGGGCCTGTTCAGATTGGCCCCCAAAGCCTTCTCCCACGGGCGGCTCCCTCGCCTGAGTCGGGAACCGCTGGTTAGGCCGCTCCACCCTAGGAGTGAATATCCATGTCATGTTCATCACCTCCTCTTTGCCCCGCCGGGTGGCGGGGATTGTATCGATCTACGAATCTCAATATCCTTCTATGGGATGAGGTAGATTGCAGCCACGGCTGTACCAGCGTTGTTCAGCGCCAGCACTACCATCTGCATTTTTTGCGGGGGAACGTCAGCGGTCACACAGGATACGCACTGGCCATCCTGCATACGGTAGACCGGCACTTCCTCTCCTACAGAGGCGAGAAACTCGAACGCAGTCTTACCGTCTTCCTGAATACTGAGCACAGGCTCCCGGTACTGGAGGGAGCAGTTCAGGTATATACCATCCCGGGGGCCATTCGGCATCTGGTACAGTGCCAGTGTCTGGGGCGAGACGGCAGCGAGTGCTCCACCATCCTCCAGGTAGAAGCCACGCTGAAAGTCTGGCTTGTCCAGCACCACTTCAGTTTCGTTCTCACCATCCAGGGCTTTGTAATAAAAGCGCTCGTTCTCCCGTATGTAGTCCCCGGTCAGATACAGGTACCGCCGCGCGGTGGCCGGGGAGACGATTCCGAAGCCGGTATCCGCCGCTGCATCCCCCCGGTCTCTCTGGGTGCTCAATCCTCGAAGCAACTGTTCCTTCTTGTTTTTCTCCTCCACCAGATAAATCAAAAACCCTACGGTAAAGGCTGCAATATCCAGGAAGAAGGCCACTGCCAGGCTGAACAGGGCCAGCCCACGGTTAGGGCTCCGCAGGTAGATGCCGGCTTGATCCACAGCATTGTGCTCCGCGATATACAGCCGGCTCAGGTCGTCCAGATGGTCCATGGCCTCTGTCCGGTCATAATTTCGCAGCAAGCTGTTTTCTGTGCCGGAATATGCCGGAAGCGTACCTATAGCAGACTTCAGCGCATCCAGCTTTTCTTTGGTGGAGCCGATGGCATCCTTGAGCAGTTTCTGCTTCTGGGTCAGCAGTTCTGTATTGGTGGGGTCCAGCTTCAGCAGCTTGGACACATCTTTCAGACTGGATTGGGTCGTTCTGATGGATGAGTTGACGCTTTTCAGCGCCTTGTCCAGTCCTGTGGTATCGCCGCCGATCTCAACGGTAATGCCCTTGATTCTGCTTGCCAAATTGCGTCACCTCCTTAGAAACGGTCAAAGTCCTCCTGCGATGCTACCTTGTCGTAGGTCACGCCATCGTTGCCTTTTTCCGTCCACATATCCATCACAAGGCCTATGGTGAGGAGGTCAAGGTCAGCGATGGAAATGCCGATCTCGGTACATCGCAGGAGGAACAGAGCCGTGGTCATTTCACGGCTGCTGCGCTGGAGTTTTTTTTAGAAGCCACATCGGTCACCAGATTGGAACCCCACAGTTCCAGAATCTCCGGCAGGATTTCGTAGATGGAGAACATCTCAAACTGGTCGAGCCAGTCATCAATGTTGTCCGGGATACTGTGGTCGGCATGGTAGGCCATGATGTAGGCCACGTTCTCGAAGATCTCCAAATCTTCAATGGCGAAGGACCCATCCTCGTTTTTCTTCTTGCTGTAGGAAGCCTCCAGCTTGGACAGGTCCTTGAAAATATCCCGTTTGAACTTGATGCGGTACAGACGGGGGATGGTGGCGGAGGAGCGGAACTTGACCTCTTTATCGCCAACGGTTATGGTTTTCTCCAGCATAATCAGGCCACCTCCTCATCCGGGACATAAACGGCCTTGTACCAGTTGTCATAGGCAGTCTTGTCTGTGGTATCGCCGGTGCGGCTCTTGACCAGCCCATCGCTGCGGGGATCGGCAGTCAGGGACAGGGTCTCAGTACCCGGCTCGATGGTGTCCTCTTTGGTCTTGGACTCAATGGAAGGACGGGACGCGCTGCAGTTGTACAGCACATGACGGATGGCCTTCACATCGCCGTCAAACTCAAAGAGCAGGGCAAACTTCTCTGTCTCGGTGACGTCGGACTTCTCCACCAGCACACCCTTGCTGTCCAGCTTTTCCCGCAGGATTTCGGTGCGGAACCACTCCGGGATAAGGGCCATTTCCAGATCGCCGCTGTAGCCGTTGTTGGAACTGGTGCGGAAATACACGATGCCATCCGCATAGAAGGGGGAGGAATCGCCCTCCGCATCCAGACTCAGGCTGACAGCGCCGGGGATGGCCTTGGGTGTATCGTAGGTAAAGGTGGTCACACCGTCCACGACCGTTTCGGTCAGCTTGGCGGCATGAACATTCTTCAGATTGTATTTGACTTTATTGCTCATCGCGGTCAAACCTCCATTTCAAAGTAGTACAGGACTTCATAAAGCCGCTCGCTCTCAATCCAGGTTTCGGTTTTCTCATAAAAAATGCCGTGCTGATCCAGAACAGCCTCCAGCTGCTGTTCCACCGACAAGTCCTTACAATCGGTGTACAGTTCAATGTGAACTTCGGAGATTTTATAGTAGACTGCTCCGTCAGCGGCGAAGTTGTCGCTGCCCGGAAGCAGATAACAGACAAACGGCGGCTCCGGGGACTCGCCCTCCGCAAAGTGGTCATAGGCAAAGGGCAGCCCGGATTCCGTCAGCATTTGGATCAGTTCATCCATGCCGCAGGCTCCTTTCGATGTCTTTCTCCAGCTGGTCGATGCCAGCCTGTTCAGCCGGGGCGATATGGCTTCTTCCCGGAACCCTGCCACCGCCGCGCTTGGCATGACCGTGTTCCAGCAGATGCGCCAGCTGGTAGCGGTTGCGGGAATACACGGTCACCTCCAGCGAATGAGCGGTTTCCCTGGTGTTCTTAGTAGACCAGCTTTTCGCATAGGCTCCGGTCGCTCTGGGAGCGGTGGCCTTGATCTGGTTCTTCACCAACGTACTGGAACTTTTCACCGCTTCCTTCATCTCATCACAGGCCACATCGGCATACTCGTTCAGTTCCTTCATGACGGTTTCGGAGAGCGAATCAATGGGAATTTTGAGTTTTGCCATCTTATCGTCTCACTTTCCGGCAGTGCAGCTTGATGCCCTTGCGCTTAAAATTCATATGATCGACAGACAGAACATCGTACAGTTCATCCTGAAACTGCACCCGATAGCCCGTGGAGGTGATTGCCGCTGACTGAGCACACCAGCGGATGGTGAAGTCAATGGTGGAATCATCCACCACCATCCCGGCATCGGTCATTTCCTTGCCGCCCTCGGCACTGACCGTGGCATAGCAGGTGTAGTAGGGCTGCCACTCGTTTTTGTGATTGCCGATAGAATCCACCGTCACCGTGTTTTTACTGAGGTAGATACGGACATTCAGCAGTTCAATCTTCATCAGAAGGCCTCCTTCCGGGAACCGAAAAGTAGAGAACGGAGGGTCAACGTCAGGGCGTGATGGTCGGCTTCCTCCCGGTGTTCGTAGAAATAGGCCACCGTGTACATGACCGCCACCCTGCCGTTCTCTACCTGGGTCAGAACATCGGTACTGTCTGCCCGGAGAATGTCAGAACACAGCTTTTCGGCTCCGGTGATAAGGGCGGTGATGATGGAATCATCATCGTCAAAATCCACCCGGAGATACTGCTTCATTTCTTCCAGGGACACAATCATATCTCGTCACCACCTCGGTCATAAAAGATTGGCGGTACCACCCTTGAGAGCGGCACCGCCGTAATCAGGGTCATTCGGTCTTCAGCTTCAGAATCTGCACCGCCTCGGGCAGGATCAGCTTGCCGTCCACGCGCTCCTTGGCCACATAGCCGATCATGCCGTTTCCGGCGAACAGTTCGGTCAGCTGCTTGAAGGAACGGGTGCCACGGTCGCCGATGTTGTAGTAGCTGTAGTCGCCAAAGGCGATGGCGTTCTCCGGCACATACTCGGAGGTATGAACGCTATAGCCCAGAATGCGGTCAGGCTCACCCGCCTGATAGGACGGCTGCCAGATGTAGGCTCCGTTGTTGTCCTTAAACTTGCGGATCTGTGCCACGGTCTTGTCGTTCATAATGAAAGACGCATTCTTGCGGTAGGGGCGCTTGAGTTCATAGATGAGGCCCAGCACATCGTCCGCCTTCAGTGCGGCAGAAAGCGTACCGGCTACATGACCGCCGCCGACTTCTGCGAACAGGCCCAGGGGCTGACCCACACCGGTGCCGTTGAGGAAGGCATCCTCCTCGGCATTGGCCAGCGCCTTGCCGAACTGCTCGATGATGTAGCTTTCCAGATTGAAAGCGCTGTCATAGAGCAGCTCCTCGGTCACCTTGATGGCAACGTGCAGCTTGTGGGCATCCAGCAGGATCTGGGCGAAGGTGGCATCGGAGAACTGGAGCGCACCGCCTTCCTCGATCCATGCGGCAGCAGGCTTGGTGGCTGCGATATTGATCTTGTGCTCACCGGAAGTGGTGATCACATGGCCCAGACGGCGCATGATGTTCTCCTCAGACAGAGTCTGAATCAGGCGGCGGTCATACTCCTCGGGCACGAGGTAGCCGCCATCGGCATCCACGCCTTCCTGTAGAACGTTGCTGACCTGACGGAAGTTGGTGCGCAGGGCGGTCAGCATTCCCTTGCGGTATTCGTCAGACGCACGCCCGGTCTTGACCTCCGGCTGCTTTCCGGTGGTGGGCTTGGAAGTGAGGGGTGCATTCACAGGCTTGCTGAGTTCCGCATCCAGCGCCTCCTGCCGTTCCAGACGAGCGATTTCCTTGCCGAGATCGGCGATGTCCTGCTCCATGCGGGTATAAGTGGCATCGTCCTCGGCAGTCAGGGTACCCTTCTCGGTACGATGGGAATCCAGAAATGCCTTGGCGGCATTCCATGCGGTGTTGCGCTTTTCGCGCAGTTCCTGAATCGTCATAATCAAAAATCCTCCTTAATGTTTCATCAGATTGAGCCGCTCCATGAGATCATCCACGGAGCGTTCCGGTTGGGTGGGCTTCTTTTCGATGCGGCATTTCGCCGCCAGCTTGTCCATCAGGTGGTTGGTCACCGCCGCCCGGGAAAACAGCATCGGCCCGGTGACGTGATTCTCCGCGCCAGTAACTTCCGGGCGGGTCATAATCTCATCGGCAAAGCCCAGATCGACCGCCGTGTGGGCGTCCATCCAGGTTTCCGCATCCATCAGGTGGGACAGCTTGGCGCGGCTCATGCCGGTCTTGATCTCATAGGCGTTGATGATGGATTCCTTCACCTCGTCCAGCATGGCGATGGCTTTCTGCATTTCTGCCGCATCGCCCATAGCCATGGTGGCGGGATTGTGGATCATCAGCATCGACACAGGAGACACCAGCACCCTGGGGCCAGCCATGGCAATGACGGATGCGGCAGAGGCAGCAATGCCGTCAATCTTAACGGTCACGCTGCCTCTGTAATCCATGAGCATATTGTAGATTTGAGCCGCAGCCACACAGTCGCCGCCGGGGCTGTTGATCCAGACTGTGATATCGCCGCTCCCGGCATTCAGTTCCTCCCGGAACAGCTGGGGCGTGATATCATCGTCAAACCAGCTTTCCTCGGCGATTGTGCCGTTCAGCGTGAGAATCCGCTGCTCCGGTTCCGTCTCCGTTGGAGCCTGATTCGTCCAGTTCCAAAACTTCTTCATTTTCGGTTTCCTCCTTTCCCGCGAAGATACCCGCGTCCTGCAGCTTGGTCATGTTTCCGTTGATGAGATATAAGTCACCGCCGAGTTCGGCAGGGATGCGGTCCAGGTTTTCCAGTTCCCGGATGTCGTTGGCAGACATCCAGCCGTTCTGTCTGGCGGTGGCGTAGCCGTTCATCCGGCTCTCGTAGTCGCCACGCAGCAGACCGTCCACGTTGAACTTTACGAAATACGATTCTTTCTCTTTCTCCGAAAGCAGTGCCCGGTTGATGGCCTGCTCCCAGCGCACGATCCACGGCTCCAACGTGTACTTCACAAATTCCAGCGACTGCTGCTCAATATTAGAAAAGCTCGACTTCTCCAGATCACCGACCATGTGGGGCGGGACCCGGAAAATCCGAGCGATTTCGTCAATCTGAAATTTTCTGGTTTCGAGGAACTGCGCCTGCTCCGGGGAGATGGAGATAGGCGTGTATTTCATGCCTTCCTCCAGCACAGCCACCTTATTGGCGTTGCCGCTGCCCCCGAAGGCCGCGTTCCAGCTGTCCCGGACACGGGCAGGGTCTTTCACTGTCCCCGGATGCTCCAGAATGCCGCCGGGGGTAGCGCCGTTGGCGAAAAACTTGGCTCCGTACTCCTCACAGGCAATCGCCATACCGATGGCATTCTTTGCCATGGCAATGGGACTGTATCCGACCAGACCATCGAAACCCAGCCCCGGAATGTGCAGCACATCGGAGGGCTTCAGAATCACCGTGCCGTCCTTCATGGTCGGCGCATCAGAATCCTGCACCTGGTACTGGTAGTAGAGGTGGCCCATATCGTCCCTGTCAACGGTCATGCGGTTGGGCATCAGCGGATACAGTGCAACGACCTCGCCTTTGCCGTTTCGGATGATCTGGGAGTAGGAGTTGCCCCACAGCAGCAGATGGGACATCGCCGTTTCCCGAAACACAAAGCTGGTCATCTCCGGGTTCGGCTCATCGTGGAGAATGCGGTACAGCGGATGCTGTAGAGCCTTTTCCTTGCTGCCGTCCTCCCGGTACTGATACAGGTGTACAGGCAGACCGGCGATGGCTTCAGACAGAATGCGGACACAGGCGTAGACCGCCGTCATCTGCATGGCAGATCGTTCATTCACCGGCTTGCCCGCGGTGGACTGACCGAGGAAAAAGCGGTATCCGCTGCCGTTTAAGCTGTTGGTGGGCTTGTCTCTCGATCTGAACAAGCCGGAAATGATACCCATGAGAATCACTCTCCCTTCATAAGCATAGAAAAAAGCCTCCACCGGAATCGGCAGGGCCATTAAATAAACAGGATACCCCGCTCATCATAGACACTGGTAGTTGGCACACTACGGATACAGCGGTCAAGTCCCATGATGAGGGCCACGATGCCGTCAATCTTTTCAACCGAGCGTTCCTTGTCCGGCTTGATATTGCCAGCCGGGTCCTGGCGCATGACCACATTCTGAGCCATCCACTTGAGGACAGGATTGCCGCCGTGGATGATATTTCCCTCCATCAGCAGCTTGTACAGTTCCTTGGACGGTGGGGACATATCTTTAAAGCCCTGCCCGAAAGGAACCATTGTGAATCCCTCATCTTCAAGATTCTGTACCATCTGGGTCGCATTCCAACGGTCGTAGGCGATCTCCTTGATATGGTAGTGGGTTCCCAAATCCATAATGAACTGTTCGATAAATCCGTAGTGGATCACATTACCCTCCGTAGTGTTGATATAGCCCTGGCGTTCCCATACATCGTAAAGAACGTGGTCGCGCCGACACCGCAGTTCCAGTGTCTCTTCCGGCAGCCAGAAGAAAGGCAGCACGATGTATTTTTCATCCTCCGCCCTCGGTGGAAAGACCAAGACAAAGGCCGTAATATCGGAGGTGCTGGAAAGGTCAAGCCCTGCATAACAGTCCCGCCCTTCCAGCGCGGCTACATCAATGGGCAAATTGCCCCGGTTATAGATATGCTCAGGAATCCACACTACCGTGGCATTCGTCCACATATTCAGACGGAGCTGCTTGAACACATTTTCTTCCGCGGGGTTCTCCAGGGCGTTTTTGTATGCTTCCCGGACACGCTCTATGGAAATGGTGTGTCCCAGTGAGGGGTTTGCCTTATACCAGTTCGCTTCATCGTTCCAATCGTCCCCCTCCTCCAGCCCGTAAACAACCGGGTAGAAAGTTGCGTCTGCCTTTCTGCCATGCATGATATCCAGGGCTTTGGTGTGTAGTTCATAGCAGATGCTCTGCTTATCCGTGCCAGCCGTAGTGATGATAAAGAAAAGTGGCTGCTCACGGGCATCGCCGGAGCCTTTGGTAAGAACATCGTATAGCTTTCGGTTCGGCTGGGCGTGTATCTCATCAAACACCAGACCGGAAACATTCAGCCCGTGTTTGGTACCTGTTTCAGCAGACAACACCTGGTAAAACCCGGCATTGCTGTAGTTGACAATACGTTTGGTGGCGGCGGTGATTTTTGACCGCTTCATCAGCGCCGGAGACATCTGCACCATCTGCTTCGCCACATCGAATACGATGGATGCCTGGTTGCGGTCACACGCCGCACCATACACTTCGGCACTGGCTTCTCCATCCGCATACAGCAGATACAGCGCAATGGCAGCCGCCAGTTCTGACTTGCCCTGCTTTTTCGGGATCTCCACATAGGCAGTCAGAAACTGTCGTTTTCCGTCTGCTCGGACAATCCCGAAAATGTCCCGGACAATCTGCTCCTGCCAAGGGAGCAGAAGGAACTTCTGTCCAGCCCACTTACCCTTGGTATGGCAGAGGTTCTGAATGAAGGTCACCGCCCGGTCGGCTTTCTTATTGTCATAATGGGAAGTCGGCAGCATGAAGGGGGAAGGTGTGTATTCAAACGACATCACTCATCACCTCCCAACAGTGCCTCCATCTCATCAGTCGGATCAGCGGCACCTTCGCCGCCGACAATTCTGCTCCGGGCAGAAGGCGTCAGACCAAACTGCTCACAGAATTTCAGCATGATTTTCATATTTGTCTGGGCGATTGACACCTGCGGTACCTGCTGTAGATATCCGTTAGGTGTACGCACCATTGTGCCGTGCTGGGTGATGAACTCTTCCGCTTCCTTCCACCGGGCATACGCCTGGCAGTAGCCTGCAAAAGCCGCCATATCCATCTCGGTCAGAAGCCCCATCTGCTCCAGCGTTTTGCCCATTCGCTTCCACTCCTTCTTGGCTTCATCTTCCAGCCAGGCCGGGCAGCGAGGGGCTTTTTTTGCTGGCTTCGGCTCGTTGGGATTCAGCGGTCTGCCACCGGGATTTCCCTCCAGAACCTTCAGCGCAGTCGGCTTCGGTTTTCTTCCCCTCTGTGCCATCGGTCCCACCTCCTTTCGCAAAAATGGCAGTAAAAAAGACCCCTTTCGGAGTCTGCGTAAAGAGAAACAGCCCTGTGATCAGGGCTGTCCTCGTGTCGTTATTGCTGTTCGCCCGTCAAAATGAAGTGGGCGTATTTGTCTCTGTGTTCTTCGATAAAGACCACCAAATCGTAAAAACGCATCTCATCGGCAATGACCTGAACAGCATTGGTGTCGAACATATTGGTTCGCCCCGTGGCTCTGACAGCCAGAATCTGTTCCCGCACCTTATCGGTCATTGTGGGGACTATCTGGAAACTATCTACTCCATAAACAAGGTTCAGGCCGCCACCGCTGTCCCAGGACATCATAATGTTTCCGGCATCATCTACTCCGATGACTGTACCTTCCGTGCCGATGGGAGGTGCCTGGGGATCGTCCATCGAAATGAGCCGTACTCTGGTTCCAGCTGGATACTGTTCACGGAGGCGTTCCACCGTCTTGCGGTCTGGGAATCCATTACTCATTCAACCCCACCTCCTTGAGCAGCCTGGAGGCGTAGCGTTTGCCCACGCTGTCCGTGAGCGCGTTTTCCAGAAAACTGGGGTCAAAGCCAAAGTGGGCGTAGCCGTCAAGGCATACCTCGTAGTAGTGCAGGGACGGCATACCCAGCTTTCGTTCCTCGTGCATGATGTATATGATGGCATCCACATACCCGAGACTCACATCCCCCAGCAGGGAGAACACTTCCACATTCATGGTTTCCTTGTAGTAGAAGGTCGGATACCCCTCATAGCGGTCGAGTCTGGCTTCATCGTATTCGGTGATCTTCCATACCAGTACGGGAACGCTGGAGCCTTCCTTCTTTTCAATCGTGAGGTAGCTGCCGGACTGGCTTCCTTTGAACAGAAGCTGGTAGTTTGGAATGGTTGCCTTTCCCACATACACTGCATAGGGGCATCGCTGAACCATTTGGGCAATCGACAGGTTACTGCCGTATGCAAGGTAGTATTTTTCTTTCATATTCGTTTCATCCTTTCTGAAGGGTTCACCCTCCTACCACCTTAAGACCGCCGAAGCGGTCGGAAGGGGGCCTGAGGCTAAATCCTTCAAGCAGCGTTTCTCCCATGTCTGAATGCGGTGTCGCCGTCCAGATTGCGGGTCAGAAGCTCTCTTGCGGTTGCGAACTCGTCACCGATGAAGCCGAGCCGGAGGAGCCAGGTTCTCATGGCGTATTTCGGATTCTCGACCTGGGGTTCTTTGGGGCTGGCGGTTTTGACCATCAGCGCCATCTGGCTCAGTGCGAGGCAAAGCTGAATGTAGCTTTTCAGTTCGCCTGCGTGAAGCCCGCCTCTGCGCTCTGCGTTCGGGTTTGCGAACTGGAAGCATCTGAACTCGATCGTGCCGTGGGTGAAGCAGGCGTGGTAGTTGAGCATATGGTAGCGGCTGCTGTTGTAATGCTGGTTTCTGCTTTCGTATCGGTAGCCCTCGTACCAAATGTCCGCCAGGGCATCCATCGTCTGGGGCTTCCTGCGGTTCAGCTTGGCGAGGAAATCCTTGTCGACCGTGTTGCAGTAGCGGTTGATGCGGTTGCGGTCAAGGCGCAGGGCAGAAATCAGAAGGCTTTCGTGGCTTGCCATGATGTTGGCGAGGTTGCGCAGGGTCTGGGGGCTGTGTTCGCCCAATCCGATGTGGATGTGTACTCCGCACATATGGGCGGGGTCGCTTTTCGCTCCGGCGTGGCGGAGGTTGCGGATGATTTCCTGCAAATCCTCAATGTCGCTGTAGTGGAGGATCGGCGTTCCCATCTCCGTTTTTTCCTCATCGCGGTCAGCGTGGATGCTGGAGTCTCTGGTAATTTTCCACTCTCTGCCCTGGCTGTCCTTGCAAGCCCAGGCGTAGTAGCTGCCGCCGATGTACCGAACCGTATCCTCCGTGCCGTAGTAGGCTGCGATGGTGCGGCAGGCTTTTTCTCTGGTGATGTTGTACATCTCAACCTCAACGCCGATGGTCTGCTTCTTCATTTCTTCAATCTGGATTCTGGTCTTTTCATTCATAATATGTACCTTCCTTTCGGTTCTAAGCGATGTGTGTTTTCCCTTTCGGTAGTGACATATTCGCTCTAAAAGCACATATTATCAAGTTAATTACGGGCCATAATGTACACGATCTTTGGGAAGAGATACTGTGTATATTATGGCAGATCAGTCTTCCTCGACATCTGCTTTTGCCGCCTTTGCCGCCGCCCGTTTTGCCTTCTGGTCGGCTTTGAACTTCTCGGCTTCCGCTTCGGTGCGGAACGCTGCGTACCCCTGCAGGTTGGACATCAGCGCATTGCGGTAAGTTTTCGGCTCGCTGCCGCCAAGCCCCAGCTGGATGAGCCAGGTGCGAAAATAGTATTTTTCGTTCTCCGGCTTCAGTTCCTTTGGGCTGATTCGCTTGGCTTCCTTCGCCTTGGTCACCATGATGGGTACCAGGTAGGTGAACGCCTGGTCCTTATCGGAATCGCCCGTGCTGGCAAAGGTGATGGTCACCTTCTCATCATCAAATGCGATACCCTTGCTTCCATGTTCGGCGCAGAGGGCGAGAAACGCTGCTTTGTCTGCGGGCGGATTATTCTCCAGAGCCTCCACCAGAGCCTCACTGACGGCGAAACACGGCAGGCCAACCGCCTTGTTCAAAAGATACTGCTTGCTGTGGAGCATAAACACCAGCCGTTTCATGGCATCTGCGTCCATGTCCATAAGGGGAACCGAAACTGCCAGTTCCGTGATTTCCCTGTCCAGGAATCCCTGGGCTTCCAAATGTGTCCTCAATGCGGCTTCTCCTTCCTCCGACTCCGAAGTAATGGCTCCGGCGCGGTTGATAATGTAGTTGCCTACAGTGTAGGCAAAGGTCGGGGGACCCATGTAATGGATCTCACTCCCCGTAAATTCGGCGATGGATTTCGCCAGCTTCTTGCGGTCAGTTGCGTTTGTCTGAATGGTCATGGTATGTACCTCCTTGTTTTTTGGTACTACCATATATCGCTCTGAATCGATGAAATAGCAAGTCAATTCTGAGCGTAATCCATCTTAATTTTTAGCCCTTTTCCGCAGCCCAGACGATGCCGGACAGGATAAAATAGACACAGGGCAGAGCCACACCGTTGCCCCACATTTTGTATTCGGCGGCATCCGAGTGGGGTGTTTTCAGCCACTTGGCGATCTGGCTTCTGCTCTTTGGCTTTTTGTCGGCATCGGTCAGCTGTCTATAGGTTTCAAACACATCCTCCCAGCGGTCGATTTCCTCCTCAGAAGGATTCTCCTCACCAAGGTCACTGCACCACCAGTCGGCGAAGCCCTGGAGCCTTGCGCATTCAGTCGGTGTCAGGCGGCGGACCGTGTATCCGCTTTGCACGGCACCCGGCCCTTTGGCAACGAGGGTAGGCTGCAATTCCTCATCAAAAGTAGGTGAGAATGCTGCATTCCTGCCCTGGTTGAAGGTGTCTCTCCCGATGCCGTAACACACCGCTGTGGGGTCTTTGAAATCCCGTGCCATAAGGGTCGGAGCGGCATCTTCGGTCACCTGGGAGAAACCCCCGGTCGTCATAGCATAAATAGCATCGTGTTCAGCCGCATGATCCTGCAGCACAAAAGTCTGCTGTTTTGTTCCCGCATTGGCGCATACCACAGCGGATTTCTCACCCAGATCGCGTACTTCATTCCGCTGGTTCTGGGCAAACGCCACCACAGCGATACCGCCCTGATTGCAGGCTGGATTGCCACCGTTGGCATCAAGCGTCCGTGCGGTAACCGCTTCATAGAAACCCACATGAGGATTGGTGGATTTCATGCCATTGCTGTCCTTGGAACTGATGCCGTATGCCTTCGGTTGGAACAGCGTCTGGTCATTGTTACAGGACAGCGTGGAGGATTTGTTCTCCTGTAGGAGCACACCTTTACCACCACCCTCGCAACCACTGCGGATTTTCAGCGTGACCGGAGCGCACTCATCGGACATTACCAGCGGCACATTATTACCTCCAGTCCCCATCCGGCTGGTCAGGGTCTGGATCGAATCGCTTTCCTCGATCTTGATTCGGCTGTCTGTCGGATGATGCTCCAGCGGGATAACCGCCGGGGCATCCATGACACAGGGCGGATGATGGGACTCTGCCCGGAGCGTACAGGTCACTTCATCGGTGACATCCATTCGGCTGCCACCCTGGTCGTTGAGGACAATGCCGTTTCGCCCGGTACTCATCCCGCAGTTTACGCCCAGCGTGGCGCTTACATCCCCGGTCAGTTGTCCGTTGTATCCGTCAAAGCCTGACGCATCAGCGCAAGGCGCAACACTTCGGGCAATTCTTTGCCACGCACGGAAGCCCTCCGCAGAATACCCTGACAGGCCCTCTGACTTAAAAAGTATGTCGAAGGCACTCCTGCCTGCAAAATCTGCGACAAGGTAGATGCGTTTTCTTCGCTGGGGGACTCCCCAGAATTGAGCGTCAAGAACTCGGTAAGCAACGCTCCATCCGTCTCCCATGTAGCAGTCGGCATAGGGCCAACGGTTTTTCTCAGGCATAGGCACCTGGGTTTCCGGCTCTGCGATGCCGATGACCGCTTCAAGGACGGCTTTGAAGTCCTCACCGCCGTTTGAGGAAAATGCGCCCGGGACATTCTCCCAGACGCAGTATCTTGGATATTTGCCATTGGTAGCACACCTCATTTCTTTGATGATGCGGATGGCCTGATAAAACAGAACGGACTGCTGACCGTCCAGACCGGCTCTGCGACCGGCAACGGACATATCGGTACAGGGTGAGCCGAAGGTGATGATGTCCACAGGCTCAATCTTCCCGCCATCCATCCGGGAGATGTCACCGTAGTGCTTCATGAAGGGCAGCCGTTTCGTGGTGACCCGAATCGGAAACGGCTCGATCTCCGATGCCCACACAGGTGTGATGCCGGAAAGCAAGCCGCCCAAAGGAAAGCCACCAGACCCATCAAACAGGCTGCCGAGGGTCAGCTTCTTATTCATGATGCTCTACCTCCGAGTACGGGATCTTTACGTTATCCCGCAACAGAAACACACCATCGCTGCCGCCCACCTTCTCGATATAGCGGTGCACAATGACATCGGCGAACTTCTCGTCCAGTTCAATGCCATAACAGATGCGGTTTGTTTCCTCGCAGGCGATGAGCGTAGAGCCGGAACCCAGGAACGGGTCCAGTACGATACAGTTACTCATGCAGGAGTTCTGGATGGGATATGCCATCAGAGCCACAGGCTTCATGGTCGGATGTTCCTTGGAGGATTTCGGACGGTCATACTCCCAGATGGTGGTCTGCTTGCGGTCGGAATACCACTGGTGCTTACCACCCAGCTTCCAACCGAACAGACAGGGTTCATGCTGCCATTGGTACGGAGAGCGTCCCAGCACCAGGGCATTCTTCTTCCAGATACAGCACCCGGAAAGATAGAACCCCGCATCATGGAATGCCTGACGGAAGGTCAGCCCCTTGGAATCCGCATGGAACACATAGATGCTGGCATCCGACTCCATGTTCTGTTCCACATTCACGAACATGGCAAAGAGGAACTTATAGAAATCCTCATCGGACATATTGTCGTTTTTGATTTTTCCAGCAGTTTCCTCTACATTCACATTGTAGGGAGGGTCGGTCAGAACGAGGTTCGCCCGCTTGCCTTCCATCAAAGTGGTGTAGGTTTCCGGCAGAGTCGAGTCACCGCATACCAGGCGATGTCTGCCCAGAAGCCACACATCACCAAGCCTTGACATGGTCGGCTTTTGCAGTTCCGCCTCCACATCAAAATCATCCTCCTGGATGTCCTTGTTGTGGACTTTGGAAAAAAGCTGCTCGATCTCCGGGGCTTCAAAGCCAGTGAAGTCCGTGTTGAAGTTGGCGGACTGCAGGTCAACAATGAGGTCAGCCAGAAGCTGTTCGTTCCACGCACCCGTAATTTTATTGAGGGCGATGTTCAGAGCCTTGACCTTGTTCTCGTCCTCGATATGGACTTCCACACACTGCACTTCGGTGTAGCCCAGGTCTTTCAGAACCGTCAACCGCTGGTGACCGCCGATGACCGTCATGTCGTAGTTGACGATGATCGGTTCTACATATCCGAACTCCAGAATGGAGTTCTTGATTTTCTCATACTCTTTATCCCCAGCCTTCAGCTTCTTACGGGGATTGTAGGCAGCCGGACGGAGGGCATCCACCGACAGCGTTTTCCACTCCATTGCACTCATGCATTTTCCTCCTCACTGGCGGCGGCTCCAATGTACGGCTGCCGTCCTTCTTGCTCCCGGAAAAACCTGTCTTGGACATAGCATTCGTGGGAGCAGTATTTTCTGTTCTTGTTGCCGTAGGCCACAAAGGACTTGTGGCAGTAAGCACACTCCTTTTCATAGAAAGCAGTCGGCTTCTTCTTCAGGTCATCCTGGTGCGCCGACCACCAACGCCGTCTGCATTCGTCTGAGCAGAACTTCCGCTTACGCCCAGTCATCGGCTGCTCGATCTCCTTACCACAGGCAAGGCAGGCCTGACCTTTCATCATCTGCTCCTTCATGTTGATGGTCAGAACAGATGCGTATCCATCCAGCCCGTGGCTCTTGCAGTAGTTGCGGACGATGTCACGGGACAAGCCAACGACTGAAGCAATGGCCCGGTAACCCGTACCCTGCAGGCGCAGGTCCCTGATCTGCTTCTCTTGAAATTCTGTCATTGCTTCACATCCTTTCGCAGAAAAGTAAAACAGACCGAAAACACCCCATTTTGCGGATGTTTTATCGGTCAAAATCAAAACAATTCCGCAAAAGAGCCATCGCTTCCGAAAAGAAAATTCCTTGGAAACAATGGCTCTTTTTGCGTTCTGTATTCATTTTTACTACTTCGGGCCAGTCGCCCGGGTATCCCCCCTATTAAATTCTGCGATTTTGCGCGTTTGAGGGGGCGCCGGTCTTTAGGGAGCAAGCCCACAGAGATTTGACCCGCCCCTGGGGTCTGCGGCTGGTGTCCATCAGTAGTGGAACTCCTGGTATCTGTCCTCGGTCATGGTCTTGGTGTCATGGCAGTGCTTGCAAAGCGGCTGCCAGTTGTCCCGATCCCAGAACAGTTTTTGGTCACCACGATGGGGAACGATGTGGTCAACCACCGTAGCCTGGACATACTGCCCACGAGCAAAGCACCGGACGCACAGCGGATGGGATTTCAGGTATGCTTTGCTTTCTCTCTGCCATCGACTGCCGTATCCGCGCCTGCCAGCGGGCCTTGTTACCTCCGGGTGCAGGGCTTTGTGTTCCTCACAGTACATCGAGCCATAGGGAACAAGCCTTCCACAGCCGGGGTGCTTGCATGGTGTATTCGGTCTGCGCGGCATGGTTAATCCTCCCAGGGAAGGCCGGGCTTGCCGAAGTGTCCATAGGCGCTGACATAATTGTAATCCAGATACAGCAGATCCAGTTTCTCGATTATGCCGGAAGGGGTAAGGTCATAAGAATCCCTGATCCACGAACAGATCTGTTCCACAGGAACCTGCTCCGTACCAAAGCACTCCACCGCCACAGACACAGGCTCTGCCACACCAATGGCATAAGCCAGCTGCACCTCGCACCGTTTGGCCTGACCGGAACGTACAATGTCCTTTGCAATCTTCCTCGCCATGTACGCTCCGCTCCGATCCACCTTTGTGGGGTCTTTGCCGGAGAACGCTCCGCCACCATGGCGGCACATACCGCCGTAAGTGTCAGCGATGATCTTCCGACCAGTCACACCCGTATCCGCAAAGGAAGACCCAATCACGAAACGCCCGGTGGGATTCACCAGCCGTTCAAAGTCCGTGTTTAAATCATAGTCCGCAGCGGCGGTTTCCATGATAGCCTCGACAACAGGGCGCAGCTCCTCCACGGAAACATCCGCCTGGTGCTGGGTGCTGATGAGGAATGAGGTGATTTTCCAGCTATCGTAGTCGAAAGACACCTGTGCCTTGGAATCTGGCAGGAATAAGGCAGAAGAAAACTCCCGAAGCGTCTGCAAAGCACGAGTGGCTACGGCAAACGGAATCGGGAGCATTTCAGGGGTTTCATCTGTAGCATAACCAAACATCATGCCTTGGTCACCTGCACCATGGTTTCCATCGACACCGAGGGCAATGTCAGGACTCTGCTGGGTGATGATGGTACGCACTTGGTATCTTCCAACATGGGGAAGACCAATGCGGTTCAAAACGGTACGTGTCAGCAATTCATAATTCGGCAGGTGGCTGGATGTAATTTCTCCGGCGATGGTAATCTGGTAATCTTTGATCATACACTCCACGGCCACACGGCTCAACTTGTCATGCTGCAGACAGTCGGTGACGATGGCATCGGAGATTTGGTCGCAGATTTTATCCGGGTGTCCGCATGACACCTGTTCGCTTGTAAAAATCATAGGTTCCGGCTCCTTTCTATGTAGCGGCTGTGTGAAAGGAATGAAAAGACACAGCCGACCGAAAGAAAAAGAACCCAGAGCCGCGGCCCCAGGTTCTCATCCATTTCTGGCAAGTATAATAATAACACAGCGAAACAGGAATGTCAGTCAACCGGCAGTACACACTTAGTACACTTTTTATCCAGCCCATTTATACCGTACCTTGTACTCACTGTGCCAAGAATACGGAATCCGCTTTTCTTTCTGAAGTCTCCCAATGACAACAAAGGGGGCAACCCGCTGGCTGGCCGCATATCGTCTAATCGCCCCAATCGAATAATCTTCTGTTGCTACAAAGTGGGTATAGCTTTGGGGTTCAAGTAAAGCATCGCCAGCAAACTTATCTGCTGCATTCTCTTTTGCCATATCGGTGTTGTTCAGAGCATCAATGAAACCAGATGCCTTGGAAATATCGCCATTAACAATGTGACCGATTTCATGGAAAAGGGAAAACCAGAAAATATCTGCGAATGCACCTCGGATAGTCAGGGCCATCTGATATTCTCCATCTTTATTTTGAGAAATGTAGCCATGAACCGGAGCACCACGGAAATTATGCACTACGCTGAACTTTATGCCATATCGTGCCATAACGTCTGCCAGATCCTTCTGCAAATCGGCTTCGGGATTAAGCATGATGCTCTTCAAATCAGAAATCAGCTGTTCCACATTTTGTGCATCAAACTGAGGGACAGCTCTTGTATTCCGCTCACCGAATACCTGGCAAAGTCTTAGCCATGCGCCCATGACCACCGGATCGACCGGAGCCTTTTGTGATACTCGGAAAGCACCCACCGCAACCAGATCATTCAGCTTGGAAATATCACTTATACGGAGTGCTTTGCGGAGTGAAAGTATTGTGTTTTCTTTGTCCTGCTTACTGGGGATTAGCTGGACTTTTCTCATCCATACGATAATTTCATGCAGTTCAGGATAAACAGCCTTTTCAGCATCTGTAACCGTATTGGCTTCGTTCAGTTCCAGCAATTCAGCATCGTAGTTTGCCTGCAAATTCAGCCAGAAAGACTTCGGAACATCCAGGGCGTATTCCAATGCCATAGCAAAATTCGAGGAAATATCCTTTTTCCCGGCGATAACATTGCTGACATACGCAGGGGTAACACCTGTGCGAGTGGCAAGTTCCGCTTGGGTGATGCCCCTTTCCTCAAGGACATCTGCAATAGTTTCACCGGGGTGAATAATCAAGTCACGGGATATACCAGTTCTCTTTGTCGCCATGATAATCACTCACTCCTTCAATCTCAATTTCATCACAAATCATTATAGTATCTTGTGTAGCATTTGGTTCGATTATCAATCGTGCGTTTGCGGATACTCTCAACGAGTATCGGATTTGTTCGTAGCCGGTTAGCTGTTCGGGTCTTCCCAAGCCCAACTTTAGAAAATCTCCAAAACAGTCGGCGGCCTCCAGGTTGTTGAGATGCTTCTTAATTGCTCGAACCCAGTCAATCGGAAGCGCCTTCTTCAATTTGTTGAAGTCGGAAAAATACTTCTCGACTTTAGGGCTCGCATAAGTTACTCTCAATAAGCTTCACCACCGCACACCATCTTAACCATTTGGTTAATTTAATTATAACACCGAGTAGCCCAAAGTCAAGAAGAAAAATCGCCTTAGAGCAACTTACAGCCACTTAGGACCACTTCTGTGTACTTTTCAATCGTATCCCGACACCGCACCGATCTGTATTTTTAAGGCTTCTGTGATCCTCCGCATGATCTGCTCATCCCGGATACAGCCCTTGTACTCTTTCAGTCGATTTTTGTCGATGGTTTCGACCTGCTCCGCCAGAGCCATGCTGTGCTTATTCAGCCCTGCGCTCCAGCGGGGAATAAACACATGGGTCGGAAGTTGTCGTTTTTTGTAGACCCGTGAAGTCAGCGGAACAATCGTAATCACCGGGGAATGCTCGTTGGCTCGGTTATTGCTAACCACCAGCACCGGCCGAAAGCCGCCCTGTTTGCAGGAGCCTATGTTCTCACCTAAGTCAGCAAAGTAAACATCTCCGCGCTTACACATTTCCATCACCTCAACTCAGCATATAAGCGATTTCGTCCTCATCCCGATGGGCATACAATGATTCCAGGTCTTGGACTGCTTTCTTTCTGTATTTCCCCACCATGGTACGGCTCACAAAATACTTACGAGCAATTTCGTCCCAGGTCATCTCCTCCCAGATCATGTCGCAGAGAACTGCACCAGGGAGCCCTTTCAAGGAGCGAACAGCACTCTCAAAAAAGCGAATTTCCTCTGTGAGCCGGATGCACTCATCAGCCAAATGCTCGTACCACTCCTGATTGATCCGTTCCATCCGCTGCCGATAGTTCAAAGCAATGGTGGCGGTTTTATCCGAGGTGTTGCTGGTACTGACCCGCTCCCCTGTGGGCTGGGCATATTGCATGGTATCAATCATCTCGGTCTCGGAGATGCCTTTGAAGCTGGCAAGCTGGTGGCGAAGGCAATCCAACTGCATCTTCTTCGCCGGATAATCCCGAATCAGCTTTTCAATTCTCTCGCTCATGGGTTCCCTCCAATCCTTGCCCGTACCGCCTCAATCAGGGCGGACTGTCTCGTATCTTTCTTTTCCAGGGCTCTCATGACATCCTCGTCATGGGTGCCTTTTGTTACAATGTGGTGGATGACCACCGTGTGTTTCTGCCCCTGTCTCCACAATCTCGCATTCAGCTGCTGATATAACTCCAAGGACCACGTCAGCCCAAACCAGACGATGGTGTAGCCGCCATCCTGCAGGTTTAAACCATGCCCGGCGGAGGCCGGGTGGATGAGGGCAAGAGGGATTTTTCCGGCGTTCCAATCATCAATGTCCTTGGAGGTGTCGATGCACCGGGCATTCTTGAACCGAGCCTGTATTCTCTGAAGGTCGTGCTTATACCAGTACGCCACCAGGAGTGGCTTGCCGTTCGCTGCTTCCACCAGATCCTCCAGAGCATCCAGCTTTCGGTCATGGATGGGAATGACCTTCTTGTCCTCGCCGTACACAGCACCGTTTGCCATCTGAAGAAGTTTTCCCGAGAGTGCCGCCGCATTGACCGCATCCAGTTCCTCGCTGCCGATGGAGAGAACCATATCCCGCTGGAAGTCATCGTACAGTTTCTGCTCTTTGGCACTCATCACCACTTCGATGCGATTATCGATCCGCTCCGGCATATCCAGATAATCCACCGCTTTCATGGAAATGCAGATATCAGAAATCTGATTGTATATTGCGTCCTCCGCGCCCTCTCTGGGCTTGTAGCTGTAGATGATTTCCCGATTGCGCTTGTCCGGCACAAAGAACCGATCCCGAAATCCACCGATGAATCGCCCCAGCCGCTGCCCCATATCCAGCAGGTACATCTGGGGCCACAAGTCCAGAAGCGAATTTGGTGCCGGCGTGCCGGTCAGGCCAACAATGCGCGACACTTTGGGGCGGACCCGCTTCAGGGCTTTGAACCGCTCTGCCTTACTGGATTTGAAGGAGGATAATTCATCAATGACCACCATATCGAAATCCCAGGGATGGTTCTCCACCAGCCACGCCACATTCTCTCGGTTGATGATGTAGATAAAGGCTTCCCTGCGAAGTGCCGCTTCCCGTTCTGCTCTGGAACCCAGCACCAGCGAGTAGGTCAGTCCCTGCAGATGCTCCCACTTGGCGAGTTCCTTCGGCCACGTGTCCTCAGCCACGCGCTTGGGAGCGATGACCAGAATGCGGCTGACATCGAATCTGTCCAGTACCAGTTCCCACAGAGCCGTCAAGGTAATGACCGTCTTGCCAAGACCCATGTCCAGCATGAGACAGCAGACAGGGTGTTCCAGAATGAACTCTGAGGCAAAGGTCTGATAATTATGAGGTTCGTATTTCATCCAGAACACCTCCAATCATGTCTGTTCGATCTACGCAGTAGACCTGAAATCCCAACGTCTGAAGCTGCTCGGCTCTTCTGACCTGCAGCGGTCGCATCTTTTTTCCGGGTGCCTTTAATTCCACAAATGCCACCTTGCCGCCGGGGAACAGAACCAGACGGTCAGGCACCCCATCAAAACCCGGCGACACGAATTTGACCGCCAGCCCACCACGCTTTTTTGCCTCCGTGGTCAGCTTCCGCTCAACATAACTTTCACGCAAAAGACCATCTCCCTTCCTGTTTCCTTTTGCCGTTTCCAAATGCCTGAAAACTCTTACGCGCGCGTACATACACATACGCCCCTGTTTTCTTTCTCTTTTATATCCACACATTCTCAATAAGGAGCTTCTTGGGAAACATGGGAAACAGCCACCCTTTCAAGCTGACCGCTCCGCCATTTTCCCTGTTTCCACTCCGTGTTTCTGACTACCGTATGGGAATCAGCCAGAAACACCTCACGGGTTTCCATGTTTCTCATCAGCAACACGGACGAAGGCTTTCTGAACGCCGTAGCCGGGGATACGCATCTTGCCGGATGCATTCCCGTCATACCGCTTCCAGCCGGGGATTTTATTCAGAATGGACTCCACCTCATAGGACTCTGTCCGCTTGAGGTTCTGGCGCTCCTTGCCAAAGCACTCGCACCAGATTTCCATGATGCAAACTCTTTCCCGGCGCGCCGTGCCTGCCGCTGGAACACTGCCAAACTCGCTACCGCCCAGGAAGCTCCTGCGCTGGTACAGATCCATCCTGTCCCAGCCCTCCGGCAAAAGCGTATCCAGATAGTCCGCCACGATGCCCTCACGGTCATCGGACTCCATTGCGTCCTGCTGACGGGCATAGGCTTCCGCTGCCACTGCGCCGGAAAGAAACAACTCCTCGCCCTGGCGATACCGCTCGATGGCTTCTGCCCAGATCTGGTCGATCTCCGTCATCTCCCAGGGATGGCGCTTCCCTTTACCAGACACATGGACGGGCCAGAAGCGGCGGTTGCCTGTGATATCACGCAGGAATCCGCCCTCGGAGTTTGTGCTGCCGACAATGATACAGGTGCGTGGATGGCTCTCCACCACGATGCCGTAGGCCTGCCGGAACTTATCGTCCGTCCGGGTGACAAAGGACTTCACGGTTTCCACATCCACTTTCTTGATGCCGGCCAGTTCTCCCAGTTCCAGAATCCAGTAGCCTTGTAGCTTCTCCGCAGCCGTCTTATCCTTCATATCCGAGATGGAGAGACTGTCGGAGTACCATTGCCGCCCCAGCAAGGAAAAGAAGGTGGACTTGCCCACGCCCTGGGGTCCGTTCAATACGAGGATGGAGTCGAACTTGATACCAGGTTCATACACACGGGCGACCGCAGCGGTGAGTGTCTTTCTGGTGACCGCCCGGACATACGGGGTATCATCCGCCCCAAGGTAGTCGATGAGCAGGGTGTCCAGCCGCTCGGTGCCGTCCCACTGGAGGGTGGCAAAGTAGTCTTTGATGGGGTGGTACTGCCGCTCTGCCGACACCACCGCCAGCAGAGCATCCTTAAACTTGGTCGGAGACCAGATGCCATAGATCCGCTCAAAATATAGCTTGGCATTTGCCACATCTGCATCCGCCCAGCCGGGTTTCACCTGCGTCCAGGGAAGGTCGCCGATCACATCGATGCTGCTCTTGAACTCGTTATAGACGATGGCCTTGAGGTTCGGGTCATAGCGGATGATGTTGGCGATGTTGTTTAGGGTGTCCTTGACCTTGCCCGTCTTGTCCAGTTCCAGAAGAGTCTGCCAGCTTTCCGCATCGAACTCTTCATCGAACTCTGCCTGGGCAAGACCCACACGCTCCTTGGCAAGCTGCATCTTCACACACTCATCCTGCACGGCAAATTCCTGCATGGCCTTAAAGGACGGCAGTTTTGCCGGGTCGGTATCCGGGTCAGACTTGGCATCCAGAGAGCCGAACTTGTGAATACGCACCACATCAAAGGCATTCATCAGCTTGCCGCAGGCGGGGTCTGTGGCATGGTGGCTGTAGGCGAACTTGTCCTCATAGAGAACCACGCCAGCCTGGGAGTCTGCCGGAATATAGTCGTAACGCCCGGGCATGGAACTGTGCTTATACACATCGGGAAGAAAGGTGTCGATGGCATCGGCTATCGAATAAGTACGGCAGAAGGCTCCCACTGTGCCAGGTTTCTCCAAAGGGTCTGCCTGCTTTTTGATGTCACGTTGGACGATGCTCTGCTGCCGCTTGGAAACGGGCCACTCTGCGGAATTGCGCCAATCCGTGTATTTTGCCAAAATGGCATCCGGGTCCAGAAGTTCGCCCTCCATTTCATGAAATACGAACTCCCCATCGGAGGAGCTGCTGGGCCAGTACATCAGACGGCTTGGCTCATAGGTGGTATCATCGAAGAGCTCGATGCCGATCTCCTCTGCGACTTTTCTGGCTACCGCACAATATTCGTCCGGCGTCACCTCACGGGACAGCGGAATGATCAGGCGCAGTCTGGGCTTCTCCGGCGTGTGTTTATGGGTGCTGTAGAAATAGCACTGGAAGGAGAAGAGTATCTCAATCTGGTCAATGATGCCTGGGGTGGCATAGTCCATATCCAGAGAGAGCCCGGAACGGGTCAGAACACAGTCCTTTTTCCGGCGACCGCCTTTCAGAGTGCCGAGGACAAAGCCACCCACATCCTTGATGTCATCCTGTTTCGCCTTACTCAGCTTGCGGTACTGCTCCACAGTCTCGGCAGTACGCTTTGTCCTGGAAATGCGGTCACGGAACTCAGAGAGTTCCATCTCCACCGCATTCCACTTTTTGTCCATTCTGGAATTACCGATACTCAGCCTGATCATGATTTTTCCTCCCTTGCGATAAACATCTCGATGTTCCGATGGGTTCTACGGGCAAGGCGACAGCTTTCCCTGGCCCGTAACGCCAGCCGATCCTGCTCCGTGCGACTTCCAGCACATTCCATCTGCTGAAGAAATGTCTGCGACTGTGCCCGGTAATGTTTTTCCTTGTTCACCAGGAAACGGAACAGTCTGTCTTTATCGCTTTTTGAACAATACTGACAGATGAGTTTCAACACCTTTCTGGCACGATCTACCGGGCTGGGGAAGAACACATCCATATTCAAGTCCATGTACCCACTCGGATACTGGATGTGTAGGATTTTCTCGTCCTCTTCGATATTCCGGACTGCCAGATAGGCAGTCGGGTCTGGATACCCAGAACCATTTTTGTAGCTGATTCCCATGAAAAAAACCTCCTTAGTCCTTCTTGTAGAACGGGCATTCATATCCATCTGCGCGAAGTGGAAGCCCAGCTGCCCAGTCTGGTGCCACCGCCATCATCCGGCAGACTTCATCAACACTGGAAACACCGTCCGGCACTTCCAGAACAGCTTCATCGTGGATATGCATCACGATTTCATATCCGGCATCCCTAAGTCGGAGCATCGCCAGAGCCAGCAGATCCCTCGCCGTGGCCTGGACAATGTTTTCCACCAGTTTCGGGCCGTAGGTTTCGATGCGCATCCACTTTTTGCTTTCGCCAACGCCCTCGTAGGAAAGGCTCTCTCTGCCGAAGCGGTTCTGGGTCATACGGGGCTTGATGTAGGAAAGGTTTCTGCCGGACGGTAGGGTCACGAACAGAATGCCGGAGCGGTAGGTGAAGCAGAGGTTTTTATAACTGATGCTGGTGCGCTCTTTGACCGCTTTCACCGCTGCCGCATCCACATCCCACCAGAACTTCGTTATATGCGGGTTGGAAGAACGCCACTGATTCACCAGCGGCTGGAGTTCTTCTTCCTCAAGCCCCATTTCCAGGGCGCCCATCGAGGTCAATGCTCCAACCGATCCGCCGTAGCCCAGAGCCAGTTCGGCAATCTTGCCTTTCTGTCTGAGGTGACCGTTCTCACCATGCTTCACCACAGGTACGCCGAACATCTGCGATGCCGAAGCACAGTAGATGTCGCCGCCTTCTTCAAAAGTGGTCAGTCGCCACTGCTCCCCAGAGAACCATGCAAGCACCCTGGCTTCGATGGCCGCAAAGTCCGCCACAATAAAGCGGCAGCCCGGTTTAGGGATAAATGCCGTGCGGATGAGTTCGGACAGCACCCCGGGGGTGGAATCGTATAGCAAATCGATACAGTCGAATTGCCGATTCTTTACCAGATCACGGGCCAGTTCCAAATCTTCAATGTGGTTTTGAGGTAAATTTTGGACCTGAACCAATCTGCCAGCCCAGCGCCCGGTCCGATTGGCCCCGTAAAACTGGAGCAGGCCGTGGCATCTGCCATCACTACACACGGAACGCTCAATGGCCTCATACTTTTTTACAGAGGTCTTTGCCATGAGTAGGCGTAGCCGGAGGACTTCCAGCACTTCACCCTCCGCATCGGAGATCATAGATTTGACCGCCTTCTTATCCAAGCTGTCCACTTCCACACCACGGTCGCTCAGCCACCCTTTGATTTGTGCCGGGGAGTTGGGATTCTCCAGCCCGGTCAGTTCATAGGCTCTGGCGGTAACGGCTTCCTTGTACTGGGTATCGCAGAGAATGGCATTTGCCACCAGTTCCCGGTCGACCAGAATGCCACGGTCGTTTATTTCCTGATCCATCTGATACAGGCGCATCTCGCTTTCGGGGATTGGAAAGTTTCGCAGCTTCTGGCGAATCTCGCGCTCTGCATCTACGTCCCGGATACAGTAGGCTTTGAACCGCTCCCACTTCTCCGGCTCATCGGACGGAAGATTTCTTGTTCTGCCGCCGTTGGCTTTGGTGGGCTTGCACGGCATAGAGAAGAACCGCACCAGATCCGTGCCTTCCTTCAGCTTTTTCCGTTTGATGTTCAGCACCTCACCAACGCCGTCCAGAGAGAGGGGCAGAGCCAGCATGGCAGACTGGACCGCCGTACACTGCCAGGAAACAGGGGGCAGCTTTTTTCCAAGATGCTTTGAGATACAAGTGCGCTCGAAGGCGGCATTAAAGGCTGTCTTTATCACGGAAGTATCCTCCAGCGCATCCAGCACCCTCTGTGGGAGATGCTCCCCACAGGCAAGGTCGATGATTTCGGTTTCTTCTTCGTCAAAGGCGTAGGCAAACAGCAGGATTTCAAACTGCGGGCTGTCACAGTAAGCGTAGACACCGCACTTGGTCAGATCCACATCGGAATAGGTTTCAATATCAATAGCCAAAAGGCTCATATCATCACTCCTCACACAAATTGATGCTTTTCTTAAGGACAGAAAAGCGATATAATATGGGAAACAGGGGTCGTCAGGTTCATCGGACCCAGGAAATTAAGTTAAGGGAAGTCCTCCGCTTCCGGTTTGCAGTATTGCGCTGTACATAGCCGGACGAGCGGAGGCGTTTTTATGTAGGGAGAGCGGCGAACCGCCCTCCCTGCGACTTAGGACAGGAAGTCATCCTCATCCTCGGTCTGGAAATCGTCAGCCGCAGAGGTGCGACCACCCAGACTCTCGCCGTCTCTCAGCTTCTGGATATTACCCAGCCCAGCGGCGATGCCGCGATTGCCATTGGAGTTATAGCCGTAGAAGGTCACGCTGATCTTTCCATAGCAGCCGGAGTACACTTCGCTCTGGTCAAGGATAGGCTGAACCTTCGCATCCACAACCTGGGGAGCCTGACGGCTGTTTGCATTGAAGAAATAGCATCCGGCATAGGCCTCGTCATCGGGACGGTCGATGTCGCCGTCTCTCAGGGGCAGCTTCAGATTGGCAGGGATCTTACCGCCCCACTTGGAGATGGAGTCCTTCTTGGCCTGCTCGATGGCAGCCTTGATGGCATTGACGGTCTTGGTGTCCTTCTTATCAACGATGGCAGAGACACTGTACTTCGGGTCGCCCCCGTTCACGGAGTCAGGCTGCCAGCAATGCAGATAAGAAAAACGGCAGGGTACGATAACTTTGGTCGTATTGGTATTCATGATTATTCCTCCTGAAAATCCGCCGCAGCGGTTGATGTGTTGATAGCTTCACGCTTGTCTGTGTCCGGCACGAGGGTGACCTTGCCTTGGGGTTTGTACACCAGCTTGCCGAGGATGCGGGCAAACTCCTTCTTGCCCATGAGGCGCTCCATTTCTGTCACGCCGATCAGTGATTTCTTGTAGATGTCTGTGTACCCGGCGGCCTGGGCAGCCTGGGCGACTTCTTCCTCACTGGAATATTTGCGGTTGCTTCTGCCCTCCACCAGCTTGTAGCCCTTCCACTGTTTTCCGTGGATGACTGCCTGATCCTGGGCAAACGCATAGACATCGGCTGCCCATTTGGAGAGCTCGTCCGAAACCTTGAGGACCTCGGCGATCTCGTCATCCGAGAGCAGGGCGGGCTGACGGAACTCCATTTTTGCCAGTCGCAGGAACTCCTCGGCTCTGGCACGGCACTGGTTTCGGGCCTTGCAGAACCGACACCAGCTGCCAGCCTGGAACTCTCCGGCCCCGGCAAGTGCCATGGCAGAGCGGGGCTTCAGAACCTCCTCGCCCCAGGTTCTGAGGGCTTCAGGAGTGATGTCCCAGGAGGAGAAATTGTTGATACGGGGCTGGAAAATGGTGAGTCGAACTACTTCGACGTCATAGAGCATATCCACCATCTCCAGGACGCCCAGGCCGTAGGCCATGAGCTGCGGATTCTTCTCGGCAGAGACTTCCACCCCTCTCCCCAACTTAAGGTCAATTACATGGGCCACTCTATCCGTGACGATAACCATGTCCGCTGTGCCGAAGCAGTCCGGGGAGTATTCAGAAATGTCCACTCGCTGCTCCACAGAAAACAGGGGTGTCCGGCACTCACGCTTTGCTTCCTCGATCTTCTCAATGACGAAGGCCACATAGTCTTCCACGGCCTCCATGAGGTCATCGGAGTAGTAGTCGGACACCGGGCGTTTGGTGCGCAGGTGCAGGTGCTTTTTAATCAGGTGTTCTGCCAGAGCGTGTCCGGCAGAACCCTCTGCGGCGTACTGGCTCTCCTCATCCTGGAACTGCTCTCCCAGCACCAGAGAGGGCGGGCAGTTCAAAGTGCGGTACAAGGCCGAAGGAGAGTTTCTTGCGTGGGCCCCCATCAGAGAACCCTCGCTTCTGCCATAAAGGCCGGATAATCAGATTCCTTGACTTCGGACAGCTTGCCGGAATTGTACTTGAGAAGGAGATCCTTGACTTCCATTCGCTTGCCGTCCTTTAACTTTCCGCCAATGACAACCTGAAGATCATGTAAGGTAACCTCCGGGGCATCAGCAGGGGCTTCTGCCACAGAAGCCGTTTCGCTCTCTCCAGGAGCAGAGTTGACATCAGCCAGGGCACGGTAGCCGGCAGCCAGCTTTTCAAATCCATCTGCGATGGACAAATAAACTTCATTCATGTGCTTCATCCTTTCTTAAACAAACTTCAGACCACGGATTGCATTGCGGAAATCCTCACTCACACGGTCATCGATCATCATGGTTGCAGGGCTGATGCGGTTGCCGTCATCGTCATACAGTCGAACCGGGATGCCCAGTTCCTTTGCCTTTTCCAACTCAAAGGCCATGCCGTTGCTGATGCGACCGCCAAAGATCCAGATTTCATCACAGACCTTCATCTGCTCCACGCCGAGGGTGATACCCAGGATGCGCTGCTCCGGGTCATTGTCGTTCAGGAACTGCGGAAACATCAGATGGGGTGCCATCGGGCAATAGCCGATGATTGCCGCCATACGGGCGTGCTTCCTTGCTGCCTTGAGGTTTCTCTCCACATCGCCACGATACGGAGAACAGATAAATACTCGTTTCATAAACATTCACCTTTTCCTTTCTGTCATTCGGGGGTGTATCCCGTTATTGCCGAGAACTCCTCGGCAGAGCGAAAGCGGCGAGGATGCTCTCCATAACAGCCTGCTGTTCCGGCTGCAGTCCAGGGAGAAGGCTTGTCAGAAGTGCTTCCTGCTCATGATTCAGGTACCGCCGACCAGAGGACCACCCGGGTAACGCTTTGATTCCTCCGCCATGACCTGGCACCATTTCAAAGGCGGTGCAAGGAGTGATGGCATCAAGGTCGCTACGGATGGTATTTCTGGAAACACCAAACTCCGCCATCAGTTCTCTGATGCTGGTTTCACGCTTATCCGAGATATAGTCCCGGATAGCCATCTGCCGTTCAGCCTGCGTCATCATCCTCACACCTCCTTTCGCTTTCGATGTACTCAGAATACTGGTCAAAGGGTCAGCCTCACTGCACCTTTGAAAACGTGGTTAAAAAGTTTTGCAAAAAAGTTCTGGAGAAAAAATAAGGCCGGAGTATAGCTGTACGAATACAGCCTTACTCCGGCCTAAGTGGTGGCTATTGCCCCGGTGGTCAGTCAGTAATGCTCATGAAGCCCGCCCGTTCCTACGCTGGGCATTGGCTCTTTCGGTTTTTAACGTGTCCAGGTCGCCCCAGAAGAAGCGTTTGCATTTCGGACACATGACGGATACGGTGACCTTCGCCTTTCCATCGGCGAGGACTTCGCCCTTTTGGCACCAAGGGCAAATAAGGTGTCTGGTGAAACTATACGGCATCTGAACCGCCTCCTTTTGTTAATGTGTTAGCTAAACAGCTTACACCCTGCTGATAAAAATATGCGGGCGCGTGGTGCAACCCGCATGGTTTCACTTTGGGATATCCCGGTTGCCTTTCGCTGAGTATATCCTACCAGCGTTTTGCCGTTCCGTTTAAGAACGGAAACCGGGAAAAATCATAATTTGGGGGTAGGCTGGTTCTGCAGCATGGTATCGTACAGCTTCCGCACATACCGTATCCGTGCCGGAGTCCACTCCTTTTTTGTATATATGGTTCTGATGTCATAGTGCTGCCGCAGATACTCCGCCCAATCGGAAGGGGTAGTCTGGTCATGGAGTATCGTGACGAACGGCTCATCATCTATGGTGAGGGTGTATTTCACCTCATAACGCAGGTTATGGTAGCACATGAATTTGAGGTTCAGTTCCTCAAGGTCAGCCCCATCGTAGAGAAGAGGGACCAGCTCCATCCGCTTCTTAATGTATCGGCTGTGTGTATGGAGTGTCTGGGTCATATCATAAGCCCTCGGCATATGGCAGTCAGAACAGAGCAGAGCGACATCCTGAACAATGACATCCTTCTGCTTATGCTTTTCCGCTTCTACGGCACAGGCGTAGAACAGTTCCACATTGTACTTCCACTCAAGAATGTACAAGGCAATGGTGGCAAAGACCCTGTCCTCTTCCAGTCTGTCCACCAGGGACTGGGTGAGACGGTCGTAATCATCCATCAGTTCAATGAACTCTGCGTTGGAAACTTTCTTCACGCTGCAGATCCGCTTGCTGATGATGGTTTTCAGGACAGGATGGTCTGCCATCGTGGACAGTTCAAAGAACTGCATGGGGGTCAGTTTATGACCCGCCAGCTTGTTTTCAATGCCCGTCATATCATCCGGCAACAGATCTGGGTGACCGCCACCCATAGTCTGCACCATATTTTCATATTGGAGGTTGCGGTAATGCTGGGCGTATTTCAGCACCCGCTGGTTTCTCATTCTTATATCATCAGAGTCCTTAAGCCCATCCTCAACATAGGAGCGCAGGGATGCCCTCGGCTCGGACTCGTAGTATTCATCTCTAATCAGTTCCATCATGATGCAATGACGCAACTCCTTTAAATCAAACGGCTGTGCATCCAGCTCTATGGAAAATAACTGGTCGCTCATAGCCGATAACCCGGCATCCAGCAATTCCGTTACATAGTCCATCGACATATGGGCGCCTCCCTTCATGCAAGTAAATCCAGAAAATCGTAAATCCCACTCTGATGCTGAATCTCAGAGCTTACAAGTCCCAAGGACTTTAACCGATATAAGGCCGACTCATGCGATACATTGAAAATATCAGATACTGCCTCTGCCATAAGGTACGCAGCTACATTCGGATTGCCGTTCTGTACCTTCCTTTTGGTTTCCTCGGCGACCAGCAGAACCATCTTCTTGGGCATCAGGAAGGCCGAGGACATCGCGTTTGCCTGCCACTCCATCCAGTCATGATCGTCCCAGAGCCGACTGTCCTTGGAGGCAATCTTGGAACTGTCCGTGCGGCACTGAATCATCGCCGCCTCATTTGCGGTGTCAAACAGCGTCAGCTGGTTTCTGTCATAGCCGAAATACTCCTCGTGCAGCACCCCGTGTCCGGCAGCTTCATGCCCCATGGTAAATCGGTATCTATGCTCCTGGTTTTCTTCCAGCAAGGTGTTATCAATAATGATGGTCTTTGCCCTCGCACTGATGTACTCGGCTTCCTGTTTTTCGGGATTGTATACTACGACCTTGTTGGTGTCATTGAAAACAGTCATCCCGAGATAGACCCCGCAATGGGAAAGATACTGGTAGTCCTGCTCCATCCCCAAATAATCCTGGGCAAACAAATCCACATCCAGAGCCTGGGGATGAACCATCGCATCCGGGCAGAAATCCTGCACCAGTCGTTCGCCAATGTCATCAATCTGCTTTCGGCTCAGTACGGGAACTCCAGACCGTTTTCTGTTAATGTTGAGTCTTACCATATATAGCCTTTTACCCCTTCCGCTTCTTTAACTCTTCCACGAAACGCAGCCACTCCTGTTCACCAGCATCGAGGTCACGGGCAGTTCTGAGAGCCGCACTGACATAGTCTCTCTGCATAATATACTCCGGCAGATCAGGCGCAACAGAGTTTCTCTTCTTACCAGCCAGATCCAGCATCAAGGCATAGTCATCGCTGTCCAGTTCCAGGATTTGACCCAGCAGCTCCAGCTTGTCCATGTCAAAAGGATTCCGGCGGTCTTTCTCCACGTCACTGAGGAATGGAGCCGAGCATTTCAGTAGTTCTGCCATCTTCCTTAACGTGATTTGTTTTTCTTCCCTTTTGGTCTTGATAAATTCTCCAAAATTAGCGTATGCGTTCATCTTCGTTCACCTTTACTTTAAATTTGTCCACAATTTCCATCAACCCCTGACCGAACGACATCTGCCGCTTCCGGCGGGTACCTCCACATTATAAAGGACAATCTAATTGGCGGTGTTATCAAGTTTGCTTGTTCGCTAACTTGCTTACACCATTATAGCCAAGTTTTGTAAAGGTGTCAACCCCATTTTGCTAATTTGTTCTATCGCCCCATCACACCAGGCATCTGCACCAGATGTCGGTTATCAATTGGCATCTTTAAGTCGCCCAACAGACAAGCCTGGAACACAGCTCTCTTACCGAACCGCCGCCGTATTTCCTCTATGCAGTCATCCAACCTTTCTGCCTTTTCCACACGGCGCATATCCGTGAAGAGATTAATCTGCTCTGGGTCATCTTTGGGGCGGAGGTTGATTGCCCGGACGGTAACAGCCCGGACAGGCATCGTCCAGCGATAGTTGTCATGGAAGATTTGGATGGCTTTGTGGGCGATGACCGAGGGGCTTTGGGTTGAAAGTGACAGTGGTGCCTGATACTGTCGGAACCCCAGATCGTTACTTCGCACACTGATTTGGATGCCACTGGCTTTCAGCTTATGAATGCGGAGCCGATGCCCGATATCCTGCGACAGTTCAAGCATGATCTTCCACACTTCATCCTCATTCTCCAAATCAGCGGTGCAGGTGATTCCGTGCCCCACGGACTTAATGGGGGAAACGAAGTCCTTGTGCATGACGGGCGTATCGTCCTTGCCAGCAGCGTACTTCCATAACTGGAGTCCGTTCACCCCAAGGAGTCTCCTGAGAAACTCCGGGTCTGTGGCGGCAATGTCGCCAATGGTGTGGATGCCATACTTGTTGAACTTGGCGGCGGTTGCCCTTCCTACGAATAAGAGGTCAGATGCGGGTAAAGGCCATACCTTCTCCTGAAAGCTGTCCTCTGGAATTTCGGTCACGGCATCTGGTTTTTTCATATCACTGCCCAGCTTGGCAAAAATCTTATTATAGGAAACACCAATGGAAACTGTCAGCCCAAGTTCCTCCTTGATCTCCTGCCGGATGCTCTCGGCGATTTTCATGCCATCACCGCACACACGATAGCTTCCGGTAACATCGAGCCAGCACTCATCCATTCCATACGGTTCCACCTGGTCTGTGTATCTCTGGTAGATGTTACGGGCCAGTTCAGAATACTTGAGGTACTGGTCGTACTGGGGCTTCACCATAATTAGTCCCGGGCAAAGCTGCCTGGCTTCCCAGTTGACCATTCCCGTCTTTACACCAGCTTTTTTCGCCAGTTCCGATTTCGCCAGCACGATGCCATGTCGGTTTTCTGTGCTACCACAGACTGCTACTGGTTTCCCTCTTAGGCTGGGGTCGAGCATCATCTCAACCGAGGCATAAAAGCAGTTCATATCACTGTGCAATATCGTTCTTTCACCCAAATTCATCACCTTCCGCTAAAAACTTCATCAAACCCTATTGACAAAGTGAAGTTTTGCGAATATAATTTTCTCATAACTTCACCGAACTTCACCCGTATAATAGCACTGGAATGAAGTTTAGTCAATAGATGTGGTGAAGTTGATGAAGTTACGGAAGGAATTTTTTGAAAGGAAGGGCTACCATGACGTTTTCTGATAAAATCAAAGTCTCACGTGAACTCTGCAATTTAACCCAGCAGCAGCTTGCTGACAAGGTTGGCGTATCCAAGCGCACCATTGCTTCCTATGAATCCTCTGGGGCGATTGCCCGCTCCTCTACTATGAGAAAGCTGGCGGTAGCACTTAATGTTTCTTATGACTATCTGGCAAACGATGAAGTGACCGATCCCAAACAGGGCATTGAAAAAATTGAACACATCGAGGCTGTCAGAGGCCAGTTGGGTGACAGAGCTGCCCTTGAGGTGGACGAGCTATTGGAACGCAATGCCGCCCTCTTTGCTGGCGGTGAACTGAGCGAGGAAGCCAAGGACGCATTCTTTACCGCTGTTACCAAAGCGTACCTGGAATGCAAAGAGGAAGCCAGAAAAACCTTTGGGCGCAAAAAGAAATAAGTCCAATTTATTGGACACATGATTTTTTACAATTGAAGTGATACAGAAACGAGGGATCTGAATGACCATGGATTATATTTGCCGTGAGGTTAAGCGGCTAAAGCGAAAATTCCATGAGACAGACCCGTTCAAGCTGTGTGATGCGATGGGTATCATACTTCTGTATGCGCCGATGGGTACATACCCAGGAGCCTGCAAGGGATTCTTCCTGGCACAGAGCCGTAAACGCTCAATCACCGTAAACAGTGATCTCCCGGAGGCGATACAAAGAATTATCGTCACGCACGAACTGGGTCACGCTGTTCTCCACGCCAAGGCCGTGGGTGTGAATGCCTTCCACGACTTTGAGTTATTTGACAGCACCTCCTTCATGGAATATGAAGCGAATATATTTGCAGCCGAATTTCTTATGGACGATGATGACGTCCTGGAAAAGCTGAATGAGGACATCTCCTTCTTTGGGGCTGCTTCCTTGCTCCGCGTCCCACCAGAACTGCTGGACTTCAAGTTCCGCCTGATGAAGCGGAACGGATACAAATTGATAGATCCGCCTTTGATGGCGAATTCCAACTTCCTAAAGAATGTAGAAACGGAGGTCACCGATGAATATTAAGGTCTATGTGGATGTGACCGCCAAGTTCAACAGCGATGGGTTTCTGATTCCCATCAACCTTACTTGGGAAGATGGTCAAGTTTTTGAAATCGACCGTGTCACCGATATACGGCAGGCAGCCGCCATGAAGGCCGGGGGCCAGGGTGACCGTTACACAATATGGGTCAAAGGAAAGCAAAGCTATCTGTTCTTTGAACGAAGCTGCTCTCTCACGGGGAACAACCTGGGGCGCTGGTTCGTAGAGAGGAGGACGGCATGAATACAGAAATTACATATACCACTGTAGACACGGATGCGCTGGACTTCCTAAAAGTTATTTACTTTGGTGCAATTACGAACCCCTATGAGGCAGCCAGCAAGAGAGCCTATCTGGATATGAATCGGACAATCCGTTTCAATGGGTTGCCCGAAGAAAAAAGGACAGAGCTGCGCTCGACCGTTACTGCTCTTCTGGAAAGAGAAATACGGCTCCTGACACCCGAAAGCATCACAAACCAGGATGATTACGATGATTGGCATTTTGCCCGGTGTGTGGACATCCGCTCCATATACAGTGAAGCTGGCATCGAGTTCCATTTCGGACAGTCTCAAAAATGGCTGAATATGATGATCAAGTATCTGTACATGATTGGCGAATGCGCATTTGATGGCATTTTTCAATATCTCCATGTGCCGCTGGATAATTACATATTCGATGCGGCCCAGAAGGAACTGGGGATTACTCGCCCGAAGGTGGCTTGGAGCCGATGGGATGACTATGATGGACAATACTGGCCCTATCAAAAAGAATTGCGTTCCAAAATCCATGACTACCCACCTCTGCGCTGGGAGTTTAAGTATTGGATGAAGGAAGCGCGACAACACACAGTAGAATAGGGGGAGACGCAGAATGCGATTAGGATTCGTTGAAAAGAAGGGCTAAAAATGAGGAATACAGAAAAACGCAAAATACTCCAGGCCCTCAAGGACGCAGATTCTGTTTCGGAATCCTGCTACTACGAGGCGCTGGAGAAGACGGGCGATATGAAATACAATTACGGTGACTACCTTATCACTGAGCCGATTGACTGCAACAAAGAACTGGAGAGGCTACCAGGGGCTGATTATGACCTGTGCTGCGCTCTGCTCACAATGCTCCTCCGGGAAGACCATTTCTGCAACGGTTCCTTTGAAAGACGACACAAAGCCGGAGAGGTACAGTCCGTTCTGGATAGGATGATTGCTCTCCTGCCAGACGGGGAATAGGAGGCTGCGATGGCAACACTTGAATCATATGGTCGAGAAGTACACAGCATCTTCCAACTCCTCGGCGAAAAGGAAAATGACATCACGCTTAGTATGTCCTGGGCGTTAACAAAATGCCCGGAGTTCCTAAAAGCTGTGGTGCAACATATCTGTGGTTTGGTGCCGGACACGGATGCCGTCACAATCATGAACCAGAAATATGATGCCGATACTGGCATTACCGATATTGAAGTGACCGACCATAAGGACTTCCACATCATCTTTGAAGCAAAACGTGGGTGGCTACTGCCAGGAGCGGATCAGCTTACAAAATACTCTGTTCGGCTGGCATCTTCCCCGGCGGTACTCAAGCAGATCGTGACCTTGTCCGAATGCACACAGGCGTATGCCGGGTCGTATCTACCGTTCACTGTAGCACCGAACGGTATTCCTATCTCGCACCTTTCCTATCGGGAGGTCTACCAGATGGCGACTGATGCCAGAGCCGCTTCGAACCATGAACAAAAACATCTCCTTGCGGAGTTCTGCGATTACTTACGGGAGGTAATGACCATGCAGAAAAAGGACTCGAACATGGTGTATGTCGTTGCCCTGGGAACCCAGAAGCCGGATGGTTGCGACATCACTTGGATCGATATCGTTCAAAAACACAAAAAATATTTCTGCCCTGTCGGGGGCAACGGCTGGCCGAAAGAGCCGCCTAACTACATAGCCTTCCGCTACTACGGGCAGCTTCAGTCCATCCATCACATTGAGGGTTACACCGTTTCCCGGAATATGCATGATGAAATCCCCGAAATGCCGGACGAGGTCTGGGATAATGACTGCTACATCTACAAGCTGGGGCCGGCAATCGTCCCTGGAAAAACGGTCAAGACCGGGAAGATTTTCAGGAACGGTCGTGTCTGGGCAATGCTGGACACACTCCTCACCTGTGATACTATCAGCGAGGCAAGGGATATGACCCAAGCCCGCATGGGGTAAAAGAATGGCAAATGAAGCTGAACTCCGAAAGCACCGCTGCTGTTTCACCGGACACCGCCCAGAGAAATTGCACAAGCCAGAGGAGCAGATAAAAAAAGACCTGGAAGCAGCAATTCTCCAGGCAGTGGATGACGGGTTCGTCACCTTTATTTCCGGTATGGCACGAGGCGTGGACATCTGGGCGGCAGAGATTGTTCTCCGGCTCCGGGAGTCCAATCCTGCAATCCACCTTGTAGCTGCATCACCCTATCGTGGGTTTGAAAGCCGTTGGTCTGTGGATTGGCAATCGAGGTACAATGCTATTCTGCAACAAGCCGATCTGGTAAGGTTCGTATGCCCCAGCTACAGCCGAGACTGCTTTCAACGCCGGAACGAATGGATGGTTGACCGAAGTAGTCGAGTAATTGCCGTCTACAATGGCGAACCGGGCGGCACACGGAACACGATTGAATATGCGAATATTCAACGCGTTGAAATAACAACAATTTAATGTGAAAAGCGAGGATTTAATATCAAATGCGACTTGCATTGTCGACATTTAAGAGCTATAATCCACGAAACCCAATACCAAATAGGAGGGGTTATGAATACTATCAGCAATATGCGTCTTGAGCTGTACAGCAATAACTATTATGGATGTCTTAACTCATTCACGCAGTCAGAATTTGAAACAGCGAAAATACTCGGTCAGTTTTATACCCATCAGAATGTAGCAGATACTATGGTCGAAAATCTACTAGAAAGAATGGACATAAGCGGGGATTGTATATCTGTAATTGATCCATTTTGTGGTGACGGCCGCCTAATAGTTACTCTGATTCAGAAACTTGCTATCGTTGCGCCTTCATGCCGAATTGAAGTAACTATATGGGATGTGGATGAAAAGGGGCTGGAAATTGCAAAGCAAAACATCCAGAACACTGCCGAGCAGTGCAACATATCTGTCAGCATTGCTGCAGAAGCAACTGACTCCTTTGCACGATATTATGAAAAACAGTATTCTTATGATGTTTGTATAACCAACCCCCCTTGGAGTATCTTGAAGCCCCAAAAGTATTTCGCGGACCAACACGATACAGAGGAACAAGAAGTATTTAACCAAGCGATTGCGTCATATGACGCATATATGAAAGAAGAGTTTCATGTTTCACAACCGACTTCTAAATTTGGGAAATGGGGAACCAACTTGGCGAGGTGCGGTACAGAGGTGGCATTAAAACTCATAAAACCTAATGGGTTTTGTAGTATTGTTTCCCCCGCTTCACTTCTGAGTGATCAAGTATCAGAACGCTTTAGAAAATGGATATTTGATAATTATTCCCTATCTCATATCAACTATTACGTTGCGGGAGCAAAACTGTACGGCTCAGCTGACATAACCAGTGTTACTCTACTATTCAAGCATAGTCGAGAGGAGAGCGAAATACAGGTATTCAGCTACGATGAGCACCTGCACGCAAAAAAGCATACCATTTCTGTCGCTGAATATGATTATATAGGAAGAAATGGGTATGTTTTCCCGTTTGAAACTGGAATTGGGATAATTTCGACCCTCATTTCGTTTGAAAAACTACCAGCCCTTGGCAATAATCTGTTTGGTCTGAAGTTTTGTCGAGAAATAGATGAAACAAGAATACAAGAACGACTGGTAGCAGAAGGAAAAACTGTGTTTGTAAAGGGATACATGATAGACCGGTATTCGTATCAGCCATCCCCGATACAATACGCAAATCCTGAAAAATGCAATATTCCTGATTCTACAAATTTCGAGAGAATAGTTTGGAGAGATGTTTCAAGGAACAGTCAGCTACGGCGAGTGAAAGCTACCATAATTCCGCCAAACACTATTGCAGGGAATTCTCTTGGTGTGGCATACTTAGAATCGTATGATGCCTCAAAGCTAAGATACATACTGGCCATAGTAAATTCCATAGTATTTGAGTGTCAGGCACGCTCTTTATTGGTAACCAACCATGTATCTGCTGGGGTAATGAAAAAAATACATATGCCAGTACCCGATCAAGAAATCGAAAAAAAGGTTGTCCCTCTCGTAAATCAATGCTTACAAGGCGACAACTCCGCAGAACCATATATTGAAAGCCTTATTGCTATTAACTATGGACTTTCGCTTGAAGAATTTCTTGATCTAAGTAAATCATACTATGAAACGGAGGAAGCGTATACAGCTCTGCTCGAAGTAGCAAGGCGCGTATACAAAAGCGAGATAAAATGATAGCAAATCACTATGCAGCAAAACTAAGCGATTTAGATATGCAGATAATCAGCTACGTTCCCCAAGGCGGGAACTGGAAAAATATTCCGGAAAGTGTGCCTTCTCAGAGACTGGCACAAATCCGTGAAAGCTATAAAGCCGGAAAAGGGAGCAGATCTACCTATTATGGAAGGCTGCGCGAAGAAATGCCAGCTTACACAATCAACACATATTTTACCCGACCGGGCAATGGATGTAATATCCATTATATGCAAGATAGAACCCTTTCTCAACGGGAGGCAGCCCGTTTGCAATCTTTCCCTGACAGTTTTGTTTTTGAAGGCTCTCTGTCGGCAATAAACACACAAATCGGAAATGCCGTTCCCCCCCTTTTGGCATATCAAATTGCCAAAAGTATACCGTTTAAAGGACAGTTTGTAGACTTATTCTGTGGCGCTGGCGGATTGGCTCTTGGATTTATTTGGGCTGGATGGAAACCTATTATTGCTAATGATATTGATGCAAAAGCTGTGGCAACGCATAAACGTAACATCGGCGAAGCAACTATTTGTGGCGACATCAACTCCGAAGAAGTAATTAACCCAATTGTCGCCGCTTGCCAACAGGCACAAAAAAATAATCCCGACCTTCCCCTATTTGTCATTGGTGGTCCCCCTTGTCAAGGTTTTTCTACTGCCAACACCCGACGCGGTGCGGAGGATATGCGAAACTGGCTCTTCAAAGCCTATGTTAATATTTTACGAAAAATACAACCACAGGGCTTTGTATTTGAAAATGTAAAAGGGATGCTTAATCTGGACAAAGGAAAATTCTTTGACATGATAACCACCGAACTTCGCAGCTGCATGGAAGAAATTAAGGTAAATTTGGTTAATAGTGCAAACTTTGGCATACCGCAACGGCGCGAAAGGGTTATCGTAATAGGTGGGGCAAAGGATTTCGTATCCAAGTTTGAGTTAGAGGAAATCACCACTATACCTGGGGCAAAAAACGAAAACTGCGCTTTGCCTCACACTCCAAGTGTTAGAGACGCATTGGACGACCTCCCAGCACTTGTCCACGCTGAAGATGGCAGTCAGAAAAGCTACGCATCAGCCCCCACAACCTTATACCAAAAACTAATGCGAGAAATTATCACACCCGCAGAATACATTTCTGAAATTAAAAATAATAAGGAATAACAAGAATGGAGAACCCAGAATAAAGGTTCTCCATTCTTGTTATTCTTCGATTTCACGGATGTAACGGTCGTCATCCCATAGCAATGCCAAATTAGTAGCAATATCATGCATAATAGAAACCAAAATAAGTTTACTTTCTTGGATTTGAGGCAAATCTTCCAAATTATGCATTCTCTGGATTACTTCGGTTAACTGTTCCTCTGTTGCATCGCTATTCTCTAATATTTCCGAAATGCGTGTATAGTTATGCAAGTCGTTGTTATGTACAGCATCCATTATCTGATCGATCCTCGCAAGGCGATCTTCGTAGTCAGGCAATTCTATTCGAAGCCCGTTACGATTTTCTTTTTCGGAATAATCACGCAGAGCAGAGAAAGCCACTCTAATTTTTCTTGCTTTTTGGATATATACATATTTTAATGCAGAGGGTACACACGAAAATTCTGCTGTTACAATGTGATTATTAACATTGTACGTCTCCAATGTGTATGTAAACTCAGCATACTGGAGATTCAACAACGAATAAAGTAGAAAGTACTGCTTTCTATCCAACAGGTCGCCTAATAAGCACAGTGCATTATAACGATTATCTCTCATAATTCTGTATAGTCTAAGCGCGTCTGATGCTGATGACACTCGATGCTTAAGTTGATTCCAAATAGCCTCCGCATACCAAGTTACAACATTTTCTCCCTCTGCCTCTGCTGCGATTAAATTCTGTACATCAGAATAGTAAAGGCGATTATTCTTAGCACTATTGCACGGTTTGCAGAGAAGCTGAAATGCCGGCCTATGCGCAAATCCTAATGAGATTGGTCCTATATGATCAGCAGAACAAGGCCTTGGATGATTACCACCATCCCCAAAATGAAGACACTCTCTACTCATTAGATCTGGGTTACTGTTTATCGCTCCCATTAACTTATTAGCAGTAATCCAGTTTCCATCACTCCAGTACTCAAATGCTCTGCGGTCTGTTGAATAAGACGCAAGATTACTTTTTGACCGTCCAGTATCAGCCGTGCTTCTACAGCATCTATTAAACGAATGAAAACCATCAAGACGGTCTGGGGCATTCGACATTGCACCCGGTCCAAGCAATGACGGCTCAGAGGGGATATAATCTGTTTCAAGCCATTTTATCCAAGTATCGACACTCTCACCAAGGTTGGGTACATTGGGATATGCTTTACATACAAACAAGCTAGGAAAATCCGCATATACTCTCTCGCCATATAAGTCCACCATTGCTGGAATAAGTTCAAATACGCTCGTAATCTCTGATAGTTCCAATGCAAAATCAACATAAGGAAGTTTCTGAACTCTTTTTATAAGCCGGTTTGACAGATAACAGTAACGAATGTCCATAACTCGCCCACAAAACTTACATGGTTTCAATTTGGTTGGATGGATACGTTTTGCGGTCTTACTTATCCACTGATTCTCCGTAGGGTTTATTCCCTCTGCGATTGCCTTATTCTTCCACCATTGCAATCTCTTGTCGTGAGTGTCTTTATGGATTCCGCTTCCTCTGTTAGAAGGTGCCTCCCATTGAATAGAACCATCCTCATTTCGTAGATCAGGCATTCCCTCATAAACAGGAGAAGTAGCTATTTCTTCCTGGTATCGAATAAAGTCCTCATTTATTTCATAGGTTTTCGCCATAGTGTGTCACCTCAATTCCCCGATATATACATTCTACTTCAAAAATGAAGAAAAGTACATATCAAAAACAGATTTGAAATGCTTACTCTAACGAAAACCTACATAAATTAAAATTTCAGTCTCTATCAGCTACACGGATGGTGATTATTTCATCCTCAAGCTCAATTATGACATGATTTCCTATATTAAATCCCATGCTTCCAAGCCATTTGCCTTTTAACACGATGGTAGGAACGTCCTGATAGTTATATCCGTTGCTCTGGCCGTATACTTTCAGCCGTCTGATTTTCTTTTCTTTCATCGCATTCTCCTTTTGCTAAATAGTAGTTACGCCAAATAATATGGCGTTTCGTCAAAAGGTTAGGAGTTCTGCCAAATGGTGCTACATCTGAGTGAACCGTTTCCTACATATTGAAGGATCATATTTACCCCGTACTACATATAGTGGTCCCTCACCCCAGCCAAAACACACCATCGGGTATGTGCTCTCAACCTCAAATTCCGAAAATAAAAGCCGAAAAAGCCCAGAAATACGGGGTTTTTCAGCAGAATATGTGTGTTCAGTTGGCAGTGCAAAGCGTTTCGCTAACAAATAAGACACCGTTGTGGGCCAGAGAGATCTCCCCCGGCCGGGGTACCGTGCCGCCGCCGGACAGGGACACCGGGGAGGCGGTATGATGGGGGCTGCGGAAGGGACGATGGGTCACCAACGGGTGGCTGGGCTCCGTCAGCCCCGCCACGGAGTAGATCTCCGTGGTCTGGAGGGACTCCTGCCGGGTCATATCCGGCAGGATGGAGGGCAGCCGCCGGGCCAGCATGGACTTGCCGGAGCCGGGGGAGCCCACCAGCAGCACATTGTGTCCGCCGGAGGCGGCGATCTCCAGCGCACGCTTCACGTTCTCCTGTCCCATGACCTCGGAAAAGTCCGGCATGGGCAGCGTCTCGCCGGTGGGCTGCCACCGCTCCGCCGGCGGGATGGGCGTCTCGCCCCGGAGATGCGCCAGCAGCTGGGCGACATTTTCCACCGGATACACGGTGATGCCGTCGGCCAGCGTGGCCTCGGCGGCGTTCCGGGCCGGGACATAGAGCTTGCGGATGCCGCACCGGGCGGCGCACAGGGCCATGGGCAGCACCCCCGCCACCGGGCGCAGGGCGCCGGTGAGGCTCAGCTCCCCCAGAAAGGCGGCGTCCTCCGGCAGGGGCGGCAGCTCCTCCGAGGCCGTCAGCAGCCCCAGCAGGATGGGCAGATCGTAGACCGTCCCCTCCTTCCGCTGGTTCGCCGGAGCCAGATTCACCGTGATGCGGCTGACGGGGAACCGGGCGCCGCAGGTCTTGACCGCCGCCCGGACCCGCTCACGGGCTTCCCGCACGGCGGTATCCGGCAGGCCCACCACGTCGAAGGCCGGGAGCCCTCCCGACAGGAAACACTCCACCGTCACCTCATATCCGCTGATGCCCGACAGGCCCAGCGAGCGCACCGACACCACCATTGCTCCGTCACCCTTTCCCGGAAGTTTCGCAGTTTTCTCCTTATTTTATCACAGTTTTCTTCGGCAGGAAACCCTTTATCGCTCCCCGGCGGCAAGATTTCCGGAAAAAGGTCTGAACCACCGTGATAATTTTCATGCACTATGAAAAAAAAGTTTTATTTCGAGGAAATTTTTCATTTTTAACATTTACATCCCGGAAAGACTGTGCTACAATCATCATGTATGGTATGTTTGGTCTCTCTTAAAAACGGTAACACGTTGACAAAAAAAGGAGGTTCATTTATGGAAAGAAAAATGAAATCCATGGATGGTAACAACGCAGCGGCGCACGTTTCCTATGCGTTCTCTGAGGTTGCAGCCATCTACCCCATCACCCCGTCGTCCCCCATGGCGGACTTCGTGGACCAGTGGTCCGCCAACGGCCTGAAGAACATCTTCGGCACGAAGGTCAAGGTGGTGGAGATGCAGTCTGAAGCCGGTGCCGCCGGTGCAGTTCACGGCTCTCTGGGCGCAGGTGCGCTGACCACCACCTACACCGCCTCTCAGGGTCTGCTGCTGATGATCCCCAATATGTACAAGATCGCAGCCGAGCAGCTGCCCGCCGTGTTCCACGTCTCCGCCCGTACTGTGTCCACCCAGGCGCTGAACATCTTCGGTGACCACTCCGACGTCATGGCCTGCCGCCAGACCGGCTTTGCCATGCTGTGCGAGGGCAACGTGCAGGAGGTCATGGACCTGTCTCCCGTGGCCCATCTGGCCGCTCTGGAGGGCAAGGTCCCCTTCATCAACTTCTTCGACGGCTTCCGCACCAGCCACGAGATCCAGAAGATCGCCGTGTGGGATTACGAGGATCTGAAGGATATGTGCGACATGGACGCCGTGAAGGAGTTCCGTGCTCACGCCCTGAACCCGGAGCATCCCCATATGCGGGGCAGCCACGAGAACGGAGATATCTACTTCCAGCACCGTGAGGCCTGCAACAAGTACTATGCCGCTCTGCCCACCGTGGTGGAGAAGTACATGGACAAGATCAATGCCAAGCTGGGTACCAACTACCAGCTGTTCAACTACTACGGCGCACCCGACGCCGACCGGGTCATCGTGGCCATGGGCTCCATCTGCGACGTGGCGGAGGAGGTCATTGACTACCTGAACGCCCACGGCGAGAAGGTGGGTCTGGTGAAGGTCCGTCTGTTCCGTCCCTTCGCCCCGGAAAAGCTGGTGGCCGCCATTCCCGCCACCGCCAAGCGTGTGGCCGTTCTGGACCGCACCAAGGAGCCCGGCGCTATGGGCGAGCCCCTGTATCAGGATGTAGTCACCGCTCTGGCCAACGCCGGCAAGAACGACGTGCAGGTCATCGGCGGCCGCTACGGTCTGGGCAGCAAGGATACGCCTCCCGCCTCCGTGTTCGCCGTGTATGAGGAGCTGAAGCGTGACGAGATGAAGCGCCAGTTCACCATCGGCATTGTGGACGACGTGACCAACCTGTCCCTGCCGGAGGATAAGAACTGTCCCAACACCGCCGCCCCCGGCACCATCGAGTGCAAGTTCTGGGGTCTGGGCGGCGACGGTACCGTGGGCGCCAACAAGAACTCCATCAAGATCATCGGCGACCACACCGACAAGTACGTGCAGGCCTACTTCCAGTATGACTCCAAAAAGACCGGCGGCGTGACCATCAGCCATCTGCGCTTCGGTGATCACCCCATCCGCTCTCCGTACTATATCAATAAGGCCGACTTTGTGGCCTGCCACAACCCCTCCTACATCACCAAGGGCTATAAGATGGTCAACGACGTCAAGCCCGGCGGCGTGTTCATGATCAACTGCCAGTGGGATTTCGAGGAGCTGAACCATCACCTGAAGGCCGACGCCAAGCGCTACATCGCCCGCAATAATATCCAGCTGTATACCATCAACGCCATTGATCTGGCCATCGAGATCGGTATGGGCAAGCGCAACAACACCATCCTGCAGTCCGCTTTCTTCTCTCTGGCCAAGGTACTGCCGGAGGAGGATGCCATCCGCTTCATGAAGGAGAAGGCCAAGGCCTCCTACCTGAAGAAGGGTCAGGACGTGGTGGATATGAACTACAAGGCCATCGATCTGGGCGCCACCGCCTATAAGAAGATCGACGTACCCGCCGAGTGGGCCGACGCCGTGGACGAGCCGGATACCCGCGAGCTGAAGGGTAAGCCGGAGCTGGTGAAGATGGTCAAGGAGATCTTGGAGCCTGTGGGCAAGATGGATGGCGACAGCCTGCCCGTCTCTGCCTTCTCCGAGCACGTGGACGGTCAGTTCGAGCTGGGCGCCTCCGCTTACGAGAAGCGTGGTGTGGCCGTGTCCGTCCCCACTTGGGACGCCAACAAGTGCATCCAGTGCAACCAGTGCGCCTACGTGTGCCCCCACGCCACCATCCGTCCCTATGCCCTGACCGAGGAGGAGGCCAAGAACGCCCCCGATGCGGCCAAGATCGTGGATGTGAAGGCGGGCAAGGGCAAGGGCGTGTACAAGTTTGCCATGGCGGTCAGCCCCCTGGACTGCATGGGCTGCTCCGTCTGCGCCAACATCTGCCCCACCAACGCCCTGACCATGGTCTCCCAGGAGAGCCAGGCCGCTCAGCAGGAGGTCTTTGACTACATGGTGGCCAGCGTCTCCGTGAAGGAGGATATGGCCGACCTGACTGTCAAGGGCAGCCAGTTCCGCACTCCGCTGCTGGAGTTCTCCGGCTCCTGCGCCGGCTGCGCCGAGACCGCCTATGCCCGTCTCATCACCCAGCTGTTCGGAGACCGGATGTATATCTCCAACGCCACCGGCTGCTCCTCCATCTGGGGCGGTCCGGCTGCCACCTCTCCCTACACCGTCAACGCCGAGGGCAAGGGTCCCGCCTGGGCCAACTCCCTGTTTGAGGACAACGCCGAGCACGGTCTGGGCCTGTATCTGGGACAGAAGGCCATCCGCAACCGGCTGGCTGCCAAGACCGAGGCCCTGATCGCGGTGGACTGGGCCCGTCCTGAGCTGAAGGAGGCCGCCCAGAAGTGGCTGGACACTATGGAGGACGGCCAGGCCAACCAGGAGGCTGCCAAGGCCTATGTGGCGGCTCTGGAGGCCGGCCTGTGCACGGTGGACGAGCTGCTGGCCAGTGACAAGGCCGAGATCCAGGCCTTCGGCAAGGAGCTGCAGGCCAAGGGCGAGACGCTGTGTCAGTGCGAGGCCTGCAAGCTGGTCAAGGAGATCCTGGACGAGAAGGAGTACCTGAACAAGAAGTCCGTGTGGATCTTCGGCGGCGACGGCTGGGCCTACGACATCGGCTTCGGCGGCGTGGACCACGTGCTGGCCTCCGGCGAGGATGTGAACATCTTCGTCTTTGATACCGAGGTGTACTCCAACACCGGCGGACAGGCCTCCAAGGCCTCCAACATCGGCCAGGTGGCTCAGTTTGCCGCGGCCGGCAAGACAGTGGCGAAGAAGAGCCTGGCGGAGATCGCCATGACCTACGGCTACGTCTATGTGGCCCAGGTGGCTATGGGCGCCAACATGAACCAGACCCTGAAGGCTATCCAGGAGGCCGAGGCCTACCACGGCCCGTCCCTCATCATCGGCTACGCCCCCTGTGAGATGCACTCCATCAAGGGCGGCATGGCCAACTGCCAGTCCGAGATGAAGAAGGCCGTGGAGTGCGGCTACTGGAATATGTTCCGCTTTAACCCCGCCCTGAAGGCGGAGGGCAAGAATCCCTTCACTCTGGACTCCAAGGCGCCCGCAGGCGGCTATCAGGAGTTCCTGATGAACGAGGCCCGTTACTCCAGCCTGACCCGCTCCTTCCCCGAGCGCGCCAAGGAACTCTTCGCTCAGAACGAGGAGGAGGCCAAAGCCCGCTACGAGAAGCTCCAGCGCATGGTCAAGATGTACGAGGTGTAAGGGTAAGATCCCTCGCCCGCGAAAAATGAGAAGACCGCACGCCGCCCCACGGGGGCGGCGTGCGGTCATTTATCAGGCCCCGCCCGGGCGGCCCTGACCGCAACCCAATGTAAGTGGCTGAGGTTGGGAGAGGAGGAACAAGGGATCATGAGGTGTCGTCTTTTTTGCTGCAGAAATAAAAAGACGCGGCCGCAAAGGGGACTTTGCGCCCACATAGACGGCAGCTGCGAAAAATGTGCAGTAGCTGTAAGTCTGCACCAAAAACAAAATCACAACCCAGCATAAGCGGTTGTGATTTGGAGCGAGGAGCAGCAGGATGAGTGCGCGATGAGTGGCGCGTAAATTCCCGACCGCAGGCCGGGAATTGTGCAGGAGCGGCTTTGCCGCCCCCAAGCATTCAAAGGCCGAAGGGGGGAAGCCGCACTCTGGGCGGTGGGCCCCAAAAAGAAGGGCATGACCATAGGTCATGCCCTTCTTTTTGGCAGGGGGTAACAATTCCGAACCCTGGATCTATAAAAGCCTTGCGCCGCAACGGTTACAAAACTCGGTCCCATCTCGCGCATAGATTTTCAGGCCTTTTTCATTATAAAATTATGCCGGAACCGATATGGCAGAAGCAGATAGGTATAAAGACTTATGAGTCCGCATCTTCTCCAGATGGAGCGACGTTTCCCTCGATCATATCTACAACTATCTGACTGAGCTGGGTCGCATTCTTTGATGTAATAACTGGGACCCCAGTCTGCGCTTCAATTGCTTTCCGCGCATCGCCAGCAACCTTTCCACCGGCACGTGCAGTCTCTATATTTTCGCTAAATGTTACCGGCTCTTTCTGCTTTGATATTTCTGTAGTCGTAGCCTCAGCCAACATATTCAAAACAAGTTCCAGTGTTGTCATATTATCGCGGAGATTTTCTTTTGTCAATCCCTTGAGCGTTTTGTACTGCCGGGTCGTCATCCCTGACCACGCACGGGATATCTCATCAGTCAGGATGGCGTATTCCACACCCTTCTGAACACCGCGGGCATCCCATTCATCGGTGAGTTCCTTTCTCACCTGGATCGCCTGAAGGCGCTGGTTGATCCACTCGCGGGAATAGCCTTTCTTCAGATAGGTTTCCAGTGCGCGATCAATGGTCAGCTCCGGATCAATCGTTTCCTCAATGCGTTCCCGTCCCACTTCTGCCAACCAACGCTTGAAGGGCTCTGCTTTGTGTGACGGGATGGATTGGATGATTCGAAGAAGCTGTTCCGTATCCGCTACATCAGTTAACCGCTTTTTCCCGTCAGCGGCGGTCATTTTCAACTGGTTACAAGATGTAACCGGTTCAAAGCCCTCGTCAACAAGACGCTTTTTTGTAACCTTCCAATAGTTCCTGGCCGCTTGATAGTCCGGAGCATCCGTCAGCACAGCCACCACATCGACAATGGAAAAATACCATTCCTCTTTTTCTTCATCCCATGCTGTGCGGATACGCTTATCTTCAAAAAGCTGAATCTTATCATCCAGGCCCATACTCATTTCTCTCTTTCTCTATGTTATCATCAGGTGGTCAAGCAGCCCCTGGCACCCATCCGACACATCCCGCCATGTGGCTTCGAAGTTGTCGGTGTACCACGGGTCGGCCACTTCCTGATTGGGGCGGTCCGTGTAGTCCAGCAGGAGGTGCATCTTGTCCGCAAAGTCTCCGCCGCAGATGCGGTACATATCCCGGAGGTTTGCCTGGTCCATCCCGATCAACAGGTCGTACTTCTCGTAGTCGCTGTTCACGAGCTGTCGTGCGGCGTGGCAGGAACAGCCGATCCCATGCTCCGCCAGTTTGCGCTGTGCAGGAGGATAGACAGGGTTCCCAATCTCCTCCCGGCTGGTCGCCGCGGAGGCAATCCGGAATTGACTCTCCAGACCGGCTTTCTTCACAAGGTCTTTCATAACATACTCGGCCATTGGGCTCCGACAGATATTGCCGTGGCAAATAAAAAGTATCTTTTTCACGTTCTCCGCACTCCGTTACAGTTTCTTTTTCTTCAGTATAGCAGATATCCTCCGGTTCGTCGAGCCTATGAAGCCCCCACGCGCCATTCTGGATCTGTCTGAGCAATTCTGCCTTATTCCAGCCATGCTCCAGTGCGGCATTGAGATACCACGCCCGTTCCTCCGCTGCTTCGCAGGCTTCCAAAATCGTCACATTCTGCGTCCACGCCAGCTTCAGCGCCTTTTCAAGCCGATCCGGTGTATTCCCATAGGTCAGATAAAACAACCGCATACGGCGTAGATTACGGGGTGAAAAGCCCTTTCGCTCCGGGTATCTCGACTGGAGGTATTCAGCGGCCATGACTGCTGCGCCCTTCTCCGTTCTGCCGCATACGGCCCTGCCGATCTCACAGTACAGTTCCATCTCTGCCAGATCGGAGCCCATCAGGACATCCAGGGCCGAATACAGAGAAGAATAATCGCTTGGTTTCCGAATGTTCATGTCCGCTCCTTTCCGGCGTGTCCGCCTTGGTAAAGAAAGCCGTAAAGGAAAACGCGGAAGAACATTCCGCGCTTTTCTTTACGGCTTCCACCGATCATATAGCTTGTACGATTTAATTTCAGAGAAGGATATGCCGCGCCTCTTGACAGCCGCGGCCTCCTCTTGGATATACTCTTTTTTATTGATACGATGTTGAAGCAACTCAAAGGTATGTAAAAAAGTCAGCCACCAAGCAACAGATCTCGCCGTTCTGGTCCTTTCCCCAGTACCAGTAGTAGACTCCGCTTGGAACGGTAAAAAGGGCCGCTGAGTAACTGCCGTCCGGAGAGATCCCGGCTGCGCATCGTATTCCCCAGCGCTCCTGATTCTCCTTCAGAATCTCATCCAGGACCATTTCATGCTCCAAATCTGAAAACTCAGATTTCATACAGGCATCTTTGAAATACTGGCCATCCATAAATCCCGTTGTCGACTCGCTTACAACATAGCCGCAGTTCCTGCGGCGGGACCGCTCAGTATCCCATAGTGTTTTCGCCGCTTTGAAAGTCACTGGAGGCCGATCTGTAAAACAGATCTCCGCAAACGCAAGTACGCAGTCCCTGTCAGAATGGGCAGTATATGCGAACACCGGATACATACCGGGACGGACCTTTTGCTGAAACGCCTTCCGTTTGAAGTCAGCGATTTCGAACCGCAATGTTGGGTCTGCCATCACGATCTCGCCTGTCGGCAGACTGATGAGGCCGATGTCGTGGCTCTGAATAACAGACTTGCCGTATCGGTTCTGCAAGCTGGTACCATCTACCGTGTGTATGATCTTTAGATTGTCCTGTGCATCCATATTATCATCCTCTGGAATTCAATGAATCTTTCAAGCGGTATTATAACTCCCTATACCATGACTGCTCCATCACTATTGTACCCACTGCATCCCAGAACTTCAATCCACATTTATTAGTCTGCTGATTTCCAATGTCAGGTCACATTTTAAGAGCTATTTTCCCGCTTTCATTTTATCATCTAACTGTTTTCTCGAAAAGAAAGCTGTAAAGGAAAACGCGGAGACGGCTCCGCGCTTTCCTTTACGGCTTCCGCTTATTATATCACTTGCACGACCTGCTCCCAAAGGAGAATGTGCTTTTTGTCCACCGCCTGATTGTCATGAAGATGGCCGAACAGCCAGTAGTGGTATCTGGCCCGGTTTTTGACTTCCTCCAGAAAGTCTGTCAGCCGGTCCGCCCGAGCGTGGGGGATGATCTTTTGCGTTATGCTGGTGGGGGCGCAGTGGGTCAGAATGTAGTCCACCGCCCAGTCATGGGCGTCCAGGTTCTTCCGGGCCTCCTCATACTCCTCATCGGAGGGAAGTTCCTCTGTCCACCAGGACACGCCCTTGACCCGGAACATGGCCCTGGCCCGCCGCATCCGCCAGTACCGCTCCTCGAAGCCCGGTTCCTCGGGGTCCAGGATGCCATCCTGAATATCGTGCGAGGACGCTCCACCCATGGTGAAGAATGTGTATCCTTCGATGTCAAAGACCTGCCCACGCATGAGGTGCAGCACATGGGGCCGTACTTCATGGATCCTGCCTCCGTGCCACAACCTTTCCGGCAGCGCGTTCAGCATGGCAAAGTTCTCGTGGTTCCCATCCAAGAAGGCAGTCGTAAAAGGCTTGTCCTCCAGCCAGTCCAGCCAATACTTCTCCGCGGGTGTTCCACCCCAGAGTCCTCCAAAGTCGCCTGCGATGATTACCATGTCCTCGCGGTTCATCTTTTTCTGCTCCGGGAAGTATTTCATCCCAAGCCGCTGAAATCCGCCGTGTGTATCGCCTGTGACATAGACGCTCATGATGCGTTCCTCCAATCCAGTTGTTCGATCTCCTGCTCCACCTCAGTACCGTTCCGGAAGGTAACCCGGATCTTGTCTTTTGCGAGGACGGTCACTTTCTCCACCAGCTGGTAGACCACGCTCTGATCCCATTCTGTCAGCTCTGCAGCATAGGCGCTCATGGCTATCGAGGCGGCTTTGAGCCGCTGGCTTACCAGTTCATTTTCCTGATAGACTTGCTTGATCCGCGACTTATGTTCCTTGAGATCCGCCATTGCGTTGGATATCATGCGGAACCGCTCCGCATAGTCTTCCGTGCCACCCGCGGCGGACGCCTCCGCCAGCAGGCTGTTGAACTGCTTCTCCAGTTCCTCCAGCATCCGGTCGATGTCCGCGAGGCTCATGGTCTCACCGGGGATGGGCGCCAGTTCCTGCTCCATGGCCCCCATCAGCTGGACTTCCAGGGCGTCCCTGCTGTCCATCACGCTGTTGATGGCGTTCAGGATCGCCTGCTGGAGCGGCTTTTCCTCCAGCGTTTCAGAGTGTTTACAGTATTTTGCCCCATAATCCAGGCGGCTTCCGCACCGCCACACAGCCCGTTTCACTCCGCCCTTGTTCCAGACGCACCGGCGATAGCCTGTCCCGCAGTGGCCGCAGAACATGAGATTTGTCAGGATGTACTTCCCGCTGTACTTGCTCCGCCCGGTGGGCGCGCTCTTGCTGGTACCGCCTGTCTGTGCCCTGCGCCGGGCTATCTCCAGCTGCGCCGCGTAGAAGACGTCCCGGCTCACGATCCCCTCATGGTGGTCCTGGACCAGATACTTGGGGAGCTGGCCGTTGTTCTGGATCACCTTTTTGCTGATGCAGTCCTGGATAAAGGTCTTCTGGAGCAGCGCGTCACCGCAGTATTTCTCGTTGCTCAGAATACTCAGCAGGTTCTTGATGGTCCACTCCTGTTTTCCTATCGCGTTCAAGGCCCCCTGCGCCTCCAGCTTGCTCTTGATGGCCCGCAGGGTATCTCCGGCCAGATACCGCTGATAGATAAAGCGGACGGTCTCCGCCTGCTCCTCGTTGATCACCGGCCTTCCGTCCGGGCCCTTCTCATACCCAAGCATCCACTTGTACTGCATCGTGACATGGCCGGCTTTCATGGACCTTCGCTTCCCCCAGCGGACATTGGCGCTGGTGTTCTCACTTTCAGACTGGGCGAAGGCGCCGTGTATGGCGATGAGGAACTCGCTCTCCGGATAGATGGAGTTGATATTCTGTTCCTCAAAGATGACCGGGATGCCCAGTTCCCGCAGTTCTCGGGTATAATTGAGGGTGTCCACCGTATTCCTTGCGAACCGGGAAACGGCTTTGGCCAGGATCATGTCGATCTTTCCCTGGCGGCACATCCGGATCATCTGGAGGAATTCCTTCCGCTTACAGGTGGAGGTGCCGGTCTTGCCCTCATCCGCGAACACCTTTACCATGGTCCAGCTGGGGTTCTTCATGATCTTCTCGGTGTAGTAGGCAAGTTGGTTTTCATAGCTGGTGAGCTGCTCCTTGCTGTTGGTGGATACACGGCAGTAGGCCGCTACCCGCAGGTGCCTCTTTTGGGCCTGCTCCTGGGGCGTTTCCTTCTTGGCTGGGATCACAATGACTTTCGGGGCGGTTTCTGTCATGGCTGTTGTCCTCCCTTCATGATCTGGCCGTTTTTCAGCCGGACCTGAATGCCTTTTCCTCTGTATGTGATCTGTCGGACGCTCTCACACAGGAGCTCCCGCTCCAGTTCCTCCATGAGCGGATGGTTCCGGAAGAGCTTCTGGAGCCGCGTCGTCTCATATTCCTCCGCCCCAATGGCGTTGAGCCTGTGTTCCGCCAGCCGAAGCGCCATATTCCTGGTCCGCTCTCCATCTACAGGCGGGGATTGGAGAGCTTCCTCCAGCTCCCGTCTCAGTTTCCTGCTCTCTGCCGGGTCCTCCATTTCTGTCTGGCCGGAGGCAATACGCTCCGGGTGCTGGACAAGACGGTTCAGAAGCGTCAGGGTCTGCTGTTCCACCCAGGCAGGCGGGGGACCGCCGCACAGCCGCCGCAGCTCCATCTGTGCCGGCGTTTTTCTGACCGGGACCGCCCGGTCCCTGCGGCGCTCCTGAGCACCGCGGTACTGCTCCTCCGGGAGTATGGCCGGATACCGGTCTGTCCCGCTGTATCTCTTGTCCTCCAGGATGCGGGCCACCATGTTTTTGTTCCACAGCTTTCCCTCGTCATAGGCAATTCCCCGCTCTTGGAGTGCCTCCACCAGTTCCTGATAGGATGCCCCGGCCAGATAGGTCTGGTAGATCCAGCGGACTGTTTCCGCCTCTGCCGGATGGGGAGTGTACTCTCCGAACTCCATCCGATATCCGAAGGGCTGCTTTCTGTTGCCCGCCATCAGCGCACCGTCCTCTCGATGGTCTCCGTCAGCTCCAGCCCGTTGATCAGCCGGAACCGCAGGCATTCGTTGTTCTCCACGATGATCTTTGCAACCAGCTCGCTGAACAGCTCCTCATCGAACGCCTCCAGAAATTCCGGCCCGGTTTCCAATATCTCCAGCAGGACTTGAGTCTGCCGGATGGTCTGATCCTCCTCGGACTCCAGAAACCGTTCCTTTTCCAGTTTGGCGGTGCGGAGCTGTTCAGCCAGCGTGTTGCTCCGGGTAATATAAATGTCAGGATCGACAAGGCCCTGCTGCTTCAGCTCGGCCAGTAGTCGCTCCTGACGGACGATATCCGCTATTTGTTTGTTCAGTTCCACGATGTCCAGGCTCCAGAGCAGTTTCCTGTTTTGGGCTGTCTGGAGGTCTGTGAGCAGTTGGGAGAGGACTGGCATTCCGTGATGCCGCAGCTTGTAATACAGGCGGAGGAAGGCACGTTCAAATTCAGATTCCGGGATCTGCGTGATCTGACATTTGTCAGGCGACTTATCGTGGAGCCTGCAGGTCCAATAGGCGGATTCCCTACACTTTTTTCGTTTGAATATGGAACCGCACTGTCCACAGATGACGGTACCGGTCCATGGATATGTAACTCCGGACTTTGGGTGAATCACCGCGCCTTTCTGCTTCAGCAGTGCCTGTGCCCGGTCAAACAATTCCCGGTCAATAATAGCGGGATGGCTGCCCGGTACGAAATATTGGTCATACTCACCTTGATTTCGCTTCTTCCTGTGGGGCAGTGTTCGGGTGGTATAGGTCTTTTGTGCCAGCGAGTCACCCGCATATTTCTCATTGTGGAGGACATATTGGATCGACGTTGTCTGCCAGTATGGGGTCTTATCTCTTGTGGGGATCCCGTACCGCGTGATCTCTTTTGCGATGTCCTCCATGCTGCGTCCATTGAGGTATCTCTGGAAGATCAGGCGGATAATCTCGGCCTCTGCCTCGACAATCTCCAGCCCTCCTTTGACCAAGCGGTATCCAAACGGGGCCTTGCAGGTGATGAAGCTGCCCTTTTTCATTTTCTTCTGGTAGGTCCAGCGGATATTTTCAGAGATAGCTTCACTCTCTTTCTGGGCTATCATGGAGAAGATGGCTGTCAGCAGCTCGCCGGACATCTGGGCGGTATCGATGCCCTGCTCCTCAAAGCAGACCCCGATCCCCAGGTCCCTCAGCTCCCGGACCGCCATCAGGCTCTCACTGGTGTTTCGCGCGAACCGTGCGGTGGATTTCGTCAGGACCTTGTCGATGCGGCCTCTGCGGCAGTCCTTCAGGAGCCGTTGGAAGTCATCCCGCTTCTCCGCGGAGGTCCCGGTGATCCCCTCATCCGCATATACGTCCACAAACTCCCATTCCGGGTTGCCGGTGATGAGTTCTGTGTAGTAGGCATTCTGCGCGGCAAAGGAGTGGATCTGGTCCTCAGAGTTGGAACTGACGCGGGCGTAAGCGGCCACACGCAGTTTCCGGGTCCGGACCGGCCCGGAGGCCGGGATCATGATAACATGGGGGGCGCTGTTCAGTGCGAGGGATCCACTGATCGCTGTCTGTTCGTTCATCTAAATCACCTCTGTTCAGCCACACACAATACCCTAACTTTCTCTGAAAAGCTATACTCAAATGCAACAACTATTGAGGCGGATATATGACGTCCGCTCCTGTTTCCACCCGGAGCCGCGCGGCGATCTTCCGAGCCTCCGCTTCGCTGATGATACTGGCGTCCCGCAAGGCACACAGCAGGTTTACCATACCAATGTAGTTTACATTCGCGTTCATGCTCTTTCCCTCCAAATCAGGCTGCCGGTCCTATCATCCAAAGAGAAACCGGGTGGTTTTTATCTCAGAAGGATTGTGTCATATCAAACCCTTCTGATTCTTCCTGGTCCTCGAAAGGAGTCTCATCCAGTTCTTCGGGCAGTGTTTCATTGGGGATCTGCATCGCGGCTGCAAAGCGCGCTATGGAAAGAACCCGATCAAGAGACAAGTTCTTCTCTTTGACACTTTGCACCGCTATGTTTTGATTCTTCAGTTCTGTCATCGTATCAAGTGTTTCTGAAAGGTCTCTCCCCAGCCGATTCCACGAAGAAATTAGCAGGACCTCAAAGTCATGCTTCGCCGCGCCAAGACGCACATACTTCAGGCTGCTCTGGCTCGGGGAATAGTCAGCGGCAACCTCCGTCACCTCATATCCTGCTTTATCTGCGTACTCCAGCAAAAGCGACTTCTGGGCCTTCAGGTCTTCATCGGTCCTGGCTTTCAGATACAGCCATGCTTTCTTCTTTTCCGCCATAAGCTTTATGCCTCCCATGATGGTACGCCAGAGATAAGCTCCGGCGCACAGCCAATCCTTCATTCGTTTTTCAGTCGTGTATGAAAACAAGCGGGGGCCGCTCCACGATGTGTGGTAGCATTGCGATACCCTTCAGGGCGGCCCCCGCCGTTTCTGACATTTGCGTTTCCAATGATGGCCCTATTCGACACTACTTCCCGAGCCGTAGGCGGCAGGCTTGGACCGCGCGGGCGCGCGTCACGGGAATCTCACCCCTCCGAGGATCTCTCCGAGCTGCCCCCACTGCTTGTGGCTGTGGCTGGACAGGAGTATCATTATCAGATTGCTGACGAGGGTCGGGCCGGG
>OIWN01000156.1_pt1 | contig 62850 bp, 51 predicted proteins | sample 1587591 | NCBI WGS metagenome assembly OIWN01 (sample SAMEA3888901, study PRJEB22519) | human gut metagenome | biome: human gut; feature: human-associated habitat; material: faeces | place: Denmark | collected 2010 | reverse complement strand
GGTGTCATACGCCCGGCAACAGGGGGCTGGATGATGTGCTGCAATGGCGCATCATTGAGTTCATAAAAAACGAGCAGTGGTCTCCCCGGCAGATATCCGGACGTTTGAAGCTGGAGGGTATAAACGTCTCCCATGAAGCCATTTACGCCCTCATCCGCAAGGACGAAAGCGGGGAACTGGCTTCCCATTGCCGGCATAAGATGAAATACAAGCGCAAGGCCTCACACCGTCATGAGACCAAGGCCACGAACATCCGTAACCGTGTGAGCATACACGAGCGTCCGGCGGAAGCCGACGGCAAACGTTTCGGGGACTGGGAGATGGACCTCATCGTGGACAAGGACAGCAACGCCATCCTCACGCTGACGGAAAGGAGCACGAACTTCCTGTTGATGGAAAGGCTCAAGCACGGGAAGAAAGCGAAGCCTGTGGCAAGAACCGTGTGGAGGTTGCTGCTGCCATACAAGGGAGAGGCCTTGAAGTCCATCACCACGGACAACGGCAGTGAGTTCGCCGAGCATGAATGGATAACCAAGAAGCTCAACGTGCCCGTGTATTTTGCCGATTCCTATTGCGCATGGCAGAAAGGAGCCATAGAAAACGGCAACAAGCTGATACGGCAATATATCCCGAAAGGAACCGACATCAGTACGGTTACAGAAGGAAAAATAACCAAGATCAGGAAGAAAATTAATGCCAGACCGAGAGAAAAACTCAATTTCTCGACTCCGGCTGAGGTCTTTTTCAAAAATATTTCGTAATGTTGCACTCGCTGGTTGACTCTGCCGATGTTTTGAGTACAATGGCGCAACAATTGATCTTAACAAATTAGCTTTGGTGGATGAGAGGTATGAGGCAATATATAATGAATATGATCTACGTTTGCAGATACAGAATCATGTGCTATCATCTCAAAAAGCAAGAGTTGCATGGAGACTCGAAAATATTTTGTCTGTGGATGACATAATGTATATTGATGCAATAATCAACGAAGTGTCTGTGGATTTTATTATCGTTAGACCTAATAAGGGGATTCTTCTACTAAACGTGTTCGAGGAGAATATTAATGAGTGTACATTATCAGAAGATAAAAAGGAAATAAATGTACATGGACAACTATACCAATCTCCTATTGAACTTATTAGCTTATGTCAATTGAGCATTAAGGATGGTGTAGAAGAGCTTTTGATAAGTACCATTGAAGATAGTCGGAATTTTAGTCTTATCAAAAAGGCTGTTGTTTTTTCAGAAAACTCTATAGACGAAATAAAAGAATTCTTTGGATATGAAAACAACCCCTTTAATTTCACCTATATCTTCGGTAGGGAGATTATCAAAAATAGAAATGTATCACATAACTTGTATACTACCATAGGTTTCTTATACAACAATAATGCTTTTGATGATGTTGTAAGAAGAAAATTGGCTAGAATAATATCTCCATCCTGGCATTCATATCAGGAAGGACGCATTGATATGCAACCTATAGGTGCTCAGAAGCGGCTATCGGAAAGTAGTATAACACAACAGAAAATAAGTGGTGTAGCTGGTTCTGGAAAGACTCAAGTACTTGCTTTTAGAGCAATAAATGCCATGAAGCGTACTGGAGGTGATGTCTTAGTGTTGACCTATAACATTACATTAGCAAATTACCTGAAGTTTAGGCTTTCCGAAATTCGGGAGGATTTCTCATGGGAAAAAATAGACATATATCCTTATCATCAATTCTTTAGAATACGTGCTGCAGAATGTAAGTTACATGTTGAATTTGATTCATATCAAGACGAAGCCTTCTTTGATAATTCACAAAATCATAAGAAATATTCTGCTATTTTCATTGATGAGGTTCAAGACTATACTACGGAATGGCTTCGCATCGTTATGCGGAATTTTCTCTTAGATTCTAATGGTGAAATAGTAGTGTTTGGAGACCCAAAACAAAATGTATATCAACGGCCTTTAGATACAAATGGAGACATCCGCTTAGGCGTTATCGGAGGACATTGGAATCGGCAATTAACAACCAGCCGAAGATTTACTAATCCACGCCTTGCTAATCTTGCCACAGCATTTCAAACGCAATTTATGGCAAATTTACCTACCGATGATATAGCTGCGGAGAATATCATATCAAATACATTCAATTTTCAAATTTTAACCTATATTGATCTGAGACAAAATAATTCCTTTGAGTCCATAGTAGCTAATATAATCAACATAATTTCCAATGACAATAATGAAGCAAAAGACTTTGTTGTACTTGCTTCGTCAACAAAATTGCTTCGCAATATTGACCTTCTTTATCGACAAAAGACAAACGAACAAACAGAAATAACATTTATTTCAAACGAAGTTCTTGAACGGTTAAAGCAAATACATCAGGTTACTAATGAAAAGGTTGCCAATTGGAAATTTAATAGGGATTTTGAAGCGCTTGAACGAACAAGGAAGCAATTATTTACGACAGACAAACGTTGTTTAAAAATATCAACCATACAGAGTTTTAAGGGTTGGGAATCTCCTTCCGTTATAGTTATTCTAGAGAGTGACTTTATTTTGCATAATACGACATTTCGCCCAATGTCGCCACAAACGATATATACGGCGATAACTCGTGCAAGAGAAAATATGTATATAATTAACATTGGTAATGATACCTATCACAACTTCTTCTACAATCAGACATTATGATTTGCTGGCAAGTTAAAAACAAGAGCTGAAATCCTCCATATTGTATGGCATCGCACATGATATTTCATGTGACACAATATACAAGCAACCCTAATACCACCGTATAAACGAACAAAAATATCACTAAGACTTTCATCCAGAAGTCAGAGAACCAAACACCTTCATTCCGTCTGAGGATTTTGCGCATATTGGATTCATGCTCCGTTAGCATCTTCAGCTGTTCGGAGTGATGATTCTCCAATACGGTTTTCCATGCTTTGACAGCTTGGTTTAAGAACTGTTGAAGCTGGGCAAAATGTTCGGACTTTATGGTTGCCTTAAACTGCGTGTCTCGTTCTGCTTTTACAATCGCATTACAGATGCCGTTAATAATATTGTCAGAACTATCAATCGCAGTCTTTAATATCATTGCAGCATCACGCTCAGCTTTAATAGCATCTTGAAGGTCTTGATGGATTTTTACTAATGCTTGCTTTGCTTCACGCACTTCTGCAAGTCGCCTGTCTGCATCCTGCTTTTCAGTCTCTATCTCATGGTTGATTTCTGCCTTTTCCAACATATCATCCACGTTTATTGATGGGGTTCTTGATTTGCCAATTCCCATGATTTCTGTCTTTTAATGATTCGTTTATCTGTGAAGTCCTTTCCTGCGTTTACACATATTGTTTGCCATTCTTGCACAGCGGCGTGCCCATTCAAGTTCATCCTCGTCTTTGTCCCGTCCCCAGCCACTAGTGTCAGAACCGCCCCCGCCACTTGAAGCCGCCATACTTGTAGCAGCATCCAAATATCCGGCAAAGAGCAAAAGAGCCGTGTGCTGTATCTCCTCAATCTTAGCTAACGGATGGGCTTTCTCCAAAGAACAATTCTGCTGGATGATAATATCAGCAGCTTCGGGTATCTCCACATGAAATTTGTGGAACTCGTCTGTCTTTATATCGTAATGCTTTATAACAGGATGTGGAGTAGTCTGAGGTTGTATAAAAGGAGTTGTGTCGGCTGTCCGTGTTTGTAGGGGAACAGGTTTTGTCTGCTCGAATTTCCTTTCCAACGGATGCAGTTTTGCCCAAGTAGCCTCAATCTTTGATGGAGTCAGATTACGTCCGACACCCAATATGGATGATTTATAAATGGAATTGCCACGTTTGATGGAATAACCGTAAACTCCACCACCTTTCTTTTCTTGTAAGTGAACTTTATAGCCCCGTTTCATCAGTTCCGTTTCGTATCTCTGCCAACTGAAGTTGTCCATTGTGCGGAGTATCTCCATGCAGCTGTCTGAAATTTCTGACCTATGTCGGATACCTATTTCTTCTGACTGCACCCAGCCCCGTCTCTCGTTGATGATGTTCGCAGCCATGACTGCCCTTTCGCCAATCTTATGGCTGTCATTGACTTTACCGTCCATATCTACACGATTGACGTCAATGTGTAAGTGAAGAATACCACTTTTGGAATCACGATGCAGGGCAACTATGTATTGCGAGCCTTTGAGGTTGGTCTGCTTTGAAGATGTTCGTTTGGTCTTGCCGGAGAGGTCAATGGAATCAAACACGCGGATGAACTCATTTGACAAACTTGCCCAATCGTCCATTGTCCATCCTCGGCTTTCTTCTTCGGATGGGGAAATCTCAATTCTTATCACATTCCTGCCAAGCGGTCTGCCCTTGTTAATATTCTCGGCAAACTTTCTCTGTACAAGCATCATTCGTCCGTACATCGCTTCCGGTGAGATATTATCGGGCAAAAGATTGGCTTTGACTATATCCGCTTTCTCCTTATTGATGGAATATCTTATGGCATTTGCACCATGCGATATGGTAGAGGCTTTTGCTATCATAACGAATGAAGGTATTTATTCAGTAAGGTAATTTTCTATCAGGCTCCAGCGATTGATAAGCTGTGTGGCTGCTCTCATCCATTGTTCTACAAACCGGGTATCGCTGAAATACAGGGCCCGTTTGTCCGCTTGGATGGATTTCACAGCTGCTGCAATACGGATAAGGTCGCCCCTTGCATCCGTCAAGCTGCACAAGGCTTCCACTTCACGGTCAGACAACCGTTGTCGTGGGTGTTGTCCCAAGGCGGTGCGGCGTACGTAGTCGCTCATGGATAAGCCGCAGGTCTTGGCAAGTTCTGCCGCTTGGGTATATTCCTGTTCCGTCACCCTGGCTTCAAGCCGCAGAGTACGTCTTGTAATTTTCTTCTCATGTTCTTCATCAACTTCCTTGTCGGTATTCTTTTTCTTCTTCATGCTCTGTTATGTTATGAGTGAAACATCAATAAAAAGGTCAGCACGGTGGGAGCTTGCAACCGGCGGAGTATTCCTATGTGGTACGAATAAGCGAAGCGAATTTGTGCGACATAGGAACTTCTTGCAATACTGCATACAACAGCTTCGGACACACCACCTTTCAGATGCAGCTATATCTGGTTGTCAGCCGGAATGTCTCCGCCGGAATTTTCCGTTGCCACAATCTGTGGGGAAACTGAAACAGAAGGGAAAGGGAAAAAGGGAGAAGACTGTTTACATTCATTTGATATAGCAGGGGGATTCTCTCTTTCATCAAGCCTGTCTTTCAGCCGGACATAGAAAGGGTTATCAATGCGGCTGCCATCCTGCATCCATGCCGATATGCATTTCAGTGTATGGATGCTTGTCCGATTACTCTGTGTGGATGCGACAATTCCCAACTGGTTCATCTTGTCAAGCACACGGGATATGGTCTTTTTATCGTAGCCCAACTTGCTGGACAAATCCACTTCTGAAAGAACGGCTTGCCCTACTTGCAAAGTCGTGGAGAAGCCTTTTATGGCGTACTCGGTCTCTTTTAATACTGCCGCTTCAATCAGTAGGTGCAGAATCTTCATACGGTCAATGCCGTATTTGCTCCCTGCCAGATAAGTAAGTTGCTCTGCTGAAAGCACTATACAATAATTCAAGTTTGTTTTCATCATCTGTCTATTTGAAGATATTTTATAAGTGGTGCAGCCAAAAGAGAAAGTCAGCGATGCCATCCGCATCCTCTCTCCGGCATGTAATACTTCCTGTCGTATGCGATATGGTCAAGTACGTCTTGTAGTCTATCAAGCTGGCGATTATCCAATACGCTGATGGCAGCAATGGTAATCTTCTGTGAAGCGATACGGCGGTGTTCACAATTCTGCTCTGACATGCTACCGTTCCCATCTGCATAGACGCTCCGCAGATAATCGTTCACAGCTTCGGTCTGTGCTTTGCTTGGATATGCCGCAGGGTAACGGTCTTGAATATACTCCACCATGTGGCTGACCGCGTTTGCCAGTAACGGTTCATACTCTTGCAGTTGTTTGATAAGTTCTTCCTTTCTCATGTTCTCAATTATTTTGTCCCATGTCCCAAGCGTTTCTTATAACTTTCTTTTTATCTGTCTTTGGTTTTCATCCTTTTTGAGGGGAAGAGGGACAAAGGGACAGATGTTTTTTCTTTTCCCTTAGTTCAAGATTTAGAATGGCAAATCCTGTTCACTTGGTGATGCAGGGCTGACCTCTTCGCTTGGTGCGTCGACTCTCACCCACGGATGCTTTGTCCGTCCGGTCTTGTCACAATAGGCAGGGTGCAAGCCTTTGACTTTTTCCTGATCACTCCGTTTCCAATTAGGAATCATAAACATCAAGCGGTTTATATATTGCGAAGTGTATTTGGCAGGGTTACGCCTGACCAAATCATTAGGCATTTCCTCTATAATCTGCCGGGCGCAAACCATGTTGAGTGTGGTCATTGTTGAATTTGGCTCTGAGTATGCTCCCTTTTGATAAGCCAGTCGGATGGGGATAGTCCAATTTGCATATTGAATGGGAACCTCGCGTTCCAGATACATTTCCAAATCTTCCATGATGGGATCAACAAGGATGTTGGAATGTTGCACCTGTACTTCGTTAGCTTGAATTTCCATATCTGGTGTCAAGTAAAGTTTCATTCCTTGCCGATAATAGGCGTATGCTTCTGCCCAAAGCTGAGGGACAACATGCTGCAGCGCATCCAGCCATTCTGAAACATGCCCATTGCCTTTAACCGGGATTATCCACCAGCGGCGGTTCCCGTTGTCTCCTTGCAGGAAGTTTGTCTCATTGGTAGTAGCCGCAAAGACATTGTGCCGCATAAACTCCACAACCTTATGTCCGTATGCAGGGCGCATATAGTCGCTGCAACGGCTTAAGAAAGCTTTGGCTGCCTCTGCATCATTCGCCCGTTTCAAACCGTTCAACTCACTGATTTCAATAATCCAACCATTGGTTATGGTTTCTACCTTTTCCTTGTCGCCACTGGCAAAAGAGAACGAATCGTTGAACCACTTTCCACTGATGGTTTTGAAAAAGGTGCTTTTCCCGATACCTTGCGGACCTGGTAAAGTCAGTACGTTGTCGAACTTGCAACCGGGGTTGAAGACCCGGGCAACAGCTGCAACGAACCATAATTTTGTCTGTTCCTTAACAAGCGGCGTGTCCTCCGCTCCCAAATAATCAATGAGGGTCGTAGCTATGCGAGGATATCCGTCCCATGTTTCTTGGGTGATAAAATCCTGTACCGGGTTAAAACTCCGTTCCGAAGAGGTCGTTTTTAGCATTTCGAATACCTTATTCTGTGTCAGATGTAATCTGTATGTTCTCTCTAAATAGTCCTGTATCTTTCCTGCTGACTCCTCATCAACCTTGTTGCCATTGACGTTGCGAAACAAAGGGCTGAAACATACATCGTCTTGACAAAAGGTGTCATACTTTATCAAACTCAAATTTTCGTCCAGCGTAAAAATGAGTCTAAGGTTGCTGATGGAGCGAGTAAAGTTCCCATTATTGTCTGTTGCCAGATTCTTTTTCCAATTCTCTTCCATATCGCTATTCCTTGATGCGGATGCCACCTGATTCCTTTGCCAAAGACAGTGCAAGGTCTGCGTCCACTACGATTTTTCGTCCTATCTGCGTGATAGCCTTATCTATGATGCCGCTCTTCTTAATGCGGTTAGCCGTGGGTACGCTACATCCGAACACACGGGCGATACCCTCTATGCCATAGAAGTTACCCTTGGGTGCCACTTGGGATGTGGACTTCTCGGTGGATTCTACATATTTTTCAATGAGAAAGCAAAGCTCTTCGCCAGTCATCATGGCAATAGGCTTTTGGAGTAATTGGTTGAGGTTGAATCTTTCTTCCATACTTTTACTTGTTTAGTTATTAGACATTTTAAGCCTCGGTTCAACTCTGTAAAACCGATATCACAAGCAAAAGTAGTGTATGAAACTCTGCGTATCGGTCGGTTTATTTATAGCTTAATTTTACCGACCGTTTTCCAACAGATGTTTGCAGATGAGTATTGCGAATAGCCGGATTTCCCAACTACCCGTTCTTGGCAAAATAGTTCGTCCATCGGTCTATTGTTCGTTTTGCCTTAGCATAACTGCTTCCTTTTTGTGGTGAGTCCAAAGTCATATCCTTGATTTCGCCATATCGCTTCTGTGGTATATCGTGTCCATAATGTCTTTTGGAAAATTGTTCTATGGCACGATGGAATGTCATGTATCTTGTAGATGCCTTTATTCTACCCGCATTAACCAACGACTTCAACAGATAAGCAAGGCTTATGTCCTCTGTGTTCTCTTCAAGAAATGAGTGGATGCCCTGCTTGATTCGTTCCTTGTTCCCAACGAGGATATCATCCAATGATTGCATAACCTTTTTGTTCCCACGTCTGCCTTTGACTTTTCGCAAGGCAAACATCACTTCCTTCCAGATTTCCGGATTACAGGCTTCTACTGTATCTTCCCAATCCGCTTTGGTTTCTGTGCCCATCTCTATACTTCCATTGACAAGTATGGTAACACATGATTTTATCAGAATCATATCGCCATTGTCAACCTCTCCACTGTTAAGCATACGGTCGAGCAATTTAGCCATACGTGAAAGGCCGTGGTCAAATACCACGAAATAGTACATGCAATAAGCTAAAGCCTCCTTCTTCTCCATCATATAGTCGTACAGGTTTGCCATAATCTCGCCAACAAATACGGCATGGGACAGGAAAATGATTCGGAAGACATACACGAGGGACTGGTACACCATATTCCTTTCCAGCTTGCTCAACAGATAGCATCCTTTGCTATTCCTCATAAGTATATCCAATTGCCCTATCAAATAGGATTTCGTTCCTTGGGGCAGACGATTCCAAATTTCAATAGGTGTCTCGGAATGAACCATCAGTAACTCCGACTTTGGGGATGTAAGCAGCTCTACCGTACCCGTTTTTACGTTGACACCTATCCACAGCCGTTTGTTGGTGATGCAATGGGCTATAATATCTGTATACTTGCCAGCCCATTGTTGGTTGGCGATATGCTGTACATTTTTACCGCTGAAATCAGAAAGCCAATTATACAGCATCAAGGCTTCTGGCGGCGTACATTCCTGCATCATCTGACACATATCCATCAAAACAGATAAGTTTCCCTTGCCTACAGCATCCATACGTTTGCAGAAATCGGCATATAATTCTTCATTGGCAGATTTCCAAGTACGGATAGCCATATCAGCGCAATCCTTCCTTGTGAAGTAGTCTTTTATTCCCTCTATGAACATGTTTCAAGCTGTTTTATAGTCGTGTAAACAATTTAGCCAACTCTTCTGTCGACATACTAGTCAGTTTTGCCAATAAAAAATCCCTTTCAGAGGTCTTTGCCAGATTCAACAGTTTCGAGTTATTCTCCATTTGTATGTCCAGAGGATAATGCTCAATGTATATTTGGGTGATTGCATGATCTGAAGATGCGTGTCCCATGCTTTCAGAGATATAATCCATGTCTACTCCCGCATTATGCAGGTTGGTGGCAAACGAGTGTCGGCACCATGTACCGGACGGGCAGATGGATTTGTCCCAATGTAGTGCTTCATGGCATATTTTAATAACACGGTCTTTTACGTTTGAGTTTTCCTGCATGGTATATTTACGGCGCAACTCTTCTGTTTCCGCACCTTTTAATATATGAGGGAAAACCAAACCACCCCGGGTAGGAGGTGCTGCCACTTCATCCAACACATATTGTAAAGGAGGGATGATAGGAACGATTACCTCTGAACCGTCAGCACTCCTTCGGGAAGTTTTCTTTCGGTTGAAACGGAAAGCCTTGCCATCCGTCTGGTAATAATAGTTATCGTAAGTCAATCGCCCTGCATCAGCCATATTGAAACCATTGCATAGATATTGAGCAAGAAACAGTCCCAATGAGTAATGAGCACGTTTGGTATATTCTTCCGGCCAATGTTCGGGATATTTCTTTGAGACGAAAAGGTTATATAGTTCCGTCATCTGACTGACGTTCAAGAAGCTCTGCTTGCGCTTCGCACTCTTGGGAATGCTCACAAGCCCTTTCTCTTTCTTATTGGAGAAAGGATAAGGAACGTCTTTTAGGAAGCCTTCGTGTATGCAGCGATTCCACACAGCACGGCAACAACGCAGATAGATTCCCGCTGTTGTATCACTGATTTTCCCAACTATCGCCCCGTTCTTATCTTTTACTCCATTGTGCATGCCCTCTTTCCATTTTTGGATTTCCGCAGCACTGATGCAGAATCCTTTGACCATATCCGTGCCGAGTATCTTTCGGAATGACTTGAGCGCACATTCATAGCTCTCTGCCGTAGTAAAACGCGTACCTCCATCGTTTGTGCGCAGCTCATGAATAATCAGTTCCCATATACCAATAAAGGATTGCGGTGTAGTTGTCCCCTCATGGGATAGCACCGTTCCATCGCCCATGATACATTGACGCACCATTTCAAAAGTCAGGATGCCGCCCTTGTTCAAATTCATCAGAATTTCTTTGTATTTGGGAACAAAGGTGTCTTTCCACTCTTTTTGAAGTCTGTAGTTCTCACTCTTGCATTTAGTTGCATTACAAATGTCTGAGAACTTCTTTTCTGTGAAAGAACTTCCAACGGTAAGATAAAAGCACTTGCGGTCTATCGTGAAACGGAGAGATAACGGAAACTCGCACGCGTTTTTCCTGCGAGTGCGTGAATCCAACACGATAGAAACAGAACAATTCCGTTCCTTGAAAAGCGACAGAGACTTTGTCAGTTTTTCCATTGCATTCATTGTTTATGTTCAACATAACCTCCGAATACAGACGCTTTGCAATGTGAGGCATACATATACAAAACACTGCATATAACCACAGAGTCCCTACCCTCAGACGGATAAAAACATTGTCGTTATATGCAGCGGTGCAATCTCGTTGTCTTCTGTCGCTGACTGGTAACCGGGCTTATGCTAATCGGTCTCAACCCCTGAAGCAACTCTCGCGTTTCGTTTGTCATAGAGTACCCTCCGACTGGCACTCCCTCTACGCATTGATTCATCGGAATGGAATAACCCTCCCACGATGGTTTGGCAAACTCACTTTCCTTTTTCAAGAAAGAGCACCACCAAGGTCATGGCTTGCCACAAATGCATTACGCGATACAAAAATACAATATTATTCTATAAATCAGATATAAATGGAATGTATTTGAGTTTATTTAACCGCCAAGTATCATCACACTAACAACATATCTTAGTGAATGTGTTATAGGATTGCACGGAGTTTCACGGAAATTCTATGCGTAAACAAAGCCAACTCAAACCGTTTGTTTACGCATTGTTTACGCAAATAAAGAAAAAAGCACCTGCGATTTCTCGTAAGTGCTTGATTTTCTTTGTGGACCAGCCAGGGCTTGAACCTGGGACCTCCAGATTATGAGTCTGTTGCTCTAACCAACTGAGCTACAAGTCCTATTAGAAGTATCCCTTAAAAACTGGTGCAAAAGTAATTGTTTTGACTGACTTTTGCAATACTTAAGCGGTTTTTTTGCAAAAAAAAACTAATCACGAGCAATGCTTCCAATATATATTGTATTTTTGCGGCACTTAAATTAACTAATAAACAGGCATTATGTCACAAAAAACTAATGAACCGCACCTGACTGGATTGTCTGATCAGGAAGTTCTCTCCAGTCGTGAGAAGTATGGAGTCAATCTTCTGACTCCTCCCAAACGACCATCTATGTGGAAACTGTATCTGGAAAAATTCCAAGACCCTGTTATCCGGGTGTTGTTGGTCGCTGCAGTCTTTTCACTTATCATTTCTATTATTGAGAATGAATATGCCGAAACCATTGGCATTTTCTTTGCTATCTTTTTGGCTACAGGCATCGGATTCTATTTCGAATACGATGCAAACAAAAAGTTCGACTTGCTGAATGCAGTGGGCGAAGAAACTCCTGTTACGGTTATCCGAAACGGGAAGGTACACGAGATTCCCCGCAAAGATGTGGTGGTAGGTGATATCGTCATTCTGAACACAGGTGAAGAAGTGCCAGCCGACGGTATCTTGCTGGAGGCCGTATCGCTTCAAGTGAATGAATCGAGTCTGACAGGAGAATTGATGGTAAACAAGACTACAGTGGAAGCTGACTTTGATGAAGAGGCTACTTACCCCTCGAACAGCGTGATGCGCGGTACAACCATTACTGACGGGCATGGCATGATGCGGGTAGAACGTGTGGGCGATGCTACCGAAATCGGTAAAGTAGCGCGCCAGGCTACGGAGCAAAGCCAGGAACAGACTCCGCTGAATATTCAGTTGACCAAACTTGCCGACTTGATTGGGAAAATCGGATTTACGATTGCGGCACTTACCTTTATTATATTTACCTCGAAAGATCTGTATGCTTACTTGCAGGTGAATACAATAAGCGACTGGCATCAATGGCTTGACATCGCCCGCATTGTATTGAAATACTTCATGATGGCGGTTACCTTGATTGTCGTGGCTGTTCCCGAAGGCTTGCCGATGAGTGTTACGCTTAGTCTTGCCTTGAATATGCGCCGGATGTTGAAAACCAATAACCTGGTGCGGAAGATGCATGCTTGCGAAACAATGGGTGCCATTACCGTAATTTGTACGGATAAGACCGGTACACTGACACAGAATCTGATGCAGGTATATGACGCAAAACTGGATGAAAGCCAACCCGACCTGATAGCAGAAGGCATTGCGGCAAACTCTACCGCTTTCCTTGAAGAGAAAGCGGCAGGTGAAAAGCCGTCGGGTGTAGGAAATCCAACTGAAGTGGCACTGCTGCTTTGGCTCAACGGCAAGGGTAAGAATTATGAAACGCTGCGGGCAGGTGCTAAAGTGGTGAACCAACTTACGTTCTCCACCGAACGCAAGTATATGGCTACGCTGGTAGATTCGCCTATCCAGCAAAAGCGGATACTTTACGTGAAAGGTGCGCCCGAAATCGTGATGGGAAAATGCAACGTAAGCAAGGAACAGGTAGATGCCAACAATGAGCAGCTGCTTGCTTACCAGAACAAGGCAATGCGTACCTTGGGGCTTGCCTATAAGATAGTGCCCACGGATGCATCGACCGATTGTGCCGAATTGGTAAACGAGGGCGGATTGACCTTTTTGGGCATCTTTGCCATCAGTGACCCGATTCGTCCCGATGTGCCTGATGCCGTAAAGAAATGCCAGTCGGCAGGCATCAGCGTGAAGATTGTGACCGGCGATACACCGGGAACAGCTACCGAGATTGCCCGTCAGATAGGTTTGTGGAAACCCGAAGATACCGAACGCAACCGTATTACGGGTGTGGAGTTTGCCGCTTTGAGCGATGAAGAAGCACTCGACCGTGTGCTCGACTTGAAAGTGATGAGCCGTGCCCGCCCGATGGACAAGCAACGATTGGTGCAACTCCTGCAGCAGAAAGGTGCTGTAGTGGCTGTAACAGGCGACGGGACCAACGATGCCCCGGCATTGAACCACGCACAGGTAGGACTTTCGATGGGTACGGGTACATCGGTGGCTAAAGAGGCGAGCGACATCACCTTGCTCGATGATTCCTTCCATAGCATTGCCACCGCCGTGATGTGGGGACGCTCCTTGTATAAGAATATCCAGCGTTTCATCGTATTCCAGCTGACCATTAATGTAGTAGCTTTGCTGAGCGTATTGTTAGGCGCATTCTTCGGCACTTCCCTTCCGCTTACGGTGACGCAGATGCTTTGGGTGAACTTGATTATGGACACCTTCGCCGCCATGGCACTGGCATCTATTTCGCCCAGCATGGACGTGATGAACGAGAAACCTCGTAAACGTACCGACTTCATCATCACGCCGGCGATGCGCAACAACATCTTTGGCGTAGGGTTGGGATTCCTCGTCATCCTGATGGGTATGTTGGCTTATTTCAAGGGATTACCCGAAGGCTTGCTTCCCAACGGCGAAATGAACGTGCACTACCTTACCGTATTCTTCACGGTATTCGTCATGCTCCAGTTCTGGAATCTGTTCAATGCCAGCGTATTCGGAACCAACCATTCCATCTTCCGTGACGCCAGCCACGCATTGGGTATGCTGAGTGTGGCATTGATTATCCTGGTCGGACAGTTCATCATCGTCACCTTCGGCGGCAAAGTGTTCCGCACCGAACCGCTTCCGCTTATGGAATGGCTTTATATCATCGGCGGCACGTCGTTCGTATTATGGATTGGCGAAATTTGGCGAGGCATCAAGCGTTTGTCTAAGAACTGATAAGTAAGTGTGCAAAATTAAATGAATATTACCAGAAACACAGATTTTCACGGATTAGCGCAGATTCTTTTAATTTACGATTTGACAATTTACTATCTACTATTTGAGCTTTAAATCGTACTTCGTAAATCGAAAAATAGTAAATTAAAAGAATCCGCGAAAATCTGCGTTAATCTGCGTTTCTGAGCCGACCACATTATATAAACTAATTCTCAACATCTACTTATGGAAATAATCAGTGCCGAAAGCCCATTTGCGTTTCCGCCTTGCGCAGCCACTATCGGGTGCTTCGACGGTGTGCATCGCGGACATCGATACTTGATAGAGCAAGTGCACCGCGAGGCCCAAGCCAGAGGATTGCAGAGCACGCTGGTTACTTTCCCTGTCCATCCCCGGCAGGTCATGCAAAGCGGTTATTGTCCGCAATGGCTCACTTGCCTTCCTCAGAAAAAAGATTTGTTACAGCAAGAGGATGCCGATTATTGCATCCTTTTGCCGTTTACGCACGAATTGTCACTGCTTTCAGCACGCCGGTTTATGGAACTGCTGCACGTCCGTTTCAACGTACAGGCACTGGTTATCGGTTACGACCACCGCTTCGGGCACAACCGGAGCGAAGGGTTCGAGGACTATTGCCGCTATGGGAAAGAGTTGAGTATGGAGGTAATCCATGCCCAGGCGTTGGAAGAAGACGGCTTGTCCATCAGCTCCAGCCTCATCCGCAACCTATTGAAAGAAGGTGACGTGGTGCGTGCCAACCGCTATCTGGGCTATCGCTATTACCTAGACGGGCAGGTGGTAAGCGGCTATCAGGTGGGGCGCAAACTGGGTTTCCCTACCGCCAACCTCCAACCGTCCTGCCCCGACAAGCTGGTACCGAAAGAAGGGGTCTATGCCGTTTACGCGTATGTGGAGGGGAAACGCTACGCCGGCATGCTGAACATCGGCAGCCGCCCCACGATAGGCAACGGCACCGAGCGGAGTATCGAGGTGCACCTCATCGGCTTCGAGGGCAACCTGTACCAGCACGCTCTTCGGGTAGAGTTTGTGCAATACATCCGTGAAGAACAGAAGTTCGAAGGCATCGGTGCTTTAGTTGCCCAGCTGCAACAAGACAAAGCAACGATTATCCGGCTGTTGGGTTGAAAGTTTGAAACGCAGATTAGCGCAGATTTCCGCAGATTATTCTTTATTTACCACAGAGGACGCAGAGTATCACAGAGTCTTTTAAAAAATTCTCTCTGTGCTATTCTGTGACCCCTGTGGTGAATTTTATCATATAAGCTAATCATGAATAGTTACTTACCTAATATAAGTTAAAAGGCGAATGCCCGTGCAGTCTTTCATGTCATGTCTTATCATATATAAATGGACTGAAACATGATATGAGCAACGAAGAACTAATAGAATTGTGCAAGCAAAGGGATGAGCAGGCTTTAAGTCTGCTCTATACTACTTACGTGCATAAAATGAGAAAGATTTGCTGCCAATATGTTGCTGACAAAGAGATTGTAAACGATCTCCTGCACGATGGTTTTATCATAATCTTCACATCTATCAGTGACTTGCGTTCTCCCGATAAATTGGAAAGCTGGATGGGGAAAATCATGAAGAATATCTCACTGAAATATTTGGAGCAATGCCGTTCCGTCGTCACAAAGCCTTTAGATGATATAAAAGAAGATGAAGAACCCCTGGCACTATCTTATGACGCAAATGAGATCCCCACTTATAACACTATACTTGAGATAATAGAAAGATTGCCCAAAGGCTATCGCCACATCTTTAAGTTAGCGGTATTGGAAGGGCTTTCCCACAAAGAAATAGCCCGATTATTGAAAATAGCCCCTCATTCTTCTTCCTCACAACTGTCAAGGGCAAAGGACATGTTGCGTAAACTGCTGATCCAATACCGCATCGTGGCAGGGCTGCTTGCATTATCTTCTATCATATCTTTATACATCTTTTTGTACACGCCTAAAAAACAATCAAAACCGAAGCTCACATCAACGGATAAGCCACAAAAGGAACAGCAGGTCGAAACTATTTTATTATCAGATTCAAACATCTATGCGTCCAATCCCAGGCACGCACATGCTGAACCCCAAGAAACTATCAAAACGAAACAAGAAATGGTTTCACAAGACAATCCTACCGAGAAAAAAGACAGTACATCATTGCCTGAACGAAAAACAACGGACAACCAATATGCCATAAGCGATAAAAACACTCCTTATGGTATGATGCCCTCATACGTCTCTAACAGTAAAAAGAACTGGACTTTAAGCTTGTCTTATTCGGGAGGAGAAAAACATACAGATGCCCACAAGAGATTCATTCCTTCCGATGACATCATATCAGGAGAACCCAAAGAAGAACTGAAGAAATCACATCACCGGATGCCTGTCACATTCTCCCTTACACTGCATAAAAACATAAATGAGCGTTGGGGCGGAGAAATCGGTCTCCAATACACGCATTTGCGCTCTGATTTTACCATAATTGGTGACAACCGCATGGAAGGCATTCAGAAAATCAACTACATCGGAATACCGCTTAAAGGAACATTGAATATATGGAAGCAAAAGAGCTTTTCCATTTATACCTCGGCAGGAATCACCTTGGACATACCTGTGGAATCCACTTTCGAAAAATCCGTTTGGGAGAACGGGCAACTCATCCTTCGCCAAAAGAACAATTTATATCCGTCTTTGCAATGGTCAACAAGTTTTGGCATCGGCATCCAATACCAACTTGCTCCTAACATTGGCATCTATGCGGAACCCAATTTACACTATTACTTCAACAATGGAGATAACATTGAAACAATCCGAACGGAAAAACCATTAAACGTGACGCTGCCTATAGGCATCCGCTTTTCTTGGTAAAAAAGTGATGGCTTTCATGCAGTCTTTTACCCAAGGGCTTATCATATCCATGGAGAATAACTCAAATAATCATCAGTATGCAAAAGCGTCACAAAGACAGGACTGTTTATTTCAAAGAGCTTTCCATTACGAGTAAGAACTATTTTATTCCCTATATCCGGAAGTGGCATCCGGTAGAAGCAGGAATGAAGGTATTGGAGATTGGTTGTGGTGAAGGCGGAAATTTGCTCCCTTTCTCTGAAATGGGATGTAATACCACTGGGGTCGACATCGCGGAGAGCCGGATCAAAGATGCCATGGCATTCTTCAAGGCTGCTCATGCAAAAGGAGTGTTTATCGCACAAGACATTTTCCTGTTAAATGAATTGAAACAGGATTTCGACATCATCATTTGCCATGATGTATTGGAACATATTGTCGATAAAGAACTGTTTTTAGTTCATCTGAATAAATACCTGAAACCTCAAGGCATTGTTTTTATGTCATTCCCAGCATGGCAAATGCCGTTCGGAGGGCATCAACAGATTTGCAGAAGCAAAATCTTGTCCCACTTGCCTTTCATTCATTTGCTACCTGCTACAATCTACCGGTTATTGTTAAGGGCTTTCAGGGAAAGCGATGGCTGCGTGGCAGAATTACTTTCCATCAAATATACACGCGTAACAATAGAATCGTTTGAGAATTTAGTCAAAAAAACATCCCTAAGCATCCAAAACAGGGAACTATGGTTTATCAATCCTCACTACAAAATAAAATTTGGATTATCTCCACGCAAGCTAAGCAAATACATAGCCCGCATTCCTGTTTTTAGGAATTTTTTCAGCACAAGCTGCTTCTATATCCTAACCAGAAAAAAACTTACGTGAGTTCATAACAGTGTTTCCAAGAGACAGGCAAGGGTTACGGAGCGTGTTGGTTACTTCCCCTGCCTGCCCCAGAAAGAAGACGAACAGAAGTTCGAAGGCATCGGTGCTTTAGTTGCCCAGTTGCAACAAGACAAAGAAACGATTATCCGGCTGTTGGGTTGAAAGTTTGAAACGCAGTTTAGCGCAGATTTCCGCAGATTATTCTTTATTTACCACAGGACACAGAGAAATAAAATAAAGTAATGTCATTCTTCGCTACGCTCTCTTATTGTTTTTTTCAGATAATCAAATTGTCTTAATCCATGTCTCTGTGTTCGAACTGTTTAATTGGGAAAACAAAGAAAAAGCAGGGAAAATTTGCGGATATGTATCTGATTAGTTACTTTTGCGATATGGAAGGGAACAAGATATACATACGAAACATCTATTGGACGGCAGAATTTGTGCAATTCTACAACGAGCTTTCGGATAAAGTCAGGATAAAATTCGATTATGTGCTCGAAATAGTCAAAACAGAACGTGTCATATCAACAAAATTCGTGAAACGTCTGGAGAATACAGACTTATACGAAATGCGCGTATCTGTAGGCGGAAACGAATATCGGACGGTAATGTTCACAATGAGAATGTTATACTGGCAACAGAAATAACCCTGCTGAACGCATTCATGAAGAAGTCGTCCAAAGACTATAAGAAACAAATCAGCTTAGCAGAAAACATATTAAACAGAATCAGCTATGAGAAAGATTGATACAAGCAAACTGGTTGATGCCGAAACGGTATTGACAGACAAGTACGGCGCACCCGGTACCGAGAGCCGGCGTGAGTTCGAGGCGAAGGCACGTGCGTATTATTACGGTGTCATTCTGCGTGACAGGCGCAAGGAATTGAAGATGACACAGAGCGAGCTTGCCGACAAGGTAGGCACTGCAAGAAGTTATATTGCCCGCGTGGAGCGAGGGGAAACGGATATGCAACTTTCCAGTTTCCTGCGGATAGCCCAGGCTTTGCGGATAGACTTCACTCCAGTCTTTATATGACAGAAGTGAACAGCATATCTCGCTTTTTTATGGAAATCACTGCTCCGTCCGACGCATCTCAGTCCTCCTAAAATCCTAATAAGGCAGGACTGCAGTCCTAATAGGGGTAGGACTGGAGTCCTAGGCTGTCAAGACAGCAGTCCTACTCTGCTAGGAGTGAGGACACAAGCAGATGTATATACACAATCATCTAAGGTGATATATTGTTGGCTGCCTTTTGCTTCGTAAAGATAGTTAGCATAATCGGCGGATTAGGCAACGGTTTGGCGGTCGGATTATCAGGCAAAAACAAATCCGCAGGAGCCGGAAACGGGGCTGCTGCGGATTCGGTTTAGAGTTCGAAGATAACATAGCAGGGCTTGCGGTCGATTGCGAAAAGAATCTTATACAATCCCTTTTTTACCGAAGAGGCGGAATAATTGTAGAGCGGAATTTCCGTCGTGTAATCCACTCCGGCGAAAAGATAAGAATCCCCCATAAGGATTTTGCGGAATGCTTCCCGCAGTTCGGGGGCAATCGTCTCCTCGGTGATGTCTTTCCATTGCCCGTCTTCGTAATAGTATAGCGCATATTCCTCTCGCCCGTGCGCCCATGGGTACACGGAACTCCGTGTCCAAATCACGTCATCAAGCGAATAGTTAAAGGTTACTTTCAGTACGACTTCGCACTTTACGTTCATCCCCTTCGGGAAACCGTATGCGCCGGGCTGCGGCACTTCGACCGTCTTCTTTTCTTCCGTCTCTTGTGCCTTGCCCCCGCAGCTGAGGAGGCAGAGGCACAAAAGTATTCCTAAGAGCCTGTTTTGAATTTCCACAAAAGGTTTTTCTTGGCCTGATGTATTCGTTTTCGTATATGCTTTGGGCGAGTTCTTTTAGTGTTGATAGGTTTCTTTCAGGAACTTGTCGAGTGCTGGACCTCGCATATTCACTTTATAGAAGCGGCCTTCCGGATCGAGTACGATGCAGGTCGGTACAGCAGTGATATTGTATTTCTTCACTGTGTTTCCCATAATGCCGTCGGCGATACGTGCCTGTGTCCACGACATATTTTCTTCTTTCAGTGCCTTTAGCCATTCTTCTCTTTTTTCGTCTACCGAAATGCTGATAATGGCAAAATCTTTGTATTGCTTGTTCACTTTTACCAAATGCGGGATTTCTGCCCGGCACGGACCGCACCAGCTTGCCCAAAAGTCCAGCAGTACATATTTGCCCGAAGGTATCAGTGACGCGAGTTTAACGCTCTTTCCATCGGGATTTTCTACATCGATGTCTATGTACTTATTACCTAAGGCAAGGGGGGTTATTACGTTCACCATGGAGTCCAGTTCAGCCAGTTGAGGAGTTCCTTGCCAAGCATCCGTTATCCAACTTTTCATTTCTGTAATTTCTTTTTCATTGAAATTGACGGTAAGCCCAGAGAATAAGGCTTTCAATTGGTCTAAAGCTACTACGGAAGAAGGGTTTTGTTGGATAAACGCTTTTACTTTTTGTATATATTGTTGTTGGTAGTCGGCTTGTTTTGTTACTAAGTTGATGCCAATATCGGTATAATCTTTTTTGTGTTCTCGGTCTGCCATCATCGGTTTAGTATATTCTTCGAGGAACTGGCGGTCGATGGCCTGCAAGGAATCGCTGTAAGGTTTCAGTGTTGTCAGCAGTTGTTGGTAGAGGTCTTGAGTGGCAGATCCTTTGATGACCGGTGGGATTACTTTACGGTCTGGAGTCCAATAAATACTGGGCAGGCAATCGAATTCGCCTTCGATGGTGATGGGCGAATTTTCCAAATAGAAATTGGTTACGAATACTTTTCCTCTTGGGCTTTCTTGAGGATTGGTACGTGTGTCTATGTACAAGGTATACATTTCCGGCTGGTTTATTTGTCCTTGTAGCCGGAATTTTCCATGTTCCATAACGGCACTGTCAATGCGCATCACTTCGAAAGGGAGTTGTTTTTGCAGGTAAACCTTGCCTTCGGGAATGCTGTCGCCCGTCAAGGTTCCTTCGATGGTATATCCTTTTTCTTGGGGTTGGCAAGCTGCCAGTGTGGCAAGTGCTGCCAGTAAACATAATTTTTTCATAAGAATGTTGTTTGGATGGTTTTTACTATTAATTCAGGGTGTATGAAGGGTTTTGTTCCAGTAGCTTGTTTCCGCTTAGGGCCGACCGGGGAATAGGCAAATTGAGATGTGCCATTGAATGCACATATCCCAAGCTTACGAAGTCGGTACCGTCCAGTTGTGAATATCGTACCATATCATACCACTCTTCGTAGTTCTCGGCACTCAATTCCAGGTATTTGTGCCGGAAGATAGCAAGCAGCAGATCGTTGTCGGCTATTGTGTCTACATAGCCTGCGGCATATCCGGCACGGTCGGTTAGGGGTTTCAGCGCCATACGGGCCGCTGCATATTGCCCGTTTCTGGCTTCTGCCTCAGCTTTTATTAAATATACTTCGGCAAGGCGCATCAGGTAGTATGTATTATTGTCGCCGGTAGCCGCGTCGTTCAGTACGTATTTTTGCAGAAGGTTTCCCGCTTCGGTGCTTAGGTAGGTTTGTGTATAGCGCGGGTCATTGCCAGTAGGGTCTAATTCTTCGGCAATCAGCTTAATGGTAGTGCCGAAGCCGCGCATAGCGGCGTCTGTCACTTTGGAGCCATATATTTGTTCCTGTGGATACGATACGTAGGGTGCCATCAGCAATTCGTGTGAACTGAATCCTTGAGAAAAAATGTTCAAGTAATTGCTTTCTAATGCCATGCCGCTTCCCAAGGCTTCGTCGATGGTGGCTTGTGCGGTCTGTGCCGCTTCCGCATACCGGTTCAGGTAGAGCAATACGCGTGCCTTCAGGGCGTTTACGGTAATTTTGTTCACCTTATAAGCCATGCCGGCGTAAGCCGGAGCTTGTTCGGCTTGTTTCAAGTCAGACAAGATTTGGCTGTAACATTCGGCTACGGTAGAGCGTCCTTTTGCTTCGCTGTTGTCGCGTACCGGTTCGTTGTATAAGATGATGCCGTATTCGGATTTTTGGTCCCAAAATTCTCCGAAGGCACGTAGCAACATAACTTCGGCAAAAGCCTTGTGGAAATAGGCTTCGCCCAGAATTTCCGATTTTCGTGTATCGGAAAGTCCTTGCGGCCGCTTGTTTTCCAGTTGTACGATGAGGGAGTTTGCCTGGTTGATGATGCTATAAAGTACAGTATAATAATTGAGCACGGCATTGTTTTCTATTCTCACGTCATTATTGGCAAAGTTAGTAGAACCTTCTACGTCCGAGTTGAGCAACGTGCCTGTCAAGATAAACATTGCGGGGCGCAAAGAGGCGAACTCTCGTTGGCGGTAGTATTGGTAGATGCCGTTCAGCAAGTATTCGGCAGAGTTGGCGTCGGTGATGACGTTGTCGTCTGTCAGTACATAGTCGGGATGTATATCGTCTACTGGCCCCAGCAGGTTACATGCCGAAAAGGAGACTCCTGCAAGCAAGGTATAAATAAGGTGTTTGATTTGCATATTGATGTTTGTTTTAGGGTTAGAATTGAAGTTTTACGCCTATCGAGAAAGTTTTCGATAAGGGATAGGAATCGTAGTTGGTACCCATAAGTGTGGTGCCCGAACCTACCGATTCCGGATCAAGTCCCGGCCAGCCGCTTACGGTGAATAAGTTAGTAGCAACGGCATAGACGGAAGCTCCGGCGATGTGTAGTTTGGAGAGCCACGGCTTAGGGAGATTGTATGAAAGGGTGATGTTTTTCATCCTGAGATACGAAGTGCTGAATACATATCGGTCCAACAGGGAAGTATTGTAATTGTATATGCCATCGCCTATGCGAGCATACTTGGCGTCGCGGCGGTCGGGAATCCAGAAATTGTCATACAGTTCGGGATTGATGCCTTTGCCTGCTATTCCTATCATATCGGCGGCAAGGTCATTGTATAAGGCTTCTCCTCCTTGTGAGAACTGCATCAAGATGGAGAGCGACCAGTTTTTGTAACTGAAGGTGTTGTTCCATCCGCCGAAGAAGTTTGGCTCAGGATTGGCTATTACGGTTTTGTCGCCGGTGGTCGAGAATACGCCATCGCCATCCAGGTCTTTCAGTAAATAGTCGCCTACACCTGTAGTAGCTTGGTATACTGTTCCTTCTCCATATCGGGCGGCAGCTTGCGCATTGAGCCGGTCCAGTTCGCTTTGGTCTTGCACGATGTGGTCTACTATGTATCCTTGTACTACCCCAACTGGCTTGCCTACCACGAAGTAGTCTTGCATATAGGTGTCTATCTGCGCGTTGTTCAGCTCTTCCACGCGGTTGCGGTTCAAAGACAAGTTGAGGATAGAACTCCAGTTGAAGTTGTTGGTGCGCACGATGTCGGCACCTAGTGACAATTCAAAGCCGCGGTTGCTCATGTCGATGATATTGTCGTAATAGGTATTCATGCCCGCTTCCCAGATGTGGGGCGCAGGAGCCAGCGCGCCATCGGTATAGCGGTAATACCAGTCAAGGCTTCCGTACAGCCGGTTATCGAATAAGCCGAAGTCCAACCCTACATTGACTTCACTGGTCTTTTCCCATCCGATGTTCCGGTTGGGGAGGGTGCCGTTCAGCACGATGGTGCTTCCGTTGCCGTAAGGATAGTCGCCATACGTATAATATTGCTTGTACACAAAGTCTGCCACGTTGGTCGAACCGGTCTGTCCCAGGCTGAGGCGGAACTTCAAATTGTTTATCTGCTTTTTGTTTTTGATAAAGTCCTCTTCGCTGATAATCCATCCGGCAGACAGGGCAGGGAAGAAGCCCCACTGGTTTTCGGGGCCGAATTTCGAAGAAGCATCCGCACGCATACTCAATTCTACCAAGTAACGTCCGTCATAGTCGTAATTTACGCGTCCGTATACCGAGTTCAGTCCGTTTTTGCTGGAGGTTTCGCTTTTGCCGTACAAAGTTTGGGCTGAACCTATGTTGTTCAGGTTTTCGTCGTCGGGGAATCCTTGGAAGGTAAACGAACGGCTATGTGCCTTGCTGCGTTCAGAGCCGTAGCCCAGCATTGCGCCGAAGAGGTGTTTACGGATATTGAGGCTGTAGTCCAAACGGAAATTCAATGACATTGTCGTGTATTTGCTGTCGCTGGTAAGCAGTGTCGATTCTAGCGGAAGCCCTAAGTTCGACATATCTATGCTTGCTACCTTTGGAGTGAAATATTCCGATTCGAAGGTATAGTTGGTCATGCTGAAGTCTGTACGGAATTTCAGCCCTTTCATCAGGTCGATTTCGGCGAAAAGGTTTCCTAAGAATTGATTGCTTGAGTAAGTGGTGCGGCGTTGCGTCAAGGCTACAGGGTTGGGCTCCAGTTGCAGTCCTGCCATGCCATACATTTCCAATCCAGTGTCAATGCGTGTGTAATTGCCGTCTTCATCGTATACAGTTATGTCGGGTCGTACCAGCCAAGGCTTGGTGTCGCTGCTTGCTGTGCCTAGCCCGTCGCTGGTGCTGCGTCGGTTGGTTTCCGAGTAGTTCATTACGCCGCCTATCCGTATGTGGTTGTTCAGGTCGGTATTGAGCGCAAGGCGTCCTCCGTAAGTTTCCAGGTTATCGTTGCGGTAAAGCCCTTGTTCGTTTTGGCCGTTAAGCGAGAGAGAATAATTGGTTTTAGCCGAGCCTCCGCGTATCGAAGCCGTATATTGGTGGGTCAGCGCGTTGCGGTTCATCACTTCGTCGGTCCAGTTGGTGTTTGCCGTGCCGAACATGGCTTGGTTCAGTCCGTGGTAGATGTACGAACCGTCTTCAGCATAGCTTACGTTTGCCAGGGCATCGATGGCGGCTGAGTAGCCGATGCCTTGATTCCAGGCATCAACGGCGTTGCGCAGGTTTTCGTCGGTATATTTCAGGAAGGCCTCGTTGCTCATGGTGTCAAACATTTTCGTGGGGTTGGCTATCGAAAGGGTATATCCTACCTCTACCGAAGGCTTGCTCTCTTTGCGTCCGTCTTTTGTCGTTACGATGATGACTCCGTTGGCTCCGCGTGAGCCATAGATGGCGGTGGCGGAAGCGTCTTTCAGCACATCAATGCTTTCGATGTCGTTGGGAGAAAGGTTTTGCAGGGGATTGATGCTGGTGCTTTCGGCAAACAGGGGCACGCCGTCGATTACGTAAAGCGGCGCATTGTTGTTGGTTCCTGTCTGCATATTGGGATAAGGGGCGGTGACGCCGCGCACGTTGATGGTGATGGAAGCGCCCGGTTCGCCGCTGTTTTGTGTGGCAAGCACACCTTTCACCATGCCGCCTCCCAGCAGGTCTTGGATGTTGTGTGATACGGGTGCCATCCGTTCGATATCTTCTTTCTTTACTGATGAAATAGAGCTGGTCAGACTTTTACGGTTTTTGCTTCCATATCCTATGACCACTACGTCTTCCAATGCCACATGGTCATCGCGCAAGGTTACGTTCAACTGGTGTTGCCCTTTATAGGCGATGTGCTGGGTTTGCATTCCGATGAAAGAGAATACCAAAGTAGCGTTGTGTTGTTCCTTTCCTATTTTTAGTTGGTAGCGTCCGTCAATGTCGGTGATGGTTCCTGTAACTGTCCCTTCTATCGACACCGATACGCCCGGCAAAGGTTCTCCGTGGCTGTCGGTCACAATTCCCGTCAATGTCGGCCCGTTTTGCCGGGCGTAGCTTGCCGACGGCATCTGGCTTTCTTGAGGCATATCCGTTCTTGCGGCATAAATGACGGTGCCGCTGCATAAAGCAAGAAATATGCACGCAAACGTTTTTCTTGTATTCATTTTTGTCTTTTTTTGAGGGTTAAATATAGTAATCCGTTGGCTGGCCTCGGGTACGAGGTTTTATCTTGATGTAAGTCTATCAGGCAGCAATTGGATTATGGTTTTACAAAATTTGCGAAAATTATTCATATTTGCAAATTTTGCTTTGATAATCTCTGAAAAATGAGGGGCATTCAAGATGGGGGAAATTGACTTCGTCGACCTTCGGTTCAGAGCTGGAAGACGATGTGGCAACGCCTGCCTGCCAGCAAGAAGGTGAGGCGGTACAGCCCTTTTTTCACCTTGCCTTCCGTGATGTTATAGAACGGGATGTCGAACCGGACCGGTTTGCCCGGACGGAGGATTTGCCAAGCTTCTATCTTTACCAGGTTGCTGGCTTCAAGCTCTTCTTCGGATTGCGGGTTTGCCTCCACGTAGTTTCTTTCTTTTTTCTTGTGTGCGGACGGGCGGGGCAGCTTCATTTGTCCGGTCACTTCTTTCCACCCTTCGTTGTCTTGATAATAAATATAGCAAGGGTACTTCGGCAGGTAGTCGTGCATCAGCAGCGTGCAATCCTTTTCCGACTGATTGACCATCGCCACAATTACCATCGTGTCCTCCGGGCTGACGCGCCACGCCACCTTTATCCATTCTGGAAAGCCGGACGCGCCAAGGGGGTATGCCTCGGCTGTCTTTGCTTTCTTGCTTCCGCAGCTGAGGAAGCAGAAGCAGAGCAGAAGGAACAGTCCTTTAAAAGCGTTTGTTTTCATAGGAATAAGCTTTATGTGTTGAATGTCCTCGAAAGATAGGCTTTTTCGGGATAGTCTGTTACATCTTCCGCCTTTTTAACTTCCTATTTTAACATTATGAACGGATCGCCTGTCCGTGCCGGGGCATCTCTTGCGTTACACACCTAATACGATGTTTGCATCAATGCTTAATTTCCGGCTTATCTCACGGGCTACTTTCAGTGTAGGTTCGCATTTCCCGGAGATGTAATCGCTTAGACGTGAAGGGCTGACGCCAATCAGTTTAGCCAAAGACTTCTGGTTCAACCCCATTTCGTACATACGGAGTTTGAGGATGTCGACAAGCGTAGGTTCTCCCAATGCGAAATGCTCTTCCGAATAGTCAGCAACAAGGTTGGACAGCAATTCCAATTCGATGCTGCTAGGGTCATCGAGAGGCGTCTCGTCCGTAACCAACGGAAGAAGTTCCTCGACTCTTTTTACAGCCCAATCGTATTGAGCTTTTGTTTCTATCTTTGTCATAAGTTTAAATTTTAGAGCAATCAGCTATTTTGTCATATTCCGAATGAGTCCCAATGAAACGGATATAAACAAACTTTATCGTGAATTTTATTACTACAATCAGCCTGTAATTATTACCTTTGATATTGAATACGTAATGCTGGTTGCCTACGTTATCCACACTGTTAAACGATTTCTTTACATCGGCAAAACACGTCCATTGGCTCTTCTTGACTATAGTGGCCCATTCTTGCAAAGCCACTTTCGCATCGGGATGAGTCTCCGAATACTCTTTTATCGCCTGTTCTGTAAATATTCTCATTGGGTCGTTTGATTATCACAGCACAAAGATAGGAAAAGAGTTCTGATTTTCAAAACAATATTTTGATATTTATAATTATGCTATAAAAATAGCGGTACCCCGAAAGATACCGCTATATGCAACTCGGTGTTTCCGTGTTCTATTTTTAATTACAGCTCCTTAATGCTGATAGCCACACCGCCGCTGGGTGCAAGGCGTTGCTTCAGCACGGTTTTGCTTGAGACTTTCTTGGTGGAGATGACGTAGTCTTGCGGGTTGGTTCGCCAGTCCGCTTTCTTGCCGTCGGCATAGATAGTCGCTTCGTATTTCTTGCCTTCGGGCAGGAAGCTGAGGTCGATGACAGCTTCGCGTGCGTTTTCGTCGGTGATGCCGCCGATGTACCACTCGTTCTTGCCTTTTGCCTTGCGGGCTATGGTGATGTAGTCGCCCGGTTCGGCTTCCAGGATGTAGGTATTATCCCAGTCTACCGCCACGTCTTTGATGAACTGGAAGGCGTCGAGATGCTTCTCGTAGTTCTGATAGAGGTCGGCAGCCATTTGGAGCGGGCTGTACATCGTGACGTAGAGGGCAAGCTGCTTCACTAACGTGGTGCTCAGTTTCGCTTGGTTCGAGCCGTATTGCGAAAGGTCGCCTTCGAAGATGCCCGGCGTATAGTCCATCGGACCTCCCATCAGGCGGGTAAAGGGCAGAATGGTGGTGTGGTCGGGGCGGTTTCCTTTGAAGGATTCAAACTCGGTGCCGCGTGCCGACTCCTGGGCAATCCAGTTGGGGTAGGTGCGGCATAAGCCTGTGGGGCGGACGGCTTCGTGCGAGTTGACCATAATCTTATATTGTGCAGCCGTTTTCGCCACGCGGAGATAATGGTTCACCATCCATTGTCCGTCGTGGTGCTCGCTGCGCGGGATGATGCCACCTACGTAGCCCGTCTTTACGGCATCGTATCCGTATTTGTTCATAAAGCGGAAGGCATCGTGCATCTGGCGTTCGTAGTCGGCTACCGACGAGGTGGTTTCGTGGTGCATGATGATTTTCACGCCTTTCTCCTGGGCATAGCGTTGCAGTTCGGCTACATCGAAATCGGGGTAGGGTTTGTCGAAATCGTAAATGAATTCCTTGCTGTAAGCATAGTTGTCTTCCCAGCCTTCGTTCCAGCCTTCCACCAATACGGCGTCAAAACCGTGCTTTGAGGCGAAGTCGATGTATTCTTTTACGTGTGCCGTGTTGGCTCCGTGGTGTCCGTTCGGTTTCAGCTTCGTATAATCGGTCTTGCCGATAACGATGTCCTGCGTATCGGTATATGCCCACGTGGAGCCTTGCCCCGTGAAGTATTCCCACCATACGCCGACATACTTCGTAGGATGAATCCACGAGGTATCCGCCAGCTTGCAAGGTTCGTTCAGGTTCAAGATGAGGCTGGAAGCCAAGATGTCGCGGGCATCGTCGCTTACTACGATGGTACGCCACGGCGTAACGCTTCCGGTCTGCACGTAGGCTTTCGTGCCATTGCGGTCGGGCGTAAGATGCGTGCTGAGTACGAAGCCTTTGTCGTCCAGATTCAGCTGCATGGCAGGATAGTTCACCAGTGCGGCTTCGTGGATATTGATGTATAACCCTTCAGCCGATTTCAGCATCAACGGCGATTGTACGGCAAGGTTCGGGGTAGCCGAACGGATGGCGAGCGGTTCCTGGCGCACGCTGTCAATCAGGCTTGCCACTTCCGAGAGTTTCGAAGTCGTAGTAGGGTATTCGTTTGTATCATAGTCGCCCGGAAGCCAGAAGGCTTTGTGGTCGCCCGTCAGGCGGAATTCGGTTTCTTCTTCATTTACCGTAAAGTGGCGCAGTTTTTTCTGTACCGGAAATTCGTAGCGGAAGCCCAATCCGTCATCGAACAGGCGGAAGCGTAAGTTTAATAGCCATCCCGTTCCGTTTTGCTTCATTGCCACAAACAGTTCGTTGTGGTGGTCACGGATTTCATTGTATTGACCCCATACAGGTTTCCAAGTCGTGTTGCTTTCCGAAGTCTGCGTGTCGGTGATTGTGAAATTCCGGTCGAATTGATAATCAGGGCGTACGCTGAATCCCAATTTACTCTCTTTGATAACCTCTTTCCCTTTGTATTGCAAGGAATAGACCGGTGTGCCTTCAGCCGAAAGGCGGAATTGCAAAGTCAGCTTTCCGTCCGGTGATTTCAGTGTTTGTGCAAACAGTGTTCCTGCCCAAGCAAGCAGAAACAGGCAAATGATACTTAATCGTTTCATAGAATGGTATGTTTTTAGATAAAGATTTACTCCTTATTAGTTTGTATGGTGTTTCTATTTTGAAACGCAGATTTTCGCAGATTCACGCAGATTGAATTAATTATTTAAATTATAATTTGCGTGAATCTGCGGAAATCTGCGTTTTTTTCATCACATCAATTGTGTGCTATAAACGCGTTTCTTTATATAAAAAACAACTGAAAACGCCAATACACTTAGGCGCAAAAGGAGAAAATATATGCTCTTTTACCCCTTCGATAAGCTTGTATAGCCGCATTTCATTAAAAAATTATCGTTTTTCGATAAATTTTTCTCGAAAACCTTTGGTAGTATAAAAATAATGCCTACATTTGCATATCGAAAAACGATAAATAATTATCGAAATAGAGAACAAAACCAGATTAATAAAAACATTAAAGACATACGATTATGAAAAAGACATTTGTTATGAAAGCCATTGCCGCTATCTTTGCAACTACGATGATGAGTTTCACAACCGCTGCTGAAGCCAGTGCTCAAAACACCTTTGTTTACGGACAAGACGGAAACACGATGACTGTTTCTACCCTGAATGCCGACGGGCTTTCGATTACTCCGAAGCTGAAATACGAGTATCAGTATGATGCCAACGGCAATCTTTTGGAAAAGAAGGCTTACCGCTGGAACAAGGACAACCGTTCATGGCAACCCGCTTACCTGCTGAACTATCTTCCGGGCGACGGCATCTACCTGATTGACTATGCTGAATACGACAAGGCTTCGGGCGCGTTTACGCAAAACATCCAGACCAGCATCTATTACCAGCAAGCCGAAAGCGATTTGTTATTGACCGAAGTTCAGAGATAATCCACTTGATTCATTCACCTATTAATATATAAGGAGATACAACTATGGGACGCGTTATTAAACTGGTTATTTATTACTTCCTGTACAACTTTGTCTTTATGGGCGTTGTGTTCGGGGTCTATGGATTCATCAATCATTCAGCCGATATGCCGCAAAGTGGTCCTGTTTACTTTAACCTCTCGATGTGGGTGCAGCTGCTTGCCACCTTGGCGGTAGGTATTCATCTCTTAGCTTGGAAATACGTAACCCGCAAAGACCTGCGCTTGGATTTCCCCCATACAGCTAAGGTGTTGCTTGTTTCGGTTGTCCTTATCGTAGGCATGGGATGCTGGACGAACTACCTGACCGAACTCACCGAACTGCCCGATGTGATGGAAGATTTGTTCGCCCAAGCGATGAACAACCCCTTAGGTATTATCTCCATCGTGATACTGGCACCCATCGTGGAAGAACTATTGATCCGCGGAGGCATGCAAGGGCATCTGTTACGCCAGTGGAAGAATCCGATGTGGGCGATAGCCGTACCTGCCCTTGTTTTCGGAGCCATACACGGAAATCCTGCCCAAAGCTTCTTCGCTTTCATTCTGGGACTGGTGTTCGGCTGGGTATATTACCGCACCGGAAGCCTGTTGCCCTGCATGTTGATGCACTTTATCAATAACGGCGCCTCGGTATTGCTCTTCCACCTTTCGGGAGGGAAAGACGAAACCATGACCGAAGCCTTGGGCACGACCGGAGCCGTCTGCCTTGCCCTTGTGGGTGTAGCATTGACCGTATGGAGCATCTGGTACATCAAGAACCGCCTGATTCCGAATCAGATAGCATGGAAAGAAACGCCCGCTCCGGCAGAAGAAGTGATTGCATCAGAGAATAAAGAACAAGCCTAATTCATCACGCTTATGAAAACCGTACGCATTTTAGGAATTATCGTGATACTGGCACTGATAGGAGGTGCTCTTAAAGATGCCATTCCCGGATTTATAGACGGGTGGAACGATGCCGAAGCCGATTCCCAACTGGTTCTGCCTGCCGACTTTAATTCGGTGTCTTTATCGGTAGAAGGATATAAAGACGGGGTTCCCGATAGCCTGTTCAACCGGGCTATGCAAGCCAATGTACCCTGCGAAGTGAATGGGGTGAACACTTACGTGAAGCATAATTCATGGGTGCATGCCATGGGCTTTGTGATTCTACCTGTTATATTGCTCGTCTTTTATGGAGTTTATTGCCTGATACGCTTGTTGATATCGGTGAGCCGGGGAGAAATATTGATTCGGAAGAACATACGCCGCCTGCGTTTCTTCATTTATCCGATAATGGCATTCTCTGCCTTGTACGAACTTCAGAACTATATCCTTTATCGGATTGCCACCAGCGAGCTGGTATCTTCCGGGTATGTGTTCGATGAGTTCCATTTGAAATATTCGTGGACTTTCATGTTGGTGATTGCCCTCTTGACCGAGATTTTCGCCCAAGCGGTACGCATCAAAGAAGAGAACGATTTAACCATATAAATAAACACTTCCGTTCGGCCTGTTTGCTTGCCTTGAAAAGTAATATATACTTCATCGGCAGTTTCAGTACTACTGAAACTCCCATAGAAGATATATTCAATGGCAAACGCAGATATATTCGTTTGCGGAGGCATGTAAATAGGCTATAACGGGAATTTGAACAGCATTAAATAGTATATCTTATGAAATACATCAGCCTTTTAGGAATCATCACCATTATCGCCCTTTGCGCGGAGTTCGTTTTACAGATGTCTGGCGGAGATGCAATAGAAAGCTTTAATGCCGGACGTGAAACCGGAGCACAACAAGCGGAAAGCGGTGCAAGTTATGTCCATTCTTTCCTTCTTCCTGTAAAAGCCAAAGTCATTCCCGAAGGAATGGAGGGTGAAGCCACCTTGCAACTTGCGGATGGGACAAAGACCGTGCCCTATAGTATTGCCGAAGTAAAATGCGAGGTGCGCCCCAGCTGGTTCATTGCGATAGCCCTTACCTTCGGCTCTTTCTTTGTTGCCCTTATCGGCATCTATTCCATTTATTGCCTGATCCGCTTGTTGATACGTGTGGCGAAACGTGATATTTTTTCCCGTCGCAACGTATACTGGATACGTTGGTTCGCCTACGTCAATGCCGGAATTTACCTGGGATTGATGCTCTTCGAATGGTTATTGGAGCGCGATGCGGTAAGCCAGCTTCGCATTCCGGGCTATCAGGTCATCGGCATCGAACATACCGTTTACGATTTCAGTTCCTTCTTTGTCATCGTCTTACTGGCAGAGGTCTATGCCGTAGCGGTAAAGATTAAGGAAGAACAGGATTTAACCATCTAAATTACACATTGCAAATTATTACGCCTTATGAAAAAAAGACTAAACCTCATCTGCTTGGGAATTGTGCTCGCCGTTCTTGTTTCCATGTCCTTCTTGTTCAGCACATTCTACTACGGTTTCAAGGCAGGGATTGACGCTTACGAACAAGGAACGGCGGGAGTGGAAAAGCTTGACGTGACTTACAAGATGATTGGCACGATGCCGACCGATGTCATCACCAACGAAACCGCTACGGCTATCAATGAGAAAGACGGTTCCACCGTATCTATTCTTCCCTTTATCAGCATGATAGGAGTTCCGAACGAGAAAGTGGATGCTACCGACTCCATATTCCTTTCATTGCTGGACTGGATGGTGATAATATGTTGCATTTATGCCATAGTCCAATTCGTCAAAATGATTCGGAACATCCACCGCAACATCATTTTCGATTGGGCGAACGTGAAACGCCTGCGCCGGTTGGGCTTTTCGCTTATCCTCTGCTTCTGTTGCTCGTTGGTGACGTTCGCCATCAACAATCATTTAGTCTCTCAAGTGATAAGTTTGAAGGATTGTGACTTTTCCATTGCTTTCCAGTTTTCAGACCCGACATTGCTCATCGGCTTCACCTCCCTGTTGTTCGCCGAGATTTTTGCAATCGGGTTAAGGCTGAAAGAAGAGAATGATTTAACCATCTAAAAAACGGACCGCTTATGAAAACAAAACCCGATAAACAATTGGTGCAATATTGCGAAGCGCTGATGGTGCTTTCTGTCTTTAGCGCAACATGCTTTGGCGTATCGAACATTTTCCCAATCTGCTACGAGTTGGGCAAAGACGCAAGTGACACATTCATCTGGTTTGCCTTGGTGCAAGGCATAAAGGCATACGCGATGTTCTTCATCGCCGCCCTGACCTACTTTCTGGCACGCAACGTGCGGAACGGATCGGTCTTTACTTCAGCCAACCAACGCATTCTGTTCGCCATTGGCGGCTCGACCGTTATTTCCGGCGCGATTATCAATGCTATTATCAACTGTTCTCCCCTTGAGATGCCGACCGATACCAGCCTGCTGCTCATCATCATCGGATTGTTCATCGTCCTTGTCTCGCTGATGTTCAAGATAGGCATCCGCATGCAGGAGGAACAGGACCTCACCATTTAAACCCATTATGCCTATGAAGCCGAAAAGCAACTATACCCGAGTAATGGCAGGATTTTACATCTTCCTGTGCCTTATCGCCTCGATGATTGTAGGCGAACTCATCTATTTTTTAGCGATAGTCCCATTGGTGCCCAAGCAGACCTGGCTTCCGCTCATGAATGTGGCTTGGGTTTATCTTGTGGTTGCTATCTATTACAAACTGACCCGCCGTTATACCAAATGGTGGAAGAAACTGGAAAATAAACAATAATGCCTATGCCGATAATAGTAAATCTTGATGTGATGATGGCGAAACGGAAGATTTCGCTGGGAGAGCTTGCCGAACGGATTGACCTGACACCGGCAAACCTTTCTATCCTGAAGACAGGAAAAGCCAAAGCGGTGCGCTTCTCTACGCTGGAAGCCATCTGCAAGGAACTGAATTGCCAGCCCGGCGACATACTGGAATACCAGGCGGAAGAATAACCGATATTCACCACAGAGGTCACAGAGTATCACGGAGGAATAAAAAATGAAAACCCTGTGTGCCTCTGTGTCCCTCTGTGGTGAAATAGCAACAGCAAGACACTTTCCTTCCTTTTTGTCAGCAAAAAAACGGGCAAACATACGTATATATCGTTAATTCTCTGTATCTTTGCAGCCGAATTAGACAGTTATAGATAAATGAAGACATTTGAAGAACTTGGCGTAGCTCCCGAAATACGCAAAGCGATTGAAGAAATGGGTTACGAGAACCCGATGCCCGTACAAGAAGAAGTAATCCCTTACCTGTTGGGAAACGGGAACGATGTAGTGGCTCTGGCACAGACCGGAACCGGAAAAACAGCCGCATTTGGTTTGCCGCTGATACAGAAAATTGACGTTAGCAACCGCGTGCCTCAGGCATTGATACTCTGCCCTACACGCGAACTCTGCCTGCAGATAGCAGGTGACCTGAATGACTATTCGAAGTATATCACCGACCTGAAGATAATACCCGTTTACGGAGGTTCGTCTATCGAGAGCCAAATCAAAAGCCTGAAGAAAGGCGTACATATCATTGTTGCCACTCCGGGACGTCTTATCGACCTGATAGAACGTAAAGTGGCGAAACTGGAAACCATCCGTGACGTAGTGATGGATGAAGCCGACGAAATGTTGAACATGGGCTTTACCGACAGCATCAACGCTATCTTGGAAAAGGTGCCCGAAGACCGCAATACCTTGATGTTCTCGGCTACGATGAGTCCGGAAATCTCACGCATTGCCAAGACCTACCTGCGTGACGCAAAGGAAATCACCATCGGCACGAAGAACGAAGGTACGAAGAACGTGCATCACGTGGCTTATATCGTGCATGCCAAAGACAAATATCTTGCCCTGAAACGTGTGGTAGACTTCTATCCGATGATTTACGGCATTATCTTCTGCCGTACCCGGTTGGAAACGCAGGAGATTGCCGACAAGCTGATACAAGACGGCTATAACGCCGACTCGTTGCACGGTGAACTGAGCCAGGCGCAACGTGACCTGGTGATGCAGAAGTTCCGCCAGCGTCATTTGCAATTGCTGGTTGCTACGGATGTGGCTGCCCGCGGACTGGACGTGAACGACCTGACTCATGTCATCAACTATGGCTTGCCCGATGATGTGGAAAGCTATACCCACCGAAGCGGACGTACGGGACGTGCCGGCAAGACGGGTATCTCTATCGCCATCATGAACCTGCGCGAAAAAGGTAAGATGAAGCAGATAGAACGCATCCTGAACAAGAAGTTCAGTGTTGAGACCTTGCCTACGGGACAAGCCATCTGCGAACAGCAGCTGATTAAGCTGGTAGACGATATCGAAAAGGTAAAGGTGGACGAAGAAGAAATCGAAGCATTCTTGCCGGGCATCTACCGCAAACTGGAATGGCTGAGCAAGGAAGACCTTATCAAACGCGTTGTTTCGATGGAGTTCAACCGCTTCCTGGACTATTACAAGAATGCACCGGAAATAGACCAGCCCAGTGCCAACGAAAAAGGAAAAGACAAGAAAGAGAAGAAAAAAGGAGAACGTCCGGAGCGCAGAGAGCGTTCGCGCAAAGCCGAAAAGGGTTATACGCGCTTGTTCATCAACTTAGGCAAGACCGACGGTTTCTTCCCCAATCAGGTTATCGAACTCATCAACCGTAACCTAAAGAAAGAGCGTATCGAAGTAGGACGCATCGACCTGATGCAGAATTTCTCGTTCTTCGAAGTGATTGAGGCACAAGCTCCGAAAGTGGTAAGAGCCTTGAACAAGACGACTTACAACGGACGCAAAGTCGTAGTAGAAGTGGCAGAAGAAAACGAAGGCAAAAGCGATAAGAGTGGAAAGAAACGCTCCAAGGAAACAAAAAAAGTAAAAGCCGACCGTAACGGGGAGCGGACTGCACGTGCACCGAAACAGGAAGACGACTGGCGTCAGTTTTTCCAAGAAGACGGATTCTCGGATGTAGACTTTAGCGGAATGCCTGAGTGGGTAAAAAAGAAAAAGAAACGGAAATAACTTGATAACAAATCTTAACGAATAAAGGATGTGCTCAACAGTACATCCTTTATTAGTTAGGATTTATTTGATTTGAGAAGTTGGAAACTGTTTTGAATTTCTCCAAAAAGTTTTTCTCGTCTTGAGATTCGTTTTCGTATGTGCCTTTGGGCTTTTTTTGCCCTTTCCGTTTCTGTCCTTCGCCAGATAGCCCGCTATCTGTTGATGCTTATAACACAGCATGCACAAATCTATACCGTACAGATATAGCCTGATGACGGTTGGGTAAAAACAGAAAGAAATAACTGCTTATCTTAGAAGCTGTTTTGAATTTCTCCAAAAAGTTTTTCTTGGCTTGATGTATTCGTTTTCGTGTGTGCTTTGGGCGATTTTTTGGTCCTTTTCGCTCCTGTTCTTCGTCAGATAGCCCGCTATCTTCCTCATCACAGAAGCGAAAATGCCTCAAAAACTCATCCCAAATCAGCGCACGATAAATTCAAAACAGCTTCTTAATTTTTTATTCTCAATCCCTTCAACAAGTCTTTTTTTACGATATAACCCGCAAAGCACAACAACAAAAGGGTATGAAACACCAGTCGCCAGATAATGTTTGTAATTGTCATTTCCTGCGCAATAATGTACAATACAGCGGCAAAAACCAGATAAACCGTCATGTCTTTCAACGGATAAACTACGGGGTATTTCTTCTGTCCTATCACATAGGAAAGTAAGGTAATAAGCCCGTATCCTGCCACCGAAGCCCAGGCGGAAGCCACATAGCCGTATTGCGGAACCAGCCAGATGTTTAATATCAGGATAACGGCACAACCGATGATGGAGAAATAAGCCCCCCACTTTGTCTCATCGGTCAACTTGTACCAGAACGACAGGTTGAAATAAATGCCTTTCAAGATTTCCGCTCCCATCACAATTGCCACGACACCCAGTCCTTCCCAATAGTCGGGGGCAATGAGATAGCGCAAAATGTCCATGTAGAACATTACCGCAAGAAAAGCCAGAAGCGAGAAGATAAAGAAGTATTTCATTGCCTTGGCGTACATTTCCCGGTTATCTCCTTCCTTGTTCTTGCCAAAGACAAAAGGCTCGTAAGCATAGCGGAAGGCTTGTGTAAACATCGCCATGACCATCGCCACCTTACTTGTCGCACTATAGATGCCCAGCTGCACCAAACCTTCTTGCCGGTCATCGAACAAAAATGGATAAATCATCTTGTCTACCGTTTGGTTTAAAATACCTACTAACCCGAATATCAGGATAGGGAATGAATAACTCACCATTTGCTTCATCAACGGGCGGTCCAACCGGTAGGAAAAGCCTCTGAGTTCGGGGATAAAGAAGAACATCTGCACCGCCGACATGATAAGGTTGGATACGAAAATGTAACCCACCAGATAATCGGGCCGGTAGAACCAGTTGATTGTTTCGGGCGACACCTTATATATATAGGGGCACAACAAGAGGAAGAAAAGGTTCAGCACGATATTCCCGATGATGTTGAACAACTTGATGGCAGCAAACTTCATCGGTTTCTTCTGATAGCGCAAATAGGCGAAAGGGATGCACTGGAACGAATCGAGTGCCACTACAATCACCATCATGGCGATATAGTCAGGATGGTCGGGATATTCCAGAAAGGCAGATAACGGATGGATGAACGCAAGGCAAAGCGCGACAAACAACAGGGATAATCCGCCCACAAACAACAGCGCATTGGCATACACATGTTTCGGGTCGGCATCGGTCTTGTTGGCAAAGCGGAAGAACCCTGTTTCCATGCCGAAAGTCAGCAATACCAATATCAGTGCCGTATAGGCATATACGTTCGACACTACGCCATAACCGCCCGATACAGCCGGGATGACCGCCGTATAGAGAGGCACCAGCAAATAATTCAAAAACCGTCCGACAATGCTGCTCAGTCCGTAGATTGCCGTATCTTTAGCCAATGATTTCAGTCCAGCCATAGATGTCAATTAGTTTGTAATCATGCGCTCGTTTTATATCCACCACAGAGGACACGGAGAGATATTTTATTTCCTCTGTGATACTCTGTGCCCTCTGTGGTGAAATCAAACACGCTCAATCGAATAATGTTTTTTGTTCATTCCACCGGCTTCTGCCCAGATGCTGGTATGCCAGTTCGGTCACTTCCCTTCCACGGGGTGTACGCTTCAAGAAGCCTTCCTTGATAAGAAAGGGTTCGTATACTTCTTCTATCGTGCCGGGGTCTTCTCCCAATGCCGTGGCAATGGTGGTCAATCCTACAGGACCGCCCCGGAACTTGTCGATGATGGTGCAAAGCAACTTGTTGTCTATCTGGTCCAAGCCGTAACGGTCTATGTTCAATGCCTCCAATGCGAACTGGGCAATCTTCAAGTCTATGCGTCCGGAGCCTTTCACTTGCGCGAAATCACGCACCCGCCGGAGCAAAGCGTTGGCGATACGGGGCGTTCCGCGGCTTCGCGAGGCAATCTCCCCGGCCGCTTCCGTATCACAAGGCACCCCCAGAATCTTAGCCGAGCGCAAGATGATTTTGGTGAGCGTGCTGTCTTCGTAGTATTCCAAGTGCAAGTTGATGCCGAAGCGTGCCCGCAACGGTGCGGTCAGCAAGCCGCTTCGGGTCGTTGCTCCTACCAGGGTGAACGGGTTTAAGTCAAGCTGGATGCTGCGTGCCGACGGACCTTTGTCTATCATGATGTCTATCCGGTAATCTTCCATTGCCGAATACAGGTATTCTTCCACGACCGGACTCAAACGGTGTATTTCATCGATAAACAATACATCGTTCGGTTCCAGGCTGGTCAGGACTCCTGCCAGGTCGCCGGGCTTGTCCAGTACCGGACCGGATGTGACACGGAACCCTACGCCCAGTTCATTGGCAATGATGTTGCTCAGCGTAGTCTTCCCCAGTCCGGGAGGGCCGTGCAGCAATACATGGTCAAGCGCCTCGGCACGAAGCCGTGCCGCCTTTACAAAAATACGCAGGTTATCCACCACCTTATCTTGCCCGCTAAAGTCTTCAAACTGAAGCGGACGCAGCGCGTTCTCGAAATCACGCTCCTTTCCGGTAGGCTTATAATCGCGTATGTCGAACTGTTCTTCCATAATTTTCTTTCTGAATCTCATGCAAAGGTAATGAATAATCTGAGTTATTTTATTACTTTTGTATTATTTCAGGTGACAAGTTAACTAATCAATTAACAATATGACTACATTTCAAACCACACACATTGTTTATTTCTCGCCGACACATACCACAGAGAAAATAGCCCGTGCCATTGCCGAAGGCATCGGAATGGAAAGACGCATCGAAACCGACCTTACATTGGATGAATCTGTCTCTGCCATCGAAATCAATCATTCGCTGACCATACTTGCCACACCTGTCTACAAAGGACGTGTGGCACCTGTCGCCTTGCAACGCATGAAACGTCTGAAGGCCAGCGGCTCACCGGTAATATTGGTCGCCGTTTATGGCAACCGTGACTATGAAGACGCACTGGTAGAATTGCGGGATATGGCTATCGAATTGGGATTTACGCCTCTGTCCGCAGGTGCTTTTATCGGAGAGCACAGCTACAGCACGCCGCAACGGCCGATAGCAGCAGGCAGACCCGATGCCGATGATTTGTACCAGGCAATGCAGTTCGGCAAAGACAGTTTGTCGAAGCTGGAACGAACAAATCTGCCGGTCCCTGCGTTTTATATCAAGGGAAATGTTCCATATAAACCTTTTATTACAGGAACACCTTCGGCTCCGGTCTGTAACGAAAACTGTTTTGTATGCGGAGAATGTGTGGAAGTATGTCCTACCCATGCTATCCGTATCAGTCCGGACGGTACCAGCATCGAGACTGATGTGAATCGCTGCATCCGTTGTTGTGCTTGCGTAAAAGTTTGCCCGAACGGAGCACGCATTTACGATAACCCCTTTGCTGCATTCCTGCATGAAAACTTCAGCGCAAGGCGTGAACCGGAATTGTTCCTATAAGCAGACGCCTGTGCAGATAGGTGCGATGACAGGTGGAAATAGTTGGAACGTCCGTTGCATATATAATCAAAAAACATCCGCTTCCGGCTTCTGACGGAGAGAAGCGGGGTATAACTCCTTAACTCCTTTAACTTCTAAAAAAGAACAAAATATGACAAAAGACAAACGGGTATTGGTGGGAATGAGCGGAGGCATAGACAGCTCTGCTGCCTGCATCATGTTGCAAGAGCAAGGATATGAAGTGGTAGGTGTTACCATGCGCACATGGGACATCCCCTCACATTTTTCTTCCCCCGATCAGGAACAACCCAATGAAATAATCGAAGCGCAACACGTGGCTGCCCGTTTGGGTATCGAGCATCATGTCGCAGACGTGCGGGAAGAATTTCGAAAAGTCATCGTACAATACTTTATAGATGAATACATGAAAGGACGTACGCCCAATCCTTGTGTGCTTTGCAATCCATTATTCAAAGAACGCATCTTGTGCGAATGGGCCGACCGTACCGGTTGTCAATGGATTGCTACAGGTCACTATTGCCGGTTGGAAGACCGGAATGGATTGCGTTACATCATTACAGGAGACGATCCGGTGAAAGACCAGTCGTATTTCCTTTGGAAGTTGCCGCAATCGATTTTAAAACGTATGCTGGTTCCTTTGGGTGGGATGACTAAGGAAGAAGTGCGCAATTATCTTGCCGGCAAAGGATTCGAAGCTAAGGCACGTGGTGGGGAAAGTATGGAGATTTGTTTTATCGACAGAGATTACCGGGAGTTTCTGCGCGAGCATTGTCCCGATATTGACGAAAAGATAGGGCCAGGATGGTTTGTCGATAGCAAAGGAATGAAATTAGGACAGCACCAAGGGTTTGCTTATTATACAATCGGCCAGCGTAGGGGATTAGGAATCGCACTGGGCGAACCTGCATATGTATTGAAGATCAATCCGGAAAAAAATACGGTAATGCTGGGAAACGTTGAACAGCTAAAGACGGAATACATGCTGGTAGAATCGCCCGAAACTCCCGATTTAGACGAATTGCTTGCCTGCCCGAATTTATCTGTGCGTATCCGTTACCGGAGTCGTCCGATACCTTGCCAGGTAATCCTGTTGGATAACGGTTGCCTGTTGGTAAAATTCAATACCGAAGCCTCAGCTATCACGCCGGGACAATCTGCTGTGTTTTATGATGCCAACCGGGTATTAGGCGGAGGGTTCATCGCATCGCAACATGGAATCCGAAAGATTTCGGCAGAAAATAGTTATAAATTTGATAAAAAGAACGGACAGATATGAAACAAAAGAAACTTTCTGTTTGTTCCCTATGTTAAAGAAAGACGATTAAATTTATAAAAAGCACCCCAAAAAAGTGCAAGCTATGCTTTTTTTTTATATCTTTACTTTCGGTAAGCAATATCTGTATAACACAAAAATAAAAAGATTATGAAACTAAGAAGAAACCTTACCGCACTCGTACTTGGATTAAGCACGATTGCAGCGTTTGCCCAAAGCGGCAACACAGAGACACGCCAGATTAAAGAAGAAGGCAAAACCGTATTTAACCCGCACTGGTTTATGCAGGTTCAGGCCGGAGCCTCACACACCGTAGGAGAAGCCAAATTCGGAGATCTGATTTCTCCGGCAGCTGCACTGAATGTCGGATATCAGTTTACCCCCTTATGGGGATTGCGTGCCGGTCTGAGTGGCTGGGAAGCTAAAGGTGCGTGGGTAAGCCCTGAAACTATTTACAAGTATAATTATTTGCAGGGAAATGTAGATGCTACACTTGACTTAAGTAATCTGTTCTGCGGTTACAATCCGACACGTTTCTTCAACGCGTATTTGTTCGGCGGTATTGGTGTGAACGGAGCATTCAACAACGATGAAGCCGTAGCCTTGAACGATGCCGGACACCGCTTGGAATATCTGTGGCGCGACAGCAAAGTAAATGTCGTAGGCCGTTTCGGCTTGGGCACGAACTTACGCATCAGCGACCATGTATTCTTCAACATCGAAGTGAATGCCAACACGATGTCTGATAAATACAATTCGAAGAAGGCTGGTAATTCCGACTGGCAGTTCAATGCTTTAGCTGGATTTACATTCAAATTCGGAAAAACTTATACAAAGACAGAACCTGTTTACTACGAGCCGACTCCTGTTCCTCCAACTCCAGAACCTGTAGTAGAAGAAAAGAAAGAAGAACCGGCTCCCGAACCTGTCGTTGTTCAACCGATGAAACAGAATATTTATTTTGTTATCAATTCATCCGAAATCCGCAATTCAGAACAGAGCAAAGTCAGTGCTCTTGCCGCTTACCTGAAAGAACACACTGACGCAAAAGTTTCATTGTGCGGATACGCTGACAAGAATACTGGAAATGCACGTATCAACAAGAAGTTATCAAAAGAACGTGCAGAAGCTGTAGCAGAAGCATTGAAAGCGCAAGGCATTTCGGCAGACCGTATTACCGTTGATTATAAAGGTGATACCGTACAGCCGTTCTCTACTATGGAAGAAAACCGTGTGACGGTTTGTATTGCCGAATAAAAACTATTCATTTTCTTAATTAGACTGTATCCTGTAGAAGTTATTACCTTTCTACAGGATACAGTTTTTTTATACTTGCAGTAAGTCATGGGAATCTTATTGTGTAAAAGAAAACTGAAAAATGGGCGCATTTCGCTCTATTTGGACTGTAATGTTGAAGGAAAACGTTATAAAGAGAACCTGGGCATCACCCTAGAAGCACCTGTAAGCAAGGAAATACGTCAGGCAAATTGTGCCAAATTGCAATTGGCTAAACTTTTACGTGCACAACGTGAAATCGATTATCTCCACAATCACTATTGGGCGAAACTGCCTCCATTATTTCACTCTCAGGTTAGAGAAGATGAAACGGCAGGCGAACCTTTACCCGACTTTTTCCTTGTATCGATAGGATACCTTAATATTTATCAGCCCAAAGATAGCCGTATGGTACAGGCTGCATTTTCATACCTCCGTCAGTTTCATCCTGCTTCTTTGCCTGTGAACCATATTACACATAGCTTTTGTACACGGTTCTTTCGCTTTTTACAAGAAAGATTGCATGGCAATACACCTGTCAATTACTTCAAGAAATTCAAAATGTGTCTGGATTATTGCGTAGAAGAAAACCTTCTGCCCTCTAATCCGGCAAAAGGCATCCGGCTACCTCAATATAACGATGTGACTAAACAGATTTTGTCGCCTAAAGAACTGGTAAAACTTACTCTCACACCTTGTCGCAATCCGGAAGTGAAACGGGCTTTCCTGTTTTCGTGCCAAAGCGGATTGCGTTGGTGCGATATACAAGAATTGTGTTATAAGAATATAGACTTTGCACAACGCCATCTGATGTTGGTTCAAAAAAAAGTTGCAGGTCATTCACAAAAGCCTGTCTTGCATATCTATCTGAATGAAAATGCCATGAAACTGTTGCAGGAATCACAAGGTACTCCCGATGATTTCATTTTTCATCTTCCTTCCCATTCATATAGCTTGCGTATCATCAATGAATGGACCAGGCGTGCCGGATTGCGCAAACATATTTCTTTCCATTGTGCCCGCCATACCTTTATTACTTCCATTATGGCCAGGGGAGCAAGCATCAAGACAGCAGCTTCTTTGGCTGGACATTCCAGTACCAGGCATACAGAAAAATATATACACATCATCGATCAGCAGAAACAACAAGCGGTAGAAAGTCTTCCTGATCTTCCACTTTAAAACAGATTAGGTTTTCAGTGCTATCGAAGCTTTTTCTTTGGGCAACTTTAACACCATGATAGGTAAGCCTTGTTAGAAGCTGTTTTGAATTTCTCCAAAAAGTTTTTCTTGGCTTGATGTATCCTTTTTCGTGTGTGCTTTGGGCGATTTTTTGGTCCTTTTCGCCCCTGTTCTTCGTCAGATAGCCCGCTATCTTCCTCATCACAGAAGCGAAAATGCCTCAAAAACTCATCCCAAATCATCGCACGATAAATTCAAAACAGCTTCTTAGAAAGTGAAGAATTTTGAAAAAAAAGCATCAATTTCTCGGGAAATCAATCTTTTTTATATACATTTGTGCCATGTAATAAATAAATTTAATACGAGTTTATGAATGAACTGAAAGTAAGCCTTAAAAGAATAGCCGAAGATGGCTTTACCCGCAACGACGAAATATTGGCAGACGAATCAAAAACATTGATTCCTCAGATGGGATTCGAGTTGCTTTCTGATATTAATAAAAACATGTTGACCATTGTAGCGCATGTCGGTTATGTTACTCCTGCAAAGGAAGTTGGAGCAGCGTTACGCTTCCGATTCTCGCTAGAAGTGGACAGTTTGAGTAATCTGGAATATGTTACCAATCCGCAAAAGGGTACCCATCAATATAAGTTCCCTAATGGTTTCATCGAAGCAGTCCTTACCGATGTGTATGCAACTGCCCGTATACTGATAGCACAAAAACTGAGAGGTACACGTCTTGAAAACATTTACTTACCTTTTGGAGGTGCGGGCAGTTTGGTTCGTATGATGCAGAAGAAATAAGATAAATCTTTTTCTATAAGACAATAGCAGGAGACATAAACATCCGAATAATGTTATGCCTCCTGCTTTTTTAGCGCACCCATCCTTGTCAAATTATTTTGATAAGATATCTTTTTTCTCCGACTCAACTATCCGACTATTTAATCGGCACATTTTCGGCACATTTTGTTATCAACTTCGCATGTGTAAACATCTAAACTTTTATTTATCAATTAATTAGCTCATTCCGTACATGTAGCCGGCGCGGTTACAAGCCTGAGTGGAAACAGGCAGATACAAAAGGTAAAGCAGGGCTTGCAAAGGCCTGAGTTAGAACGATTTGAGTTTTTTAATTTATAAATTAAATTTGTTTTATTATGAGAAAAAAGTATTTAAGTGCACTGCTGTTCGGAGCGTTATTGTTCGCTTCGGCAGGAACTTTTACCTCTTGTAAAGACTATGATGATGACATCAGTAATCTGCAAGGTCAGATTAATGATGTAAACACAGCAATTACTGAGTTGCAGAGTGCTGTAGAAGGAGGAAAGTATGTTACTGCCGTATCTAATACAGGTAATACCATTACTTTCACTTTCTCGGATGGCACAACGACACAGGTTGCTTTAGAAGATCAGGTAGGTAGTGTTGTAACCGTACAGGATGGAGTTTTGTATATCGATGGTGAAGCTACAGATATCAAAGTGGCAGAACCTGCTCCTACTCCGGAACCGGGCGAAGAACACAAAGACCAGATTATTATTGAAAACAATATGTGGTCTGTTCTGCAGGAAGATGGTACTTATAAGACTACCAATATTCCTGTATCAGGTGTTAGCGTATCGGGTAGCGAAGCTGAAGGATATACTTTCCGTGTTTACGCTTCCGATGGTACTTATAAGGATGTTAAGCTGCCGAGTGCTACTTCTTCGTTGACAGATTTAACTCTTCAAGACCCCAGTCCTGCGTTGGATTACTACGTATACACATTCGAATATGATGGACCGGATCGTGATAAATGGGCAGGTCCAAGATCTCTTCCTGCAAAAGACGGTAGCCTTGTAGCTGCCATGTCTACCATCGGCATCCAACTGAATCCGACAGATGTAGACGGAACAATTATCGACTTTAGCTTGATTGATAGCAAAAACAATATCCCAAGCAGCATCGCTTTGTCTGCAAGTGCTGATACAGAATTGAAGACCAGAGCTGCATCGACGAACGGTCTGTACACGCTTTCTATGGAAGATGTGTATTTCGATGATGCTAATGCTTTGAACAATTTCGAGAATCAATTTGTATCAAGTGGAGCAAACAAACTTTATGCTGTTGTAGCTGGCAAAACACGTTCAGCTTATGACGTTACAGTTGAAAAAGCTACCAGCGGCAAATCATTGACTAATGTCAATGTAAAAAACGGAAGCACAACTGTAGCCACAGAAGCAGTAGGCTCTGCTACGGGTAATCCTATTACAGTTGATCCAAACAAGTGGTATTCGGTAACAGCGACTGAAGGAGCTGCCCTGTATGACATGCACCTTTCGGTAGACAATGACGACAAGACTTTGTATGGCGTACAGATTGAAGAATCGGAAGGTAGCTATAGATTTATGACCACTACCACTCCAGACAACATAACCAAACCGACTTTCGAACTCGTTGTTGAAACGGTAGATAAGACAGGTGCTTATAAGAAAACAACACTTACTATCCAACAGTCTGCTATCATCAATGCAGGTGTAACTTATGATCCTGTGACTTATCAAATCCAAAACAAAGCAGCTAATGAAAACTACTTCTATGTAAGTTTGGATAAGATGAAAGAAGCTTTGGGTGCTCAAGGTGTTGCTTTGTGGAATACGCAAGCTGATTTGGCAAGTACAGCCGTTAAGTTTGTAGATACAACAGACAAGAATGTTGTTTTAGCAGAAGCGGATGGTATTGATACTACATTCGTAAATAAGAATGAAGCTAAAGTAACAGAAGTAAGTAGTTTGAAGGATGCAAACTTCATCCAGTTCCGCATTACTAATGCAACTGCAGGCGCTAACTTTGATGTTAATAAGCAGTATAATGCGGTAATTGATTTCAAAAAGAACTCAACTTCCGTATTGAATACAATTACAGTTCCGTTCACTCTAACATTGCCGTCTATCACTACATTGTTCCAATTGGATGCTAACTTTGTAATTGATGGAAACGCTGTTTGCTACATGTACGCTGATGATCAAACCAGCGGTGAAGCTGCATTTAAATTGAACCGTGTATTCGCTAAAGCAGAAACAACTGGATTCACCATTGAATTAGACAATACAACAGAAGTAATAGATAAGATGAAATCTAATCAATTAGCTACAATTGATAGCCAGATTAGTGGTTCTACCGCATCTAGTTTTGATGCTTCGACAATGGTTACACTGAAGAATTCAGATGGTTCTACTAATTTGGTTGATGGCAAGACCGGTCTCCAAAAAGGTTATGGGCAAGTATTAACATTCCATATTACTGGTAAATATGCTAATGCTTGGGAATATCCAGAAGGCGAAGGTTTCACATTCACGGCTAAGATTTTGAGCCCGATTTATGAAGGTTCTGTTACTCCAAGAGAAGGTAGTCAAGTTGTAATTCCTGCATCCGATTTGGAAGGGTATCAATTCGGTAATGATGTTATTATCGGTAACACTTACAATACTGCTGTTACTTATGATGTATTGCCTATTTGGAAGAATAGTGCATCTGTTTATTCACGTGAAGACATCAAAGCTGTTTCTGCTAAATCTGGTAATACTAATATCTTTACGATTGAAAGTACTCCGACTGCAGCTCAGTCTCCGATTACTTCTGGTAATACAACGGTTAAGCGTGACGGATACTTTGAAATGCATTCACAGAATGTTCCACAAACTTCAACAACAACTGTTGAAATTACAGTTACCGATATTTGGGGATATTCTAAGACAAGTTCAGTACCTGTACAAATTACGGTTGAATAATTCAATTAACTCTTCTATTATAAAAGCGGCTCTTTTGAACCGCTTTTTTATTGCCCCTTTCAGAATAATTTCGTTTCTTTGCGTAAATCCAAAACTTGATGCGCGATGAAGTACCCGATAGGAATCCAGAGCTTTGACCAGATTATAGAAGACGGTTATGTATATGTCGACAAGACCGGTTTGATTTACCAGTTAGTAAAAGGCGGGAAAATCTATTTCCTGAGCCGTCCGCGCCGGTTCGGCAAGAGCCTGCTGGTCTCTACCTTGAAATGCTATTTCCAAGGGCGAAAAGAACTGTTCAAGGGGCTTGCTATTGACAAGTTGGAAACCGAGTGGGCGGAATACCCCGTGTTCCATATCGACTTTAACGGGACTGACTTTACAAGATCAGGCAAACTGGATGATATCATAGGAGGTACGGTCGGCACATGGGAAAAGGAATACGGGCGAACTACAGAATTTGAGGATATAGGCAAGCGGTTTGCCTACGTGCTGCAGCAGGCGCACCAGCGGTACGGCAGGCGGTGCGTGGTGCTGGTAGACGAATACGACAAGCCGATACTCGATGTGCTGGATACGGGATACACGGCCACGATAGACGGGAAGGAGCGTCTGCTGGAAGACATCCATAGGGAAATATTAAAGAGTTTCTATTCCACCTTTAAATTGGCGGATGAAGACCTTCAGTTCGTACTGCTGACAGGCGTGACCAAATTCTCGCAAGTAAGCGGGTTCAGCGGGTTCAACCAGCCTGCCGACATCAGCATGGCGGAACAATACGAAACGCTTTGCGGCATCACGCAAGAAGAATTAGAACATTACTTTACCGAGCCCATCGAAGCCTTGGCTAAGAAATACGAAACTACCTTCGAAGGGATGAAAACAATGCTGAAGCACCGCTACGACGGCTATCACTTCAGCGATAACCTGACCGATGTGTACAATCCGTTCAGCCTGCTGAACGCTTTTTCCATGAAGGACTTGCGCGATTATTGGTTCGCCAGCGGCACGCCCACTTACCTCATCCGCCTGCTGAACCATACGCAGGAAGACCTGAACGAGCTGACCGGACGGTATTACAGCCCCGAAGAGTTCGTCGACTACAAGGCAGACGTGGAGAAGCCGCTCCCGATGATCTACCAAAGCGGATACCTGACCGTGAAACGTTATGACAGGGATTTCGGCACGTTCCTGCTCGACTTCCCCAACAACGAAGTAAAGAGCGGCTTTGTGTCGTTAGTGGCTTCCAGCTACCTGAAGCCGAGAGAGAACCTGCAAAGCTGGATACGAAGTGCGGTGATTGCCCTCCGGAAGGGAGACACGGAAAAGCTTCGTGCGCTGTTCACCTCTTTCCTTGCCGACATTTCCTATACGATGCGGGACAAGAGGGAAAAGGAGCGCTACTTCCACTACACGTTCTACCTCATCTTCCGCCTGATAAGCGTCTACACGGTCTATACCGAGAAAGAGCAAAGCCAAGGGCGGTCGGACTGCATCGTAGAAACGGACGGTTACATCTACATTTTCGAGTTCAAGCGTGACGGTTCGGCAGACGAGGCGTTGGCACAGATAGAGTCGAAAGGCTATGCCCGTCCTTACGAGACGGACAAACGCAAGCTATATAAGATAGGAGTAAACTTCTCCTCCGAAACGGGGACGGTGGAGGAATGGAAGACCGTCGGATAGACACAGAAACGCACAGATTTACACAGGTGAGATTCTGCCGTGCCGTCAGAATGCACCGCCTTCCGATGAAGATGCCTTCATCGCCTTACGAAGGTATCTTCGCCGCTTTACGAAGACGTCTTCATTGCCCTGCGAAGGTATCTTCGTAAAACGGGTCAGTCCGGGAAGTACCACTCTGTTTTATATACATCACTTTCCCTGCACCGTTTTTTCAGGCCGTATTCCTTATTCTTGATCTTGCCTTTATTGAGCGAATAGCGTTCGATGGCTAAATAGAATTGCAGCGTGTCGTTGTTCAGGTCATCGTCTAAGAAATAAAGGCTGCGTATCATTTCCTGGTAAGTCTTCCCTTCGGCGTGTACCTGCCGGGCACGCGTGTAGTAGTGGATGGCGCTTTCCGCCAGATAGCGGATATGGGTATTACTGGGCGTGCTTTTGCGTGTCAGCCTGGCGGCTTGCTCAAACAGGGCTTTGCCCCTGCCTTCCGTGTTTGCCTGTTTGAAAGACGCCTGCCAGTCTTTGAAATTTATTTCCTTGTCGTCACGGATGCCCTTGTCTTTATACTTGTTCTCCCCGTAACGGTAATAGCAATACAGGCTTTTGTACACACAGCAGAATTTTTGCAGGCGGTCGAACGCCGATGCCTTGTAGGAGTTGGTGAAAAGGGTGGTGTTCCGCAAAGGCGTCAGCATTTCCACGATGCGGGTAAAGCAGAACAGCGTGTCGGTCACTAAGTAGTCTAACAGGTCCATCCGCTCCGCTTGTGTTTTTTCGTCCGCTTCCGATGAAGTTCCATTGTGGAACAAAGATGTCTCGGCGGAAGGGAAAAACTTCCGCAGGCTTTCCGCCTGTTTTTCATCTATGCCCTTTATGATGAAGTTGTCTATTTGCCCGGGATCATATTTACTCTTCGCCTCTATGTCGAAGCCGATAAGCCTTTTCAACAGGACAAGGTTGTATTTGCCTTTCAGCTTCAGGTTGGCGGTAATGCCCGCTAACGTCTGCCCCGGACGCTTGCCGCACATCAACGCCCCATTGTAGAAAGAACTGATTGAGGATAGGGTTTTCCCCGAATTTGTCGCTTCCCACAGTTCGATCAGGACCGTATAATACAGGTAGAAGAACTCTTCGGCTTCGGGCAGCAGCGACAGGTCGTAGCCGTCGATGCCTTCATACATTTCCAGCCCTTTCATCCATTTGATGCCGTTCTCTTCCGACAGGTAGATGTGTTCCTTCTGGCGGTGCAGGGCTACTAACTCTTCGCGCGACAAGGCGTCCAACAGTTCCTTTACAGCTTCCGCCGAGGCTTCATCCCCGTTGGGATGCTGCTGCCTGAACGCCCTGAAATAGGTGATGAATAGCTGGAGGGTTTCCTTGTAGCAGTTGGCGGAAAGCCCCCTTTCGCACGACAGGTTATACAGCATGGCGGCTGTGAGATAGTAATACATGCTGCATTCGAAATGGTTCTTGGGATGGATTTCCTTTCCTTCTCCCTCTTCCAGCCTCCGTGTGAATTTTTGGCAGGAGCGTGCAAATTCCCTCCATGTTTTAGGCAAGCATTCATCCCCTGACGGCGTGACCGAATCGTACACTAACACATGCCCCATGTTCTCGCACGCCAACGCTAACTGGTAGATGTAATAGTCACGCTTCCTGTCCGCCTTGTTTCCCTTTAAACTTCTTTTTGCATAGAAGGCAAGCCAATAGACTTCGGCGCAAAAGCGCGGCGAGTTGGGAGGCATCGCTAAAAGGATCAGATTGGGGTCAAAAAGGCACTGCAGGCTTTGCTTGTAACAGTCGATAGCAGTATACGGATGCTTGTTGCAGCATCGGGGTTTGAACCGGGCGTTCTTATAGTAAAGGATGTCACCCAACTTCCGGTAGAAGTCGGCTTTCACCTGCTTGCCCGCATCCGCAAACAGCATTTCGAAGTCGTCGCACGCTTCCCGGATGTGCTTAGGGGTAATCCCTTCCGTGTCTAACTTTTCTAACACATAGACTTTCGCTAATAAAGCCAAATGCATGGTACGTGTGTCGCGGAACAGCAGTTCAGCCCACGCATATTTCTTCTCCTTGCATTCTTTCAGCAAGGCAATCAGTTCATTGTAGACCACATAAGCCGAATTGTCCGTATGCTTCTTCTCGTGCGCCAGCCCTAACTTCAGCATCGTGCGGTTCAGGAAAAGCAGGTGGTTCTTTTCCATCCAGTGCTTTTCGTTGCGCACGAAAGGCGAAGGTATCAGTTCCAATGCCTGTTCGTATTCGCGGATAGCTGCCGAGAAATTCTCTTCGAACACGTACAGGTCGCCCAATGAATGGTGCGTGCTGGCTTTCGTATATTCCGAACCGGCGGCGGAAGGCTCTTCGGCGCATTGCCTCAGCAGGGCGGCATAGCGGTTCTGGGTTGCCTGAAGCTCGCCGGAAGTGAAATTGAAGAGTGCAGCCGCCTCGCCCGACAGCTTCGAGAGGAAGGAAATCTCTTCGCAGATATGCATGGGGAACTTATAGTGGAACAGCCCGTAGGGCACCGTGGTCAGGTAGCTGTGGTTCATAAACTCAATCATGAAGCCGATGTATTCGCGCACTTCGGGCGTGCGGTCTATCTCCTGCAGCTCGGGCATCTGCTCAATGTTCCTCCACGAGAAGCCGTTGTTGTGCAGCTTAAACAGGTGTGAAATCATGAACGAGGCAGCTACCAACAGCTTGTCGCCGAACATGTTGGCACGGTTCACCTGGTTCTGGATAATCGGATAGGTAAGGTGGTGGATGAAGTTCACCTTCAGCATGCTGTAATAACCGAGCGAGAGGTAAAACGTCCGGCTTCTGCCGTTGCCTTGCATCAGCTGATGGCTGCCCGGACGCTTGACCGTTTCCAAGTAGTCTTCCGAGCGCACGTATTTCTCTAAGAACAACGCCAACTTCTTGGGCGACCCGTTGCTGATGAACGACAGGTAGGAAATAAAGTGGTAAAGGAACCAGACGTCCCGCCACACGTATTGCCGGTATTCCTCGAAGGTGGGGCAGCCCGAAAAGTCGAAGCGTTCGAGGAGGCGGTAGCGGTAGTAGTTCTTCAGGGTGAAAGGCTTCGAGCCGTGCGTGGTATAGCCCGCGCTGTACTCGGAAGACGAGCGGGCGCGTTCCTCAAAGTCGGGAGGAAGCAGCTGGCGGCAGACGAACTCTTCCGTCTTTGCCGTAACGCTGTTGATTTCGCGCGAAGAAGCTAGGAAGCTGTCAATGTTCAATACGCCGTGGAAGATGCTGTTAATGGAGAAGTCACGGTCTGACATATCCGCCTGGAAAGCCTCGTACATTTCCCGTCCGGCGATGAAGACAAAGTAGGCTTGGGCTGTAGAAAGGAAGAACTTCATATTGGCGATGATGGACAATACCTGCCGTTTCCTGTCTTGTGCGGCTTCCGTTCCGCCCCGGTAGGCAGGGCTTCCCTTCGGGACTATCTTGTCTAATTCGTCGAAGATAATGACGTAATGCTCTTTCTGCTCGATATTCCTCAGTTCCTTGAACGCTTCAATCAGTTCGTATTCTATCTCCTGAATGCTGGCGGGAGGGTTCTTGACGTTTTCCTTCACCGAAAACCCTAACTTGCTTTTTATCAGGTCGGCGATGTCCGGAGTGAAACTCATGCTCCTCTCGTTCGTTACGGTGGCGCTCAGGCGGAGGCATAACTTTCTTAAGCGCTGAAGGACATGGACTTTCGCTTCACAGAATAAGCATTTAAGGAAAAAAGCAGCTAACAGACTCAGTATGCAATATGTTACTTGAATGACATTTTTTAATGAAGGGATAAAATAATCGGCTGCAAAAGATACAATTATCAAGAAAAAGCTAATAAGAATAACGGCTTTAAGGATAGAATGGAAACATTCAATCGCATAGAATTTAGTATAGACTTTATCGAACATCTTCTTGGCGATAATGCGCAGCAGTTCGATTTCGTTCAGGTTCTCTTGTCCCAAGCTGACGGAAACCGGAATAAACCGCTTTTCGCCCTGTTCTTTGTTCAGCATCTTGATGACATAGTTGACAAAGCCGGTTTTTCCCGCCCCGCGGTATCCCGTAATCAGATACGAAGCACTGTCCGCTTGGTTCGACCGCAGCCAGTTGCCGAATTGCTGATAAGCACCGGTAGGATAAATATATTTAGGGTCGGTCTTCTCTTCGGTAGTGGTGCGGTGGAAAAACTGGAAGTTTTCCATCAGGATGTTGACGCGGTCGCAGCACGAAGAATGAAGCCGGTTGAACTTGTTGGGTCTTTCGGTATAGGATTCCATGGCAGGGCAAAGGTTATAAAGATACGGTTAGGAAATAGAAAACGGAAATAAACTCATGAATTTTTGTTTAAAGCCACAAGTCGTTTTCTCTTTCTTTTTTTCTTCCATCCATTTATCATACCGGTATTGGTTGATAAGATTAGTCATCAGCTCTTGGCTCTTAGGGCTGCATTCGATAAGATTAATCTCTGGTTTACTTAGTTGGATAAGCATATCAGTGTTGTATTCAAACCATTTTTTTCGACTTCTGAATTCGAAAATGTAATAAGCTATCGTTATGAATAGAATCACTCCTCCAATAATTGCAATAGTAATAAAGAGCCAGTTTATGGATTCGAACAATTTGAATGTAAATAATAAGATAGCGGTAATAAATAATAACAATACTGCTATAGAAAAGATGGAGGACATCCATATTTTCGCTTTTTGCCGCTCATTCAGCAAAGCAAATCGCCAACTGTCCCGACAAATGGAATAGGCTAACAAAGATGCGCAAGCGTCAGCGTCGGGAAGAGGAGTATGGGAGTTTGGCTGCCCATCACTCGGCTTGTTATTAGGAGGAGGAGTGGCAGGCGGCGTGGGCAAACTAACAGGATCTTTCGGTAGTATGAAAGACAAATTAGGCATGATTGAGAAGAAAGAAACAAAAAATTTTCTCATAATATGAATTGTTTAAAGCGGGTACAACAAAGTTTCATATCCGCAAATGAATAATTACAAAAAAGAAAGAGAGGCGAATCTCAACCAAAAGACTGAGAACGCCTCTCTTATCTTAGTAAGCAATTATATTACTTTGTTTGTCGAAGACTTCGATTATTTCTTAGTAATAGTAACATCGAATGTCTTAGTCATCTTCATACCCCAATAGTCTTCTACAGTCATCTTAACTCCGACAACTGCTTTACCGTTAGCTAAGTCAGATTCATTAATATTAGGATTAGTGGTTATTACACCTGTATTTACATCAATTGAACCATACTTCTTAGCATCTTCATTTACAAAGGCAAACTTCACGCTCTTAATTTCATCACTTGCATTTGAGCCATTGACAGAAACATCTTTTTGAGGACCATAACCCATTTGCGAGTTATACTTATTAAAGATTGTCTTGTAGTTCTTTTCTGTTTCACTCAAGTCTGCATCTTTCTTAATCTGAACATAAGAACCATTCTGATAATCATAGATTACGCCATCAACAGCAGCTACGATATCAGCCCAGCCTGCAAGAGTAGAAGTAGACGCATTTCCACCAATTTCAACATTGGATTGTGCATTTACTTGGATGAAGTATTGGTCATTATTTGTTACTGTAGTGAAGTCAGCAACAGACATACCGAAGTAAATCAAATCCGCATTATCAATCTTGATAGGTTTAGAATCTGCTGATTGAACATAAATACCGTCATTCTTATATGTAGTATAATCTGTAACTTTCTTCGTTCCTCCAGCCACGGTAAACAAGCTCAAAGCCTTATCCTTATTGATACCTGCTGCATATTTAGCAGTGATGCCGTTCTTCACGTCAATCGTATTGTCGAAGAAGCCAGCCATCTTCGTTGCATCAATAGTGATGTTAGAACCGTCAGATGTGTAAACCGGACTCATCACTTCAACCTTGAAGTCGTATTCGATCTCATTCTGAGCATTGTCGAACAGTTTGTAAGTACCGCGGATATTACGTTCCTTATACAAGTGTTCTTTGCCTTCTTTAGTCTCATAACCTTGAGTATTGACAGTAAGAATGCTTTGACCCTTTATCCAAGTCGTCTTACCCCAATTTTGAGAACCGTCAGATTCTTGCCATGCCGTATTGTCAAGGTCTTCAAATGTAATCAATGTTGCATTTGCTGCCGGAACCTTCTTAACGACACCGTCATTCAAATCGTATGTGATAGTAGAACCACTAATAGTACCTACAACCTGCAGAACCTTACCGTCTGTAGTATAAGCCGTTGCCAAGCCGAACAAGTCTTCAACTTTCGGATTAGCGATTGTCATGTCGGTTTCAGTCTTATAAATGATAGTATTATAGCTATTTCTATCATGAGCTACTAATTCTACCTTATAATCACCCGGAATCAAATCTCTAGACGGCAATTCGATTTGGAATGCCTTAGCGTCTTTATAAGCTTCGTTTCTATTAGGAATAACGTCTCCGTTAGCATCCACGAAGTCTACATCATAATACTCTTTAATTTCATTACCATCCTTATCTTCACCAGTCACAATGATTTGCGGAGAACCGTAAATAAAGTTATCGAGCTGAGTAGCGGTAGTGAATCCGAGTTCATCAATATTCCATTTAACAATCTGACCAATGGTTGCATTAGAATCGCTTATCTTCTTAGTAGACAGCGTAATGTTCTTTTCAGACAATTCCCCGGTAGAAGCAATTGTTTGAGTTACGTTGATTGTCCACTGTACTTTAGCTGTAGTTCCGTTCAAACCAAGTGCAATTACTTCAACTTTTACAGGGATTGTAGCGGCATTGCCCGGATTAGCGATAACGACCTTATGACCATCAACAATCGACATGCCATATTTTTCAACAGCAAGCTGATCTGTTAACTTGATAATGTACTTGCCTTCAAATTCATTATAGAGATTGATAGGAGCATCTCCTTTTTTACCGTCTGCCATAATTGCAGGTGCCAGCAAGTCAATTTCATCAGCAAGTTCAGGGCTATCGGAACCGAATACAATCATCACAGTCTGACGTGTCAAATCTTTAGTGGTAATAGAATAAGCAAACGGAGTCTTGACAACTTTACCATTAGCATTTTCTACGACAAGAGCGACAGCATCATTATAGTTACTAGCAGTTGCATATTTACCGTCTTCATCCATTTCTTGGTTAACTTGCAGTGTCCACAGGCAATCGTCTTGATTAGCAGCTCTTGACATAACCCCGTAATTAACATTCCACTTATCAGAAATACCCTTAGTCGGATTAGACAAAGTGATATCTTCTATCATACCGTCCTTCAACGTCTGCAAGCTGAATGTAAATCCATCTGCCAAGTCGATAGAAGCCGGAGTTACCAATACAGGCAATTCTGCACCTTGCTTCAGCAACGAATCCTTTTCAATCTTGCCGATTTCGGGGAATGCCTTCAGCAATGCCTGATAGTTTTTATCTGTAGTTGTCGGATCCCATTCAGCAGTTTCTACAGCAACTACTACTTCAGAAGCCGGAGCCTGAACCGTATAAGCATCCGAAGTAGTAGGCAACAGATAAGCTGTTCCGTCTACGTTCAGTTCGATGAAGCCTTCTTTTTCTACCACGTAAACCTTGGCAGCGCCTGCATATACGCCAGAGTCAACAGCCTTGTATTCGCCGGTAGCTTCGTCCCATTGGTAAACGAACCAGTTGCCGGTTTCAGCGTCGATATAAGGAGACTTGCCCGGTTCGCCAGCAGGACCTTGTTCGCCAGCTTCTCCAGCTTCGCCAGCAGGACCTTGTTCGCCTTGATCACCTTTTTCGCCTTTTGCGCAAACGCCGCTGTCAACGCCGTCGATAATCCAGTTGTTGGTAGTAGGGTCAAGAGAGATGACTGTACCCGGCTTGCCGTCTTCGCCGTTGATACCGGTGATGTTCTGTGTAGTACCGTCGTTCATGGTTACAGTGAAACCATTTTCGATAGGAGTAACCGATGATACCCACTTGCCTTCGCCTACCAGCTTCTGCAAGGCTGCGATTGCATCCTTGTTAGAAGTGATTTGCTGTTGCAGGTTATTGATGTCATCATCATAATCCTTACAAGAGGTAAAAATTCCTGCCGAAGCGAACAAAAGCGCTCCGAACAGCAGTGCACTTAAATACTTTTTTCTCATAACAAATAAAATTTAATTTATAAATTAAAAAACTCAAATCGTTCTAACTCAAGTCTTTACAAGTACAACTATATTCTGGAGAGAACGGGCGGAAAGCCCCGTCAGTAGCCGCGCCGGCTACTGACCAAACAATAGCGTAACGCCCCTATCTTCAGAATAAAGCAGTTTTGCCATAGAACTCTAGTCTTCTCTACTCATGCAGGAATCCATATCCGGATATGAATCCTTCACTTTGGAAAAGGTTTTCATTCACATTTTTTGTTTTAGAAGACAACTTTCAAGGCATAAATGTAAAGGTTTTATTTTATACACAATCATTATCTTACTAAAAACTTCTATTAAATTTGCATTTATTAACGGAGTAACGAAAACAAAGCACAGAAAAAGGGAGGTTGTGCAACGTTTTTGTCATATTCATCTTGTTTTTCTCCCGATTTATCGCCCAATCGGCTCTCCTTATTATATATTATAATAATGTTTTGCGCTTAGGGAACCTTGCGTCTTTCGCTTTTCTGTACAAATGGATGTAAAGGAAGCATTCCATCTTATAAGAAGCTAATGCGAATCAGGAGTCAAACGTAGTTATGTTCACAGGAGTTACCACTTCGTTCAGGAGTTAAAGCCCAATAATCCTACTTCTGAAAACACTGCAAGAGGTATTGGCATCTAACTCCCAGCCCGTCAAGCGGGCGATAACGGCTATAACTCCCTTTTAACTCCTGATTCGCATAATTGATTGATTTCTTCTTCGGTCAATTTCGTATATTTCATGATTTTAGCGACAGGTTCGTTGTCGGCTTTCATTTCCTTGGCTATTTCTTTACGCTCCTCTTCTCTTGAAATTTTCTTTTCCGTAGCAATGGTATTTTTCCAGTCACGGTAGGCTTTCAATTTTCTTTCGTAGACATTATATTCAGAAGCTGTTTTGAATTTCTCCAAAAAGTTTTTCTTGGCTTGATGTATCCGTTTTCGTGTGTGCTTTGGGCGATTTTTTGGTCCTTTTCGCTCCTGTTCTTCGTCAGATAGCCCGCTATCTTCCTCATCACAGAAGCGGAAATGCCTCAAAAACTCATCCCAAATCATCGCACGATAAATTCAAAACAGCTTCTTAAAATTCTTTGCAAATTCCAGCGAAATGGAATTTTCCGTACTGCGGCATGCCTCACTTCCGAATGCCAGTCCACAGGCTATGATGTCATCCCAATCTTTTTGGCATAGGCTATCAAGATCGGAACGGCGGACACGGTTTTCTATCAGTCCGTACACAATGCCTGCATTGAAATTATCGCCGGCTCCAATCGTGCTTACGGTTTCGACCTTCGGCACCGGATATGTATTGGAGTATTGCCGGGTAAACAGACGGACATCGTGTGCTCCATCGGTATAAATAAACGGATTGCAATAAAAAGCCACTTTCTGACGATAAACTTCCTCGGCACGGTCCAGTCCGAACATAAACCGGAAATCTTCGGACGAGCCACGCAGGATATCAGCATATTCGAAGTTTTCAAGAATGGTAGGCATCAATTTGATAGCTTCATTGGCATGCGTACTCCGGAAGTTTACATCGTAGTAAATGATAGCTCCCCGCTCGCGTGCCAGTTCGAGCAGTTCTTTCACCTTGTCTCTCAATACCGGTGTGACGGCAAAATATGAACCAATCATAACAATGTCATCCGCCTGAATATCGGGCATAGTCACATCTAACCGTTGACGCGGATAGTCTTTGTAGAAAATATACTCGGCATCGTTGTTCTCATTGAGAAAAGCCAGAGATACAGGTGATTTCCCATCAGGAAAGACATTGACATTGTCTGTACGCACACCATTGGCACGCATATTATCCAGAATCATGCTGCCTACCCTGTCATTTCCGGTTTCGCTGATAAATGTTACATCCATTCCCATTCTTCCCAGTGAAATCATTGCGTTGTATACCGATCCTCCCGGTACAGCCGCCTGTGGCTGTCCGTTGCGGAACAAAATATCCAAAATCGTTTCTCCTATACCTATTACTTTTCTCATAGTTGTAAGTTTTTGAGTTTGTAAGTTCTTGAGTTCTTGGGTTTTTGAGTTTTTGAGTTCTTTCATTTTTAGGTTGAAGCTTGACAGGTGCGTAAAAACTTACAAACTTATAAACTTAAAAACTCAAGAACTTAAAATCTGATATTTACTTACTTAATTCGCGCGAACGTTCTCCCAGATAACCGCCGTGATGGCGCTTGCTATACTCTTCAATGGTAAATCCTGTACGTTTCATGGTTTCTACTACAAGAATATCGCCTATTACCGTCATAACTGTAGTAGAAGTAGTAGGGGTCATGCCCAATGGGCAAACTTCGTCAGGATGTCCGGTAGCAATACAGATATCAGCAGCTTCGGCCAGCGGACTATCCGGATTTCCAGTAATGACAATCTTTTTCAGATTAGGGTTCAAGCCTTTAGCCAAATCTGTCAATTCGATGATTTCGCGTGTTTTTCCCGAATTAGAGATAAGCAAGAGCAAATCATTTTCTTGCAAAATACCCAAATCGCCATGTTGTGCTTCACTGGGATGTAAGAAGACAGCCGGTATGCCGGTGGAGCAGAAAGTCGTAGCAATGTTCATGGCTATCTGTCCGGCTTTTCCCATGCCGCTGGTAACCAGTTTCCCTTTTTTCTGATGCACCTGTTCTACAATCAGGCAAACAGCCTTGTCGTATGCATCCGTTACTGGAATATCGAGTACAGCTTGCGCTTCACGGCGCAACAATTCGTGAATGGAATCCATCTTTAAATAATTAATAATTAACAATTAAGTTCCTGGGTTTGTAAGCTTTTGAGTTCTTTCAGTTTTAAACTTGCAAACTCAAGAACTTACAAGCTAATGCGGACTTTATTTCAAAAGTTCGGTCAGCTCTTCAAACGTGTTTGCCACTTTATAGTATTGCCTCAACGGATGATGAGCAAAACGGGCTTTTTCCAGCCGGTCGAAAAAGTGCAAAATATCATCCCAGAAGCCGTTGATATTATAAAATATAACCTGCTTGCTATGATAACCGATAGTAGCTGATGCCATGACATGAAATATTTCATCCAGCGTACCTATACCGCCCGGCAATGCCACCATCACTTCAGCCTCTTGCAGCATCGTATCCTTCCGGTCGCTCAAGTTAAAGGTGCGGAATGTCACATCCAGCTTATCGCTTACCATTCCACGTTCCTCCAGTCTGGTAGGCACGACACCCATAATCATTGCCCCTTTTTCTTTGGCAGCATCTGCAACGGCTTCCATCAGCCCGCTGCTGGAACCACCATATATCAGCCATTTACGATGTTCGCCCATCCACTCACCCAGTTCTTTGGCTTTCTCTGCATAAATCGGGTCGATTGCATCGGATGCAGAACAAAATAACGCTATCTTATTCATGAGTTTTTAAGTTTTTGAGTTTTTAAGTTTTTGAGTTCTTAAGTTTTTAAGTTCTTAAGTTTTTGAGTTCTTAAGTTTTTAAGTTCTTAAGTTTTTTGAGTCCTTAAGTTTTTGAGTTTTTGAGTTCTTATAGTTCATAAAGAGAAACTTACAAACTCAAAAACTTACAAACTTACTTGCAAATATCTGTATTTTTTCTGCAAAAGCAATGAGTATTATTGTATTTTTGCACCCAAAATAAGTAGAAAACAGAAAATGACGACTTATCAAACTGCCACTTTACCCAATGGAATACGTATCATTCATGAACCAAATCCTATCAATGTGGCTTATTGCGGCTATGCAGTAAATGCCGGAACACGTGACGAGCGCAAAGATGAACAAGGCATGGCGCACTTTGTAGAGCATCTGATATTCAAAGGAACACGCAAACGGCACGCCTGGCATATCCTGAACCGTATGGAAAATGTGGGTGGTGACTTGAATGCCTATACCAATAAAGAAGAAACGGTAATTTACAGTGCTTTCTTAAAAGAAGACTTTCTGCGTGCCGCCGAACTGCTGACCGACATTGTGTTCAACAGCACCTTCCCGCAAAATGAAATAGAGAAAGAAGTAGAAGTGATCATTGACGAGATACAGAGCTACGAAGACAGCCCGGCAGAACTGATATTCGATGACTTCGAAGAACTGATTTTTCCTAACCACCCACTGGGACGCAACATTTTAGGCAAACCTGACCAATTACGCAATTTTCAGAGCGAAGATGCCATGAACTTTGTACACCGTTATTACAAACCCGACAATCTTATCTTCTTTGTACAAGGCAACCTGGACTTTCACCGCATCGTACATGCCATGGAAAAGCTTACGGCAGACATACCTTTCGGAAAAGTGGAGAACTATCTCCGCCAGGCACCGGATACCTATCGCCCACGCAAACTTGTCCTGCATAAAGACACACATCAAGCACACGTAATGATAGGCGGACGTGGTTATCATGCTTATGACGAACGTCGGACAGGACTTTATCTGCTAAACAATATTTTAGGCGGACCAGGTATGAACAGTCGGCTGAATGTTACTCTGCGCGAACGGAAAGGACTGGTATACAGCGTAGAGTCAAGCCTGACTTCCTATACTGATACCGGTACGTTCTGCATTTATTTCGGATGCGATCCTAAAGATACAGATGTATGTATCGAGCTGGTACAGAAAGAACTGCGTAAGTTGCGGGAAGAACCTCTCACCTCTTCACGTCTGAATGCAGCCAAGAAACAAATCATCGGCCAAATCGGCGTAGCAAGTGATAATTTCGAAAACAATGCCCTTGATATGGCAAAATGCTTCCTTCATTATAAGCATTATGATTCGAAAGAAGAATTGTTCCACCGTATTGAAGCCCTCACAGCATCGCAGTTGCAAGATATTGCCAATGAAATGTTTGCAGAAGATTATCTTTCCACATTGATTTATACATAGTTTTTGCAAGCTTCCCAACCGTCTTGAAACGATAAAAGATATAAGTGCGCCGGCAAACGCATATAAGTCCATCCGCTGTAAGATTATTAATCTTCAGGCTGCAAGATTATTAATCTT
>OIWN01000153.1_pt1 | contig 63134 bp, 78 predicted proteins | sample 1587591 | NCBI WGS metagenome assembly OIWN01 (sample SAMEA3888901, study PRJEB22519) | human gut metagenome | biome: human gut; feature: human-associated habitat; material: faeces | place: Denmark | collected 2010 | reverse complement strand
AGTATAATATCTTAAATAACCTACTACGTAAATACCTTAATAAGTATATTATCCTAAGACTAAACCTAACTCTTAATTCATAAGTACTATAGGTAACTAATGCTTTGAACATTAAGACTATATTATTTCTGAATTAGAAGGTTGACCTTAACTCTTGAACAAGCAAGGCATTATGAACATTGAGGAAATCTCCCTTGTTTTGTTCTTGTTAAGCAAAGAAAACTTTGATAAGTATTTTAAATTCATCTTTGAGTTGAACCTTGAACTTGAAACTAAGAACTTTCTGAAAACAATTCAGGAATATTTCTCTGAATATCCTGATAAAGAAGTCCTTAGTGTTGAAGAATTACTTGTTTTCTTTTCAGTGAAGCACCCTATCTTGAAGAAGAGAACATCTTATTCTGCTTACCTTGAGCGTTTAGGTTCAACTGAGATTGATAATAAAGTACTTGAAGAAAACTTAAACCACTTCCTTGAAAAATATTTTGCAAGTGAGATGGTATTTAAGTTGACTGAAGTTCTTGACGGTGATTCATATTCTGTACTTGACGAAGTACAGGAGATGTTATCTGAGTTCAATGAACGCAAAGTGAAGCTTAACAAAGATGAAGACCAACTATTTGTAAAGTCTAACTTGACTGAACTCTTACAAGAAGAAGTACATGAAGCTGGATTACGATGGCGCTTGTCCTGCCTGAACGAAAGCATCGGAGAACTAAGAGGTGGTAGCCTTGGTCACGTATTTGCTAGAGTCGATACAGGTAAGACATCGTTTATTGTATCAGAAGTTTCTAACTTTGCATCGCAGTTGAAGGATGATGAGGTTATACTTTGGTGTAACAACGAAGAGAAAGGCAAACGTGTTCTCTTTCGTATCTATCAGTCAGTGCTTAAGTGCAATAAGACTGATCTCATAAACTATCCTACTGATGCAGAAGAAGAGTTCACCAAATTAGGTGGGCACAAAATAAAAATCTATGACCAAGCTATCATCACCGTTGAAGATATTGAACAGTTGATGAAGACATATAACGTGCGTCTCTTGGTTATTGACCAAGGTGACAAGGTTCGTTTCTCTGGTGACAGAGATATGTCAACTGTCGATAGACTTAAAGCTGTGTACGGTAAGTTCCGTGAACTCGCTAAGTCATACGACTGTGATGTTATTGCTGTTGGTCAGGCGTCAGCTTCAGCCGAAGGGTTGAAATGGTTGAAGACTTCTGACATGGACAACAGCAAGACCGGTAAGCCCGGTGAGCTTGACTATGCAATTGGGATAGGAAAATCATTTGATGATGTTGACAATCCTGTTTGCAGTATTAGATATATATCTCTGTGTAAGAACAAGATGAATGAAGGTAAGCATGGCAGATATGAAGTAGTGTTCAACGCTTCATGTGCCTTGTATACTGACAAGGCATCAGGTAGCTTCTCCGAAGTGTCGAAGTCCGACGACCAGTCTCCCCAAGGTTCTGGCTCACCTGAGATCAAGTCCACCTTCAAGTCACTCTTGTCTGAGATATATGGGAACCCTAACATGGAACAGAAGTAAACATGTCCGTATTCACTAACAAGGTTATTGCTCAGGCTGATATCGCCCTTGAAGAATTTGTTGCTAAGCTGGAACAGGAAACTGGTCTTGCTCTGCGCGATCTCTCCCTCGTCGATATGTTGACTGCGCTTAAAGACTATACGAAAACTGCGGCAGCAGCTAACGTAGCCCCGATGTCTCTCTCGCTTGATGAGCCTACCGTGACGACCGAAGCTAAGTCGAGTAAGTAGTATGTCAACAAGTCGGTATCTGTCTAAAGATGAAATCAGTAGCATACATTGGTATATAACCAATACGCTTATGTCATATGAAGACATTGCTGATATTCATGAGAGAACTATTCCCTCTGTACTGCGTGTCAAAGATTTATTCTTAACGGCACTTGCATCTAGACTTAGAGCTGTACTTGTTAAACATAATGCTGATAAATCAAAAAGAAAAGTTGGGCCATCTTTAACACGTTCAGGTTATTATCGTAGTCATACTCCATCATGGTGGACTGGTACTGAATGTGCACAAAACTACGTGTTCTCTCATGTGCTTGTATGTTGTAAGAGACATGGACTAACCTACTTGCCAAAAGGTATGTGTGTCCATCATATCAATGGTATTCGTACAGATAATCGTTGGTATAATCTTCAACTAATAACTAAGAAAGAGCATGTGCGTATCCATAACTTGGCTAGAGATAGTTATTTATGCCTAAAGCGCACTACGTAGTAATTGATATCGAATGTTCTAAAGCACCGAAGCATATGCCTTGGACAATAGGCTCGTATCTGTGCTCTGTTGGAATCGAACGCCAAGATGGTACCTCAACTGTGTGGTTCTTCAATCCAAATGATAGACCACATGAAGAACTTCTTGCTGAAATCCAACAAGAGATTGACAGCGTTGACTTCTTGATTGGACACAACATTAAGTTCGACTTGAACTGGTTGAAGTGGATTGGTTTGAATGTCAAGGACAAGCCAGTCTGGTGTACGATGGTAGCTGACTATCTCATAAATGGCCAGCGCAAACTTGAGTACAGTTTGAATGCTGTTGCCAAACGCTATGGCTTAGGGCATAAGCTCGATGCTATGGCTATGTATTGGCAAGCTGGATACGAGACGGATGAGATTCCGTTGGAGATTCATGAAGACTATCTCAAGCAGGACGTACATCTTACACATGACGTGTTCAAGAAACAACTCCCGCTCATTGAGCGTGCAAGCCTTGGCAAGATAACGGAACTTTCTTTCCGTCTAACCCAGATCCTTTCTGACATGGAAGTATCTGGTGCAGCCTTCGACAAAGAAGAAGCTATTGCTTACTGTAACCAAACGCGTGAACAGGTTAAAGCAATGGACAAGACGCTGGTCGATCTGGCTGGTATTGACTTTACTCCCTCCTCTGCTTCACAACTCAGTGCTGTTTTATTTGGTGGTTCTTGGAAGAAAGAAGTTCCTGAACTTGTAGCTCGTCAGCTAAAGAGCGGTAAGTTTAAGATCACCACACGCAAGACTAAGATTGAGATTCCTATCAAGGGACTTGGCTTTAAAGTTCCAGACGGCTGCTTGTCTAAGAAGACCGGCTTGCCATCAACTGATAAGAACACACTTGATTTGTTAAAGTCTCGTGACAAACGCTCTGAGTCCTTCCTTCAAACACTACGAGATCAGAAGAAGCTGATGAAAGTAGTGTCCTCAATTGCTGGTTCTAAAGAAGAGAAAGAGGCAGGACTGATTGCTGTCATCGGTAAAGATGATAGGCTTCATCCTTCCTTTAACCAGTGCATCACACGTACAGGTAGACTCTCTTCTTCAAATCCTAACGGGCAGAACTTTCCCCGTAATGGTACCAGCCCCATCAAAACATTCTTTAAAAGCAAACAAGGGGTTATTATAAATCTTGACTTAGCTCAGATTGAATGGCGTATAGCTGCTGAGTTAAGCCGAGATCCAGTTATGCTTCATGAATTGAATGAAGGTCTGGACATTCATTCTGATAATGCTTTACGTTTCTTCGGTGCAGACAAGTATCCACGAGATTCAGCAGAGTTTAAAAGACTTCGTACTACTGCAAAAACAATGTCGTTCCGTCTTTTGTACGGTGGCTCAGCCTCTGGATTCTATAGAGACCAACGGATGCCTGACTACAGTTTAAAGAAATGGAAAGAAATTGTTGCAGCTTTCTACCAAAAGTACCAAGGACTTAAGAAGTGGCAAGACACAAACGTGCAACTTGCTAAGTCACAAGGGTATCTTCGTAATCCATCTGGACGTGTACTTACGTTTGATAACATGATGGGCTATGATGGTGTAGAAACTGTTGATGAAAAGCAAGTGTCAAACTACCCGGTACAATCTGGGTCAACTGACATTATGTATTTGCTTATGTGGAAGTTGCTTACACGTACACAAGAATATAAACTTCTTGCTAAGTTTATTCTTCAAGTGCATGACTCTATGGTATTTGATTCTCCCATCGAAGAAGCAGAGACGTTATGTCGTGAAGCTCTCAAACTGATACACAGTCTTCCTCAACTTGCTAAAGAATACTTTGGTTGGGATATTGTGGTACCCTTGACAGGAGACTGTGAAATAGGGTATGACTATGGTAACATGAAAGCGATCAAGGAAGAAGAGATGGATAAGATCTTCGCAGATCTTCCTGCCTTCCTCTCTTGACAACCGGAGCTGTGCTCCTTCAAGACTTTCATTTAGAAAGTTCTTGACAAATCTTCTTTCGTGTTTATCTTTCTTTTATACGCGCGTGAAAACATAGGAAAAGTCCATGTGGTTTATTTTCGATAGCATCGAACTGAAACATGATCTGGTGTCAAGGGCTGGTCGTACCTTTACTGGTTACGTACTCAAAGGAGAACGCAAGGGCTATGATAAAGATCCCAACACTCCTTATGAAAAGATTCTCTTTGAGAACACTGCTACCACAGTAATCGAGAAGGGTATCGAACGCCCTAACTGTTCTATTGTACAGTTCTTCCAGAAGGCATGTTCTCCGGGTGACATTGTCATCATGAAGTTCGTTCGCAGAGGTGGTAATATGTGGGACATTGCTTCCGTTGAAAAGCTCGGTGAGAGCAGAGATCTTCCCACATATGAACCGTTGACAGAAGAGCAAGAAAAAGCTCTCAAGTCGCAAGGCGTTGAAGGTAGCGAGGCCGCGTTGGCTGCTACCGGTGGAACTCCTGCTTGGGTAAGATAAGTTAGCTTAACTCAAAAGAGGCCAGTCTATTGATGTGAATATGTAACTTGACAACATATACATCATATACTGGCCTTTTCTTTTTAGGAGTGTTATGTACACAAACAAGTATCGTCTGCCCAAAGCATTTGAGGACGCCCTTCAACCTCAACCTTATGACCCTGTTGGTGCATCAGACTACAGTGCTACGTCACTGATTGATAGTCCACGTTATGTGCAGCTCTACAAGAGACACAAGCATGAGATTGTTGAAGACCTGATGGATCAATGGTATGTCTGGAGAGGTAACGCAGTACATCATGAGATGGAATCAGCTCTTTCAAAGAATCCAAAGTATCTGGTCGAACGTAAAGTCACACGCTTTGACAAGCCTGATGGAGGCGATGAGTCAACATACAGACGGGTCGTCGCAAAGTTTGACTTGTATGATAAAGAGACACAAACTCTTTCCGACTGGAAAACTTGCTCCGCGTATATGCACGGAAGCACTGGTAAGAAAGAATGGATTGACCAGCTCAACATCAATGCGTACTTCCTTGAGAAGGAGGGGTATCCTGTAAAGGATGTTGCCATCAACGCCATCTATATGGATTGGAGACCTCAATCTGGACGGTACAAAGATGACAAGTATCCCGACTTACCTTTCAACGAATTCAGGTTCCGCGTGCTGCCTCTTGAAGAGCGCGAGTCCTACTACAAGGAACGCCTTCGTCTACACGTGGAGGCCGAATCCTGTAGCGACGACATGCTGCCAGTATGCACTCCGGACGAATGTTGGGAGAAGCCTGCTAAGTATGCCGTTTACAAGGTAGGAGCAGCGAAGGCCACAAAACTTTGTGACACTCGTGAAGAAGCAGATGAGTACATTCGCCACAAGAGACTTGGCTCTGAGTACAAAGTTGAGTTTCGACCGGGTGAGAGAACCAGATGTGAGAAATATTGTCCAGTCAAAAACTGGTGCAACCAATATGCAGAATACAAAAAGCAAAACATGGGGAGCTAGACGTAAAGGTCTTACTCTTTTATTTCTTTCTCTGGCACTCAGCTTCTTCCCTTTGTCCTATAGTTTTATTTCACGCACAGTAGGTATGCACCGCAATGTGTTGTATGATATCATGAGGCAAGTACCTTTGCTGTCTACACAGCAAGAGATGCATAAGCAAGCTGCTATCAAAAGTACTACATTTTGTGGTCTACAAAATCCTAGATACAAACTTGATGGTGTATCTTCCATAAGAGGTTATAAGGCGGTTCGTCCACCTTCATGGTACACAGGGTATGTATCAAGAGGTTTTGTTAGAGAGCATATCCTACTGGTGTGTGAGAAGTTTGGTTGGACACAGCTACCAAAAGGATATGAAGTTCATCACATTGATATGAACAAGCTAAATAATGACATAAACAATCTAGCTGTTCTTACAAAAAGTGAACATGCTAAAGTGCACAACCAATACAAGGAGTGGAAAGATGCTCAAGGTAAGATATAACCCTAAGTGGTGTGAAGACTCGCCCATCGAGTACGCAATTAGATACACTGATGAGCAGTTCTCTGAGCTGTCTAAGGTGTGGGCTGATCTAGGACTTGAACTTCTTGTACACAAGCAGGAAGTCGATCCTATGATTGACATCATACAAAGGGACGAAGACGGCCTTATCGTTTACGCTATGACTATCCGCGTTGGCGATTGGTTTACGGTCGATCCTGCGGATAACGAATGGTACGTTGTTCCTAACAAGGAGTTTACAGAAAGATACCTTGTCGTTGAAGAGGAGGCATCTCGTGTACAAGCTTGATTCAACTTGGGAGGTTCTTTAAGGAGGTGATTGTGTAGTGATTAGATATGAATTGAAGATACCTGCCATCGTTACATATAGAGACAAGGGTATTGTCGATGTGCAACTTCGGTCTGGTATCAAGGTTACTTTGAAGGAAGACGACTTCGTTCGTTGCTTCAAGATTATGAAGGATATCTCAACCATAGAGGACTAGTGATGAACAAGCTTGAACCGATGACTGTTGTCAAGCATTTCAAAGGTAACCAGTATCTCGTACTTGGAACTGCTAAGCACACTGAACTCGATGAGGAGTTTGTTGTTTATCGTTCGCTTGATGGAGATCGCAGGTTGTTCGTTAGACCTATTGATATGTTCCTGTCTAATGTGGATAAGGAGAAGTATCCTGATGTGCAGCAGAAGGAACGATTTGAATACGTAGCTCCTCTCAAAGATATCCTAGCAGCGAAGGCAACCGCATAGTGCTTAACCTTTACAGGTGAGGTGGCTTAGGTTACCTCACCTACTGTGAGTATACAAATGATTAAGAAATTCCTTGGAACTATCTGGCGTTGCGTGGCAAACGTGTACTGGGGTACACTTGTTGTGTTCAATCTTCCTGTCTTTCTTCTGGATATAGGTGTCCGTGTAAAGACAAGTACGGAAGAAGATATCAAACGTACTATCCAGTTGCTTGAACAAAACATACAAGACATTGCAAAGGCAGGTATCTAATATGGATTATCCTAGCTCGCTCAGCGTGTTCGGTCACGACGTAAGCGTAAAAGTTTTCAGTGACCCTATCGAGGTAGTGGAGGGCGGTCAGCAGACTGATGTTGTGCTTGCACAATATGATCCTCAGACGACTACCATTTCTCTGATGCATGTCCCGGACAAGCCGGCCATAGGCATGAGTAATTGTTTGCATGAGATCATCGAATGCATAGACGTTCATGCTGATCTTAAGCTTAATCATACTCAGATATCTACGTTGGCGTCTGGTATGTATCAAGCATTGGCTAGTGGCAAGTTTAACTTTAGTGACACCCCTATTCAGTAACTATGACTATGGCAAAGGCAGGTAGTAGTTGGGCAGCCACTAACCCACATAAAGCACAGGAAGCTCTCAGATTGTATAGAACATACAAGTATACGCAGCCTGAGATCTGTGCACTGGTAGGATGCTCAGAGCACATACTGTATAATCTTGTGTATAAGTTTTGCACAAAACAAGAAAGGGCGTGTGCTACTGCAGCATCAATAAAACGAAGGACATACCCACGTGGTGCGCCTAACATAATAGTTGGATTAACCAAAGATTTGTTAGGTTATCAATACGCTAGGTGTCCTTCTTGGTGGACAGGTAAGACGTTAGGCGGAAGAGTCAGAGCGCATAAGTTAGTATGTGCTAAGATCTACGGTTTAACTGAAATACCTGAAGGGTTTGTTGTACACCACATAAATCACAATAGGTCAGATAACAGGTGGTGTAACTTGGAATTAATGCGTGCTTCTGACCATGCAGCATACCATAACAAGACGCGCACGCGCACAAAGCGGAGGTAAACTTTGGACGAACCAGTTATGAAACTGTGCCCGCTGGAAAACGGGAGTACATGCCAAGTATGTTCCAGTAAACATCTTGACATATACAAAACGATGAGCGGGATGTTCTTTGTTAAATGTTTTGGTTGTGGTTATGAATCTCCTCTTGTGGATACTGCTCAGCTGGCTAAGGTTATCTGGTTGCCTTAACAGAGGTAGTGTGCATATGTGAGATCTATAAAATCAACCTATAACAAGACAAGGTTTGCTTCTAAGTTTGAAGCAGAACTTGCTAAAAAGTTCGACGAGCTTGGTATCAAGTGGGAGTATGAACCTTGTCGTATTCCTTGGCAGCCCGCTGTACGATATTATAAACCTGACTTTAAGGTTACACTTCCAGACGGTGAGGAGTTCTTTGTCGAAGCAAAGGGATACTTTGATCCCTCTATGCGAAGTAAGATGGCTCAGATTCGTGAGCAACATCCAGACTTAGATATACGCTTCGTCTTCATGCTTGAAGATAAAGTTATCTCTCGGTCTACAAAGAACCCCACCACGTACAAAACGTGGGCTAAACGACACGGCTACTCGTGTTGGAAGCCTGATACCTTAGCTGAGAGTAATAGTACTAATGTCGAACGAAAGACTGATAGAACAGGCAAACATGGAAGCACTCGAAGAAGTAAAGGAAGCCATCAAGGACGCGCATAAACGCCACCCTGAGACGCATCCTTCTATCGAGCATTCTGCTTGGATTCTCAAAGAAGAGATGGCCGAGCTGAAACATGAGCTTTACAAACCGGAGAGATGGCGTGACACTACTGCGATTTGTGAAGAAGCCTGTCAGGTTGCTGCTTCTGCTATCCGCCTGATTGCTGATATGAAAGTCCGTAAGATGGAAGGATATAAGGAGCACGAACATTACCGTCACGCAGCATAAGCTGAGGTAATCTATGGGAGTCATGTGTTGGCTCAAAGATCACAACTGGGAAAGCACTGAAGTGTGGACTGGCACTGCGTATGACATCATCCGTATTGAAGTCGAACAGTTCAAGTGCTCTCGTTGTGGTAAGACAAAGAAGTCTGTCCGAGTGTTTGGTAAGTTGAGTAAGAAAGTAGCAGAAGATATCGTTGACAATTCCACAGGAGTGGTTAATGATAGATATGTGAAAGAAACTTCACCCAATGAAGTTATTACTCTTACCGATACAAAGGAAGACAAATGCAAGAAGGCAGCGTAAAAGCATATAGTACCGCTCTTCTTTATGCACTGACAGCTAACGGCAAGACAATGACGTGGCAAGCTCATGCATATGAAAACGAAGATGGTACAGCCAGCATACTTATTCAGTCTGGTTACGAAGGTGGTGCTCTTAAGGAGACTACTCGTTCCTATGACTGTGGTAAGAATGCTGGTAAGAAGAATGCTACGACTGCGCTACAACAAGCTGTAAATGAAACTAAGTCTAGGTTCAAGAAGCAGCTTGATAAGGGATACAGGGAGAGTAAGGCTGAACTGTCTGCTCTCCCTATTCGTCCTATGCTAGCTCAGTCTTATATAGATCATCAAAACAAAGTCAGTGACGACACGATCTATATCTGTCAACCTAAGCTCAACGGTGTACGTTGTACAGTTCAAAGACATGGTGACAAGATAACTTTCCTGTCAAGAACAGGTAAAGTATATGATGTCTTGTATCATCATAACAAACTCTGTAAAGAGTTGTTTGAAGTTATGCCTGATGGATGTGCATGGGACGGTGAGATTTACTGTCATGGTATGCCACTGCAAGATATAGTGTCTGCTGTCAAAGCATACAGTCCTGCCACAAACAAGTTGCAGTACTGGGTGTACGACACTATCAGTGAAGAACTTCAGTTTGAACGCATTGCACGTTACCGTGCTTTGCTTGCAGATAAAGATCTTAAAAAAGTTGTGGCTTGCCCTATTGACTATGTCAAAGGAATAGTTAATATAAAGAAGAAACAAGAAGACTATCTTGCAGAAGGATATGAAGGACTGATGCTACGTAAGTACAGTGCTAAGTATCGGCAAGGTGTTAGGTCTTATGATCTTCTGAAGTATAAGAACTTTAGAGACACTGAGTACAAAGTCACAGGGTTCTCAGCAGACGTAGATAAATGTATTATCTTTGAGTTCTTTAACAAAGGTAAACCTTTCTCTTCTGTTCCATGCTGGACAAAAGCACAACGACAAGAAGCATATCGGAGGGGTTGTTTAGACTTCAATACTTGGATAGGTAAGAAGGCAACAGTACGTTGCTCTGACTTCTCTAAGGATGGAACCCCCATCGGAAACCCCGTAGTCACAGCCATAAGGGATTATGAGTGAGCTTCTTCGATATGATTAACAAGGCACTTAAACATTCTGATGAGGTTCCAATTCCTTCTCGTAGGAAGGACGATCCTTACTGGGGTACATTGCCAAGGATGTGTCGTCAGTGCACAAACAGAGAGGAAACAACACCTCCAGCATCCTTGAAGAAAGCAGGAGTTAAACCCTGCCAGTTCTGCAAGGTGTTTGAGAAAGCTTGCTACATTGCGTCGACAGTGTGCCGTCGTGTTGCAGAGCCTCTTAACTTTAAGGTAAATAAAAAATGAAAGACACAAAGTATTTCAAGGCAAAAGAATTTCAGTGTAAGTGTGGGTGTAACACAAATGAAATGAACCAAGAGTTTGTGGATAAGCTTACCCTTGCACGCGAAATCGCCGGTATTCCTTTCGTCATTACTTCTGGATACCGTTGTCCTGCACACAACAAAGCTGTTGGTGGTGTAGCTGGTTCATCCCATACAACTGGATACGCTGCTGATATCAGTGCGGCTACTGGTGAACAGAAGTTCAAGATTGTTCAGGCTCTTATTACAGCAGGCTTTACTCGTGTTGGTATCGCTAAGTCTTTCATCCATGTGGATAGCGATCCCAAGAAGCCGAGTCCGACTATTTGGTTGTACTAGGAGCTGACATGAAGTTCCGTGCTCGTTACCGTGGTAAAGGAGCCAACGGAAAGTATGTCACAACTCAGATGTTTATCAACGCAACAAACGAAGTTGAAGCTAAGGAAGAAGCAAACAAGCGTATTCCAGAAGTGGTCAAGCGTTTGACTGAGCGTGAAGGACAGGATGTTGGACATGTTGTCTGTTGGAAGATTGAACCTCATGAACAAAAGAAAAGAAAGGAAGAAATGTATGTCGGTTAATAAAGAAGCTGTGTTGGAAGAAGTGCGTGCTCAGTTGGCTGTTGAGAACTGGGTGAAAGATGTAGCTAAGGAGAATGAAGCCAGTGACGAATACAGTCCTCGTTCTAATCGTCTTCTTCTTTGGGACTGCTTTGCTGATGAAGTAGGCAGACACGTTGAAGAGTACACTGTTCCTCAGTACGGTGACTTCCCTGATGACAATGTTGCTTCTTGGTCTGCTGATGATTGCATCAAACAGATTCAGAAGTATGTGAACCGTATGGATTCTAACTCTCGTGGTGAGCTTGAAGCTACGCGTGACCTGCTCAAGATTGCACACTATGCTTCTCTTGTGTGGTGCAAGCGTCTTGGCTTTGAGGAAGCTCTTGCGGAAGTAAGGAAGGAACAGGAAGGACAGCCTGAAGTTCAGGAAGAGGTGCAGAATGGGTAAGGTATACTTTGTCTTCCAAGAAGAGTCTATTCTTGGTCTACTTAAGAACTATGCAGCAGCTGGTAAGTTTGGTTTGCAGGACGTTGAGTACCTGCAGGTGAAAGACAATGCAGACTACAGTGAGAAAGGTTCTGTTATCACAAAGGATGACGCTGTAGTCTATGTTGACTTTCAGCCTGACTGTGAACGTGCTCGCATTATTGCACACGAGCTTAAGTGTCCTATCCGTTGGTGTGATGAAGCTGGTCTTAAGATGATTGATGTTAAGCAGATCTTTAGGCTTGACCAGCAGGCAGCTCAAGCTGCTGTGGAAGCTGATGCTGTTGCACCTTTTGCACAAGGAGTAGAACTCAATGCCTAGTACGTATGTCTTTTATCATGAAGATGCTGACGGGCATTGTGCTGCTGCTGTCTTCAAGTACTCCTGTGACCAGAACGAAGAGCTTGACCTTCGCTCCATTAACTACGGGTATGACTCTAACAAGATGTTCGGTGATCTCGAAACTGGTGCTCGGCTTGTGTTCCTTGACTTCTGTCCTACTGAAGAAGACCTCAAGGCTCTTCATGACAAAGGCTTTCCTATTGTAGTTGTTGACCACCACAAGTCTTCTGTGTGGGCTAAGGATTACGATACGACAGGTACAGACACTAAGCCTTACATCCGTGTGTATCACAGTATCTATCAGTCTGGTTGTGAGATTACTTGGGGAACCTTTATGGGTGAAGCCAAGATGCCTCCTGCTGTGTGGATGACTGGTAGGTACGATGTGTGGGATCATCAGGCAGACGAACGCATTGTTCCTTTCATCACAGGTATGAAGCTCATCATCACCGACCCTGCTACGGAAGATGGTTATGAGTTCTGGAAAGCGTGCTTTGAAACTATCGACACTCTTCCTGCAGATGCACCTGACGAAGAACGTGCTAAGCGTATGAAGTGGGATGTAGTCCTGCAACTTATCAACATGGGTAATGTTGCACATATGTATCGCCTTGGCCTTGCAGAGGAACGAGAACGTAATGTGCACGACATGGTGATTGAAGGCAAGAAGTTCCTTATGGTGAACTCAAAGCTTTCTGATAGCTATGACTTCCCTATGCAGAAGCTTGATGATAGTTACTTTGGCTTTGGCTGGTACTACTGGGACGGAAAGGAATGGCACTTCAGTATGCGCTCTGAAGGTGATAACGACCTTACTACCGTTGCTGGTATCCGTGGTCATAAGAATGCAGCAGGCTTTACGATGTATGGTTTCCAAGACCCTAGCATCTATCTGAAGGCTGCTCATGAAAGTAATTGATCCTTCTGTCATAGTCTCTTTGCAATCTGCTCCACACTTCATCATGCAAACGATTGAAGACGCTGGACGTACCTGTTATAAATCGGAGGATAAAATCAATGAAACTTCTCACGTGGCTTTCATCGAGCGACTTGTACGTCGAGGGCACGAAGCTATGCTCGAACACGGGTACGCTACTGCACACTTTCGGGTTGACCGTGGTGTCTCTCATGAACTGGTGCGTCACCGCCTTGCGAGTTTCGCTCAAGAAAGTACTCGATATTGCAACTACAAGGATAAGGACATTGAGTTCGTAAGACCTTCTTGGTTTACTAATGAAGAAGCAGACAAAGCTCTTGAGAATTACAGCTACTACTTGGCTAACCCTAGTCAGAATACCAAGAAGTACGCTATCATCAAGTGGTTCGACATATGTCAAGACACAGGTGTTGCGTACAAAGAGCTTATAAACCACTGTGGACGTAGCCCACAGGAGGCTAGGTCTGTTCTTCCTAATGCCCTTGCCACTGACATTGTAGTAACAGCTAACCTTCGAGAGTGGAGAACTATCCTTAAACTTAGGTGTGCAAAGGATGCTCATCCAGACATGCGGTACATTATGCTACGGCTGCTGAGTGATATGCACAAACTCTTTCCACCTGTGTTTGAAGATATCTATCAGCTTTACAAGGAGGAAGTAGATGCGCTTGCTAGAGATCTTGTATACGTTCTTCCACACACGGAAGAAAGTGGAACAGACGCCTGAGACATGCCACTGGTGTAAAGACTATCCTTACTGGGATTGTTGCAATGCTTGGCGTGACTATGAAGACTACTGCTCCACGTGTAAAAACTTTAAACCTGCAACTAATGAGGATATAGAACATGACTAAGTTTGAAATCAAGGCTACCTGTAATGGCAAGGACTACAACATTGACTTTGAAGTTCCAAAGGATATCAAGCAGGAAGACTGGGATCAGTTCTCCAAGCTGTTGAAGATGGCCTGCCAGCAAATGGGTAAGTAACCCTTGACAAACTTCTAATAAGTCTTATACTCTTATAAGACACATCGTGTTACCTTAAACGTAGTTGTTAGCTACGTCAGAGACAGGTGGACTTTATCTCCTTGGCTACCTGTCTCTGTCCTAACGCTTAACTAACTAGAAGGTTGAACATGATGGAACAAGGCTCTCTTGCGGATCTCCTTACTCTCGCTAAGTCTGGTGACGACAACAAGCTCGCTGAAATGATGGCTATGAACGGCGGTGCTATGGGTGGTCAGCAGTGGATGTGGTGGATCCTGATTATCTTGTTTGCTTTCGGAGGATTCGGGAACGGTATGTTTGGTAATCGTGGTGGGGCTGCTATGCCCAATAGTGCTGCGACTTCTGATACGTTCCAGATTATGGATCGTCTGAACTCGCTTGGTAACGGGATGTGTGATACTACATTCTCTCTGAACAACAGTATTCGTGACGCCCGTGACGCTGCCTCGAAGTGTTGCTGCGAAACCAACCTGAACATCGAACGTGCGTCTAACGCTAATCAGCGTGCGACGGATGCTCTGTCTCACCAGCTTTCCGATTGCTGCTGCCAGACGCAGCTCCGTATGCAGGATCTTGCTACTGGTATTCGGGAACAGGCTACGGCTAATCAGTTCCAGAACCAGCAGGAATTCTGCGACATCAAGACCCGCATGGCCGCCAACCATTGTGAAACGCTTGCTGCCATTCAGGCTAATCAGGCGGCGATCATTGGTTACATGACTCAGGAAAAGATCAGTGGGCTGGAACGCGAGAACGCTGCGCTTGCGATGCAGCTGTCTCAGAATGCTCAGACCCGTGCTATCATTGAAGCACTGTCTAAGACTTCTACTACCACGCCTGCTGCCTAGTAGTTAAAGCATAGCTTGATAGTTTGGGGGAGCTACGGTTCCCCCTTTCTTATAAGGACTAAACATGTTTGGTGTTCCTTCGATTGAAGAACGTATTAAGCAAGCTCAGCGTAATGCTGAAGTATATAAAAGTGAACTTGATAAAGCGGTGCATAATGTTGAACGCTATCAAGGTTGCTTGAACAAGGAAATATCTCGAGTAGGGGAGCTTACCCTGCTGAAAGACGTGCGGGACGGCAAGCTCCTCGTACTCGACCGTGAGAGTATGGAACCTGCCCGCATCGCATTCCTCTAATGGAGGTACGTATGGCCTGTGGGAAGAAGAAGAAAAAGAAAGGTAAGTAACTTTTCTTTAGGCTAGGGCCTTGACAACTTTTCGTTAGTGATTATCTTATAATCAAGAGCGACAGTTGCGTGGACTGGCTGTACTCTGGATTGTCTCCTTGGTTGCATACACACGCAGAAACCCCTTGCCGGAAAGATCAAGAACGGCAGGGGGTTTTCTATTAGAGGAGTTACGATGTCGAAACTTACTGCTCTCGCAGAATACGTTCATACGTGGGCACCTATAGCCACACAGCTATTAGCTTCTGACAATGACGCTGTTAAAATGTATGGTGTTAAGATTCAGCAAGAAGTGGATGTTAAGAAACGTCAGCTTGAAGCAGAACTTGGAGAAGCTAAAGCTATTCTAGGTATGACTCTAGCAACACATCCTAGTCAACAGAAAGAAGTCAGCAACCCTGAACTAGTAGAGCATTCGACTATTCATGGTTGTACAGAAACACAAGTCAAAACAGAATGCACTATCGAACTATAGATACAAAGAAACCCCCTTTGGGCCTTCGGGCTCTTAGGGGGTTTTTCTTTTGCCTAATTTTTATCTTCAGGCATATCAGCAAGTAGCTGTTTTATTTCATGCACACGTGAAACATTGACACCGTTCTTGAGGGACATGATCTCAGCAAACTTCTTGAAACCAAAGGCAGATGACACACAGATACCAAATGCTATCTGATACCAGTCAGGCATAGTAGCAAAGGTTTCAAACCCATGTGTTACCCAGTCTGCTGTCCACGGACACCAAGCAAGAATAAGTGGCATAGAGATAACTACTGTCCAGAACTCATCCTTCCATCCAGAGTTGTCGAGGGAGTCTTTCTCCCACGCAATATCTCCCACCACCCCAGACTTGTAGAGATCAATCTTAGCAGCAGCTCTCGCCTTAGCTACTTCGATCTTACTCTGCAATTCTACCTCTTTGAGTTTTTGCCTACTCGTGAACCATCCCACAACACCGGAAACAAGTGCTTCAACAGGCTTAGCGATTATGTCTAGCATAGTTAATCTCTATAGTCAAGACCTGACTGCTTAGCCACACGAGTAAGTTCCTTCATCAAAAATTCTCTGCGCTTCTGCAGCTTTTCCTTTTCTTCGTAGAACTTAGTACCCGTAGACTTGTTATTCTTTTCGTTCAACTTCTCAAGCTTGCGAACGCTATTCAAGCGAGCATTGATAGAATCATATCTACCCTTGAGCTGCTGAATAGTTCTGTTCTTATTTCTAATCTCAGTACGTTCATCAGGAGAAAGAGTTGTATCCTTCTGTGCAAGCTCAAGTTCATTCAAGCCAGTCTGCATCTTATTCCGAATCTTGCTGTACTCATTAAGTGTATCACCATAACCAACCTTACCGAAGAAAGAGTTAGCAATAGGTACATTCTTCAACTCAATAGGAGCACCAGTAACAGGAGAAGTCAACATGCCGAGAGCCTGTGTAACTACTCTACCAAGGCCACCCATGTACGATTCAGTAAGATGCTGGATGGTTTCAGGAGACACATCAATCCAACCCTTCTCAACCTTAGACCCAAATGTCCAAGAGTTCAGTGTCTCTGCCACAGCACGACACCACATAGGATTAGTACCCCAGTACTTCTGACTGTCAGGTACTTCACCCTTAAAGCTGTGTGTACTTTCAGGCATAAGAGCATAACCAAAGCTGTTCTGGTTGGCTACTACTTCACCGATAGGACGGAAGATAGTAGGCAAGAAGTTCAACATGGAAGCTCCACCAGTAGGATTGAAGTTATCAAATGAAGCACCAAAGATTTTAGCAGCAGCAGAGGAAGGCTTGGTGCGTCCACTAATTACACCTTCCATTGCATTTGCAGCTACCCAAAAGATATTATAACCATAAGGCAAGGGGATCTTTACATATCCACCATCACCAAAAGGTGCAGGTATAATAAAGTTACTGTCCTTGATATAGTCAGGAATCTTATCATACTTACTTACACCATCGTCATCGTCACCCATAAGCCACCTACACAGTAGTGCATGTGGAATACCACAAGCTACTGAGTAAGCCATGAAAGCAGCGGTTCTCTTTGCGTTGTTTGCAAAGCTATCTCCACGCCTCCAGAGGTTACGCAAGATACGCACGTTACCACCGATGTTAGCAGAAGAGAATGCCCACAGACTGTTAAAGAGAGGAGCCCACGAACCCTTACGAGTAAAGTTAACCGTGATCTCCAGAGCTTCGTTAGCTGCACGTTGATGTGCAGTATCCATCATCTCTTGCATCTGCTGAGCTGACCAACCATTACGCTTAGCTTCCTGAGCAATATGATTGTCAAACTCTTGTGTCAGAGCAACGAACACAGAGAACCGAGTAGCATTTTCAGATACGTCAGAGATAGTATCCAGATACTTAAGAGCACCGTCAAGAGTCTTACGAAGGTTACCCTTCTGCTTTGACAGTTCACGTACATCCTTGTACATAGTCTTGTAGTCATTAGCAAGGAACATACGAGTATGCCCACCAAAGTCTACAAAGTTCTTATACATTTCCTTAAGGTACGCTGCATCCTTACCAGTATATTCCTTACCGTTCATCTCTGACCAGAGGAACTTAACCATACGGAAAGAGGTAGCATCCTTAATGATACGCTGACGAATGTTGTTCTCTTTGCCAAGCAAGTTGTTTGCCTGTGCCTCAGAGATTACATTACCTACGTTAAAGATAGCAGTCTGAATATCACGAGGATAGTTCTTGATAGCGAACACAGGATTGTACGTAGTCAACAAAGCAGAAAACTTCTGAGTCATCTTGCGAATGAAGTTAATGACTGCACCTGTTTCAACAGTATTCTCGTTACGCAAAGCAGCAGCAAGAGCTACGTCCTTGATAGCAATACGAACACGGTTACCCTTGTCATCAATCACGTTGATGAACTTGTGTCCTTCACCCTCAAGACCATGTGACTTCCTCACATAGTAAAGAGTACCATCACCCTTCTCAGACATACGGAAGTATGGCTGTCCCTTCTCATTCTTATCCGTAGCGATTTCCCACAGGTCTTCGTTAGGAACTTCTCGAACGAGGTTAAGCAGACGACGAGACACATCGTTCTTCTCACCGATGTTTACAGTATCCATGATCTGCAACATCAAGTGTGTAGAAGGACTTTCTGCAAGACCTTCCCGCCCCTTCGCCTTCTTCAACAACTCCCGACCACCAACAGAAATACCAGCCTTTGATCTCTTGTGTGCATAGTCAGGATCAAGATCGTCAACGAACTCTTCCCAGTTCTTTAACGGGACGTAGTGCTTATAGGTAGCACGGAGCTTATCAGTAAGAGTCTTGGGAACAATACGATACTTGTCCAGCATGTCCAGATGGTATCTACCAAGCTGGTCAAACTGTGCAGCAATCTCATTCATACCCGGCACATCAGAGTACTTGTCAATGATAGCCTGTGCCTGCTGGTCAGAAAGACCAGAGGGAGACTCTAACTTATTCTTACCACGGTACCGCCTGTTGACTTCAGCGTTACGTTCCAACGCATGTCGAGCCAGAAGGAACTCATCAAGGGCAGACCAAGTAGCATTCACTCTGTCCTGCTCAGTAACCTTACGACCAGCCTTACGCAAGTCATCAAGAGCTTCTCTTACAGCAGGAATATCAAGCTTACCAATTTGTTCACAAAGCGGTGCAATCCGCTGATTCATAATATCAGTGCGAATGCTGTTAATTCTATTCACCATACCAGTCATATGACGGTAGATATTTGTAGCAGGAGCGATAACATTCTTACCAATCGTATCCTTAATGTACCTTTGCACAATCTGAATACGACGGTACTTGTCATACATGCCTTCTACAAATCTTTCAAACCCAGTATGCGGAATGATCTTACCATCCATACCCACAGACTTGCCAGTGTTCTTGATCTTAACCATACGGTCAGTCCATGTCTGCTGGTTCATCTGTGCACGCTTCCACTCTTCAAGATAAAGAGGAGGCATATCAGTATAGGTAGTATCTTCATCCACCATGAAGCGAACTTCAGGAGAACTGTACGCAGGAGTAGTATGACTGATGTTATCACCTTCAAACAAACAATAGCTCTGGGCATTGTTATAGTTAAAGGTAGTACCAGCCACACCCAAGTCTCTCAACATACTAGAGATCTGCTTAGTGTTGTTAGACTGAGACACAAGGTATTCGTATACATCCTGTCCAGTCACACGTTCAAGATAACCCTTGTTCTTCATAAACTGAGTAAGTTCATTCTTATCAAGGAAGACACCGATGTCTTTACCCAAGAACTGGATATGCATACCATCCTGTGCAGGAATCTGCTGAGGAGGCATCTGCTTAAACAAACGATTAAGATGTTCTGCAACATACCTTTGTTCAGACAAAGGACGTTCCCAGTTCATGAACTGTTCAAAGGAAGGAGCATAGTTCTTATATACTTGTCCGGGAAGACCAGACTGCTTGTTATTGAATCTCTTGTAGTAGTCAGCAAGCTTCGCAGGATTAGAGAAGTAAGTTCCCCAACCATATGGAGCAGAGAAATCATCTGCACCTACAAGGTCAACACGTTCGTACTGAGGAGCAACATCATTCAAAGCTGTGCTCATGTACGTAGCACGACCCCAGATAGTGTAGTTAGAAGAAACACCTTGAGGCTTATTGCTGGCAAGGTTCTGTGCAGAAGCAGCAAGGACATCCTTGACATCAGCTTCAGTAACATAACCATCTACACCAAACAACTTCTGATACAACTTACGAATAAACTTGTACAAGTCACGAATGACTGGAAGTCGTTCAAGTAAAGACTTAGGAGACTCACGCTCAGCTATCCAAGCAATGAACTCTTCTGTACGAACAAGGTCATTAGCGTTCTCGTATGCAGGACGCTGACGTTCAAACTCTTTCCACAGAGGAGTACCATAAGCATCACGATAGACAGCAGCCATGAACCCAGTAAACTGACGAGGAGTCATTATAGCACGCAGACCATAGTGAGCAACACCTTCGTGCATAAGCAGACGTACTGCTTGTGCCTTAGACTTTACTCGGTCAGCGAACACATAGATCTTGCCATCACAGTATACTGCCTGCGGGATAGCTTTCTTATCTGTGTTCTTAAAGGACAGATTAACCAAAGCATCATGTACAGCAGTAGGTACATTACTATCAGTAACAGAAGAACAAATAGATACAACATCCTTTAGACCGGGAAGCTGAGTCAACGTGTTCTTCATCCAGTCGTACACTTGCTGAGTAGCTTCAGCAGCAAGCTGGAAGTCTACTTCTTTTTCCTGCTGGGTGTACCGTTCAAAGGACTGGCGCTGTGTTTCAATGTTGTTACGAATCTGCTTGGATCGCTGCTCTTGCTTGTACATACGCTTGAGCTGTTCAGCTTCAAGATCTCGACGAGCTTGAGAAGTCTCTTGAGGAATAGCCTGACGTTCAGGGATGTTACCATCCAAAGCATTGTCATAGCTAGCTTTATCCTGAGCTACCTTAAGCTGTGCTTGATATGCAGGAGAAGCTTCATATGCACGCTGCTGTTGTTCAGCAATCATGTTACGCATATACTGGTCAGCAGCAACCCTATCAAGATCAACCTGATTGTTCAGAGCAGCAGCTTGTTCAAGAGCAACATTCTGCTGAAGAGCACCGTACCTTTGTGAGAAAGCATCAGCACTAGGTAGAGCAGCTTGCTGATTAGATGTGCCCATCTGCGCAGCTTGCCAGTCAGCAAAGTCTGCATCCCACGTATAGTTAGGATCGTTGGTCAGCTTAGCTGTACTACGCAGAGCACGTGCATTCTTAAGCAGAGCATCAATACGTTCCTGTGTTTCCTTGTCTGAGAGATCCTTCAACTGCTTACGCAAGTCAAGTTCAAAAGGAACAGCAGGGTCAAGCCTATCTGCCTTAGCAAATAAGGCATCCATGTTCGTCTGAATCTCAGACAAGTCCTGTGAACGTGCAGCAGAACGAGCAAGGTTGACGGCAGATTTTCTAACTTCTGCCTTCAATCTATTTGTCTGTGCAAGCTCTTTGTCAATACGAGCAAGCTCACTTGTAACAAACTCATACTGACGATCATTGTACGGAATAGCATTCTGCAACAGGAGTTCAAGGAATACATTGTATTCACCCTTACGTGCCTGCAACTTAGACATATGCTCATCAGCACGATTGAGCTTACGTTGTACGTACTGCTGAGTATCTTGAATGCTATTTATAATCTCAGTGTACTTGACTGGATCTTTCTTAAACAGAGCTTCTTGGTACCTACGGTCATCAACAATCTGTTCAGCCGTAAGGTTGGTGTCGTATCCAAGATTCTTAAAGCGTTCTGTTACAGTTTCACGGAAAGCCTTACGAGCCTTCTTATCAGACTCAGAGAGATCTTTCTCAAACTGTTGCTTACGCTGCTTGATGTCTTCACGCTGTGCCTGAGCAAGACGTGCAAGCTGAGCAGCATACTTCTGCTGGTCACGTTCAAGCTTCTTAACATACGCATCCTTTGCTTCTTGTGTAGCAAGCAGAGCATACTTAGGAGACGTACCTGCACGAGCAGTAGTCAATTCATCCTTTGTCTTACGCAAAGCATTGACAATAGGATTACGAGCACGAGCAAAAGATTCTTCAGAAGCAGCTACAGCCTTCTGTGCTTCTACACGAATAGCATCACGCATGATGCCTTCACCCTTAGAGATCTGAGTGAAGGGATCAATCTTAGTCAGCTCTTCTTCAAACTTAGTCTGAAGTTCAAGAGGCGTCTGGTCTGGGTTAACATACGGAATGTCTGTCTTAGGTGAATGCTTGAACATGTCAACCATAACGCTAGCTCCACCAGAGGCAGAACCAACAAGAGCACCAGCAATGCCAGCTTCCATCATACGGTCGAAGTCATCAGCAGTAAGCTGAGCACGTCCGTCCTGAATCATGCTGTTTACTGCACCCAACCATTCCTGTGTGTATTCTTCTGCACCTTCACCAATCATGGCCTTGGGCAGAGACAACGCAGAAGCCTTGAGCTTTTCCTTAAAGGAACGTTCAACAGAGTCAGGTACTTTAACACCTGTCATCTTACGAAGCAGCTGACTTTCACCGCCAAGCAGTGTAACAGCAGACTGCAAGATACCAGTACCAATATCCATGCCGGGATTAGAAGTAAGTAGCCCTCCCTCAGCATAGTTACCAGAGTAGTTCTCACCAGTGTTCAGTACAAACTCAGGAGCCATTGCACCAATCTGTGCACCAACAGTAGCGGTCACAGCTTTAGTAGCAGCAGCACGAGCCTCAGCTTCAGCAACACCAGAAGCTACAAGCTGAGCAGTCTTCTTTTCAATAGCACCAGACAAAGCACCAGCAAGTACCCTCTTACCCGCAGCAGCACCTACGCCACCACTAGCCAGAGACATACCTACATTCAACGTCTGTTCACCAAGAAGACTAGCAAAATAATCACCAAACTTCTGAATGCTGTCTACGTCTTTGTAAGATTCAACAGCAGCTTTCAGTTCAGGAGCTTGTGCTTCTTCTTGCTTCTGCTGTGCATAGAACATCAAGTCACCAGCAGTCTGTTCATGGCCCATAAGGTCAGCAAGAGCAGCACCACCAGCAGCAACAAGAGCTTGTGTCTGAGGAATAGAACGAAGGAAACCCTTTACATATTCACCATGTTCTGGCTTCGGTTCTTGATACTCAAACGGTTGAGAGTAACCACCATAAGCAGGCATCTCCTGCTCAAAGGAAGAGAACGTAGGCTGAGCACTTACGGCAGGAGCTGCCCTTCTCGGTGCACCACTACCTACAGGAACACTAGTCGTAAACTGCTGACGTGGGTACGCAGCCTGCTGAGCAAGAACGTCTTGCAATGGCCCCTGCTCAGTAAGGCCGGGAACCATCACAACACTATAGGGCTGTACACCAGAAGAGATAGGTGCAGCCTGTGCAGCAGCATACGCTTGTGCTGCAGAAACATCCGTATTCAAAACACCATCCAGTGCCATAACTAGAATACCTTTCTTTGGCCCATATTTCGATTCTAAGGGCCTTTAATTAGTTAACGTATAAAACCATAAGCACGAGCTTGTTCAAGAACTCTAGCCTGCCTTGCAGCCTCAGCAGCGGCAGCTGTCTGTGCCTGCTGATCTACGGAGAGTTGAACAGCACCAAGCTGCCGGCCACCAAAGTTGAAGCCAAAGTTATTGTAAGGATTACCCTGAACACCAGAGAGACCAGTATTGAAAGTAAGAGCAGGAACACCAGCAGGCATACCCATAGCTTGGTCAAACATACCTTGCGTATTCTGTGCAGTAGGAGAGTTACCGTACACTACTTGTTCATTGAACACATAAGGAATCGTAGCACGAGGGCCAAGATTACCTTGAAGAGAAGTCATACCAGTGTATGTATTCAGAGCAGCAGTCTCTTGTTCAGGAGTCATCTGAGGCAGGATAAGATTGTTCGTAGCAGAGTCAATCGTAGGAGCCTTACCAGTAGCAACGCTTACAGCTTGAGCCCACTTAGATCTATCAAGCTTCTCAATGTTCTCCATCTGAGCAGCACGTAGACGAGTATCAGCTTCAAGTTCAGCCTTGTACCTATCAGCACCAGCTTTAATACCAGCAGCTCCAAGAGTAGCATTAGCTCCCATAGAGGCAGCACCAAGCTGTGCGTTAGCACCGATGCCTGCAACATCAACAGCCTTCTTGTAGTCAAAGCCCTTCTCTTCACGCATCTTAGTCATTTCATAAGCGCGCTGTTGAGCAGTCTGCTGAGCTGCAACATTAGCTGCATAGGTCTGGTCAATTGTGTTACCAAGCTGCATCAACTTAGCAACACCATCCATACCCATAAGAGGCTGCTGTCTACCTACTTCCTTACCATCTTTATCGATGATAATAACTTCCTTAGTCGTAGGGTCAACAGTAACCTTACCATCAAAGTCACGGTATACAGTGTCTCTCAGTACGTTAGCAGTACCAGTAGGGTCACCGATAAGAATACGTTCACGGTTGTTAAGAATAGACTTCTTTGCAGACCGTGCTTGTTCATTAGCCTGATTCAAATATTCAGCAGCAGCTTCTTGTTCCTTAAGCTGTGCATCAAAGAGCTTACGTTCAGCGAGGAAGCGATCGTTGGTTTCTTTTTCCTTACGTTCGCTTTCCCACATCTGACGACCAGCATGTAGTGCAAGTCCGATAGAAGGCATTACACATTACCTCCAGTGAGATATTGCAGACCACGAGCAGCACCAGCCCAACTGTTCTGTGCCTGTTGATTATACATACCAGCAAGGTTAGCAGAACTACCACCAGCACTACCAAGACCAGAGAGAATAGAAGAACTGTTCACTGAAGGAGTAGCCTGATACGTTTGCAAAGAAGCACCCTTACGATAGTTAAGTGCCTGTGACTGACGAGACAGAGCAAGATCTTCAGCTTGACGAGAAGCCTGAGTTCTACCCATAGCTTCAGACAGTGCCTGCTGAGAACCCATGCGGTTCATATAGTTAGAAAAGGCACCAGAGTTAGCGTTGATACCAGCCATGCCCATAGCACGGGTATCCTGCTCACGCTGCTGTGCATAACCCGCAGCTACATCAGCAGTAGCCTGATTCATAAGCCTGTCACGAATGACATCTTCACCTTCAGTGAGCTTACGAATAACAGACTTCTCAGTATCTCTATAAAGAGGATCAAGTTCTCGCTGTTGCTGGATATCAGCAAGACCTCTGTCTACTGCGTACTGTGCTTGTGCTTGACCTAGAGGTCTAAGCGTTTGAAGATCTTCCATACCATACTGAATATTCAAATCTTCAAGAGGCCAGTACTTTTCTTTCTGTCTCTGCCAAGCTTCGGAAGCGTACTCGTCCTGTTTCTCGATAGAGCCAAACGCAAGGTCAGCATACTTTGACGCTTGGTTTGCTGATTTAATGCCGGAGTAAATGTCGTACCCGGTAGCTGCAAGATTACCTACAGTACCAAGAGCACTCCATGTATCACCCCAAGACCAGTTATCAAAAAGTCCCATTGTTTATTTTCCTTGTATGTTTGGCTTACCAGCCACCATCATCGCCACCATCGTTCTGACCGTTGGCTCCAGAACCAGTGCCGTCACCAGCTTGTCCTTCACCGGTACCTTGGCTATCGGAGCCACCATTGGGGCCACCATTGTTATCTCCGTCGCCACCACTGCCTCCACCGCCGTCGTTGCCAAAACCACCACCGTTACCGTCTCCACCACTACCACCAGAATCGCCATCATTACCGGTAGAGCCGTTGTCACCAGAGTCGTTACCGGCATCATTACCTTCGTTAGCACCACCTTCACCAGTAGTACCAGAGTCAGTACCTTCACTTGTACCACCAGTAGCTGTGCCACCAGCAGTGTCAGATTCAGCAGCAGAAGTAGAGGCAGCTGTATCAGCAGCAGTACTAGAACTTACACCGCCAATACCAGAAAGACCAGAATCATTTACACTACCAAAGCCACCAATACCACCGAAGTTACCTTGGGTTGCACCGTGTGACATAGCACCGCCACCTATGGCACCACCAACACCTGTACCAAAACCACCTTGGTCAGTACCAATACCACCGAAGGAACCAGTACTTGCAAAGCCTCCCTTGCTGTCTCCACCAAAGGAACCAGTATCCATACCAAGATCGCCAAGGCTAGCCATAGCACCAGCATAAGCAGAAGCAACAGGGCCAACCATATCTCTACCCCAAGAAGAAGTAGGATTAGCCATACCGATAGAGTTATTTACAGCAGCGGTTGCATTAGCTACAGCATTAGGACTCAAAGACTTAGAACCAGCAATAGCATCATTGATAGCCTGAGCAAGAGACATGTCGTTGATTGTAGCCATGTCCATGTTATGTGTAGCAATGTTGTTAGCGTAAGCTGCACCGATCTGACGACCAGTAATCTGACCAAAGGTATCTTCCATGACATCACGTGTAGGTTCTTCTGCACGTGCGTCGAAGGCATCAGCAAGCAAACCACCAATCGTGGGGCCTACAAGTCCACCAATCATTCCACCAATAGGGCCACCAAGTAAACCACCCAGTGCACCAAAGGCCATAGAACCCATCGTTGTACCTGTAGTCATACCAAGAGAAGCAGCACCAATTTGTCCTACAGTACCTGCAAGACTACCGGGAATACCAGACAAGCCAAAGTTCAAGGCAGCATTAACAGGTGCATTCAAACCAAGAGCAAGTCCAGTCTTAGTAGCAGCATCCAATCCCATCTGACCAAAGCCAGACATAGCCGCATCTATAGCTTGCTTGTCAGTAAAGCTATGCCCCTTGTTGGAGGTACCAGCATCATTACCCTTGCTAGAAGAACCACCTACAGTACCACCACCAAAACCATCTCGTCCGTCACCACCAGTAAACTCTTTACCTAGAGTAGTACCTTTGTTAGCCTTCTCCTTATCGGAAGAAGACTGCTGGTTAGAGAAACGATTCTGATTGTCATACCATTTGTTACGACTAGAGTTACCTTGATTACTGCTACCACCTATACCGTAGTTACCTAGCACCGTCTGATAGATAGGCAACATTGTAGTGTACGTAGGGAAGTATCCGTAGTTGTTCATTTACTTCCACCTCCCAATAGCTATGCACATAACTATGTAGTTTGCTGTAGCGGTAATGTTGCCTGTTTCTCGTACACCTATGTGAGCAAAGGTTTTATCCCTAGACCAAACCCAAGAATGCACTACAGAACCTGCACCGTTTCCTGTAACATCAGATACTACAGTGTACTCTGTATCGATAAACTCTATAGGCCAGTATGCGTTTATGCCTGCTATTCCTGAAGGTAGTAAATTTTGTACTCCTTGAATAAGTACACCATCTGGTAGTTTCACATACCAAGCATTATCTGTTTTACCAGTGATAACACCTTCTTTATCAACACGTGTATTAAGTGCATCAATTTGATTCTGAAGAGAAGTCAAAGCATTATTAATAGACATGTTAAACGAATAGGCATTCCAGTCATCTGTGTAAGGAACATCAAGTAACTGTACTTTGTTTTGTTGTGCCATTTACTTCTGTTCTCCTTCCACAAGTTCACCCATAGATGAAGCAAGAATGACTGAGTGTACGTGTGAGTTAGACTTGAGTTCAATTTCTACAGTTTCACCTCTAAAACCAGAGGGAAGCCTAAAAGGCTTAGAGTCTACTATATTCTTGGTAAACCTTAGTTTACCATCAACATAGTAGTTGAACACCGTCTTGTCATAAAGTTCTATAGTATTTGTTTTACACCAACCATTCACAGGTTGTTTGTTTACATATACCATGCCAAGAGCTGAACCAGCTAGTCTACCTTCCCAAACAGGAGGTTCAGGTTTCAAGCTAGACAACTTAGTAAAGTTTACTTGTGCACAACTTAAAGTAAATAAACCTTGTGGACTTACATTAACCTTAGATCGCCAACGGAAAGACTTATTGATACGACTATCAGTACCAAAAGAGTTAAGACTGTATTGTGTCTTGTTCTCTAATGGATAGCATACATACAGTTGTGATTGTTCTACGTCATTATATACAATCTTAGTTGGTTGTGATATGTAGACCATACCTGATGATACAATACTATTATATACTGTACTATACGTATAACTATCCAAGTCAAACAAAAAGCCAGCTGCTTTCTCAGTAGGATTCGTAAAGAATCCATAGTAAGTATTATTTAGAAAAGCTGCTTGCAAAGATTCAGGATGCAGAGGAAGCCATTCGTCTTGTGTGATAATCTTCTCAGTAATGAAGGTAGGACTTGCACTGTTGATAAGAACAAGACCATTAGTACTTGCAAAGATTACACCATTACGAGTTGATACAATAGAGCCAGCAGACACACAAGGACAGTTTTCTTGGATAGCTCTTGTTGTAGGTTTAGTTGGGTCTGTTACTGTAATAAGCACAGGAGCAGCTTCGGTACAAACAACAATCGTATTACCAAAAGAACCAAGACCTACAATAGGATAGTCAATCGTTACCGTATGCTCATAAGGCCAAGCATGAGGAGCATTCCAGTCAGACACATAGATAGTAGAATCTTTGTATGCTGCGAACAAACCATTCTGCAAAGAGACAAGACCTTTGAGTCCAGTTACTGGAGCATCCCAATAAATAGAAGGACAAGCCTCACCTAGAGAAGTGTTTGGTTTAGAGTCAGAGTACTTGTAGTAACTACCATTAGATACCCAAACAGCAGCAGGATTATTCGTAACCCTATTTGTATTAACATCAAACTGGTCTACATAACTGTACAATGCTTGACCAGCAGAAGTAACTTCAGACCTGTAGATATAGATCTTATTGATCCCAGCACCGATCCCATTAGCATGAGCTATCGGGTCAACTATAGACATGTCTACAACTTGACCGGGACGAACATCAACAGTATAACGTGACCTATCAGAATTATTCTTCAAGGGGCCACTAGACTTACCTACATCTATAGTGCCATCTGACCACTGTCTAACGTAACAATAGACATATGACCTAGACTCAATGTCGCCAGAACCTGTACCACCAGATACCCAGATATCAGACTGTCCCGGTTCAGGAATAGCTACAGCATAAGCCTTACTTTCTAAACCGTTTATATAGTCTCTATCTTCAAGAAGAGAACTATCTGTTACTAAGAACCCTGTCCCGTCATTTACCATTACATAAATGCGATTATTTTCGTCATTGTACACAGGGCCTTTAGCTACGTTTACACTCTTAGCCCAGCCTAACCAGTTATACTTCTTATTCTTCCATTTGTATCTGTATATAGACTGGGTATTACTAGGAATGTATTTGATAATAGTATCAGCATAGTGAGGTCGAAGCTCTCCACTCCACAGCTTAACGTCGAGAGCTTCCTGTGCAAGAGTAGCGGGTAAAAGCCGTGGAGCTATACGAGGAGCAATCCCGCTAAACTGTTGGAATGTTAGTTTCATATGAGCTCCTAAGCTACAGTCTTAGTAAGCTTTTGATTTGCAAGTACGTCTGCTTCTGTATAAGAATCAATCAAAGCGATAAAGTCTTGTGTTGAATTACTCAACAGCACATCTCGCTTTTCACGCAAGTACTTCTTACGTTCCTCATACTTAGCCAGCTTTTCTACATCAGTAGCATCTGGTTCTTGTTGGTTACTTTGAGCTACGATAATAGAAGCCAGAGGGCGATTTTGCAACTTGTCCAAATAATCCATGTAACTATCAAACAACTCTTTGTTAGTCTGCCAAGTAGTCTTGGGAGTATTAACTGTGGGCTTGGGTGTGTCAATCATATCACCAATCTGAAGCCACGGAGAGTCATCTATATTTACACAGGTAGGGGTGTCAGGAACAAGAATATCACGTACAATGATATTGTTAATCTGTCCTTCACCGATAAGAGTAGCGTATCTATACATTACAATGCCCACGTACTGATTATAAGAACACATCCAACTTGACCTGCTCCAGCATTAGCAGGATGCGTATAGGAGTCATTAGTCCAACCGGGCGTAGCCCACTCCGCAGGTTCCATTAAGCTTCCTAGTGCACCGGCACCACCGCCACCGGCAATGTAGCCACCATATGCTGAACAAGCACCACCACCCGGAGCGTCACCAACAGAACTATTACCTTGACACTGACTCGTCGGATAGCCAGCACCACCAGAACAGTTAACACCTTCACCTGCTCTGCCGGGGTCACAGTAGATAGTCTTTCCACCAGCACCGCCATTCTGCAAATTACCAGAACCACCAGTGCCGCCAACGGCATTTAAACCACCGTACCCATCTTTTCCGCCACCGCCACCGCCACCAGCAGATACGCTTACAGGGCCACCTGTTACAGAGGTACTTCCTCCAGCAATACCAGCCATAGAGATAGCAGTTTGGGCAGCACCACCGGCACCTATTGTACAAGTTAATTTGGTACCAGCATTAATAGTTCCTTGCCATCTGGATATACCACCAGAACCACCGCCAGCACCGGAATAAGTATAAGTAACAAACATAGGCGGGTTACTAGAGTCAAACCTAGAATAACCTGTACCGCCAGAACCACCACCACCGATTGCAACAACATCATATGTTCCAGTATAAGGAACACTATAAGTTGTAGATGAACGGTAGGCTTGCCATACAGCAGGATAAGAACTTACAAACCCAGTAGTCTTACTCGTAAACTTAGTCATGTCATTGGCATCAAGCTGGCCACCTTCAACAAACCAGTTGTCAATACGGCAGTGATACTCAGTATTGTGAGCAAGTGTATTAGCAGGGATTACACATGTAGTAGCATCTATGCCTGTCTCCTTAGAAAAGACTACAGCATTATCAGACTTACGATAAATAACTACACGAGTATATGAAGGGACGTTAGAACCAACACGAGGGGCATTTGTCCAAGTATAAGTCTGAGCAGACTCAACAGGAATGTTAGTCTGACCTTGAACAGGATACGTTTGGTTAGGTTGACCAGTATACTTGTGCATAATAGTTCTTACAACTACACCGTCTGTATCTCGTGCCCAACCAGTTATAGTACCGTGCACGTCAACGAACAGTTTGTATACTCCATTCCATGATAAAGCATTAGCAGGAATGTTGTAAGAAGAATTGTATGCAACTTCTCCACTAGTCCATATAGGCTGTTGTGAAGAAGGATCAGCAGTTATACCAGAGTAGGCACTTATCTTCATCTTATCTACAGTCTGTCCCGTTACTGCACCAAGAGCAATTGTCGTTGGAATGACAACAGAAGGATCAAGCATAGAGTTAGCAGCAGGTGAAGTAATCGTAGCTGCATCAAGAGATGCTGTCTGACCGTTTACCTGCAACAAAGGAGAAGACCATGCCGAGTAGTACTTCTTATTTGTGGATGTGTCAGTCCAGTAGTTACGAATACGTGCGTAGTTAGTAGCAGCAGGGTTATCAAAAATCCACCAAATGCTACCATTTAAAGCTACGCTTGTAGCTGTTCCAGATATATTAGAAGAGCGTTTTATATAACCAAAATTAGGATCATTGGACGTATTAACCTCTGTTCCGGACACTGTATATGTAGGGCTAGAGGTTCCTTGAGTCCATGTAACATTAAACGTGTCGTCCTTTGTAATAGTCTGACCCTGTTCTGTTGTCCACACAGGGGCAGCAAAGGTTACTACAGTAGTAAAGGTAACAGAAGGAATACCGACACGAAGTGTGTCGAGATCGTACTCACCATTATCTGCCCAATAAGCTTTAATAGTAAGCGTCTCATTCCAAGGCACAGACGTGGTAACAGATTTTCCAGTAGTCCAGTTAGACGTTTCGTCTTTTGTCAACCAACTATGCTTAAATACCGTACCGTCTGCGTAACAAATATCATACACAAAAACATTTGGATAGGCTATAATGTCTGGGTTAGACGGATAAGGAGCCTGAAAAGTAAAGGTAAGTTCTGGACTAGTTCCAGATGTTACGGTAATTTGTGAATCGTCCGCCCAGCGATACCTCACAGCAGTAGTAAAATTCTGAGAAGATGCACCACCTAAGAAATCGTATGCTTCTAAGGTAAAAGTAGAATTTCCACTAGCCGGAAAACCAGTAGCATCTACAGGATAATCAGCAGGAACTTTCCACGTAATAGTTACAGCTTCATTAGCTGCGATGTTATTCGTCTTAGAGAATGAACAGTTTACAGCATTCTTGATTCTGTACTTAACTTCATCACCATCGGCATCAGTAACACCAGAGAAGTGAACAGTAGAAGTAGCATATCGAGAAGCAGTAGTAGGTACATCATGGACAAGTTTAGAGATGTCCGGTGGGTTGTTAGCAATGATGTTAACATTCAGAGTACCGTACCGAGATAAGTTACCAGACGCAGTCTCAGCATACGTAGTAACTATAATAACGTCACCAACATCACCAGTGAAAGATACATCACCAGTAGCCGTAGCATTCGTTGTAGTAGGCGTAGTTACAGGCACACGGATGAATGCCTCTTCACCAGTCTGGTTACCTACATAATAGAAGGCAACAATAGGATCTTCAAAGCCACCCATCACTGACGCAGTAAACGTATAAGGATACGTTGTACCAGAACGTACAGAAGTAGTACCAGTAACAACAGGAGTTTCAACAATTGTAGTGTTGAACTGGTGAATAGCATCAACTGTACGACGAGGCGTCATATTAGTTGTATTGTCTGTACCTTCAATAGCTTGCTGATACGTAGACAACTTAGACACACCCAATTCTTCTGTAGTAGCAATCGTACTAAAGAAAGACTGAAGAGCACCAGCAGTAATACGCATCTCTACACGAGTACCTACAGGCCATGCTTGTGCAGTAGTGCCTTCCTGCGCACGCCTAATCTTAAAGCCTTGTCTACCTTCTGGATTGTATACGTCAAAAGCTTCTACAATCTCTAAGGTATCATCACCAACAAGTGTAAGCTTAAACGTATCACCTGAATCAGGTGTAATAACAGGAAACACAGAAGCATCTGCTACATAAAGCACCTCTTGTGCATCTGTCATTTTATAGGTAAGCGTAGAAGCAGCATTGTTTTTAAAGAGAATAGCCATATGTTACTCCTACAGCTTCATGATAAACGCCAAGGCGTAGTAAGGAGGACGAACATCAATAGCACTAGCAGCTGCAGTATGTGCGTGACCGTTATCAGTAACACCGTGGTAGTGAGGCTGGTTGCCACCAGTACCACTAATAGACAGAGAAGCAGAAAATTCTTTCAGCGGCTTTCTTATAGGAGAAGGTGACCAGCCTACCGAGCCAAACGAGTCATCAGCAAGCCATTCACCTGCGCTACTACTTTGTATGGAGTCTTGAACCTGTATACTAGCATCACTGCCAACACTTCCGCTATGTGTATGCCAAGGCATTTGTGATGTATTAATAGCAGTACCTGCTACCTGAATACCTGTACCTGCAGCATTAGTCCATACAGAAGGCGTCTGTGTCCAGTTACCACCAGTATTACCTACGCCATAACTTTGTCCAGCCCCAACTATAAACCTATCTTTAAGATTAGGTGTACCGTTATTACCGTCACACAAAGCCCACCCAGAAGGAACAGCATTAGTAGCACCAGACCACATCGTGATGATTCCACGTGGAAGTTGTGTAGCAGCAAGAATGTCTGTAGTAAGCTGTGAAGCTATCTCCCCAATAGATCCTGCAGTAAGACGAAGTTCTACGACAGAACCTTCAGGAAAAGCCCTAGCAGGTGTATTCTCTTGAGCTCTGTTAACCGTAAATGTGTCTACATTCCTAGATGTAACACCCATAATCTCCAGATTACCTTGTGCATCTACAACAGTAATCATGAAGAAGTTGCCATCTGTCAGTTCAGGGAACAAAGATCCCCCACCCGGAGAGACAACAATCTGCGTATCACCTACTGTCACGGCACTAAACAGTGTGGTCGACGCATTGTTTGAAAATTTGATTTTCATTTATCGAACATCCTTCTGGAGGAAACGTAAGATTAGGCCCATACACAGGGCAGTCACAGTTACAGTCATCAAGCTTGATAGCATCTCCGACCTTGATTATGACATCAACTACAGGCCATTCATGATTAGCTTCTATGACTGTCGCATTCTCAGAGATAACATTAGCCCAAGGTTTAGACTCTGCTATAGCTTCAATCTCAACAGCACCAAGCCGACCAATTACCACAGGAACAATCATATCCGTCCCAGCTTCACAGAACCATGCACGCTGTATGATGTCAGCTTCAGTGTCATCCATATGCGTAATCGCTTCAATGGAAGTAACACCTATCTTACCTACAGTTTGCATAGCCTCCATGTCTGTGACTGCTTCTATTAGAACACCTCTAATAATGATATCAAAAGGAAGTTCATCCATGACAACACGAGATACTATATTAGTTCCTACATCTGTGATAGGAGTAATCTTATCTATATCTCTGTTAATCATGTAAGCATCAGCCCACATAGGAACTTCGTGAGACTGAAGACGAACAGTTGAGCTAGCTAGAAATTCTGCAACTGCGTTAACAGTTATATCAGTTGTCGTAATGACATTACCTTGTGTAAGCAGATCGACAATAACATCTGCATTAACAGCACCAAGCTGAAGGGTGCCTGCGTTTATCAAGGTAGTGTTGACAAGCATCCCGTTAATAGGATTCATGAGTGTCATTGTCTACCTACCTCAAATAACTTTTACACCGTGGTGCTGTCAGTAATACGAATGCTCGAAGTCTGAGCACGGATGATGAACTGGTCACCAGCATCTACATCACGCGGACGTTCATCAAGCGTCTGAGGATTACGAATAGCACCCCAAGCCAGAACGTTACCGCCAGTAGCTGCATCCATGATAGCAACATGCGTCACACGACCCCAGTTAGAAATAGCAACCGGGAACTCAATAGCGTTCGCATTCTTCACTACACTCGCAGCAGGCGTCGTAAAAGAGCTGTTCTCAGCTTTTACACGAGCATAACCTTCGCCAGTAACTTCATTCTTAACAGGGCTGTTATCAGTCAAACCAGTCGCAGACGTGAACAGAGCCCAGTACTTAGCCGGAGTGTTATAAACGGTACCGTTAAACACATGGGCAAGAATCTTGTTGTCAAGATAAGTACTAAAACCAGACATGTTATTTCCTTTAGAAAATTTTATGTTTAAGAGGGAGCATCGTCTTCGACTGAGCAACCCAAGATTTGTAAGCCTTAGACTTAGCACGAGAGATACCCGCACGGAACTTGCGAATATAATAGTTCACAAGGTTAGGCTTAGACCAAACTCTACCGGATAGACTGTGCAAATAAGCAAGTGCACCGGAAGCAATGGTTTCAGCCCAGTCCGTATACAGGAACTTAGGAATCTCATCAGCTTCTCGCGTAGGCTTCACAGCAGCAAGCATATGCAAAGCTTCTGGAATGTCTTCCATAGGTACACCTACAAGATGCATCACATTAGGACTTTCCATATAGAAGTACTTAGGATACTTATCCTTACGCAGACGCCAATCAGGAGAGTACGAGTCAAGGTCTTGCCTATTTGTTTTCTCTACTTGAAACTGACGAAGTTGTCCTTCAACAGTGTCACGGATAGTAACAGTGACAGGCATCACAATCGTAGCATCTTTGTCTACGATATTGATACCATACTTAGGTTCATCCTTAACAAGATCTCCACAATAAATCTCTTGCTGCCAAATAAGAGACTTCTCACAAAACTCAATACATGCGTTTCGCAGAGCTTCTTTCACCATAGCCACAGGACAACCATGCACATCAGGACGCACGTACTTGAAGAAGTCTTCCCAAACAGCGTTATTCAAATGATCAATCATTGCTTGGCTGTGCCTCCCCAAGATTCGTAGGTAGCTCATCAATCTTTGGCATAGCAATTACAGAAGCATTATACTCCTGACCCAAAGACTGATAAAAAGACTGAACGCACTGTTGTGCAATCTGCCTGTCGTTTGCAGAAGTACTATCAGTACTGTACGCAAGGTACAACATATAGTCTACAATAGGGCCACGATAGTTGCCTATAAGTTGCAACTCTTGCTGCATAGCAACATCGTCATCCATTTCTGCAAAAGAAACATATGGTGCAGAGTAAGCCATCTCTACATAAACATCTTTATCTTTTGCTACCGGAGGGTTAACAAGAAACTGCCGAGGAGTCTTACGATCATACACAAATTCGTAGACAACATCAGAAGGAGTAGTTCGTCTCCAGTCAGAGAAATAATCAAGATCTCTACGTTCTACCTGAAACACAGGCTCACCAAACGTAAAGGTGTTATCCTCTTCCTTTGTAGCGTTACAATAGATGTCAATGAGAGCATAAGCATCATCAGGAATAGTCTGACGAATACCGGGGTTCAACTTCACTACGTCAGTTTTAACCCATACGTCAGGACGCATCATGATCAGCTTATTGATAGCATCATCAAGAAACTCAAGGTACTGGTGCTTTGAGAGTCGAACATAGTCCATATCATTATACAGAAGAGTTACTCTATTTATGATATCAGAGACTTTCATTATTACCCTCAAGTAAGCAAAATGTTAAACTAACTATTCTTACGCGGACGACCGGGGCCACGCTTCACAGGCATCGTCAGCTGAATGTCAAGAGCATCAGCTTCCATCTTACCAACCTGTTCAGGAGTAGGTACCACTTCTTCCGTCCCATCAGCCTGTTCCTCAACATAACCAAGGAACGTATAGGGATACGTAGGAATGTGAACTTCAACAGTAGACTGCCGACCGAACTCATCCTGCTGCGTCTGATAAGACGTAGTGTACGCACGGTCAATGCATTCACGAAGCATGTATTCAGGAACAATCACTTCCTTACCATAAGGAGCTTGGAAGTTCTTGCTGTTTACAGAAGCAAACACATAAGGGCCAGCAGAAGGATTAGAAGACGTATGAAAGATAACCCGGCACTTACGTGCAGTCGAGTCAACACCAGCATGATCCTGTCTCCAATCCATCAACAGACGAACAGCGTGCTTACGAATAAGTTTGTTGTCTTCCGTCAACGGAATGTGCAGGCCACGTTCAAAGAGCATATCCCGAATCTGCATATCAGAGGCAGAGTTGAGATCGGTGTCAGTAAAAACAGGAGTGTTAGCCATAAAGAATATACCTTAAAATTTAGTTTGTAGAGCTAGGTGTAGCAGAGCTAGATACGAGAAAGGGGAGAACCCCAAGAGTAGTTGTTCTCCCCATATGGGTCAAGGCTTAGTACGCAGTACAAGCAACTTCAGCGCGAACCATCCAAGCCTGATTGAGAATCACGCAGGTCTGCATGGTCTTCCAAGCAACGTGGGCACGCTGAGCGAGCGGGTCAGATTCAGTGTGAGAAGGATTGATGATCACCGGAGTCAGAGACTCAGCACCCTTCAGGGGCACCAGACCATAGGCATCCTTCGCAAGGAAGAGGATGGGATAAACGTCAGCCTTGGTACCGGTGGTAGAAACCATCGTGTCACCAGCAGCATTCGTCTTAGCACCACCAGCATCCGGCCAGCTCTTCATCAGAGTGGTGAAGAGGTAACGCACACCTTCAACAGCACCAATTTCATTTTCCCACGGAGACGTATTGCCATAGTCCTTCACGTCTTGGAAGTGAGGCATCGAGCGGATGTCAGCTTCACAATCGGGATGGCAAACAGCCACGAAGCAGGGAGAGATGGATTCAGTGTAGAAGCGAGGCGTGGACTTAATGCTATCGGTCAGGAAACGAGCCTTCTGGTTCTTCAGCTTACGCGTAATGCGACGCTGCAGGGGCAGAGAGATAGGCGTGTTCACTTCATTACGAGCAGTACCATTCGCATATTCAACGTTGGTACCACCGAGCAGAACACCGATACGCATGTTTTCAACAGTTTCCGCAGCCTGTTCACCCACGATCTGCGTAACCTGTTCCATAACAGGGGAGTCGTTGGTATCGAGCAGAACGTCGGTCATGGTCACGAGGTTACCATACTGATGCACAGTGGCTTCAATGTCGGTAACCGAGAAAGTCTGAGCAGTAGGCGTAACACCTTCGGTCAATTCCTTCGGCGTGGCATCAAGAGATTCAAAGCGACGGAACTTAGCAGTCTTCGTGCTCTTGGTCGGCAGGGGATAAGCCTGACCAAACTTTTCAAACACGAGGTAGGGAAGAGCACGGATGAGCATCTTAGCAACGACATAGACATTAGCCATCGTGCTAAGAGTACCATCAGTAGAAGAACTGGTAGCACCAGTATGCATGATAGTATTCGGAGTAGCCATTAGATATAATTCCTAATTTCAAAAACGAGTTTAGCGCGTCCTTCTGCTACGTTCATACTCACGAGCAAGTTCATCAAAAGACTTCTCACGAGGCTTGGCTTTAGGCTTATTGCTTATATCAATAGGTTCCTTGCCAGTACGAACTGCCATAGCAGCGAGCACTTGTTTAACAATATCTTCAGTCTCAGACGCAGGGTTTGTCTGCACCCGAGGAGAAGAAGCCCTAGTCATCTGTGGCTTGTTAACGCCACGAGCAGACTTGTAGTCGTCCAGAAGAGAGATAACTTCCTGTGCTGTACCGTACTGATACACATACTTAGCACCGTTCTGCATCACAGGAGGCAGAGAGTTAATCCAAGTAAAGAGATCACCACTGTCCAATATCGCACTGATATCGGGGTGGGCAGCACGGATAGTACTGAAATGTTTATCCGCTTCGGACTGGAAGATCTGCTGCTGAATAGGTTCAACCCGAGTCTTAAGCTCAGTCTCAACGTTCTTCTTAACAGCAGACACCTTAGTGTCAACAAGCGTTTTCACTGCATTAGCAATTTCAGGATGAATCTCAAAGAGTTCCTTCACATTTTCAGGAAGTTCATCTGGATCTTCCTTAGTCTGCGCAGGTGCATTCTTCACCTCTTTGAGTTCCTGATACTTATGAGACAGGTCTGTGAGTCTGCTAGCCCACAGAGCATTCTGTGCTTCAGCGTCACGCTTTGCCTTTTCATAAAGCTCTTTATAATTCAGAGGAAGCTCAGTGGTCTGTTGTTCATTCTGAACAGGAGCTTCTTGTTCTTGCTCCAGTTCTTCTGCAGGCTGAACTTCGTCGTCATCATTCTGGCTCACGACGTTTTCTTCTTCGGAAGGATCTTCAGGCTCACTCAGGAAATCATCAAACGAGGGCTCTGCCTTAGAGGGATCTTCGTAAGACTTCGCAAGTTCGTCGAAGGCTTCATTGAAATCTTTGTTGTTCTGATCGTTCATATTTTTATAACTAAGTTAGGGAGGGTTAATACCCTAAGTCCTAACTGGCTTGGCTCATGAGCAAGTTATCCGAAAGGGGCTCGCTCCCAAGTTCCAGTACATCCAAGAGCTTTTGTACCATACGTAGTTCACCGATAAGTCGGTCTACGTTATCTGTATTATCAGGACTTAGTAACTTACTATACCGTTGGCTTCTAAGAACCTTCAGGTAAGCAACTATATTTTTTTGTAGATCGGCGTTGGCCGTGAGCCTGAAGGATTTCTCCAAGCTCACACGCCTACCGTTAAGTGGTGTATCAATCATATTAACTCTGAGGATACGCTTGTTCAGGCTGGCTAATTAGAGACATATCTTCACGAAGCTGTCTCAGACTGTCAATCAAAGCCGCAGGGCTAACACCTTCAGACCGTGCAGTCTCAACCATATCAGTCATCCACTGACGTTCTTCCTGAGCTTGCTTCTGTTCTTGCTGCTTCTGAACTTCAATCTCCTTATCAGAGTACACCAAATTATCATCAGAAAGATCAAGGGCATCAGCAATCGAACGGATAATGTTCGGACGCTTAACAGTACCAAGATCAACCTGATTGTTAGTGATCTGTGCAAAGTTAATCAGACTCTGTGCTCTGATTTCCTTAGCGATGAGAGACGAAGTACCGCGAGCTTGAACAGCATAGTCACCCTTAATGTCAGAGTCACTATTGAACTTCATGTTCCAGTGATACATAGCAGAGATAAACGGCTTAGTGATGCCATCATCAAAGTTCTTAACCTGATCTTTGATCGTAATGTTTGCAGAACCCATCAACATAGACAGGCCAGAAGCAGTACGACCAGCAGCACCAGAAGGTTCTCCCCACATCTGACGAGGAATAGAAGTAACTTCATCCCCATAGCTGCGGAAGAGTTCAATCATCCGTTCAAATTCAGTAGTATAACTGGGAAGCTGGAAGACACGGATAGCAGGATTGGCAGCATCAGCTCCTTCACCTGTACGCATCCATACCTTAAACGGATAGACATCACGAGGATCTTCGTCTTCCGACATAAGGTCAAGGTTTACTTCAATCTGAGGACCAGCAGAGATAGCAGCATTGTCCAGCATAGCTCTGAACGCGCTGTTAATCAGCTCCTGAACATCAGACATGATAGACGGAATACCTTCACCAAAGATAGAGGTTTCGTCTTTGTCATAATAGTAGAAGAAGTAAGGCCACTTAACGCCTTCCATAGGCATGAGAGACGCTTTAATAACGTGGTCACCAAGTACCCAAATGTTTGCAGCCAGTTCTACCTGACCTTGCATACGTTCAGGAATCTCAACACCCACCTGATTCAGATCATCAGCATCCACAAAACCCCAGAACTCAAACACTTCATACTTCTTAGAGTGAGCAGCGTCAGCAACACCGCTATCGATTACATCACCCATAGAGGTAAGTTGGTTCTCAAAGTCTTTCTTCTGATAATCACCTTCAGGATTCTCAGCAACATAAGTAGAGATTACATCTCCATTGAAGTCTGATCTCTTTCCGAGACCGATGACATCGTGCTTATCCATCTTCCGTCGTTGAATGATGTATCTACATTCGGAGGGGCAAGTAGCTTCCATGTCCGGGTAGATATCCCATATGCGGACGTTTTCGATGAAGGGTGTGATGGAGTCATAATCACAGAGTATCCACTTCTCTTTGTCTCCATTCTTTTCCTTCTTATAGTACTGACGGTTTTCAGAGATAGAAACAAGAGGCCCTTTAAGAATACCAGTACCATACAGATTACCAGAATGCATAACATCACGCATAATCTCACGGTACTTCAACTCAGCAAGCTGGTCTTCGATAACCTTAGACATCTTTCCAGCTTGATTCTTAGCTTCATCCTGCATAAGAACATAGAGTTCTTCAGGGCTAATCTGCTTACCTTGATCTTGAGAAACAACTTCAAGGATAGCAGCCTCTTTCTTCTTGCTGAACTGTGGCAGTGGCGTAGGCTCAATACCCCAGTTCTTATCTCCGTTCGCAGGGAACAGCAGGTCAGACAAACGACTGTCAACAGTCTTGACCTTAGTTCTTGTCATACGAACAAAAGCTTTACTACGTAGAGGATCCATACGTTCAAGAACTTCAGGAGAGTAGATACCTTTGTACTGACGAAGGGCATTCAACCACTTCTCTTCAATAGTCTTACGTGCACTGTCCGATCTGTCAAACGCTTCACGAACAAATGCAGCCAGACCTTGGGGCGTTTCAGACGCGCCTTCGGTATCTTCTGCACCGGAATCTTCATCTACCTGCATCTTGTCAGAAACTTCCGAGAGAAAGTCCTGTACATCTTTGTCTTCGGCAGAGTCGATTACAGTTCCAGAACCGAAAAAATCTTTTTCAGTCATGATTTTTAGTAGCCTCCAATCTGGCTAGCAGCACGATATTTACGTTGTGTGTTAAACAAAAACTTCTTCTCCCGCTTATGCACATACTCCATCATTGCGTACTGCAAGGCGTCATGAACGTGAGAGAACTCGTTCTTGACAGGAGATGCTTTGTAGAGAACACCGTTAACAGTTTTAGATTCAGCATATTTATATTCTGATACGAAGCCTTTTCTTAAGGCTATACATTGAGGCCCAAGCTTGAATCTGCCCTTTAACCGAAGGAACTGTGCAACGGCTTCAAATCGAGGAGTCCAGTTGTTTGTCTTAGCTAGCTTAGCAGGAAGATTACATTCTTTCAGTATCTCCATACCAGACTTAGCATCGTTCATTGACCGCTGTGAAGTAGCAGGGTCACACACAACTCTAAAGTTATTTACAATCCAAGGATACTTAGATGTGATCTTAGGCCAAAGATGTTCTTCACAGAACTCTTTGAGAGAACAGTTGTCTGTGCAGATCTCATCAAACACAATAACTGTACCATCAGGGGCTTGCTGTGTGAAAGCAGCAGAAGGAGTCAACCCTTGATCCATCCCAATTACAACAGGCACACCACGAAGAGGAACCATCTCTTCATCAACATGGTGCTCAAGATCACTGTAATCCTTATAAACAGGTTTACCTCGTTTTACTTCACCATAGTTGTTAAGCACGTTGACGTTGATAAAGTCTTCGTCTGCACCCATACACATGGTTTCATAGTAACCTTCATCAAGGTTAGCAAGGTTCTCTGCTTCAGGATTAAGAACATACTTCCCGTCTACCTTAAGCATAGCTGGAGGTTGACGATAGAAACTATGTCCTTCTGGTTTGTCTTCCTCTGCAAGGCGATATAACCAGTGCTCAGTACTTACGGCGTTGTAGTCAAGTATAATGAATGGTCTGACTGGGCCGCCATCTTTCTTAGCAGGATAACGCTTAAAGCGTGTCTTGATAAGCTGAAAGGTACCTTCTGTAAGTTCAGATGCTTCGTTCAAATGGGCAGAGGTCACTTCCAACGAACGAAGCTTTTCAGCAGATCTATCATCATCGACAGCAATGAACACGACTTCCATATCAACAGACGTGCCATCAGCTAAAGGATACTTAATCCTGCCGATGATGGGGGTAGAATAAGTAATAGTGATCTTATCTTTAAACCATGACAACCACGTTTTAATGGTGGTTGACTTTAGGGCCGGGTAAGTTGCGCGGACAACAAGGTGTCTGCTGTGCCTGACTCCATGTTCGTCTGGTTTCTGACGCATAGCATTAAAGAACGCTTGAAAGATACAACCAGAGGACTTGCCAGATCCTACTGGCCCCATCACAAACAGAAAAGGATTCGGGTCACGATGAATCTTTGCAAACGTGGGCAGGACTTGATAATCAATATCCATAACAGTCCTTACGCAGTTTCTTTCGCCAGATCCTTGAGTCCCGCAGGAGCAGTCTCTTCATCAGGGAAAGAGATGTTAACGTTAATAACTTCACCAGCATTCGGATTGAAATCCATAGCTTTCATCTTCGGCTGGTAGTAGCTCAGCAGTTCAGAGGCGATCTTAATCTTCTCTGTGCTGTTGGTCTTAGCAGACCTAGCCAAATGCACAAGTTCCTTGATAGGATCGTACCCAAATTCAAAGCGAAGACGACGAAGAAGTTCGTCTCCCTTGGTACATCCCTTACCGTCAGGAACAACTACAGAAGGACTAGGCTTCTTCAGAAGGGGCTTTAAAGAGTCTTTCTTCATCAAGGTCACCTAAGTCAGAGCGGTCAAGCAGGGTAGCTATCTTCTCTGCATATGTCTTTAAAAGGAATTGGAAGTCACCAGAAGTAATGTCTTCACGGATCTTACAGAACTCTACGATAATGAAACCAAAGACATCTTGATTATCAGATACAAGAGGAGTAAGAGCAAAGGACACGGCCTTGTGTGACTTCAGCAGTGTATATGTAGACATATCAAACTTACGCAGACGTTCAATGTTCATGATTACTTTAGGCTCTATACCAAAAGCAGCGTTAGTAAGATATGAGAAAGCAGACACAGGCAGGTTTAAGAAATCAGCTTGTGCCGGTTTAAGGCCGGGACGAACAGCTTCGTGTGTGCAGGACATCTTTGCAAAGTCAATACCAGACAGGTTCTGACACCCGTTATGAAACTGAACAACTGCAACTCTGTCTGCATTTAATTCAGACTTAGCATGTCTAAGCTTGGTAAGAACACGACTGTTCATATCAATGAGTGATGGAAAATCCTTTGCAAACTTTTTCGTCTTACGGGTAGCTACACGCTTAAGGTAAGTAGATAAAGTTGCACATTCATAGATAATGAATGCAGTTCCTCCCAGCATCGCAAGTGATATATAGTCAGCGTCTTTTACTAAGCTTGACAGACCGTTAACGATCCCTAGTAAAATTTGACTATCCATAACTTTTTCTTTTTATACCTCTTGACAAAAGGTCAATTAGTGATTATAGTATTTATGTATACTATAACCTATTATATAGTATAATAACTATATATATTTTGTCAAGGGGTTATAGTAAAAAAATATATAAAAAGTGAAATAAAATGTCGATACTGCTAGAAAAAGACCGTAGGAAATTAAAGTGGCGGAGGAATCCTATACTGAATGAAGACACACCTGAACCTTATAAGATTCCTAACTGTAGGTGTCAGATAGGTTTGTCAGAGTGTGAAGTAGAAGGACAGTGGGACAGAGGTCTGTACACAAAGGGTGACCTTGTTAATGACTTGAACATCTTCTTTAACTACCTGCCTGAAAGTGAAGTAAGCAGAATGGTTAACGTCATGATCTGGTGTTTGTCTAACGGTTTAAAGAACAGAGGAGGTATCGACCTTAAAGACTTTGCAGTCATCACTGTTGAAGAGAAGACGTACAGCAGACCTTTGACACAAGTAACACGTGACTGCTTTGGTGTGACTAAGCGTGTGTCCCGTGCACCTAAGAAGAGGTACTTTGTTTTTAGAGAGTATCCTCAGCTTAAAGCTGTAGTTGTACCTCGAACACCTGACTTCTTCCCCGGACATGAACGTACATGGTTTACATGGAAAGTGTCTGCAACAAACCATCCGTACTACTATGCAAGACACTGGCGTAGAGGTGCTCTGTATATGCAACAAGTCTTTGACAAGACCTTTGAATATACAGGGTATACAGACGAGTACATAGAGATGGCACAGAGTAACATCATAGAACCTTTTGGTACAGAGCGTGAACACATGAACACAGTTCACCTTGGCTTTGAGACACCACCTTACGTCAAGGCAGCTTACACAGATGAACTGATCAAAGTACCCCTTAACTGTGTGTCAAGTAAATACTTTACAAGTAACAAGGTCAAGTATGATGTCATGTTTGGTAAGATGACTAAAGAAGAAGCAAGTAAACATCTTCTAAGTAAACCAAGACAACTAGCTATAGACAAGAAAGAAGACTAAACGCAAGAAGCCCCCGGCTACAACAAGTACTATGCAAAGCATGGTCAGGTGTAGTACGGGGGCTTTCTTTATGGTCAGAACTTCTTAGTTAATCAGACTTAGTTCTTAGCAACAGGGGCGCTCGGCTCTATTTCACAACTAAGCTGTGCTTTCTTCTAATATGTCAGAGAGATACCAAGTTGAAAGAAGGTTGTACCCCATCTGGTCTTTCCTTTCCTTATCCTTCCGGCTACGTTCACCTATCCAACCGGCTTGTCTTACCTATCAACCAACCTAAGCAAATCAAAAAGATACAGATAGTATAATCATTCTTTTGCTGTTTGTCAAGGGGTTTGAGAGAAGAAAGTTTAAAAAAGTTAAAGAAAGTTTCATTCTGTCGCATCTTCACTTCGTGGTCACATCTCCGATGCTCAAGGGGAGGCCGGGCCGGTGACTAGTAGCTACTCCTGACTACTGTTGGTTACGTATGATGTAAGATGAGGGTAGCATGGTAAGTATACCTCCTAGACTTGTTCTGAACATATAGAACTATGAGATATAGAAATGATTATGATGCAGAGTCTACATCAAATCTCATTACATTCGATTATGATGCAGTCATTCAGCTGGTAAAAAGTTACGTGTGATGTCTGTGTCATCTGTACCCCCGTGCCTCCGCTGTGTCCCACGGGTGGGGTATGACCCTCTCCCCCTTGTGAAAGAAAGCACAGTGTGACTCCTAAAGTTTTTAGTGTTACTCCTAGTAGCTGTTGGGTAGGTTATGGCTGGCTTGCGAGTGTGGTCAAAACTAAAGAACTCACCATCAATAGTAATCAATAGTATTAAGCAAGTGCTAATAGTTACTACTAGCGTTCAAACGTATCCAAACGTTTTCAAAGGTTAACTAAATCATATACTTATGGTAAGCATGGTACAAAAGTGTAAATGGTTTAGCATGTTTACATATAGGTTCAACTTATTGTACTCATGCGTTCCAAAGGTACCAATATTTGAACCATGATCTAAGTACCTGTAGTACTTATAGAACTATGCACAGCATGGCTCCATAAGCTCCACAAGCACCTGCCGGCGCGCCTGTCTTTTCAGGAGGTTACGCTAGTAACCGATAGAATGCATAGCATTCGTTGGTACAAAAAGTTGAACTTATAGGATAACCAATAGTCAATAATTTCAACTACTTACGTTTTGGCACAAGGCTTGCTATATAAGAGGCATCGGAAGGGTACATCCCGCACGATACGTTCTTTTAGAAAGTGTTGAAAAAGTGCTTGACAAGGCCACATAAGCCGCGTAGAGTTCATTTCAACGATGAACGTGTTCTTTCAAAAGTGCATAGCGTCTTTGTCAGGGACTTGCCTTTTGTGTCCAGTCACCAGAAATAGGCGGACGTTAAACAGCTAAACGCTGTTCTTTACTTGCGAGTGCTACGGCATTCTAAAGAGTAGTCGCCAGCCGGAATAATGAGCAACACGGACACAATGAAAAAGGCAAAAAAGTACTTGACAAGCGCAACGACTTATGAAAGACTCCAATCAACGAAAGAGGGAAAACCTACTCCTATAGAGGGCACAGTGAACAAGCGGAGCTTGACACTGGACTACTCATAAGACCACAGGATTATGTGGCAGAGTAAGTACTCTTAAGACCTACGATTGTGGGCAGAGGAATAAGACCGTAGCAACCTGAAAACGTATGCTTGCGGAGTCGGTTAAAGAACTTGAGAGACTTCGGATGAAGTCGAGAGTCATGGAGTTGACTCGAAAGGTATCAGCTTATGGTATCTTCCTGCACTAGCTGCACACAAGTACAAGGCGCAGCTATGGCAAACCGAAAGGTGAGCTATGCATGGAGCTTGCAGGTTATGCGTGTTCTGCCGTAAAGCTAACTACAGTAGGCTTACACTCTTAGCAAGGTGTCTTAGATGCGTTGCTTGTGTAAGTAGTAGTTTAGCAGGTAGGGACGTACAGAAAAGCCTAGGCTTGCTTATATACTCCTATTATCCCTAGGTGCGACGTATAAGCAAGAGGACGGAACAAGCTAACTAGTGGCCTTGTGCACTGTGCAAGGTAGGTTAGGGGCAAGTCCTACTTACAGCAAGCCTATAGTCTACCGATAAACCGTAAACGATGTTGCAGATTTACGACCTAGCAATGCGATAAGTCGGCTCAAAGGGTAGACTGAAAGTAACCTTAGAAAAGTTACAGCCGTAGAGTATTGGCGTTAAAAGGATGCGTTCCATCCTGCGTTGGAGACAGTACAACGGCTATAAATAATAGACAAAGGTGTTCCGTCTGTAAACAGTTTGACAGTTGCAGGGGAATGGGGTGCCTTGGGTGCGTTATGCCCTTGCAACCAGTCAAGTTGTTTAACTTAGGAGTTGACTTATGCACGATAAGCCGCAAGGTTATAAGAGACAGGCTAATGCCCTGAATATCTGTAGGAATCAGGGCTTGTCTAATCTCTATCAAACGGAAGGGGAAGATGCCCGTCTTATTCCTGTATGGAACAAGCTCGGGGAGTGTATAGGCTTTAAGAACTCTCTTACAGGGGCATTCATCAATCCCAACGATTTGCCTGTTGATGAAATTACAGGCTATCGTATTCTTCCCAGCATGGCAGACGTACCTTTTCTGTTTGCTGAATATGGACAAAACAAGTCCGTATCCGGTAGGCATGGCAAGCGTATCAACATACGCAAGGTGCGCACAAGCGAACGTCCACGCGCTAAGTATCGTACTACTAACGTGGGCACTGGTGAGGCTATGGATAAGCAAGACGGGTACGCTTGCGCCCTTGTGACTCTGGACAAGCCGCAAAAGGTTAGACGTGTTAACCGTCATGCTAAGGTCGTCGTGCATACGGAAGACAACTACATCATGACTTCAACACGGTCGTCCCGGCGTTTCCGCTAAGGAGTGTGTCATGTATTACATCGTTCCGCCGCAGGCTTTTGTCCCGCGTCGTCTTACTAACCATTTGCTGCGCAAGCATGTACCTAGCTGCATTCCTGTAGACCTGTGGGAAAAGCAGCGCCTACAAGACGCATACAAGGCGCGTCTCGCTTGTGAGCTGGCATACAAGAGTACAAGTCCCTGCCGATACATTCGCGCCTCGGTCTGGACTGGTGACAGTTGGGCATAACCGTTGATTTATATACAAGAGGGGAAGTTTACCTTCCCTTTTTGCAATAAGGCAATGGACTTTCGATGACTATAAACCATTTAAACATAAGAGGTATTACTATGAACGCTGCTATTGCTACTCCTATCACTCCCATCACGGCAGAGATTGCTACGGCCCCCGCTAAGATTACGGACTGGACAGAGGCAGACTTTCGCGCTCAAGTCAACGTCTTTGTGCATTCCCAAAAGGAGTTCGTCAACGGCGTCACTCGTTGCACTCTGTACGCTGTTCGTGCCGCCATGATGAACAGCAACAACCAGCCTTTGAACTACATTCTTGGCAACCTCTCGGAAAAGCTCCGCCCGGCGTGGACGGCTTGGCTGTTCTATTTCGCGCCCTTCGCCTTGTCCGGGGGGAAGGACGCCAGCTCTATCACGCTTGACGATGGGACAATCGTTGACCTCAAGTCGTCCATCAAGCTGGTCGCTAAGCGTTGCGACGAATTGTGCGACGCCGCCGAAATCGACAAGCTCGCTCGCGATAAGGGCGGGAATGTCAATGATCCTGCGGGCATGATGCGCTTGTGTGATTACGTTATCGGTTCCCTGCGCTCTGCCCCGCGCTTCGATACGTGGAAGCGTGAAAAGTCCGCCGGACGGGGAGACAAGCCCTTGACCGAGGAAGAAGTCATGGCGAAGTACACCAGCCTTTCCAACAAGTTGAACAAGTTGTTGGAACAGGCGAAGGCGTCCGGTGTTCATGATGCGCGCAAGTTCCCCGGCATTGAGGCCCCGCATGGTCTGGAGTACTACATCCAGATGCTGGAAAACGCGGACGAAAACGACATGAGCGAGGACGTGCTTAACAAGGTGCGTCTGCTCAAGGGGGAACGTCTGCCCTTCACGTCCCTGCTTAAGATGGTGTCTAACTGCGATACCACAAACCTGTCTGCCGAAGAAGAATACATCTACAATACCCTGTTGAACGCCGCCGTTGAAAAGGGTATCGAACTCTAAGCCTCATACATTCACGTCACATTGAAGCCCCGATAGGCAAGTTCTTATCGGGGCTTTTGTTGTGCCATGAATCTAACAAGGACGTTACTATGAGAAATGTACTGTTGCCTGTCTATGACCGTAACAATATTCCGCTTGATTCTTTCAGGAACGCCGCCTTTCTGTATGAGGGACAACACTTGACTTTACATGAGGCAAGCATCCTGTGCTTCTGTATAGGCGCGTCTTTGCAAGTAGATCAAGAAACTCTGTTTACATTCCTGTTTCAGGATTCTAATGGCGTTTCGTGGTGGTTGTACGCGGATAATGATGGAACATTCACTGTACAAACGGAGTTGTAAACTATGCCAGACATCAAACAGTTTCTTTCAAGGCGTTACCTGCGCCTTGTAGACAATCTGTCAGAGTCCTTTCTACTGTCACAGTCCATCACTACGGACTGGAAAACGCAACGTCTGCTTGAACTCATGGAGCAAATCACTACCTGTATCATTTACAGGGAAAGTTCTCTCATTAGATGAGCATCTAAGAAACAGGCTGGTGCACTGGTGGCGAACACCAGATACTAATTGGGTAATAGTGTATCATGATAAGGTTAGCCCAAATAGCTAGCTAAACTGTACTGTGAAGTACAGTAACACCTTATCTGTGTTACGTGCAAATCGTAAGCCAGCTTATTTCAAAGGATGCCCATTGCATCCAGTTAAACCATAACTGTCAAGGCTACATCCTTGAAAGGCAGTGTTGCTAGATGGAAAAGGTTTGTCTCAACGCGGTGACGTGTATCCTTTGTCCTCTGTACGGCAGAACGTGCGACGGTAAACCCGAACAGCCTCTTGACGTACAGGACATTCCTACCTCGGAAGAGGAGGACGTGCTTCACGAACTGCGCTTTGAGCGAGACTGTTGCTCGTTCTAGCATACATTCTTAAAAGCCCCGGAGTCTTTCGGGGCTTCCATAGGAGGTGTGCTTATGATTAACTCTAACTATAAAGCCATCGTTCATGGTAAGTATCTGTCTGAGAAAACCGGACGCATTAAGGGACACCTGTGCATTGTTAAGAAGTTCTACACCAAGACAGCTATGGTCAACTGGGCTAGGGAACAGATCAACATGCCGAACACCAAGCCCACCTGTGTGCAGCTCTTTGTCAAAAAGAATCATGTCTGGGAACTCAGGGCTAAAGTGCAGGTCAAGATTCCCACTAACCAACGAAAGAAACGCACTCTTATCTGGGGGGGTCAATATGTTTGAAATCCTTATCATCATGCTGTCGTCGTTCGGTCTTGGTTGTTGTTCCATGTTCCTGTTCCGTAGGTATCTGGACAGGAGGAACATCTTTCGTTCTTACTATGCACAGGGCTTGTTCCTCGTGCGTAACTGGGGGAGGCAAACATGAAGTGGTACACTAACCCGACGTTCTGGCTGTTCATCTTCTTCCTTGGCATGTGTGCCATCCTGTTGTCTGGTTGTGCCAACTGGTCGGTACGTGGACAAGCTGAGTACTCGGCAACCCAAGCCCTGATGAACTGGGCGTCGTCAATCGGCCCTCTCATTCGGTAGGATTACCAAATGTTACAACCATACCTTGACCGAATGGTTAGCAAACTGGCTACGGATTGTATGGCACAGCGTGCACAACGATTCTTTTACAAGGATTGGTATGCACAGAACTACAACTACTGTTATGACCACATCATTCAGCTTAGTACCGTTCTGTCACAGCATCCGTACATCAAAGGCAGGAGGTTTTTGTGGTGGCGTATTGTAAAAAACATATTCGTGCTGGCATTCTATGCAGCGCAGTCTTGTTTGCTGTCCTGCCTTCACTGGGCTATACGGAAACTGTAAAAGACTTCCGTGACCCAGAAGGACGGCTCTTTGAAGACTATCGGTACTTTCCCCCGGCACTGGTAGCCAGAGCTAAAGTGCTGTTCGATGAAGGCTACTTCATAAACACTGACTTGTACAAATTCATCAAGAAAGAGTACGGCTTTCAGGCGGCAGAGGACTTTCGCTTCTGGTGGATTCGTTCTGAACTTATCAAACATCAGGAGAAGTAATGTTTAATCATGAAGAACGTATAGCCGTGCTCGAAAGGATAGTCAAAGACCTTGATAGAATGTACTTTGTACTTCTGTTTGCTGTCTGCATTGAGCTTGTTGCTATCGTATGCTTATGGGAGTATGTATGAACAACAACGAAACCCAGCTTCTTAACTCTGTACTGGCAATAGCTGCCCTCTCAGCTAACATCTCTCCCGAAGAACTGAAAGAATACGTCAATGCTCTTTCCGTTGATTCCAGTAAAGTCAGGAGTGATGACAGGTTCAGCGATGCAGACATCCTTCGCAGTGCCGTCGGACTGCTTCGTGTGTACCGTGACGAGACCATTGCAAAGATGGTTCCTGCTGAGAGGCATCCTTTCTTGAGGAAGATTACTCCTGCTATCGGTATGCTGGAAGAGTGCATGGAGTACTTCGCTAACAAGGAGTAAGTATGCACATCTCAGAACAAGCACGGTATGCCTTTAACCTTTTGCGTGAAGCGCAAGATGTTAAGGACGAACTTCAAAAGAAAAGACAACATATGGATGAGCGGATGTATGTTAAGTCGCTGTTATCTTTGGATGATACGATAGATTGCTGCGCTCGTATCATTCATAAAAACATATGCCTAACATCACGGGACATTACACGTATGTGTAAGGAGGCAAAAGATGTTCTCTCTTCAAGAGTTCGGTGAACTCAGGTATCTGTGGTTGAAGTACAGCCTTGAACTCAAACGTTGCCATACCTACGTAAAGAAGGATGGCAAGATGGTGCCTACTGGTATCGACAGCGAGCGCATGAAGCGATACTACAAAAGGATAGTTGCAGTTGATCGTGCACTCAAGTGCCTCATTGCAAAATATCCTGCTGCAGTCTTCTACGCTTTTGTTTGTCCTACTGGCAGTCTACAGCACTTTGATGCTCTTACCAGACACGACAGTGCCTGAATAACTCAGGCGTCATATACATAAGGACTTCAACATGGAGGTAGACTACAAAGCTATCTTTGATTTCATGCTCAGGTCTGGGCTCTGTGCTGAGTCCGACCGACCGCAGGCTATGGAACTTGTGGAAGACTGGCTTAACATCTACAAAGAAACAAATGAACAACAAGGAGATACATTTTATGGGAACACCTGTTGGTTCTGCTATTCTTGACAACGAGATTGTCAAGTTCTTTGAGGAACTGATTGAGTTCTATGGGCACGGTAGTCCGCAGGCTCGCATCATTGAACGTGTCAAGCGCAGGCTGGAACTCGTACCTGTTGGTGATAAGTACGAACGCCTGTGCCCCACGTGCAAATGTCCTGCGTGTGGCAAGACCAGATCGCAAGCCGCTGCTATCGCTCGTGAACGTCAACGCCGGGGTAAATCCAAGTACTCTGAGCGTAAGTATCCCGGCATGGGGATGGAACTGTCGCAACCTGACGACGACATCCCGGTAAAATCTGTTGGCTTCTCTGTCCTCGACATCGGAAAGGCTGAGGCTGATGCCGTAGCCTACGTCATAGGCACCGCCCCTTCCAAGCTGGGCAAGTAGCACCTGCTACTGTACCATATACACAATGAACTGCAACCATCAAACAAACGGAGTATCTACTATGTCCATGCGCAACATCTTCAAAATTGTCCTTGATTCCAACGCTGAAGCTGGCAAGCTCGTGACCGCTCGCATCGCAGGCAAGGCTGCGAAGGAAGCTCTCTTTGCCAACCCCACCGTGTTGCAGGGTGTGCTCACGTCCTCCGCTGTGCTGACCGCTGCGTCCCTCGCTGACCCGGACACCGCGCACGGCAAAGCTCTGCACTACCTCGGCCTCGGCATGACGATGGACTCCGCCGATGAACTCCTGCGTGTGTGTGACGAGGCGGGCGTGTTCCAGATGAAGGGCACCGCCGAAGACAGCGCAACGGCTGACATGCAGGCTGTGGTCTCCAAAACCTTTGACTCCAAGCCTTTCCTCCAGATGCTCGGTGTTCTGCCCAAGGGTGACGGCACCAAGGAAACCAAGCCCCGGTTCTCCACGCAGGCCAAGCCCGCCGGTGTCACTGCCAACGCCATCGAGAATCCCAACAAGATCGAAGCCAAGGAAGAAACCACCGCTGAACCCGTGTCCGTGAAGGTCGGCCCCGAAGTGGCTACGCCTGTTCTCCTGCCCACCAAGGACGGCAAGGATGCCAAGACCGAGAAGCCTGTGCTGCGCTGCGCCTTTGAAGGTTGCGGCAGTGTTCTTCGCAAGGTGGCTGAACAGAAGCCCTTCCACCTGCCCACCGACAAGGACACGCAGAAGTACATCACCGATGATGAGCGCAAGCTGGAAGGCAGCTACCTCTGCAAGTTCCACCGTGACGTGGTGACCAAGGCCATACAGAAGCGGAAGAACGATGACCGCATGAACAAGGTTCGTGAGAGCCGTCTGGCTGAAGCCACCGATGAACTGGCCAACGTGGAAGCTGAACTGCGTGAAGGTGAAAAGGCCCTCGCTGCCAGCGAAAAGACCATCAACAAGATCACCGACCCCATCATCAAGTCCGGCGCCGAGAAGGCCGTGGAAGAAAAGCGCAACAGCATTCAGAACCTGCGCAAGCGCAGCATCGCCCTGCAGAACAAGTGCAAGCAGATCTCCGAAGAGATCGCTAAGGCCAGCAAGTAACACACTGAAACTCACGGAGGTATGTAGTCTATGAACAAAAACAATGAGATCATTCTCGACATGGAAGCGGCACATGAACCGGTTGGCTTCGGTGCTAAGGTCATTGGCCTTGCCAAGAGCGTGACCAGTTCTCCCACCATGCACCGGCAGATCGACAAGACCAAAGAAGCTGGTGTAGTTATCACCAAGCTCGCCGCTGGTCGGCTAGTTCTGAACAACGTGACCGATGTGATTGCGTCCGGCCTGCCTTGGGGCATGGGCGGATTCATCAAGTCCAACCCGCTGAACGAAGCTCTGTTCAAGTTCAGCTTGGCTCAGGCTCTGTCCATCATGGGCGGTGCGTTTGTCTCGAACGTAGGTGAAGACGATCCGAAAGCCAAGTACTTCCTGACGGCCATCGACGCGGCCACGCTTGCGTCTGTCGACGCTCTGCGTGAAGCCTCCGGCATTGAAGAGTTCATCATGTCCAAGATTCTGACCAAGGATGTGATGGACAAGATCAAGCCTCTCGTCAACACCCATCCCATGTAACCCATAACAAGCAGGGCCGGGGTAACTCGGCCTTGTTTGGAACTAGGTTGCAAGTGAAAGGAGTAAGGCAGACACTGTCGTGTACATGAGAGCAAGCGCAACTGGTAGGTTGCAGCCTCCGCACAAGGTACGCTCCACCGAACGTGTAGACTTAGGGTGGCTAATGAATTGTTGGTTAGGTAAACGCTTTGCAAACTTGTGTATCAGAGTGAGGTATAGAATCCTCGATGGCTGCTGATACTGTGCTCAATGTCGGCACATCAAAGCAAACTACGGATACACAACTTGTGTTTTGGGTCGAACACAGAGCTAGTGGATGACGCAAGTAACATGAGTACCGGCTAGCCATGCCGCGAAGTTGTTACTGAATATGGCAGGTAAGATAGTCTAGCAATGTGCATCATGTCCTTCATAAGATCAACTTACTGACTACAAGGAGCCAGTCATGTTTGATATACTAGGAGAACTCATGGTGTCCAGCCCTGCAGTGCGACAAGTCTATCTGCATGGTGGTGCACTGGTGGTTGGCGTGGGACTGTGTGCTTTTACTCTGGCACGGTATAGAGAGTACAAGTATTGCAGACACGTGTTGACGGAGGAACTTAACAAGCTGTACTCGATGGGTATCATCATGAGAACCGTTGCGTTCACATGTGAAACCAGCTTGGTGATGGCTGATCTCATCGAAGCTATGGCTACAACTAGGAGTAGATGGTATGTCTTACACCTCGTTGTTCGGTCACTGCGAAGAACCCCCGTAAAGGAAATGCTGCTGGATGCCTTGCACGCAAACAAGGTACAACCTCTGACTGGACTTAAGAGGCTCAAGGCCCTGTTTACGTCAGCGTTCTAGCTTCATATCTTTAACATCTACTCGGACTGAGGTTGGCTGCTCTCTGCTAACCTCAGTCCGTTTACGTATAAGGAGAAAGGTTATGCCTACATATCAAGACAAGATGAATTACTGGTCACAGAAAGATCCCTATGCTCCTCCTCGATTCCTTCCGAAGAAGTCACCTCAACTCACCGAAGAAGAGGTGGAAGAGTGGAAGCTGAAGAACGCAGGTAACTTTATTACCTGCCCTAAGTCTGGCACCCGTCTCTTGAGGAGTAACTGTGGCAAACTGCTGATGTGTTATCAGCAAGGGACATGCTATCATGTGGACTACACCAACTTCGACAAGAACCTGCAACGAAAAGCATACGACTTCAATGGGTAGCAGGGTTGAAGTGTGATAGGTGTAGAGTCAGGGATGTTCCTTGCCTCTTTCCTGTCACACTTTAACAAAGGAGAAACTTATGTTTCGTTTCCTGAAACCCCTTGTGTATGCGGTCATTGCCACGGTCGCCGGTTCCTTCGCCTACAAGGAAGGGAAGCAGGCTCTGTTCCCCGCTCCGGCCTCCGACCAGACCATCGACACCAAGCCGGTGGAAGACAAGAAGGACTAGTCCCCTTCTTTAAACCTTAACTTGGAGAGGTTGTCATGAGTGTTGATCAGGATGCGTTAGACATCCTATGTGAAGTCTTCGATGATAGGATCGAGGATGTCATGTCAAACCGTGACAACCTCTCCTACACTCTGTATGATGACGATGGCTACCCAGTTGGTGCTGCTATCTTTGACGAGTTCAAGTCTGGCGAGCGTGTCAGATATGTCTACGTCTACTGGATTGGGGTGCGCTACCGTGGTGTAGGTATTGGAGGACAGATACTTCGCACCTTGCACCGGCAGTACCCTGAACACTGGTTCAGTTTGAGTACACTCAAGTCGAACACAGATGCTGTCAGATTCTATCAACACCTAGGGTATCAGATAACTGGAGACTTACCCGGATGTCCTAGCTTCTATCATCTCCAGCGCAAACCTGAAAAGGAGTTCACCTCATGAGCGGTGATCAGAACCAAAACCAGAACCAGCAGAAACAGAAGGGTGGCAATCAGAACGGCCCGAAAGAAGGCATCACCATTGCTACCTCTGTCATTCCGTCTCAGCAGACCACCCTTGGCCAGCAGGTACAAAACACCGTGGTCACCTGCATCGGTGGTGTCATTGCTGCGATGGCCTGCGCCGGTGTGCAGAAAGGGTTCGACTGGATTGTTGGCAAGTGGACTGGCCGCAATGTTCGCCCCGTCTTCAACGTGACTCCCACCGGCCCTACCACTGGTGGCTCTGGCAACATCATGCAGGAACTGCACACTGTTGCGGGAAACAATCCCGATGAAGCGAAGCGTGCCATCCAGTCCGTGGCCAAACGTCTCGGTATGCAGATCGGCCAGCCTGCCCCTGCTCCCGTAACTGTTGACGCTGGTGTGGTGGAGATGACTCCTCCCACTCCGGCCCCTGCTCCCACCGTTGCTGAGGTGGTTCCCAGTGATGCTGCCCTCAAGGTGGAAACCAAGCAGCCCAAGCCTCAGCAGCAGAACAACAAAGGCGGTAAGAAATGATTACCCGTATCGCGGGGTTTCTGTTCTATACCTTGATGACCGGCCTGTGCGCCATCACCACCGTTGGTTATGCCAACGATGCGGTTAAGGCCCTCGACAAAAAGAACTAACCTCTAGCACATAGCAGGACTCATGCATACTAGGTGCAACTAACGAAGTATCATGGGGTCTTGTGTAGAGACAGCACCTCCACATAAGGTTGTCTTGTGTGGGTTGTGTGAGTCCTGCTATGCATCTAGGGATTAGGTCAATGTGCTATTCACCTAGCGTTGCCGACGCAGTACAGTCATGTTTACCAAGTCTAAGCGTATACTTGTGACCATGACCTTTGGTACTCATCACGTTTCAACTCACGAGGTTTCTCATATGTGTAACTGCACTTCCTGCTTCTGCTCCATGTCTTCCTCCATCGTCATGCCCGCCCCTGTTCGTCCTTCTGTCAAGCGTGGTGCTCTGCTCCGTGCTGTCAGCGGCGAGAAGGTCGGTGACTTGTACATGCTGGTGCGTGAAGCGACTGGTGTGTTCGCCAAGGACGCCGCCGGTAACAACATCGGTGCCCCGAAGAATCTCTTCAACCTCGTCAACCTGACGAACGAAGGGAAGACTCGTGTGTCTCGGCCCCAGCGCAAGCTGGTCTGGGGACATGACGAAGTACCGATGGATGTGATCGAGCAGCACTTTGGTTTCCAGCTGGTTCCTGTTGCTGACAACATCAGCAAGATCGAACCTCTGCTCAAGGGCGTAGGCATGAACCTTCACGCTGCCAAGATTCGTGAAGAACAGTCTGCCTTGATGTACCGCCTGTTCTAATCTTTAAACCTGCTGGCCCATGTGTACTCTTCTATGATGGTAGCTGTCTCTGTGTGAGACAAAGTCCTAACGAACATAGTGCACATGGGCCGGTCTCTTTGGAGGTTTGTATGTCCATTGATCTGAGTAAGCAATGGCCATCTCTTTTGTCTTATTATGTAGGCTTTCCTGCTGATGGAGCTGGTACCTACATCGAGAACATCTACAAACTGAGCAAGCAGAACAAGGCTAATCTGGCTGCTAAGCTCGGGCTTCCTGACACGCTGACTGTCGAGGAAGAAGTAACGGTTGATTTGAATGAACGCTTTGCGTTCTCTTATCAGCTTGTCTGTATGGTCATGCCGGAAGATAAGCAGCCTACGTTTGACGAGTTCATCACGAACAGAACGTCTAACCAAATGAAGCTGTCCAAACGTATCTTGTCTTATGCCAAGACCAACAGCAATGTGACCGCGAAGATTCTTCTTAGCGGATTATATTCCAGTACTTTTCGCATGAAGCTGAGCAAAGAACTGCCGAAGGTACCTGATGCCAGATCCTTTGTCAGTAACTCTGACTGTGCTGAGGCAGTTGTGATCACGCAGGACTACGAATACTACTCCGCCATCATTCAGAACATCTACTCTGAGATTGCGTCAATCAAGAAAGCGACGTATGGTTTCAGCATGGATATGTTCACGATGCTGTCGGCTGGTAGTAGCAGCAGCTTCTCATCGTGCTTTACGGTTGGAAGGTTCAACAGTAAGGGGCCGCTTGACATCGCTCTCTGCCCCTTGACTGGTGTAATCTACAACCGCCAAGGAAAGAACATCACAGGCAGAGCTTGGGTTGTCTTTGACAAAGACTTCAACAAGTTCATCGTCATGAAGTCTTATGGCTTTATCGACGACGCCATCATCAAGAAGGTGTGTGGTTGGTTGTGTGCCCTGCTTGACGATAAAGCAGACTGGTCATACACAAATGGAAACAGTGAAGATGTCTATCTTTCACTCGACTACAGACCAGAAGGATGGTACATTGACCCTGTTCGTATGTTCTTCTTCTCTTCAACGTCTGACAAGATCAGGAACATTGATGTGCGAGGGTGCGTAGAAGCACCTTGTTTGTTGTGCGGTAAGTATCATACCAAATCAACAATCATTTGCAGTGACTGCGAAGAAACAAAGCTGACTAACTGCAAAAGGTGTGGCAAGCAGATGCTTAAAACGGACAGCAACAAGCTGTACCCCATATGTGATAACTGTGTGGAGAAGGTCACATTCTGTCCTGTCTGTGGTTCGATGATGCGGGAAGGCAAAGCATGTCCCAAGTGTGCATGGAATAACATGTGCGCTATCTGCGGCACCAAATCTGACAAGAAGCTACAGTGGATTGAAGACATCCCTGTATGTGAACACTGCATCAGTATCTTGCACAAGACTACCTGCGAATGCTGTGGTTCTCATGGCTTGATGTATCCTTATCGTGGCCATGCTTTGTGCAACAACTGTTACCAGCAGTTGTCTTCTCTGCCTTCGTCAACAATCAGTGAAGCACAGGTTCACATCAAGGCCAGCATCTTGCAGAACTTTATAACCAGCAATCCTGATCTTAAGATTAGCTGGAACGTCAGCGAAGGAGACGCTAATGAGCATTGAGAGACTCAAGACAATCCTTCGCATGACGGATGCGGAGGTAATACAGAACATCATTGGTACTCTGACGAGTTCCGACTCTGGGTACGAAGTATACACTGACGACGAGAACTTCGTCTTCGGTATTCCTACAACTGATACCATATGTCCTGTGCTTTTGCAGGCGCATGTGGATACAAGACGACACGCCTCGGTGGATGAACCCCTCATCTTGTGCACCGAGTACGGAGTCATTACGAATGCCAACGGTATCCTCGGCGGTGATGACCGCTGTGGTGTTGCTGGTATTCTGGACATCATTGAACGCCATACCAGTAAACCATTCGTTCTCTTCACAAACTATGAAGAAACGGGTGGCAAAGGCATGAAGGCTTTCCTCAAGACTGGCTACCTCGACAAGTTCGTCGACCATATTTATTGTGTCATTGCCCTTGACCGAAGGGGACACAATGAGTATGTATACTATAGCCCCACGTTACCGAGCAAGCTGACGTACTTCCTTGCCAAGCTCGGTTACTATGAGGCCAATGGTTCTTACTCTGACTGCTATGATCTTTGGATGAAGCATGACATCGCTCATGTCAATCTGTCATGTGGTTATGGTCGGCAACACACAGCCGATGAGTTTGTCTTGGCTGAAAGCTACGTGTCTTCCATCCTTCGCGCTGATCGTTTGATGCAAATGATTGACGAACCTTTCCGTGTAAAGGAACGCTTCACGTACCGAAGCGGACACGGGTACTCGTCTATCGCTTACCCTATCCCCAAGCCTGCTGACAATGCTGGTCAGGGAACTGCTGCTCTTGAAATAGTGGGCAGTGAAGAGCTTGCATCTGACGATGGCCCTGAATATATTCAAGGAACTCATATCCATTCCCCTGTTCACATGCCTCCTGAAGCGGTGTACGCATACTCTGCGGCACCGAAATGTTTCGTGTGTGCGCGAGACGACAGATCGATGGAGTATGATACCAAGAACAGTTTCTTCATCTGTGAAACGTGCAAGAAACAAATCATGAAACACTTTGACACAGTGACAGTCCCCAACGCTATGGCGTACTACGACATGCTTGAGGAGTCACGGGCCAAGAGCCGAGAGGCTAACAGGAATTTGAACAAGGCCAAACTCAAGGCTAAGAGTTCTCTTCCTGTGTGTCCCGGATGTGGTGACAATCACCATGTCATCTGGTCGAGGAAGGACATAGGATTTGTATGCACGTCTTGCTTTGAGTACCCTTCTACCGATGGATACAACGGTAAGTTCTGGGTACGAGGAGACAAAAAGTTCTTTGTGAAGACTGTGAATGGCAAGCAAATGGTACTGGTGACAGACCTTAAGGGTGAACACCTTCTGTCAAGTGAAGAGCTGTTGAAGAGCAGTAAGCTTCACCAGTGCGCTGTCTGCCATGAGCCTCACATCTCCTGCTCTTGTGAAACCATAGGCAAGACGAGAAAGGTAAACGTATATGTTTGCCCCTCTTGCAAACAAGAAGCCTTGGATACACTTCTCAATGACAACCTCCCTCCGTGGGACTTGGACTAGGAGGATTACAACATGATCGTACCACGTCGTCCTGAGATTTGCAATCCTTCTGTTCCCGGATGTGAACTCAAACTTCCCTTGTACACGGAAGAAGAACAGAAGCGTATTGAAAACATGATCGACTTCCCCGGTGAATATACCGCAGACGATTTTCGTTCTGCGCTTGACCTCTGCTTCAAGCGTAGCACGGAAGCGGAAGCTTTCATCCGTTCCCTGCACGACTACACCCTTCGTCTGAAAGGGGTGTGGCATAGATGGTTGGGTGCTCTTCGCCCTGCCATAAAAAGGAGTTAGTATGTTTAAGAAATGCATCAGTGCTATTGTGGAAGCTCTTGTCAAGGTGGGTCTGAGCATCTGCGCCGTGCTCAGCATTCCGTTCCTCTGCCTTGCTGGTGTCTTCATGGACAAGGACGAAGACGGAACCATCCGCATCAAACTCTAAGCACGAGGTGCTTATGCGTAATCGTATCAAGCAGTTCTTTGGCTGGTTGTTCAAAGGCATCAAAGCCCTGTGGCAGATCGGTTGGAAGAAGATCATGGACTTCGTCACCAACATAGAAGCTGCCAATGAACTACTTGACAAACTGGAAAAGAATGATTACGTAATCATTCCTGAGAAGATGTCAAGGGTTCACAAAGCTGTCTCTCTTGTGTCTGGATGTTGTCACAGTTTCTTTAACAGATTCCTTAAGAGGACTGACAAAGAACACAAGCTGCTTGACATTGACATCCCTAAGAACTGGATGCGAGGGAAGAGAAGACGTTTAAGCGACGTTGAGCGGCTTGCTCTCTAGGAGAGGTTTTAAGCCTCGTTTACTATGAGGATGACCTATGAGTCATCTTTTAAATAAACGTGTCTTAGAATCAATCCTCGTGCGTTTAAACGGTATATGAACCATAACCGAGGGACGTAGAAATGTAATGCAAACAGAACATCAACAACAGTCCAGACATACTGTGTGTCTCTGACGTAAAGGCAAGACATGAACTCATGCTTAGAGGCATGGATGTATCAGCTTGTAACCATAACAGAGATGCAAGAGTATGACTGTTAGGCGAGAGGAGCTTGAGAAGTTCCTTGATTACAATGCACCTATGGACGTGCCAGTAAGACAAGCCTACTGTCCTTTCTGTGAACCAGATAAGGTAACCAGTCATGGCTTTGTTGTGACACGTAAGAGGAATGGGTTCAGTATGTGGTGTCATAGGTGCCACACTAAATACTGGTACCCAGTTAAAAGCCCATCATCTAGCGCGATCTTAAGTGAATTGCATCGAAGAGCCGTGGGCAACAAAGACAATGCCAGTGTCGTAACGAAGAAAGTCACTCTCCCGTCAGACTTTACCGCTGACATTCCCGCGTCAGGTTTGCTGTGGTTACGTACCTACGGCGTCAATGAGGATGAGATACGCCGGTACCATTTTGGGTACAGCCCCAGACTAGATAGGTTAATCCTTCCTGTGTTCCGGGATGGAGAGCTGGTCTTTTGGCAGGGCCGCAACCTTTCTTCAGACACATCCAGACCTAAGTACATGAACGTGAGATCACAAAGGTCAGATATCGTTCTGTTTGTAAATAACCAAACATCGAAGGTCGTACTCGTCGAGGATATTCTTTCATGCCTCGCAGTAGCTAGGGCCGGTGTGAGTGCTGTTGCTCTACTTGGAAGCTACGTGAAGATGGATCTTTTACGTGATGTTCTGGCGGACGCAGATATAGATTGTATAAAGGTCTGGCTTGATCCCGACAAAAGACAAGAGGCATGTAAGTACGCAAAGCAATTGCGTGCACTTGGTTACAGTGCAAGTCCAATTGTGCTAGCACACCAAGACCCTAAGTGTTATAAACCCGAAGAAGTCCAACGCTTCATAGGAGGTGCGACATGTTCGGATTCGGAAAGAAAACCTACGATGGGCCTACGTGGAAAGACGTGTCCATCGGTGTGACCATCGGTAAGAAAACCATGAGCATCTTCGAGATCATTCGTAAGTTGTTCTGGAATGTGATCAACATCATCAGCAACGCCCGATCTATCTGGCGTACTTTGTGCAAGGCGGTTAAGGAGGTGTGTCATGCTTAGCTTCAACGATAAGGCTGTATCCTTTGTACAGTCTTCTTCCTCCTCTGGTTACGACATACAGCGCAGCCTGTCTCGTAAGCGTAACCAGCTGTCGAACTTCTACGACATGGAGCTGGCTATGTGTGACTCGTGTGGCACGCTTTTTACAGACAAGCTCAAGTCTATGCCGTGCCCTAAGTGTGGCAGCACTGGTCATAGGAGTCATTCGTACAACACTACGAGTCTTGGCTATCTTGATAACATCAGGATGAACTCGTTCACCTACGCGATGGCTGCCTAATAATTAGGCAGACAGGTACTTGACAAGCAGGTGTTTGATCTTATACCTATAGTACTATAGGTTACTTAACAGGTAAACCTAAAGATAAA
>OIWN01000148.1_pt1 | contig 63728 bp, 36 predicted proteins | sample 1587591 | NCBI WGS metagenome assembly OIWN01 (sample SAMEA3888901, study PRJEB22519) | human gut metagenome | biome: human gut; feature: human-associated habitat; material: faeces | place: Denmark | collected 2010 | reverse complement strand
TCAAAAACTCATCCCAAATCATCGCACGATAAATTCAAAACAGCTTCTAAAAAACGACAATTAAAAAATAATGTCATTCTGAGTACTCATTTCCTGCGGAAGCCCATTCGATTATAACGGGAATTGTTATCTTGAACATTTTTATAAACCAATATTGTTCTACTATAAAAAGCAGCGGAATTATCCTTTAACAGGTAATTCCGCTGCCGAGAGAACCGAATCAATTAAATTATACTATCACGGCTATGAAAAAAGACGCACACATCTACTTTTTCCGTTCCATGCAAAGTATCATTCATTGCTTACAGAAGCAGAAGGTTCAGCAATTACTTCGCCAGCCAAACCATTAGCAAAACCGCCATAAGCAGGTTTGCGGCTATAGTTCAAGTCCCAAAGTCCTACAGGTTCACCACCTCTCCAGCCAGATTCAGCCGGACTGTCGGTCGCACACCATTGCGTGATGCCGTAACGTTGCGCTGCCGGAATAATCTCGAAATATTTCTCAATGATGAACTGGTAGAACTCTGCCATCTTCAATTGTTGTTCGAAGGTTACATTTTCAGTCTTGATGCCTTCGCCGAAGGCTTTTTCTACAATGCCCATATCCAATTCTGAAATCTTGATGAGCTTGCCGGTTGCCGCCATCAGTTCGAACATATTGACGATAGCATCCTCTTGTGCCTTCTGATCGGCCTCGTTCAGGATGTAGCTGACGTGCATCTGCGTACCGATACCGTCAATCTTGGCTCCATTAGCTTCCCATACTTCTATCCAGTGGATAAGGCTCTTCAGCTTCTGGTTGCCGTCCCACCACGATTCCAGGTTGTAGTCGTTGACGAACAGTTTCAGGTCTGCCGGGTTGCCTCCATATTCGGCAAAATATTTTTCAGCCGCCTTGGTCACGATAGGCACATAGTCTTCGTTGCCCAGGTAGTCTTGCCAGTAGAAGTTGGTTTCCGGGTCACCGTTGGTTGCCGACTGCAGGTCGTACCAGCCGTCACCGTCTGTGTCTGCTCCCGATACGGTTTCGTTTGCAGCTTCCCAAGTGGTGACATAGCCGCCGCAAGCTTCCATCATGCCTTTAATCCAGTTGTCCATGGCCCAAGTCAAGGTGTCTTTCTTTTCTTCGGGGGTCATTTCGATGGTTTGATCACCACCTGCATTTTCTACTTGTTTTTTGAATGAAAGGTTGTCAAAATAATAAGTAGTTGCAGTATTTCCCAAATTAAGTGCAACCGCTCCTAATCCTTCCAAACCTTCTGCGCCAGTACCAATAGTAACAGTCGAGGTAAATGTTTGCCATTCAGTAGTGACATTGATATCCCCAAACATATTCCAATGCAAGTAACTTCCGGGAGTAGATTGAGCCTGTGTCGTAATGGCACATTCCACATCCGCCCTTACATCTACGCTAAACTCATAAACATCGCCAGGCACAGCTGCCGGAGAGAAGTTAAAAATCATTTGCGATCCGTAGTCGTTTGCTTGTACTTGTGGATTGGTTACTGCCAATGCCCGGCCAGTACCATCCGAGCCTGGTGTAACATATTCGTAAGTTGTCCCACCACTTTGAATGACATAACTTGTTTCATTATCTCCTTCAAAATCACCGTTTGTTATTAATTCTTCCAACGAGACACCGCCGCCTCCTGTCGAATAGCCTTCTCCATCTTCCGAGATGGTTTCAAAGTTGCCAGGCGTCCATCCTGTCCATCCGGTAATGGTTCCGTCTTCGAAATCGCCGTTCGGAATCAAGCTTTCGGTAGCACTTCCTCCTGTCAGTGATACATTGTCGATATAAATATTGATGGCTGCCGTACCGAAGTTGAAAGCAATCTTGTCCACCGTTGCGCCGGTAGGCGTAAAGGTGAAGTTAATCTGTTGCCATTCGGTGCCGACATTGAATCCGCCGGGATATTCCTGGTTGCCTCCGTCCGAACATTGCAGGTAGATTTGTGTGTCGTTGTAAGCTGCCGAAGCCCGTGCCATAAAGCTAAGCGTGTAGGTAGTGCCGCTTTGCAAGGGGGTAGGGAGCTGGTACCAGGTTTGCGCATCCCAAATATTGGCCGATGCTGTGGCATTCTTCAGTATCATGCAGTAGCCTCCGTTTCCAGCTTCGCCTGGAATGACAATCGGGGCAATCAAACTGTTTAAGTACGTGTTGTTCTGTTGTGAATGCCACGCAAGGGTATGTCCGTAAATGGTCATGCCTGCTTGGCGGGCGGCATCTACAAAGCTGGTTACGGTAGAGAAGTTCATTGTCCCATCATTGCTGACGATAGAGGCGTATTTCATTTCATTTCCTGCCGTCATTTCGTCGAAGTTGGAACAAGCCATGCTGTATACTAAGTCTCCTTGGGTATACTCGCCTGCGGCTAATGCAATACCCAACTTGAAGTTCGGGTTTTCGGTGCGGTTTACATAGTTTTTCAGCACGTCATATTGTTTCAAGTATTCATACTGGACGAGGCTTTCCGGCATCGAACCTGCGTCATACGGCAGCATGCTGTCGTCCGTACAAGCGGACAACGCGCCTATGGCAAGTGCTCCCAGCAAAAATTTATTTGTATAGTGTTTCATGATTCTTACGGTTTAAAGTAATTTCTTTTATTCTGCGTACACTGTAGAGAACTCTTCGTAAGCCACGCCACGGGTTTGAACGACTAATGTATCTTTCGTGTTGTATTGCTTGGCTCCGAAGTCAATGTTATAATCCAGGTAGAGTGCATTGCGGTCTTTGTTACCCCAACTTTGTTTTTCTCCGTCTACTACAAATTTACCCGTTCCGCTTGCCGTGAATCCTTCCGTTCCTGAAGTAATGGTACATTCGTCGTTGTCGTTGAAGGTTAACAACAGGTCACAAGTCACGGTTTCGTCTCCTATGGTTGTTGATACAGGGAAAATAGCCGTATGCAGGTTACGGGTCGTTACATCGCATTCTTCGTCATCTTCCACATAATACTCATGGCGCACATTGGTCGTAGTGTTGCCACCTTCCGTTATCTGGTCAATACCTCTACGCAAGTAAGTAGCATGATACTTATTGATGTATTTCACGCAATACAATACATAGTTTTTCGGAGCCGTGTCCCACATATCCGCATTGGTCCATGCTGCATTGGGGGTGTTAGGTACTCCCAATAAGATAGAGTCTGCATTCACCACGTGGGTCATGCGCAGCGGAATGACATAAGTGTTTTCTGTAGAGGCAGGGTCTTCGAAGAACTCATTGTTGAAGGTTACCTCTACGGCCCCCATCAGGTTTTCAAACTCGTTCAGCGTAATCTGTTCCGATGACAAGGTATAATAGTTTGAGGGCATCGGGCGTACGGGAGTCACGCCATCGGCAAAGTACAGGTTGTCGCATAGCTCATTGTCTACCATGATATCAATGACAGTCGACCCGCTTCCGGCGTATGCCCCGCCCATGGTCGCATAAATCTTGCATTTGTGGGCGTTGTCGAGCGAGGTGTCATACGTATCTTCTCCCATTACCAAGGTGCGTACCGGAGTCTGGTGCGCAAAGTAAACGGCAGAGTTATCATAGTTCGGGAATTCCGCATCGCCGTTTTCACACGAAGTGATACCCATTGCGGTGATTCCTGCCAACAGTATAGAATATAAATTTGCTTTTCTCATATTGATTCTGTTTTTATCTTTAATAGTTGGTTGTAAGCAAAAAGAAATAAAGAAGCTTCACCCGGTTCACCCGGCTTAACAGGCAAAGTCTGTGAAGAGACTTTACCTGCTGAGGCTTGTTTTTCAACAAACCGAAATCTTCTTTACGGTCTTATTACGTTCGTTATTATTGCCATCCTTGATTCTGTACAAAGCCGAAGTTTAATACATCGTTGTATGGAATCGGGCCGTAAACCATGTACGACTGGTAGCTTCTTTCTTCCACCTGGATCGGTGTATAAGTCAGCGTACCATTGGCAGCCCGGGTGATGTTTACTCCTTGAGCTGCTTCTGTCAGGTTGGCATTCCAACGGCGCAAATCGTAGAAGCGGATGTTTTCAAAGCAAAGTTCCAAACGGCGCTCGTTACGGATCAGTTCACGCATCCGGTCTTGGCTGTTTGCACATTCTTCCAGATAGGGGTCACCGTTGTCTGTACCTACACCGGCACGGCTGCGGAGAGCTTTAATTACATCGTAAGCACTAAATCCAAATGAGCCTTGTCCTTTCGGTCCCCAAGCTTCGTTGGCAGCCTCCGCATAATCCAAGAAGATTTCCGTATAGCGGATACGGGCTGTATAATGACGCTGTAGGGTGTTGTAGTTCGGATCCAGGTTACAATCGAAGCGTAAATGTTTGCGCAGGTAGTAACCGGTACGAGTAGAGTGTCCCGATTCCCGGTTGATTGCATCGTTGTTTGTTCCATACGACCCGGTAGTGATGGTTGCGCTTCCCGCTGTACTTCCATTGGTGATGATGTAAGTTGCCAAACGTGGATCTCTGTTCTCATACGGATTGTTTGCATCGTATCCCGAGTTACTGTTATCAATGGGATAGCCGTTTGCCATTGGGAAAGCGTCTACCAGGTTTTGCGTAGGATTGACACGTCCATTACCATACAAGCTCGGCGGAAAATTATCTCCTTCCAGCGTATTACTATCACTGTAACTGGTTCTCCAAAGTATTTCAGGCGGAACTTCTCCACTACCTAAGCCTGCAATTTCAGATGTATTGGTATACCAAGTAAATCCATCCGCATCTAAACCAGCAGGTCCATCAATACGACTTAATAATTTACCTGCACTATTGGCTGCTTCTTCCCATGTAATACCCGAACCATCACTGAAAGCCGGACTAGCCGCCATAAGAGTTGCTTGCGCACGAACAGCTTCCATGATACGTCCACTCAAACGACCAGCCATAAACACACCGTTTACACGATCATAATGAGACACTGTGACCCCCATGCTAGCATATTTAGACGGTATTTCATCTGCAGTGTGTACTTTATAGTCTAAAGCAAGCAATTCAATAGCATCATCACAATCTTGTAACAATTGTTCCATACATTCAGCATAGGTGTTACGAGGTTGGCTAAAATCGGATCCGATGCCTTCCGAAGCTAATTTGATTGGCACACCTAATAATACTCCGTCAGGACTTATTCCACCATGAGCACGCAATAAGTAATACATAAAGATTGCCCGTAAGCCTAAAGCCTCACCTCGATAATGATCAATAAACATAGTTTGGATATTTTCATCAAGAGTAAAGGTGACATTATCTAAATGTTCTAAAAACAGATTAATGTATTGAATGGCATTAAAACAGCTTTTCCATTGCGAGGTCGGGTCATTTTGCGAAGTCCAAGCCCCAGTAGCCATGGCACGCCAAGTATTACTGTTATCATTCGATACAGCATCGTCTGTTGCCACATCACTGGTTGGCGAAGTATTATATGGTAATAAAATATATGCATTACCTAATACGCCAAGAGCATAGCTTGGATCATTTTCCATAGCATCGATATCCCGGTTGTTCTCGATGGCAGGTTCGAGCAAGTCATCGCAAGCTACGGCGGCGAACAACGGGAGCAGGACTAAAAGTTTAAATATATGTTTCATACTTCTTGTTTCGTTTATGGATTAGAAAGTAACCTTAACACCTAAATTGTAGAAACGGGTCTGTGGGGCAGAGCCGATATTTCTTTCCAGTAGTTCACGTTCGGGAGCAATGGTCAGCAGGTTCGAACCGCTTACGTAGATTGACGCTTCTTTCAAAAAGGTCTTTTGCAGCAGGCGTTTCGGGAAGTCGTAAGTTAACTGTACTTTCGCCAGGTCGAACCGGTTGGTCTTGTAGAGCCAGAACGTAGAGTTGCGGAAGTTGTTGTTTCCGTCTAAGGTAGTCAGACGCGGATAGGTAGCCGTTGCGGCTGTTTCCGGTGTCCAGCGTCCGCGGACTACTTCCGAATACTTGCCTTCGCCATATACCCAATAATAGGAATCGCTCTTAAAGGCATGACCGCCGAAACCGCCTGTACCCAAAGCAAAGAGGGTAAAGTTTTTCCATTTGGCAGTGAAGTTAATGCCCAAAGTAAACGGAGAGCCATACCAGCCGCCACGTCCTAAGTAAATTTCATCATTGGTATCAATTACACCGTCACCGTTCTGGTCTTTGTACTTCAAGTCACCCGGACGTACTGTTCCACCAAAATTCTGAGTCGGCGAATTAGCTATATCCTCTTCATTCTGGAAAAAACCTTCGCATTCCAGTCCCCATACACCATCAACAGCTTTACCGGTACGGTTCTGGTATGCATAAGCGTAATTTTCGTCCCGTTGGGTAGCTTCTGTCTTGTAATAAGTTCCGGTTACGCCTAACGAGAGGTCAGCTTCGCCTACTTTCTTATTGAAATTTACTGCAAAGTCGAATCCTACACGCTTGTTGTTATTGAAGTTTACATACGGAATAAACGAAGCTTCAGGATAATAAGTCGAGAAATAGCTTGGGAAAATGGTACTCGGTTGAACAGGCAGACCTTCTGTCGAATTAACAAAGAAGTTGGCATCTGCCGTTATTAACCGATTCCATAATGAAGTACGGAGACTGACTGTCAACTCTTTTCGTTTGATAAAGCTTAATTCATCGTTTGATCCACGTAATGAATTTGTTGAATGCAAATTAGTCGTTTCTTGCCATCCCCACCAAGCACCATTGGATTGGTTGTAGTTACCTACATACATATAATAGTTAGCCAAGTCTATGTCTTGGTGCAAAATACTTCCCGATACGCCTAACATCAATTCATCTACTACCGAAGAGTTTTTCAAGAAATCTTCCTGATGCAGTTTCCAGGCAAGGGTCAGTGCCGGCGAGAAAGCATTGCGGTGTCCTTCTGCCAGTTTGGCTGAATGTACAGCAGCTCCGCTAAACTCGGCATAATACTTACCCATATAGTTGTAGCCTACCTGAATGCCTAAGTTGGCATTGCTGGTACGGTGGTACACCGTTGAATTGGTCTGTTGATAGCCGTTCACCAGCAGCATGGCAGACAGGTTGTGCGCCTTGTTGATGGTGGTGTGGTAGTCAAAGTGAGCAGACATAGAGATAGTCTGGTTGTCTGTACTGCCACTGATGGTTTGCACACCGGTCTTTTCATCCGTTCCTTCATAACCTAAACTGGTAATGACTCCTGTGCCGTTATAGTCCGACCACGTCGGGGTATAGATGCGGTAGGTATTATTGAACGAGGTGTTGTAGCTGGTGGCATAGTCTACCGCAAACTGGAAGTGGAACGAAAGTCCTTTCAACAGTTTGTGCAGGTCGAAGTCAATACCCGTGTCGAACTGGAACTGGCGGCTGGTGTATTTGTTGTAACCGGCAGCATAGTAGTCGGCAAAGATATTGCGTTGGTCAATCTGGCTTCCAGCAAGGAACATCCCGTCGAAGATGTTGCTGTTTACACCCATCAGTTCCAATGCGGAGAGGGCATTGGGGTCAATGTAACTCAGCGGAACCAGCGGTGCGAAACGGTTGGGACGCATGCTGGCTGCTTCCGTCCAGTAGTCGTAGGTTTCTCCTTCTTCTGTCTCGTAAGTGGTACGTCCCGAGCGTATGTCGTAGAACGTAGCATTGGCATTGGCATACGCCTTGATGTCATCGTTGATGGTGACGTCTACGTTACCGCGGATATTCAATCGGCTGGTGTAATTCTTGGCGGCTTCACCGAAGTTGAAAATGTCATTCTGCCGGTAATAACCTACGTTGGAGTAGAAACGCGCCCGTTTGTTACCGCCCGAAAATTCAGCGGTCACATCGCTGCGGTTGTACGTCTTCTTCAGGTAATCCGACGAATAATAGTCCAAACTCGGATAACGGTACGGATTGGTACCCGACCCGTAGTTGTAGATATCCTCGGCACTGTATAGCGGATCCAGTCCGTCGTTGGCACGCGCCTCGTTATACAAGGTCATGTATTCTGCCGAACCCAAATACTTGGGATATCCTTTCGGTACATAAAATCCCGTATTGGCACGTACATCTATCTGCAATTTTTCTTGGTATTTGCCACGTTTGGTGGTGATGTAAATCACGCCTTTCGCTGCCCGGCTTCCGTAGAGCACTACAGCCGATGCGCTTTTCAGGAAGGTTATCTGTTCGATTTCGGTCGGCAATACGTTATTGGCATCGCGAGGTACTCCGTCTACCAATACCAAGTAACCGGCATTGTCGCCGTCCATGCCCCATAATGAGTTGCCGTTCCAACCGCCGACATAGCCTTGCAGGTTATCCAGACTATACGTGGCATAGTTCTTTTCGTTCACTTGCTCCATGTTGATTACTGAAACGCCTCCCAACAAATCGTCCTGTGCCACCTTGCGGAACGCTACTTGTACAGACGGGTCTGTGGTCTGAAGCGAGTCAGTCTCATTTGCTTCTGCTGTCTGTGCTCCAATACTTTGGTAAGCAGGAAGCAACCCTAAGGCAGCCGCAAATAAAATGAATCGTGTATCTTTTACTTTCATTTGTTTTTTTGTTTAATGTTATACATCTTGCTGCAAGTCACAATTACCAACCCGGATTCTGGTTAAGTCCTTCATACAGGTAAGTATCATCGTTTTTCAGCGGGAACCAATAATGCTTCGATGTGAAGTTGCGGGTCAAGATTACTTCTTCACGCCAGTTACGCACTTCGGCATCTCTCGGGTCGTTTTCGGTGTACCATTCATCGCTTTCCACCCGGTCGAACTCTTGTGAAGTCTTGACGTTGTACGGATATTCGGTCAGCAGCAGCCACCGTTGGAGGTCGCAGAAGCGGAAACCTTCGAAAGACAATTCTACGGCACGTTCACGACGTACTTCATCCATAAAAGTTTCTTTGTTGCTCGTCAAGTCTGCCGGTACATGATCCATGTGGACGCGGTCGCGCAACCGGTTGATAGCGTCTTCGGCTGTCAGGGAACAATTGCCTGCCTTCCCGGTGGCACCGTTGATGGCGGCACAAGCTTCGGCATACATCAGGTAAATGTCTCCTAAGCGCATATAAGGAACATACATTTGTAAACTGTGGTTGTAGTCCATCATCTTGTCATAGGTGTTGACTGTATGAGGCGACAGTTTTTGAATGAAATAACCCGTACGGCTTCCTGTATTATCGTTTCGTACGTTTCCACCTGTATATAGTTGGCTGTATTTGTACTGTGCCATATCGGCACCAACTGAAGCGTTGATATATTCAAAACCATCAAATACAATGTCATGATAGAAACGCGGATCACGGTCACGGAACGGATGGGTCGGGTCGAAACCGCTGCGCGGGTCATCCAACGGATATCCGTTTGCCATGCCATACAGGTTCACGTAATTGGCGGTAGGCATATGGATGATGTTGTCATCAGGAACGATTCCTCCTTTCGGTCCGTAAGTCTTGGCAGCCTGATACGGAGAAATGTTGATGCCAAATGCCGGACCACGGAAGATGGCTTCTACCGACCCAGGAAGTTCCCAGTTTTGTCCGGTTGTATAGAAAATGTCGCTAAAGCAACTGGTAGCGGTAGCAGAACGTTCATGATTGTAGATGTCATCGTATTCAAATTGTGCCAGCGCATATTGAGTCTGACCGCTTTCTACCAAATTCAGCAGTTCACCGAAGGCTTCGGCTGCTTTCTGGCAATAGTCGGTGTTATAGCTGTAGGTCATGGCACCTCCCGTTTGCGCACCATGTTCCATCAGCGGACTGCCTGCCCATAAATAGGTCTTGCCCAAATAGCCCAATGCCATGATTTTGTTGATACGCAAGTCGTTTTGTCCGGCTGTGTGTGAACCGGCTGTGGTGCTTCCCCAGTCAATCGGGAGCAAGTCTGCTGCCTGGCGGAAGTCTGCTGCCGCTTTGTCTGCCGCTTCTTGGAAACTTAAACGAGGCAGGGTTAGGCCTTCCGATTCCAGAACTTGGTCGATGTAGGGAAGTCCTCCCAAATACTCCATTAATTCGAAGTGCCACCAAGCACGGAAAAAATACAACTGTCCGGCTATCAGGTCGCGTTCTTCTTGAGTGGCACCTACCATTTGGTCTAAGTTTGCCAGACCCAGGTTGCACTTACGGATGCAATACCAAGCGTGCGGCCATAAGCGATGGTTCATACGGTCGTTTGAGGTAGGGTCGCAATCACGGTTGGCATCCAGCCAGCAGCCATCTTCTCCCATACCCCCGGCTTGCCATGCCCAAAAGTTACCCAAATCCACTTGATGAGTCATGTGCCAGTCTGCATTGGTGTTCATGATTTCATCGTCTCCCCAGTTGAAGGAAGTTGTCCAATAGCAGTTGGTTTTATCAGGGATGCAGTTGTAAATTTCTTCCACAAAACCTTGAAAATTATTGAAGTTTTGAAAAGCCGCAGTCGCATCAACAGTGGTGTCCGGGTCTTTGTCCAAATAATCCTCGCAAGAAGTGACGCCCAACGCCAAGGTGAACAGGCTGCTATAGAATAAGGTTTTATATCGTTGTTTCATACGTCTCTGTTTTTATAATGTGAACTTGATACCTAAATTGAAACGTTTCATGGTGGGATAAGCACCTTGGTAGCTGACTCCAGAGAAGTTCGATTCACGGTCGTCCGGCATACGGGTCCATACCCACAGGTTGTTACCGTTGAGGAATACTTTCAGGTTACGGATGCCTAACTTTTGTACCCAGCCTCCATCGAAGGTATAGGCGATTTCTGCATTCTTCAAGCGGATAAACGAACCGTCGTACAGGTTTTGCGTACCGGTATTGTAACTCGGCGTGGTTACGAAACGAGGGACGGTTACTTCCGGGTTGCTTTCGTCTTTCGACCACCATGTACCAGTATCGTATACGGTGTTTAACTGACCACTGAAACTAGTCAAGGTTACATCACGGGTTACGTTAGTCGCTCCATAGAACTGTACGAAAGCACTGAATCCCTTCCATTCGAAACCGACTGTTGCACTGTAGGTGTTCTGCGGAGTGCTGGAATAGCCATAAGGTGCACTGTCTTGTGCGTCAACCACACCGTCGGCATTGAAGTCAACAATGTAATAGTCGCCCGGCAATTTCTGGTTTTCGTTGGTATCATGCTGGGGGCTACCGTAAATCTGGTCGTAGTTTTGCATAAAGCCGGCATCGATGTGTGCATGAGATTGACCAATGCTGTAACCGGCTTGTTTTTGGTAAGCGGGTTTCAACAACGGATCGTCGCGCCGGATGATTTCATTTTCGGCATGAGTCATATTGAAGTTACCCCACAGGCGCATTTGGTTAGCAAATACCTTGTTGACACGCAGTTCCAATTCATAACCACGGGTTTTTACTTCACCCAGGTTGGCTGCCGGAGCGTCCATACCGAAATAGAAGGGGACAGCTCGGTCGCCCGAGGTAACGATGATATCGGTACGCTTGTCGCGGAAAACTTCCACCGTACCGGCAAACAGGCCGTTTAAGAATGAATAGTCAATACCGAGATTGAATTTCTTCACCGTTTCCCAGTGGATATCCGGATTACCTACGGTTGCTTCCCGATACCAAGTATAGGGGCTGATGGCTTGGTTCAGTGCCATCGGAGTAGCACCATTTGTTCCTCCACCCATTGCCCATGTACTTAAATACAGCCAACGGTCGGTTACGTTATCGTCACCGATTTCACCATACGAGGCACGGATTTTCAGCATATCCAGCCATTTCTTCGAGAAGTTCATGAATTTTTCTTCCGATATCATCCAGCCAATAGCGCCCGAATTGAAAAAGGCAAAACGGTATTCGGGAGAGAATTTCTCCGAACCGTTATAAGCGCCGTTGTATTCAAAGAAATACTTGTTGGCGTAATTATAGGTGCCGCGGAACGCCCAGTCTTCACGGCGGTTCGGGATGATGCTACCGGTAGCGGTTTCCTGCCGGCTGAACAATCCCATGGCCGTTACATTGTGGTCGCCAAATTCGCGTGCCCAGTCCAGCTGAACCTGGTAGTTCATGTTGCGTTGGGTAGCATTGTTATCCACTTCACCGCCACTGGTAGTCCACATAATCGGATCTTGTGGGTCAAAACCGTTTCCATCGTATTCTGCTGTCCGATAAGAAACAGCACCTGTAGCCGGATCAATCCATTTTTGAATAGGAAGATTATCTAAGTCGTTTACACCCCGATTGATTTCCACAAACACATTGTCCCACGACACCATGGCACGGGCACGCAGACCTTTGGTAATAAAACTCAAGTCTTGTTCCAACGTAAAGTCGGTATTGATGCGGGTGGTAGTGGTATTCATTGTACCAGCCGTAGCCAACATACGGACTGAGTTTGAAATGTTCGTATTATCGGGATAGTATCCCCATGTACCATCCGAATATTGCGGCATGAACACATCGGGCGGAGTATTGTAGGCACCTGCCCAGTATTGTGCCACACCCCAGTCGGCCGAATTGGTGTATCCCCATGGAGTTTTCTTAGCTCCATTCGAACCAGCGATGTTTACTTTCAAAGTGGTGGTTTTTGTCAATGAAAAGTCCAGGTTGCTACGTACGTTGATACGGTTGTAACCGAATCCCGAACTATACCCGCGTCCGTTGTCCTTTACGTCGAACAGGTCACCTTCGTGTAGGAAGTCCGCTCCCACATAGTATCTTACAAATTTGGTACCGCCGCTTACGCTTAGGCTGGCATTGTAAGACATCGTGTAATCTTTAAACAATTCGTCTTGCCAGTCGATGTTGGGGTAACGTTCGATATCAGCAATGCTGGTGCGGTAGCGGTATTTGTTGATTTCCGCTTGCGGCGTAATGAACTCCCAAGAAGCAGGACTGACAGCCAATTCATGCTCTACGGCGATGTTGCGCATCATCAGAGCGTCATACGAATCGAGCTTGTTCGGCAATTTCGAGGGTACTTTCATGGTAGCTTGTGCCGACACGTCGATTTGTGCCTTACCTTCCTGTCCGCGTTTGGTCGTAATCAAGATAACGCCGTTCGCACCTTTCACACCGTAAACGGCGGTAGCCGATGCGTCTTTCAATACCGAAATAGATTCTACGGAGTTAATGTCAACCGAACTCATCGGACGTTCGATACCGTCTACCAATACCAGCGGCGAACTGTTGTTCCACGAACTGGAGCCACGGATGACAATCTGCGGCTCTTCTTCACCCGGCAGACCCGAGCTGGCTGTGGTAACCACACCCGGCAGGTTACCGGTCAAGGCTGCACCGATATCAGACACACCACCGGCACGTTGCAGCACTTCGCCTTTGGTCTGGGTGATGGCACCCACTACGGATTCTTTCTTTTGCTGGCCGTAACCTACGACTACGACTTCATCCAGCATTTCGGAGTCCTCACGCATCCGGATGACAATCATGTTGCGACCTTTCACTTCCACGTCTTGTGACAGGAAGCCTATGTAAGAAACGGTCAGCGTGGCGTTCTTTTCAGGTAGCTCTAAGGTGAAATTACCGTCAAAGTCGGCTACCGTACCTACGCTGGTGTTTCCTTTCAGTGCGATTGTCGCTCCGATTAACGGCTCATCGTTGTTGTCGAGCACCTTTCCCGAAACGACAAACTTTCCCTGTGCAGTCGCTGTCAGACTGCAGCATAACAATAAGAAGAACAAGATTCCTCTTACCTGCAAAACTTTCCTCCATTCTGGGGAATGTTTCATCAAGAACTGTTGTCTTATGTTTTTCATCATGTTAGTAAATTAAAATGTTTTTCAAATGTTTCTCTCTGCTTACACCTCTCTTACCTTAATATATAAGAAGAAAGATGGAAGATTAAACGGTAACAATTACCGTATCAGCATCAAAATAATCCATGGTAAAACAACAGCCTTGAAAGCTTTAAATGAATTGTGCTTTTCATAAACTTGATAATGTTTAGTTAATAATAATTATATATTCTCACAATTGCAAATGTAGAAAATCTGTCTGAAAATGATTATTCTCTATGTTACATATATTATCACGTATATTACATCGACTAGCCCGAACGTTACATTTTTTATCAGAAACCGTACATTTATGTTGTAAAGCATGTATCAGAGTTCATTAAAAGAGAAGAAAATGGAAAAATTTAAGGAGGTTAAAGGAGTTAGAGGAGGTGAAGGAGTTAGAGGAGGTGAAGGAGTTAAAGAAGTTAAAGAAGTTAAAGGAGTTAAAGGAGTTAAAGAAGTTAGAGGAGTTAGAGGAGTTAGAGGAGTTAGAGGAGTTAGAGGAGTTAGAGGAGTTAAAGGAGTTAAAGAAGTTAAAGGAGTTAAAGGAGTTAAAGGAGTTAGAGGAGTTAAAGGAGTTAGAGGAGTTAAAGGAGTTAAAGGAGTTAGAGGAGAACAAAATTGGTTTGCGAAAAATTCTTGATGTATTGTCATCTAAGGGAACGAACGTGAAGGATCTCGTAGACATCCACGTGGGCGCATCTGAGATGCTTCACTTCATTCAGCATGACAAATGTTTTTTCGCATTTTATGTCTGATTGAGAAGCTGTTTTGAATTTATCGTGCGATGATTTGGGATGAGTTTTTGAGGCATTTCCGCTTCTGTGATGAGGAAGATAGCGGGCTATCTGACGAAGAACAGGAGCGGAAAGGACCAAAAAATCGCCCAAAGCACACACGAAAACGGATACATCAAGCCAAGAAAAACTTTTTGGAGAAATTCAAAACAGCTTCTGACTATAAAGAAGTTGAAAGTGAATGTCCGCAAACAGGCAATTTGGCAAAATGAGGACATTCATAAAGTTGAAAACGCAGTAGTACTGCATTCGCAGATGAAGTATATATTCAACTGCGGATGAAGATATATTCAAACGCGGATGAAGTATATATTCATTTTTCAGGGGTATATACCGGCTGCCGGCAGGCATGCACAAACACACAAAGCCTGTCATTCAAAACAGCCAATATGAATGTCCGCATTTTGCCTAATGCGGACATTCATTAAACTTTTGTGGAAATTCAAAACAGCTTCTTAAACTGTAAACGGATATGGAAGAAAATTTGATTTTAGAGGGGCTTCTCTCCATGGTCACGGAACTGAAGGAGAAGCAGGAAGCGCAGGTGACGCCAGCCGGACGCGAGGAAACCCTTTCCCGACTGGAGGCTATAGAACGGGCATTGTCTGAGTTACGCAGGAACCCGGCGGTTCCCGAAAAAGAGTTGCAAGACATCCTGACCCGGCTTGCCGAACTGCGGAAATCAGGACAGGAACAACGGCAATCTTTCGGGGAGGTCAAGAATTATGTAGTAGCCACTTTCGGCTGTCTCAAGGAAATGCTGGAAACAATGAAGCGGTACCATGATGAGCGCATGGCAGAAAAAGAAGAAGCCAAACCCGTACCGTTTCATCGGCGGATTTACAACAAAGTAACTTCTTTGGTACGCCCGAAGCTATTCCTCTTTTCGGCAGGTCTGATTGTCTGTGCCACGTCCCTGTTCCTGAATGTCCGTCTGGCTGAACGGATGGGGCAGTTGCAGGACAACGACATGAAATACCGTTATCTGCTGATGCAGGGACAAGCGGACGGCAATACCCTTGAAAGACTGGAGAATAAGTTCAAGTGGCAGCGGGACGAGCGTTTTATCCGCAACCTGACGGATTCGGTACTAGATTTTGAGGAACGTTGCCGCAGGCAGGCGGAAGCCTTGGAACGGGCAAAGCTGCTTAATGAGCAGGCTGAGCAGTTGAAAAAGGAAGCTGATAGGTTAGGAAATCAGTAAATAGCAAAAAGCCGAGGTGAAGGATAAGTCCCATAACTTCGGCTTTTGAGTTTAATAGTTATACGTAATTCAAACAGACTATTTTTTTTAGACAAGCCTTGACCATCGTCAAGGTTTATATGATATTTTTCACGAAAAAAGAAAAGTGAAATCTTATTGTTAAGATTTTATTTTATATTTGCGCCGCTTAAAAGGAAAACAAATATATGTAGAACAAAAAACTACTTTTTATGGCAAACCTATCAAAAGAAGGCAATATTCAACATAAACTTGGATTTGCCGGGTTACTCATCACATTGGGTATTGTTTTTGGTGACATTGGAACATCGCCACTCTATGTTATGAAAGCCATCATTCATACTGGAGAAGCTCTTGATGAAAATTATGTTTTAGGCGCATTGTCTTGTATCATATGGACGCTTACTCTTCAGACTACGGTGAAATATGTGCTGGTGGCTCTCCGTGCCGACAATAACGGGGAGGGTGGCATACTTGCGCTTTATGCCCTTTTACGCCGCCACAGAAGAAGGTGGATTTACATCATTGCCATTATCGGTGCGAGCACTTTGCTTGCTGATGGTATTATCACTCCAGCCATTACGGTCACAACTGCCATAGAAGGACTTGAAAGTATCAGTCCGCATCTGCCTGTGATTCCTATTACACTGACCATTATTACCATTATATTTTTCGTTCAGCGTTTTGGTACAGAAAATATAGGACGGTCATTTGGCATATTTATGCTACTTTGGTTCCTGCTTCTTGGAATCGCCGGAGCTATCAGTCTGACTTCCTATCCTCAAGTATTCAAGGCATTCAATCCTTACTATGCCATACGGTTATTAGTGGAATCCCCCCACTGGTTTCTGATATTGGGTGCCGTTTTCTTGTGTACCACTGGTGCAGAAGCCTTATACTCTGATTTAGGGCACTGTGGCAGACGAAATATTACGGTCAGTTGGATATTTGTAAAGGTGATGCTTATTCTAAATTATTTGGGGCAAGGAGCGTGGGTATTGCATCATCCGGAAAGTGCAGAAGGTACAGTGAACCCATTTTATTCAATCATGCCACAAGAAATACTGTTGTTTTCCATTGCAATGGCTACCGGGGCAGCTATTGTTGCGAGCCAAGCTCTAATAAGCGGTTCATTTTCCATATTGAGTGAAGCTATGAACTTGAATTTCTGGCCCCGTATGCGTATTAAGCACCCTACCAACGTAAAAGGTCAGTCATTTATTCCAATGGTAAACCTTGTAATGTATATTGGAGTAATATTTACTATATTGTTGTTTCGAGATTCCACCCACATGGAAGCCGCTTATGGACTTGCCATAACTATTACAATGTTGATGACAACATTGTTGTTGGGATTCTATTTGCATATGCATAACATTCCACGCATTCTATCAATACTGTTTGTCGGCGGATATTGTGTTATTGAAGGTATTTTCCTTGCTGCAAACCTGTCCAAATTTATGGTCGGAGGTTGGTTTACGCTGTTAATAGGTGGATTATTATGTTTTATCATGTTTGTATGGGTAAGTGCCAACAAAATTCGTCGAAAACATATGTCTTCCAAACGGTTAAGTGAATACTACAACATTATTTCTGATATTAAGGCGGACGAAAGCATATCCAAATATGCTTCTAATCTTGTCTATGTGAATCATGCAGACAAAGAAGGTTGTGTGGACGATAAATTGTTGTATTCCATAATTAATAAGCAGCCTAAACGGGCAGATCATTATTGGCTTATTAACCTTGAATTTGTGGATACACCAGACACACTTGAATATAATTGTTCCACATTAATAAAAGGGACATTGTTTAGTATAACCATGCGTATAGGTTTTCGTATAGAACCGCGCGTGAGCCTTTATTTACGACAAGTAGTTGATGACCTTGTTGCGGATGGTGAAGTAGAACTAACAAGCTCTTATCCTTCATTGCATAAGAATGGCATACCGGGTGATTTTCGCTTTATTATTATCCACCGGATATATTATCCTGAAGATTCCCGTAACCGCCGACAAAATTTGCTGATGAGCCTTTATGCCTTAATTAGAAAGATAGGCATTGGAGAACCGAGTGCGTTGGGGCTTGACACATCGGTTGTTGTTGTCGAGCGTGTACCGTTAATTATAGCTAATAGGGCAAAACATATTCGTCGTATAGAGCGGATTAAGCCTGAAAAATGCGATAATGATGCTAATATAGTCTTGGAAGAACAGAATGTATCATAAGTGACTTGCTATAATTATCGTCTGCATTTACGGTTTAGTTCTGTCTTTTGTATATACATCCAAACTAACCTAAACCTATTCTTGTTGGCAGTAATAAACGCGCTGGCGAAAAGAGAAAGAATGGCTTTCCTTCTTTTCGCCTGTAGTGTTTTTTATTGCTAATAGTTTGCAGTTGAAATGAACTTCTTAATTTCCTCTTCAGTGGGAAGTTCTATCATATACTTTTGCACGAAAATATTCGGGTCTAATCCGGCAGTGGCGTACTTTACCAACGTGTCGCCCTTCTCAGTACAAAGCAGGATGCCGACAGGCGGATTGTCGTCGGGCTGCATCACTTCCGCCTTGAAGTAGTTAAGGTATAGGTTCAGTTGCGAAGCGTACTCATGGCGGAACTTGTCTATCTTCAATTCCACGATGACATGGCATTTCAAAATGCGGTGGTAAAACACGAGGTCGGCAAAGAAATAATCCCCGTCTATCAGGATTCTCTTTTGGCGTGCTTCGAAGCAGAACCCATGCCCCATTTCCAACAGAAAGTGCTGCAGGTTGTCGAGAATGGATTGCTCCAAGTCGTTTTCCGTTACCAAAGTACGGTCGTTCAATCCCAAAAACTCCAACGTAACGGGCGTGTTAATAATGTCTTTGGGCTGTAATTGCATGGCTTGCCGCTGCACCAAGGCAGACAAGGTTTCCTTATTTTGGGATAATCCGCTGCGTTCGTAATAGAGGGAATTGATTTGCCGCTCCAATTCCTTTACTGACCAGCAGCCCCGAATGGCTTCCATTTCGTAGAAAGCACGTTTTACAGGGTTATCAATGGGTGAAATTACATTCAAATGGGTAGAGGATAGGCGGCTAAATAACTTTTCGGGTGGGGTAATCCATTTGTTTTGAGCCGATTGAATGTATTGAGAAGATTCGGCGGTTGGCGACCGCCGAATTGGGTCTGCAAATTCGGCGGACAGTGTGTGCCGAATTTCGCTTCCTGCCAATATGTATTGTGCGATAGGCTCTTTCAGTTGCGGATAAACGAGGTACAACCGCCGGAACTCACGAAACCTGCGCTCGTTCAGTCCTTTGACATTCAACCGCTGTTCCAGTTTCTTCAACAGTTGCTCGCCGTATGCGGCACGGTCTTCACCGTTTTGCTCAAACTCCACGATATAGCAGCCCATGAGCCAGTTGCGGGCAGTCAGAGCGAGGTTTACAGCGTGTGCGGCTTGCGCCTGCAACGTGCTTTGTATCGTGCTGATATGTTTTACTAATGCTTCAAAGTCCATAATTGCAAAGGTAAGTCTTTTATGGTTAAAACTTTAATTCCGGCAGGCTGTTTATCGCTTCCTCTTTCAATTTATCCACCGCACGGGTGTATTTCTCCGTATGTTTCAGTCCGCTATGCCCGAGCAGGCTGGCAACCGTCTTGATGTTCGCCCCATTGTTGAGGATATTCACGGCGAATGAGTGACGGGCGCAATGCCAGCTTATGTGCTTATCTATCCCGGCTCTTTTCACCCAACGCTTGACGGATTTGCAGCAACTTTCATACGAAGGCAGGTTGAAGATGAGAGCGTCTTTGTTACCGTCTGCCGGCGGTTCTCCCACAAGCGAAAGAAGCCCGTCATTGAGCGGAATGACCACACCGCTACTGGCGGAATGACCTTTGGTCTTGTTCTGCTCAAATTTTAGCAGCTTATTAGCGTAGTCGATATTCTTATAGGTAAGGTCTTTCACATCACAGAAGCGCAAGCCACAATACAGGCAAAAGATAAACGCACGCCTTACGTTGGGGTTCTCGTTGTCATAATGGCACGCAATCAACCGCTGGATTTCTTCCGGCGAAAGCACGTCCTTGCGTAGTATCTGGCTATCCGCCTTGCAGGTAACGCCTTTGCAGGGGTCTTTCAGCATCACATCGTGGTCAATCGCATAGTGGATAACCTTCTTGAAACGCTGGAAGATGCTTTTAGCCCCTTCGCCCACGCTCCGGGATAGCAGATAAGCTACGAACTGTTCCATCATGTCCTTCGTGATAAGTTCCGGCTTGATGCCGAACTCGTGCATCGGGTAATGCTCCTTCAAAAAGTCCTTGAAACGGCTTAGGGCGATTTGCACCATCCGAATGTCTTTCTTGGTATAGTCATTGATATAGGCTTGAAAATAATCCAAGAAATTCACGTTCCGGTCTTTTTTCAGGCAATAGCCCAACATACTTTCCTTAAACTCCTGTTCACGTTCGGCACGTATTTTTACAGCAAGCTCCAGTGTTTCCTTGTTCTGCTGGCGTTCCGCAGGGGTACGTGGCTTCTCTATCAGATACAGGCTGAGGTTCTCTTTTCGCCTGTGATGCTTGATAGCGAACTTCGGCTTTCCCCGCATCTTACCGCTTTCATAATACACCTGATTACCGTTTTCATCCAATACAGGCTTTTCCTCTCTACCCAAATAATACTCCAGATACAAACTAATTCTGCCGTCCGACAGCCTGTTTTGCTCCAATTTAGGGTTTTCTTTCGTTTTATTTTCTAACTTTGCCATTGTTTAGAGGTTTTATCCCGATTTAGGTACCGTAACCGGGTAATTACACTAAATAGTTGATTTTCTTTTGTTTTCCGATATTGCAAAGGTACAAAAGAAAATGAAATTTCAAAGTGTACTAAAAGTGTACTTAATGACGAAAAATGGGCAAAATATGGCAAAAATAGAGAAAATAAGAAAGATGCAAATAATTGATAATAAGGAAGATAAATTCTTTTATTTTCCTATGATTTCTATGCCTTGTACCGGGTCTGGGTACATAAAAAGGCTGATAATCGACTGATTATCGGCCTTTGTTATTTTCCGTTTTTTTAGAGGAACAAAAGTTCACTATCTCACGAAAAATGCGTATCTTTGACCGTTTTAAAAAGTAGACTGAAAAGATATGAGCGAAGAACTGACCCTAAACAGCGGAAATACGTATTCGGCAAGCAGCATTCAAGTATTGGAAGGACTGGAAGCCGTACGCAAACGCCCCGCTATGTATATTGGCGATATCAGCGAAAAAGGATTACACCATCTGGTGTACGAAGTAGTAGATAACTCCATTGATGAAGCACTCGCCGGTTATTGCACCCACATAGAAGTAACTATCAACGAAGACAATTCAATCACCGTGCAAGACAACGGGCGAGGCATCCCGGTAGATTTTCACCAAAAGGAAAAAAAGTCGGCACTGGAAGTAGTGATGACCGTCCTCCATGCCGGAGGTAAATTCGACAAAGGCTCATACAAAGTATCTGGAGGACTGCACGGTGTCGGTGTATCGTGTGTGAATGCATTGTCTACCCACATGGTGACCAATGTGTTTAGAAACGGAAAAATCTACCAACAAGAATATGCATGTGGAAAGCCACTTTATCCTGTAAAGGAAGTAGGAACGACCGATATTACTGGAACCCGTCAGACTTTCTGGCCTGATGCATCGATTTTTACCACTACCGAATACAAGTATAACATTCTCCAGGCACGTATGCGCGAGCTTGCCTACCTGAATAAAGGTATTACTATTACCTTGACCGACAAGCGCGAAAAAGAAGAGGATGGTTCGTACAAACAAGAGGTCTTTCATTCGGAAGAGGGCGTAAAAGAGTTTGTACGCTTCCTTAATTCGAGCAATACACCACTCATCGATGATGTCATCTATCTGAATACTGAAAAACAGGGTATTCCTATCGAGTGTGCCATCATGTACAACACAGGCTTCCGCGAAAACCTCCATTCATATGTAAACAATATCAACACCATCGAGGGAGGTACGCACGAAGCAGGATTCCGCACGGCATTGACTCGTGTGCTGAAGAAATATGCCGAAGACAGCAAGGCATTGGAAAAAGCCAAGGTAGAAATTTCGGGCGAGGACTTCCGTGAAGGGCTGATAGCAGTCATTTCGGTAAAAGTAGCAGAGCCACAGTTTGAAGGACAGACTAAAACCAAATTGGGTAACAACGAAGTGAGCGGTGCTGTCAACCAAGCCGTGGGTGAAGCTTTAACTTATTATTTGGAAGAACATCCGAAAGAAGCCAAACTTATCGTAGACAAGGTAGTATTGGCAGCTACGGCACGCATTGCAGCCCGTAAGGCACGTGAATCTGTACAACGTAAAAGCCCGATGGGTGGAGGAGGGCTTCCGGGCAAGCTTGCCGACTGCTCCAGCCGCACACCCGAAGAATGCGAACTGTTCCTTGTCGAAGGTGATTCGGCAGGTGGCTCTGCCAAGCAGGGCAGAAGCCGCCAGTTTCAAGCCATCTTGCCGTTAAGAGGTAAAATCTTAAACGTAGAGAAAGCCATGTGGCACAAAGCGTTCGAAAGTGACGAAGTAAACAACATCATACAGGCACTGGGGGTACGCTTCGGTGTAGATGATTCGGAAGACAGCAAGAAGGCAAACATTGAGAAGCTGCGCTACAACAAAGTCATAATCATGACGGATGCTGATGTTGACGGCTCGCACATTGATACCCTGATTATGACTTTATTCTATCGCTACATGCCTGAAGTAATCCAGGGCGGACACCTTTACATCGCCAATCCTCCTCTCTACAAATGCACCAAAGGCAAAATCAGCGAATATTGCTATACCGATGAAGAACGTCAGGCATTTATGCAGAAATACGGTGACGGTACCGAAACAGGTATCCACACTCAGCGTTACAAAGGTTTGGGTGAAATGAATCCGGAACAGTTGTGGGAAACGACCATGAATCCGGAAACCCGCATTCTGAAGCAAGTCAGCATCGAAAACGCAGCAGACGCCGACTACATTTTCTCCATGCTGATGGGGGATGATGTAGCTCCACGACGTGAATTCATAGAAAGACACGCCACATATGCGAATATCGACGCATAAGGCGTTTTTATTAACTTCATATTCATTCACAATTAAAAATCCAGCCCCGCATCTTACACTAGGGGAAGCTCCAGCAATGCATTTTGTTGCTGGAGTTTTTTTTATTCCCACATTGACACATTCCCACATTTGCATATTATCATATAATTCCTTATATTTGACACATAAACTAACCAACAGAATCAGATGAAACTCACATTCCGTATCCAATACCATACTGTTTGGGGAGAAGACCTCCGTGTCATCTTCGATGAAGGTGACCCTCTCTTTCTCCAGCTTTCCACCCGCGACGGAAGCGAATGGAAAGGAAGTTGCGATTATTCGCCTGCCGAGTCCGGACGTCCTATCACCTATCGTTACGGGGTGTTCCGCGACGGTATGTGCATCCGCAAGGAACTGGGAGCTATTGCACACACCGTGTATTCGGGCAATGTCCAGCAACATCAATACCTCATAGAAGATTGCTGGCGCGATCTTCCTACCGAAAATTACCGTTACAGTTCCGCCTTTAATGATGTCCATCCACTGACATCGCCCAATCGATTGAGCAACAATGTAGGAAGCTGCATCACTTTCCGTGCCCTTTGTCCGGGATTGCATGTACAAGGACAGGAACTGGGAATTATCGGGAGCTGTAGTGCACTGGGTAATTGGGAGTATTGCCGTCCTATCCGGATGCACGAGGTTGCTTCGGGCGTATGGCAGCTCACATTGGATGCATCGGCACTAAAATCACCATTCGAGTATAAGTTTGTCGCCATCAACGAGAAGACGGGAGCTGTAGAAGAATGGGAAACGCGTCCTAACCGCCTTTTTCAGATACGTCCGCTTCAACGCGGAGAAACTTATCTGCCTGCCGAAGCAGAAGTATTCTTCAACCGTCCTGCCTGCCGTATTGCGGGAACAGCCATTCCCGTGTTTTCGCTCCGCTCGGAAGGAAGTTGCGGTGTAGGTGACTTCGGCGACCTGAAACGGTTCATCACGTGGGCCATCGAGACCGGACAACGTGCCGTACAGATACTCCCTATCAATGACACTACAATGACTGGTACGTGGATGGACTCATATCCCTACAACAGTATCTCCATTTATGCTTTTCACCCGATGTATATTGACCTGCGCCAGTTGCCTGCATTGAACGATGAAGAAGCAATGAAGGCTTTCGAGCGACGCCGTATTACCCTGAACGGCTTGTCGCAGGTTGACTATGAAAAAGTAAACTGCCTGAAACGGGAATACCTGCATACCTTATTCCACCAAGAGCAAGAACAATTTCTGGAAATGCCGGAATTCAAAGCTTTCGTGCAAAAGAACGAAGAATGGCTACAGCCTTACGCTGCATTCAGCGTGTTGCGCGACCGGAATGGCACTGCCGATTTTCGCCGATGGGGAGTGGACAGCGTATACCAAGCAGACCGAGTGCAGCAAATGTGCATCCCCGGAAGTACGTACTACGAAGACATCTGTTTCTACTATTTTTTGCAATACTACTTGCACGTACAACTGCTTGATGCCTGCACCTACGGACGCAGCCAGGGAGTCATCGTGAAAGGTGATATCCCTATAGGTATCAGCCGCAACAGCGTGGAGGCATGGGTAGAGCCTTATTATTTCAATATGAACGGGCAAGCAGGAGCTCCTCCCGATGCTTTTTCCACCAACGGACAAAATTGGGGAATGCCCACCTACAACTGGCAAGTGATGGAGAAAGACCAGTACCATTGGTGGCAACGACGTTTCCGCAAGATGGCAGAATACTTCACGGCCTACCGTATCGACCATATCCTTGGTTTCTTCCGTATCTGGGAGATTCCTTATCATTCTGTCCACGGATTATTGGGGCAATTCGTCCCTTCGCTTCCAATGAGCAAAGAAGAAATACAAAGCTTCGGACTCGATTTCGACAAGGAACGTATGACACGTCCGTACATTGATGACCAGTTGATAGATAAACTTTTCGGTGACAAGGCACACGAGGTGCGCCACACTTTTTTGAAACATCTTCCCAGCAAACTGTATGCCTTGCGACCCGAATACAACACTCAACGTAAGGTCGAGACATACTTTGACGGAAAGGATGACCCCGCCAGTACGGATATGCGCGAAAAACTCTATTCACTCATCAGCGATGTGCTCTTCATCGCTGACCGCGATGACCCTAATAAATTCCATCCACGCATCGCCGTACAGAACGAACCGGTATTCTGCCACCTTTCTGCTAAAGAACAGCAAGCATTCAACCGCCTTTATGATCATTACTACTACCAGCGTCATAATGAATTCTGGTACCACGAAGCGATGAAAAAACTACCTATACTGCTTCAAGCAACCCCGATGCTGGTATGCGGAGAAGACTTGGGTATGGTACCGGGCTGCGTACCTTGGGTAATGAACCAGTTACAAATACTTTCACTCGAAATCCAGCGGATGCCCAAACAAACCGGTATAGAGTTTGGCAGACCCGAGAACTATCCTTACCTCTCGGTATGTACCATCGGCACCCACGATATGACTACCCTGCGCGGTTGGTGGAAAGAAGACTCCACCGTTACCGACCGCTTCTATCATAACGAACTGCACTACTGGGGCACAACACCCGAAGAAGCTCCTGGCTGGTTATGCGAGGAAATCGTCCGCCGTCACCTGCAGTGTCCTTCGATGCTTTGTATCCTGACGTGGCAAGACTGGACCGCAATGGACGAAGCCATCCGTAATGCAGACATTGATGCCGAACGCATCAATATCCCGGCCAATCCACATAATTACTGGCGCTGGCGGATGCATATCACCCTCGAAAAGCTGATGAGTCTTACCGACTTCAATCAACATATTCGCCAGATGATTGCTGAAAGCGGAAGAGCAGACGGATAAAGCTTTTTCTTTAAAACACAGTTTTTCGTTGACTAGTTCTATAGATTGAAAATTCAAAACAGCTAATCTGCGAAAAACTGTGTTTGCTTGCTTAGAAGAAGCTGTTTTGAATTTCTCCAAAAAGTTTTTCTTGGCTTGATGTATCCGTTTTCGTGTGTGCTTTGGGCGATTTTTTGGTCCTTTTCGCTCCTGTTCTTCGTCAGATAGTCCGCTATCTTCCTCATCACACAAGCGGGAATGCCTCAAAAACGCATTACGGTAAATTCAAAACAATTTCTTAATTTTTAATCCGAATCAGCAGATTCGCCAATATTGCCGTAAGTCCTCCGGTAGTGATGCCTGATGAAAAAATAGTGCGTAGGGTTTCGGGAAGCTGGCAGAGAATGTCAGGTACCAGTTCTACGCTTAAGCCAAAGGAAAAACTTAGGGCAACAACCAATGTTGCCTTGCGGTCAATGTCTTGTGAAGCAATGATACGTATACCTGCTGCTGCCACCGTGCCGAACATCAGCAACGTGGCACCGCCCAGTACCGGTTCAGGCATCAGCGAAAAGATCAATCCCACTGCAGGAAACAATCCCAATATAATCAGCATCGCGGCAATGTAGTAACCCACATAACGGCTTGCTACACCCGTCAGTTGTATCATTCCGTTGTTTTGGGCAAAAATGGAATTGGGAAACGAATTAAGGCAAGCAGCTATCATCGAATTAAAGCCATCAGCAAAGATGCCTCCTGAAGCACGGCGGACAAACTTCTCTCCCTCTACAGGCTCGCCCGAAATTAGTGAGTTTGCCGTAATGTCACCATATGCCTCAATGGCGGTAATAAGATAAATCAATGCCAAGGCTATGACAGAAGATATATCAAAAGAAAGTCCATAACGGAAAGGCATGGGAACATTCAGTCCGCCATAATCTGGGATAGAAGCGAAATCTACCATCCCCAGACACCATGCCACTATATAACCGATAGCGAGTCCAATGACAATGGAACTCATACGCAGGTAACGGTTTGAACTACGGTTAAAAAAGATAATCAAAACCAACACCAGTCCGGCGAGTCCCACATGACGCAGGCTGCCGAAAGTTCCGTCGGCTTGTGCTGCAGCTCCGCCTCCGCAAGCCGTGATGCCCACCCGTATCAGACTCATGCCAATAAGAGTTACCACAATACCCGACACCAACGGGGTGATAATCCGACGGGTATATTTCAATAAACGACTGATAAACATCTCGACCGATGCAGCAGCCATACAGGCACCAAAGATAGCTGAAAGCCCTCCGGTCAGTCCTGCTGCAATAATAGGACCGATAAACGAAAAGCTGGTACCTTGTATGCACAGTAAACCACATCCGATAAAACCTATGCGACGACATTGGATGAAAGTGGAAATGCCCGAAGCAAATAATGCCATTGATACCAGATAACCAGTTGTTTCCAAATTCAATTTTAGAGCACCGGAAATAATGAGCGGCGGGGTGATAATTGCCACAAAAATGGCCAGGAGATGCTGCAATGCGGCAAAAAGAGTCTCACGCAAGGGCGGACGGTCATCCAGCCCATAGATTAACCCGGAAGATACTACAGGTCCTTGATGTTCTTCCATTATTCGCGGATTTTGATTTCACAATTCTCCAAACTCTCAATGATAGCAAGCGACTCGACGTGTATCCCCTGCTGACGCAAGTAGTCACCTCCGTGCTGAAACGCTTTTTCTATTAAGAATCCCATCCCCACCAATTCAGCTCCTGCCTGCTGTACCAGATCAATGACACCTTTGGCTGCATTACCGTTCGCCAGAAAATCATCAATAAACAACACCCTGTCGCCCGGACACAGGTAATCACGGCTGACACAGACTTCATACGAACGGTCTTTGGTGAACGAATAAACCATTGTGGTCAGCATATTCTCCATGGTACTGGGACGTTTTTTCTTAGCGAACACTACCGGCAATTCGAGAAGATAGCCAACCATAATGGCTGGAGCAATGCCACTCGCCTCGATGGTCATCACCTTATTTATATCTGTACTTGCAAACCGGCGGACAAACTCTACCGCCATCGATTTCATCAAAACCGGATCCATCTGGTGATTGATGAAATTGTCTACTTTCAAGATTCCTCCTTCAAAACATTTTCCGTCCCGCAAAATACGCTCTTTCAGTGCTTTCATATTGTGTAAATTTTGTCTTTCGCGCCACAGATTACATAGATTTGAGAACAATGCTTACATCCGTATTACTATGTTCTTCAGTCTATGTAATCTGTAATGAGTTAATTTTGTGCAAAGGTACGGCTTTTTATCCTATTTCCGGCAATACATGGAGCAGAGATATTATCTGGAAAGCGAAAAAAATCAAACATTCTCTGGTTCTCCATCTACCACCAAGTTTCCTCCACCTGTTACTTCACCGGTAGCCCATTCGGTCACATCGGAATCGCCAATAATCAGTTGTCCGTCATTGATACGGATGGTATACTGGTAGCAATAACCGGCGGCAAATGCGTGACTGATATTTTGCGTGCTTGCCGTGAATGATACGCCGTCGCGTGTATAGCCAATAGAGAATGTCAGCGTCACTTGGCTTTCCGACGGATTGAGCAACAAGGCTATCTGTGTATCGGTAACATCATCAATGGTTGTGCCTCCTGCAGACATCGTCCACTTGTTCTTCGCTTCGGCTCCCGATATTTCAGTCATTAATTCGCTGGTGAAATTGTATGTATGCTCCGTAAAACAACCTTCACCTTCAATGCTGACTTCATTTAACAAAGTTTCCATATTGCCCTCGTCAACCAAAGTTATCAACAACAGACTGTATGTGTGTTTGAACGCATTGGCACCGGTAAAATTAACCGTACCATTATTGTCGCCGAAGTTACATTCTTTTGTCGCTACCAAAAAGTCGTATGTCCCCAGTTCGGCAAGTTTGCCTGACTGAAGACTGAGGTCGGGCATTGGCACTTGGCTGCGCGTAGCTCCCGCTTGGTAAGGATAAAATGCGCAGAAAGCAAAATCACTGGTCAGGTCGGGCCAAGACAGTCTTGCGGCAGCTTCCCAAGTGCCTGCTTTGTTGGTAAACAATGTCGGGCTATCTTCCTCGGGCATAAAGAAACCAATTTCATCCCCCGGATTGAATGACACATTGCCACCCTCATCTGTCGTTGTACGGCTTTCCACACTGCCCGAGACTTCAGCACGCAGGCGGATATCGGTATTTTCTTTTGCCGTTCCCACTTCGGGAACGTTCTCTTGCTGGCAGGCAAACATTGTCAATGACAAAGCTATGCCCAATAATACTTTTGTTTTCATCTGAATATAATTTAATATACTAATCATTTATAACTAACGCAACATTTGTCGGTTGTATCTGTTTGGCACCAGTTTTTTTTCAAGATTATTTCTGCATTCCTTTATTTTCCTTACCTTTGCCCTTAGAAGCTGTTTTGAATTTATCGCACGAAAACGGATACATTAAGCCGAGAAAAACTTTTTGGAGAAATTCAAAACAGCTTCTTAGATAGTAACCAAATTTAAAAACAGCGATATGAAAAAAATTTCATTCTTCCTTCTTTGTTCCCTGATTTCCGTATGGACATATGCACAAGAAGCCAAATACGTGTTTTTCTTCATCGGCGACGGAATGGGAGTCAACCAAGTACAGGGTACCGAACTTTATTTGGGCGAACTGGATGGTAAAATCGGACTTACCCCGCTCGACTTTACCGAATTCCCCTATGCCACTACCAGTTCCACCTATTCAGCAACCAATGGCGTAACCGATTCAGCAGCTGGAGGCACTGCACTTGCCACTGGCACAAAGACTAAAAACGGTACCATCGGCATGGAGCAAGACCAGCAGACCCCCATCGCCAGTATCGCCATGCGGGCAAAAGAGAAAGGATGTCGTGTGGGTATCGCTACCAGCGTAAGTATAGACCATGCCACACCTGCTGCTTTTTATGCTCACAACCCGAACCGGAAAAACTATTACCAGATAGGGAAAGACTTGTTTACTGCCGGTTTCGACTTTTACGCCGGTTCTGATTTTCTCGACCCCGATAACCACGGGCAAGGCGAAAGTCTCTATACGCTTGCCTCACAGTATGGATATACCTTGGCAAGAGGATACGAAGACTTCATGGCAAAAAATGAACAGGCCGACAAACTTATCCTGCTGCAGACCGAAAAAGCTTCGGCAACCTACCGCGATGCTATTCCCTATGCTATCGACCGTCGCGAAGGTGATCTTTGCCTGAGCGACATCACAAGTGCTGCTATCCGTTTCCTTTCGAAAGACCTAAGCAAAGGTTTCTTCTTGATGGTAGAAGGTGGAAAAATTGACTGGGCATGTCATAGTAACGATGCTGCTACAGCATTCCGGGAAGTGGTTGATCTGAACGAATCCATCCGCCAGGCACTTCAGTTTTACGAAAATCATCCCGATGAAACTCTCATTGTCATCAGTGCTGACCATGAGACAGGTGGTTTGGTGCTGGGTACAGGTGCATATGCCCTCAACCTGCAAGCCCTGCAATACCAGCGCGTAAGCGAAACTGCCTTTACCTCCATACTGAACAGTCTACGTCGCCAGACGGGCAACCGCGTGACGTGGGAGCAGGCACGTCAGGCACTTGCCGACAACTTCGGGTTCTGGAATGAACTGAAACTGACCGAACAACAAGCAAAACGCCTTGAGGAAGTATATTGCCGCACTTTTACTGGCTCCGATGTAGAAATGGAAAAAAGTGAATATGCACAAGACGAACCACTGGCAGCCGAAGCCGTACGCATTATCAATGAAATAGCCATGGTAGGTTGGGTCAGTGGCGGCCACTCAGCTGGCTACGTACCCGTATTTGCCATTGGAGCCGGAGCTGACTATTTCCAGGGACGAATGGACAATGTCGAGATTCCGGCACGCATTGCCGAAATTGCACACTACCAGTAAAAAACTGTTTATATTTTACCTAGGTTTGTTTTGAGAATTGTTTTCGAAGGTGTTTTTCTGATTTTATAAGGAGGACAAGTAAGCTATCTGACGAAAAACAGAAGCGGAAAGGATCCAAAATCCGTCAAAATAGTTAAAGTTGTTGATTAGGTTGTATTATCAATCCAAAGGGTATCTTTTTATAGTTTCCATATCAAAACCGTACGTTCTTGATATGGAAACCGTATGTTTTCGATATGGAAACCGTACGGTTTCCATATGGAGAACGTAAAAAGAAGACAGCCTGAAACAGATACTGAACCTTTCAATCATACATTGATTCGTATATGCCAAACTTATCGGAGAAATTAAGAAGCTGTTTTTTCGCTAGCACATTACAAACATGGAACTTATATTGTGTGATGTATAAATGATGTTATGCAACACATCCGGATTACGCTTTTTCTTTTGCAGACAGGCATGAACAAAAAAGACCTGTGAAAAAACAATTTTTCCACAATTTTGATTCTATATTTTCATACATTTGCTACGATACGTTAACAATGTATGCTTGCATACGTTATTAACCCTTTATTAATCTTTTATTTAATATATGCGTAAGAATGGCTAGTAAGATGAAATCTATGCGTTATGTGCTGCTGTTTTTTGCAGCGATGATATCGCTTAGCGTATCAGCGCAAAATGTAACCGTAAAAGGTACAGTGAAAGACAATACAGGAGAAACTGTTATCGGTGCTTCTGTAGTAGAGAAAGGAAATACCACCAATGGAGCAATTACGGACCTTGATGGTAATTTCACGCTTACCGTTCCTTCTGATGCAACTTTGGTGTTTTCTTACATCGGAATGAAGACACAAGAAGTGGCAGTAAAGGGGCGGACTATCTTGAATATAACAATGGATGATGACTCTCAGGCGTTGGAAGAGGTTGTTGTCATTGGTTATGGTTCTGTAAGGAGAAAAGACCTGACCGGTTCTGTGGCTACGGTCGATGCAGACGTACTGACAGCAGTTCCGGTAGCTTCGGCCACAGAAGCCTTGACAGGTAAGATGGCTGGTGTACAGATTACCACAACAGAAGGTTCGCCTGATGCAGAAATGAAAATCCGTGTACGTGGTGGAGGCTCTATCACAGGCGATAATAGTCCTCTGTTTATCGTAGACGGTTTCCCGGTAGAGTCTATTTCAGATATCCCCGCTTCGGAAATAGAAGATATCACTGTGCTGAAAGATGCATCTTCTACTGCCATCTACGGTTCACGTGGTGCCAATGGTGTAATTCTGGTCACAACTAAATCGGGAAAAGAAGGTAAGGTCAGCGTCAGTTATAATGCCTATTATTCGTGGAAGAAAATTGCCAATACAATGGATGTGCTCGACCCTTATGATTATGCCAAGTGGCAATATGAACTGGCTTTGCTGAAAGATGACTTGACTTCGTACGAACAATATTTCGGGAAGTATGAAGACATGGATATGTATCAAAATATACCTTATAATGACTGGCAAGACTTGACATTCGGCCGTACAGGGCATACGTTTAATCATAACCTGAATATCAGCGGTGGTACGGAACGTATCCGCTATTCGTTCAGCTATGCACACATGAACGATAAAGCCATCATGGAAGGCTCGAATTATAAGCGTGATAACTTCAGTCTGAAACTGAACACGAAGCCTACCAAGAACACGACACTGGATTTCTCCATCCGTTATTCGGAAACCGATATCCGAGGTGGTGGTGCCAATGAAACAAGCAGTACGTTGGATACAGACAAGCGTTTGAAGTATTCTGTTATCTATACGCCGATACCTTTGGCAAATCTGGATGAATCGGCAGGTAGTGCCGATGATGACTTGGGTAATCTATATCATCCGATAACCGCCATTTGGGACAACGACCGTATGAAAGAGCGCAAGACCCTGAATATGAACGGTAGTTTTGGCTGGGAAATATTCAAGAATTTCAAGGTAAAAACTGAATTCGGTTATGATGATTACCGCAATAATGACCAACGTTTTTGGGGTACAACTACCTATTATATAAAAAACACACCGGCTGCAGCCAATCAAGGACATCCTGCTATCCGCATCAACAATTTGTTCCGTCACCGTTTCCGGAATACGAATACCATCAATTATGATTTTGAGAAAGTACTCAAAAACAAAGACCATAGTTTGAATCTGTTGGTAGGGCACGAATGGATTATAACCAAGGAAAACGAGCTGGAAAATGAAGTTCACGGATTTCCAGACTGGATTTCGGCTACAGAGGCGTGGAAACTGACAAATATTCAGGGTACCACTCCTTATAACATAGAAAATACATTAAATCCAGACGATAAGTTGTTTTCGTTCTTCGGACGCGTCAATTATAATTACAAAAGCAAATATTTGTTGACTGCAACATTCCGTGCCGATGCCTCTTCCAAATTTTCGGAAGACAATCGTTGGGGATTTTTCCCGTCGGCTGCTGTTGCATGGCGTATTTCGTCTGAATCTTTTATGGAAGGTGCCAAGAATTGGCTGGATGACTTGAAGTTGCGTTTCAGTTATGGTACTGCAGGAAATAACAACATCCCGTCAGGACAACTCGTACAGGTGTACAACAGTAACACGACTTCGTGGATTAACGGTTTTAATAATTATTGGGCACCCAGCAAGACCATGGCAAATCCAGACTTGAAATGGGAAACAACCATTACTCGTAACTTAGGATTGGATTTCACATTATTCGGTGGCAAGCTGAATGGTACAATCGAAGCTTACTTGAATACGACTAAGGACTTGCTGATAAACTTCCCAGTCAGTGGAACGGGGTATGATACCCAATACCGTAACATGGGAGAAACTCAAAATAAAGGTATTGAAGCTACTATTAACTGGACTATTGTCAACAAGAAAAACTGGGGAATCAGCTTGAATGCCAATATCGGTTTCAACAAGAATGAAATCAAGGATTTGGGAATTATGCAGGATTTCGGACAAGATACCAGTTGGGCTTCTTCTGAAATCGGTCAAGATTTCTGGATTGCCAAAGGCGGGTCTGTAGGTGAGATGTTAGGCTATCGTTCGGCAGGACGTTATGAAGTGAGTGATTTCGTAGGTTACGATGCTGCATCAGAAACATGGATACTGAAAGAAGGTGTTGATGACTGTACTGCGGTAGTGGGGACATTACGTCCAGGTATGATGAAACTGAAAGATTTAAGTGGCGACGGAGTAGTGACTGGAGGTTATGAAGACCGTGAGATCATTGGCGATGCCAATCCGGTAGCAACCGGAGGTTTCGGAATCAATGCGCGTGCATACGGTTTTGATTTGAGTGCCAATTTTAATTTCAGTATCGGCAACGACGTTTACAATGCCAACAAAATCGAGTACACCATGACTGGCAAATACCAGTACCGTAACATGACTACGGAAATGGCTGACGGAAACCGTTGGACTAACTTGAATCCGGACGGAACCATTTGTAATGACCCGGAACAGCTTGCAGCCATGAATGCCAATACCACAATGTGGTCTCCTATGACTCAACGCATGGTATTCAGCGACTGGGCGGTAGAAGACGGTTCATTCCTGCGCCTGAACACTTTGACATTAGGCTATACATTGCCGGAATCTTTGATGAACAAAGTACACATCAAGAACCTGCGCTTCTATGTGACAGCTTATAATGTATTCTGCCTTACAGGTTACTCAGGCTTCGATCCGGAAGTATCTACTGCCTTGCAGACGAATCTGACTCCGGGGGTAGATTATTCTGCTTATCCCAAGAGCCGCCAATTCGTCATTGGTGTTAACTTGAATTTCTAAACCCGTAAATTAAGACAATATGAAAAAATTATTTTATATACCTCTATTAGCGTTGTTGGCATGCGGTATAAGCTCCTGTGATATGGAAGCTCCCTCACAGTCATCAATGGACTCATCGCTTATTTTTTCGCAGTATGAGATGGCAGAAGCTGCCGTTATGGGTATTCATCAGTCATTCGGAGAAACCAATTCTTATCGTGGACGCTACTTGCCTTACTATGGCATCAATAGCGATGTGGAATGGATTAATGGTTTGGAAGCCAGCGGTATCAATGACGGAGGGAAGAACGACCTCGCCACTTATAATGCCCAGCCTTCCAATTCACAGATGAATACAGACAATAATGCATACGCTAAGTTTTACGAAGGTATCGAACGTGCCAACAAGGCGATCGAAGGCATACGTGCATACGGCAATTATGAAAACAACCCTGACATGGCACACCTGCTGGGAGAAGCTTTGACCTTACGGGCTGTCATCTATCTTGACTTGATTAAAGGCTGGGGAGATGTACCTGCACGTTTTTCTTCTATCACATCAGAAACGATGTACCTCCCGCGGGCTGACCGGGATGAAATATACAAACAACTGTTGGCTGACCTGCTGGAAGCAGAAAACTATGTATATTGGCCTAATGAGTCCAACATAACCCAGACTACCGAACGTGTAAGCAAGGCTTTTGTCAAGGCACTTCGTGCTCGAATCGCTCTTTATGCAGGAGGCTACAGCCAACGTGCCGACGGCATACGGTTAAGCAATGACCCGGACCTGGATCGTACCGCCATGTATACCATCGTACGTGACGAATGCCTTGATGTGATAGCACAATATCCGAATCTGGCTTCACTTCCGTTTAAAGATAACTTTACGAATTTGTGCCGGGATGTAGTTACCGCCGGGCAAGAGTCTATTTGGGAGATTCCTTTCTCGGAAGGACGTGGCCGTGTACTTTATACATTAGGGGTAGAACATCAGGCGAAAGACCAGTATACCCAACAGAACAAAGGCGGTGTGAACGGTCCTCTTCCTACTTTATTTTATGATTATGATGTAGATGACATACGCCGCAACATCACCTGTGCCCCTTTCAGGTGGTCGCAAACATTGACCAACGGACGCAGTACACAAGAGCTGGCTTCATTAAAAGAATGGAACTTCGGAAAATTGCGTTACGAATGGATGAGCCGCATCGTGACTTCTACTAATGATGACGGTGTAAACTGGCAATACATGCGTTTGGCAGATGTCTATTTAATGGCTGCAGAAGCTGTTAACGAACTGGAAGGTCCGGCAAATGCTGCCCAATACATGCGTCCGGTGCTGGAACGTGCATTACCATCAGACAAAGTTTCCGCTTATATGAATACAGCTACTGCCAGCAAAGAATCGTTCTTTGATGCCATTGTAGAGCAACGCGGATTGGAATTTGCCGGAGAATCGTTGCGGAAAGCTGACCTGATACGCTGGAATTTGTTAAAGGCCAAACTGGACGAGGCCAAGACCAAGATGAAACAACTGGCACGACGTGAAGGAAAATACGCCGACTTGATAGATAAAGTCTATACATACCAGACAGTAGTAAACGAGGGAGAGGCAAGCGAAATTGTGAACGCTATTCCTGCAGGTGCTTATACCTCCATCGAAACCATTGATGGCATGACTGATATTTTCGTAATTTACGGTTTGAATTATGGCGATACGGAAACGGTCGGTGAAACCTTGCTGGACCAAGGATATACAAGTACGACATGGCTGGGAACCGACAAATTGGAAGACGCCAAGGTAGACGTACTTTATGTGAATAATCCGGATGAAAATCAATATTGGCCTATCTGGCAGATATTCGTGGATAATAGCAATGGAATGTTAACGAATGATTAAAAACACATGATTATGAATAAGCTGAAAAAATATACCTATTTGTTGGGAGTTGCTTTGGTGGCTCTTGCTACGGCTTGCGAAGACCAAAGCGAAGAAGTGCTGAGCATTGACTATAGCCGTTACTTTGCTCCTATCAATCTGGAAGCAAGAGTTGTAAACCGCACGGACGTTCGTCTGACCTGGACTCCTAGCCAAGGCGCGACAAGCTATAATATTGAACTATTTGCCAATGATAGCCTGACTTTTGCAGGTACAGCAGCTTTGACATTCGACGGAATTACGGCGGACGACCTTCCTTATGTTATTTCCGGACTGGAAGGTGAAACTCAATATTCGGCACGTGTACAGGCAGTAGGTGAAGACGAAAGCAAGACTTCGAAATGGAGCGGCGTATTTTTCGAGACCGATGCTGAACAGATACTGGAAACCGTAACCGAAGCCGACCTTACCTACAATTCAGTCACTTTACGTTGGCCTGCAGGACAAACGGCAACAGAAATCGTGCTAAGTCCTGCCGATGTGCCTGCACATACAGTCACGTCCGAAGAAATAGCAGCCGGACAGGCCACTATCACCGGTCTGAAACCGGAAACGGAATATACCGCCAAACTGATGAACGGTAACAAGACCCGAGGCTCGCAAACCTTTACAACATTGATTGATTTGGCGGGCGCTACAGCAATTAGTCCCGAAGATGACTTTGTTGCCATCCTGGAAGGAGCCGAAGACGGTGCGTCCTTCGCATTTTATCCGGGCACCTATACCGTACCTGGCGAAGAAGGTGGAGTTGGTAAGTTGAATATCAAGGCAGATATCGAACTCAAAGCTGTACGTCCAAGCGACCGGCCGGTTATCAATGGTTGCATTACACTCAATGGAGGAGCATCGTTGAGCCTGAGCCAGATTGTCATGGATGGAACAGGTACAGACGGTAGCCAGGCTTTCGAATACAAAGATGAAGGCACGTATGGACATTTGATGATTAATGATTGTGAAATCCGCAATTATGTGAAAGGCCTGTATTATGTCAACGTAACTGCCTCTATCAATGAAATCACCATCAACAATAGCCTGATGCACGGAATACAGTGCAGCGGTGGCGATATGTTCGATTGCCGCAAGGGATACATTGCCACACTGAACATCACAAACAGCACCATCTGGAACAGTTGTGCCGATCGTGACTTCATACGCTATGATGATGCTTCCGGTGACTTTGCCGGTGCTGCCCCTGTCATTACAGTCGACCATTGTACGATTGACGGTGCAAGCAATGACAGCAGCCGCCGTTTGCTTTACGTACGCTTCAAGGGCAATAGCATTAGCTTTACTAACAACATGGTTTCCAATATGCCGAATTGTGGCAGAGGATTCTCCGACAACAGCAATACGGCAGAACCTACATTCGAAAACAATAATTACTTCAATACGAAGAACCTTGTTTCAGATGGAGGAGACGGCAAAGCCAAGTTCTTCGACGCCGATGGTACAACGCTTGACCCAGGGTATGCAGATGCCGCAAACGGTGACTTTACATTAAGTAATGAAGAGTTGATTTACAACCAGGTAGGCGATCCTCGCTGGTATTGAGCTATGATTTTATAAGAAGACACATCGCTTCTATAAACTGATTGAAAGAAGGAAGCCGGTTCATAACCTAACCGGTTTCCTTCTTTCTGTTTTTACATAAAAAATTATAGCTGCACCGCCCGATGCATATAGGTGCATTGGCTTATACAGATAGAATCGGGGGCTTATGCAAATATTTACCTTCAAACATTTGTAAACCACAAGGTAAATACGTATTTTTGTCTGGCTAAACTAAAACTATTTGCGTTATGAAAAAGATTTTATCGACTCTTATGGTGGTGGCCTGCCTGTGGATAGCCATACCGGCACAGGCTCAATTGAAGTTCGGCTTAAAAGGAGGTCTGAACATTTCCACCCTCACCTTTTCAGAAGATGTGTTTAAAGGAGACAACCGGACCGGATTCTTTATCGGACCGATGGCTGAATTTACCATTCCGGTAGTGGGACTGGGCATTGATGTGGCTGCCCTGTATAACCAGTCTAAAGGAAAGGCGAATTATTATGAAGAAGGAGTATCTCAAAACAGGACATTGAAAACAATAGAAATACCTGTCAACTTAAAATGGACGTTTGGACTGGGAAGTACCTTCGGAGCTTATATTGCGGCGGGACCCCAATTCGGCTTCAATGTAGGCAGCGGACTTTTCAATATCGGTTCGGAAACATTTGATATGAAGAAATCTTATACTACCTTCAATGTGGGAGCAGGTGTAAAACTCATTCAGCATTTGCAAATCGGATTGAACTATAACTTCAGCATCAACAAAGTGGCGAAAGCCGTGATAGAAGATTATGAAGGCACGGTAGACATGAAGAAAAACACGTGGCAGGTATCACTGGCATATATGTTTTAAGCATTTTCCCCAATAAGGAGTTGAAAAGGAGTTATTTCAGGGAGTTAAAGGGAGTTAGAAGCCAATACTTTTGCTCATGGAAGCCATAACAGGATTATTGGCCTTTAACTCCTGCCGAAGACATAACTCCTTCTAACTCCCTTTTATGCTATGGGCATTTTTGTCTTCTGTGATGAATTTAATTAATCAGGAATAGTTGCTTATGCTTATGCTTACGCATCTATATGCGTGTGTCTGCAAATAGAGAAGTTGAATATGCCCCTACATGGCATCGTATTAAGTCAGTCACACGGGAAAACCACTCCCCACGATTTCCGCAATTCGTCCATTTGTCTCATGATGCGAAGTGTTTCTGCATGCGGCATATAAGGAGATTCCAGCCAGCCTTTTTCAATGGTCTCGATGGAGGCATATACTTGATATTCAAATCCTGTGATACATTGCGGGGCATAATATACGGCAGATACATTGTAATCGTCATCTATTACCCGTACCGATTGTGGGCAATTGATATTCTCTACAATGAGTTGTCCCTTATCTCCGCTGATGACTCCCATACGGTCGCTCTTGGCATAAATACTCGACTGGAGCGAAGCCATTTTCCCGTCTTTGTAGAACAAAGTGATGTTTTCTTGTGCATCCACTCCTGTATCGGCCAGCAGGCAAGAAGATTCCATCCGTTCTATTTCGGTGCCGAATGCCATAGCGGCAAAGTTAAGTGTATATACGCCAATGTCCAGCAAGGCACCTCCCGCCAGTTCCGGACGTTGAATGCGTTCTTTGTACGATACCGGATAACTAAGGTTTGCCGAGAGTGTATAAGGTGTACCGATTATGCCGCTATGTATCAGTTCCTGTATTTTGAGCGAGAGAGGCAAATATCGTGTCCAGATAGCTTCGGTAATAAAGACTCCTTTCTCTTTGGCATATGCCAGCAAAGATTCGGCTTGGCGTGCATTGGCGGTGAAAGACTTTTCGCACAATACCGGTTTCCCTTTTCCGATGCACATTCGTGCCTGCTCGTAATGGTGCGAATGCGGAGTAGCTATATAGATAAGGTCTACTTCCGGGTCGTTTGCCAGTTCTTCGTAAGAGCCGTATGCTTTGGCAAACTGCCATTCACGGGCAAAATGTTCTGCTTTTTCTTTACTGCGCGAAGCGACGGCATAACGGGCCACTCCTTTCATTCCTCCCAAGGTAGTTGCCATCTTCTGAGCTATTCTGCCACAACCGATGATACCTATTTTATAAACTTTCATATTGAATTAACTATAAGATGAAACAATGAGTCGGATGCAAAGCTATTAAAAGTTTCCAAAATATCCCAGCAAGATGCACGGGTTTTTGTAACTTTGCGGCATGAAAAAGTTTGCAGATGTCATAGTGCCGTTGCCTATCTTGGGGCAATATACGTATGCTGTTCCGGCAGAGTTGGAAGGAAGAGTATGCGCAGGTATCCGTGTCGTTGTTTCATTCGGCAAAAAGAAATATTATACGGCTATTGTGACACGCGTGCACGAAGAAGTTCCAGAAGGATATGAGACCAAGGAGATTGTAGAAGTGCTCGATGAAAAACCTGTATTGCTAAAACGGCAATACGATTTCTGGCAATGGATAGCCGATTATTACCTGTGCACGTTGGGCGATGTCTATAAGGCTGCCCTACCCTCGGGGATGAAGCTGGAAAGCGAGACTCTAGTAGTCTACAATCCTGAATTTGAAGCGGATTCCATCCTTCCTGAGAAAGAACAATCTGTGCTTGATGCCCTGACCCTTGATAACGAACAATGCATTACCCAACTGGGAAAAATCACCGGCATCAAGAACATACTTCCTGTTATTCATAGCCTGCTGAAGAGAAATGCCATTTATGTCAAGGAGGAACTGAAACGTAGCTACAAACCACGTACCGAGGTTTTTGTGCGTTTTCCACAGACGATACAACAGGAAGCAGACCTGCATCGGCTGTTCGATGCGCTTGCACGTGCTCCTAAACAGCTGGCTGCTTTGATGAAATACGTAGAACTTTCAGGCTGGGTGCGTCCCGGCTGCTTTCTGAAAGAAGTATCACGCAAGACTTTGCTACAAGAATCGGGAGTGACCCCTGCTGTATTGTCTGGCCTGGTGGATAAAAAAGTATTTGAATTATACCATCAGGAAATAGGAAGACTGGCAAAAGGTGTTTTGGATACAGTTCCGCTAAACCCGCTTAGCATGGCACAGCAAAAAGCATACGAGCAAATAATCGGGTCGTTCGCTACAAAATCCGTATGCTTGCTTCATGGAGTGACCTCCAGTGGTAAGACGGAAATTTACATTCATTTGATTAGACAGGTTATCCAGAGTGGCAAACAAGTGTTGTATTTGCTGCCCGAAATAGCCTTGACCACTCAGATAACCGAACGGCTAAGGCGGGTATTTGGCAACCGGCTTGGAATTTATCATTCCAAATTCCCGGATGCCGAACGGGTAGAAATCTGGCAGAAGCAGCTTTCCGAAAACGATTACGATATCATATTGGGTGTACGTTCGTCCATATTCTTGCCTTTCCGTCGGTTAGGGCTGGTCATCGTTGACGAAGAGCACGAGAACACCTATAAGCAACAAGAACCGGCACCGCGCTATCATGCCCGTAATGCTGCCATGGTGCTGGCTTCATTGTTCGGTGCAAAGACATTACTGGGGACTGCCACTCCCAGTATCGAGACCTATTACAATGCCCTTCAGGGGAAATACGGCCTGGTGGAACTGACCGAGCGTCACCAACAGATTCAGTTGCCGGCAATCGAAGTGGTAGACATCAAGGAACTGGCACGCAAGAAACGGATGACGGCACAATTTTCTCCTTTGCTTTTACAAAAGATCAGGGAGGCGTTGGAGCAAAAGGAACAGGTCATCCTGTTTCAGAACCGGCGAGGATTTGCCCCGATGATAGAATGCCGTACATGTGGCTGGATACCAAAGTGTAAAAACTGCGATGTGAGCCTGACTTATCATAAAGGATTGAACCAGTTGACGTGCCATTACTGCGGGTATGCCGAACCCATACCGAAAGCATGCCCGGCATGTGGAGGAGTGGAACTGGTCAGTCGGGGGTTCGGAACCGAGAAGGTGGAAGACAGCATCAAGGAAATCTTTCCCGAAGCACGTATTGCCCGGATGGACCTGGACACGACCCGTACCCGTACTGCATACGAAAAAATTATCGCTGATTTTGAAGAAGGAAAAACCGATATCCTTATCGGAACCCAAATGGTATCGAAAGGTTTGGATTTTGACCGGGTAAGTGTGGTTGGCATACTGAATGCCGATTCGATGCTGAACTATCCCGACTTCCGTTCATACGAGCGCGCGTTCCAACTGATGGCACAGGTAGCAGGACGTGCGGGCAGGAAAAACAAGCAAGGACTGGTAATCTTGCAGACCAAATCGCCCGACCTTCCGTTGATACACGAAGTGGTAACGAATAATTACCGCAGTTTGTTCGATGAGCAAATTGCCGAACGCCACTTGTTCAAGTACCCGCCTTTTTACCGGCTGGTCTATGTATACCTGAAACACCGTAAACAAGAAGTTCTCGACCAGGCGGCTGACGTAATGGCACGTTACTTGCGACAAGGATTGGGCGAACGGATTTTAGGGCCGGATTTACCTTTGGTGGCACGTATTCAAACTTTGTTCATAAAGAAGATAATGGTAAAAGTAGAATTACAGGCGTCGATGTCAAAAGTACGGGCATACCTGCGCCAAGTGCAACGTGCCATCGCAGAAGACGAACGTTTTCGTTCGCTGTTGGTATATTATGACGTAGACCCTATGTGAGTTGAGTTTTCTCTCCAATTATAATAAAGAATATGAAAATAGAATTAGATGTACATACCCATACGATAGCCAGCGGGCATGCATTCAGCACTTTGCAGGAAATGGTGCAAGCGGCTTCCGAAAAGGGATTGAAACTGTTGGGCATTACCGAACATGCTCCCGGCATTCCGGGTTCGTGCAGTCCCATTTATTTCCGCAATCTTTATGTCGTACCGCGCCGGATGTACGGCGTCGATTTGCTGCTGGGAGCGGAAATCAACATTCTGGATTGTGAAGGCAACATTGACATGGACGAATTTTACCTTAATTTGCTCGATTTGCGTATTGCCGGTATACACTCGTTGTGTTATGCGGGCGGTACACCTGAAGAAAACACGCACGGCATGGTACAGGCAATAGCCAATCCTTACATTCACATTATCAGTCATCCGGGAGACGGGACTGCGAAACTGAATTTCGAACCCATTGTGCTGGCCGCCAAAGAGCACCACACGTTGCTCGAAATCAACAATTCTTCACTTCGTCCTTGCCGGAAAAAGATGGATGCACGCGACAATAACCTGGAAATACTGCGTTTGTGCAAACGATACGAAGTACCGGTCATATTGGGAAGCGATGCACACATTTCGTTCGATATTGCAACTTACGATTATGCCTTGCAGCTGGTAGGTGAGACAGAGTTCCCTGAAGAACTGATTATGAACACCAGCGTAGAAAAGTTTAAAACTTATTTGAATATATAATGTAAGCAGGGAGGAAAGGAACTGTTATCGGGGATCCAAGAAGCCATGACTTTTATGTCCGAAATGCCGTTAAACTCTTCTTGCTCCTCTTGTTCTCCTGGCTTCTTTTGCTTTTTCTAATTCCTTTACAAATTATGAAGCGAATACTCTTTGTCTGCCTCGGCAATATATGCCGTTCGGCTGCCGCCGAAGAAATCATGCGTACTTACCTGAAACAAGAAGGACTGGAAATGGAAATAGAGGTCGACTCGGCAGGTATCAGCGGATATCATGAAGGCGACCTTGCCGACCCACGGATGCGAATGCATGCCTCCCGGCGTGGCTACCAGATTACGCACCATTCGCGTCCCGTGCGTACCGATGATTTTTACAACTTCGATTGGATTCTTGGTATGGATGATGCCAATATCGATGCCTTACGCGAGAAAGCCCCTGATGTGGAAACAGAACGAAAGATTGGTCGGATGACCGATTTCTGCCAAACGAAAGTAGCCGATTATGTACCCGATCCTTACTACGGCGGTGCACAAGGCTTCGAAAATGTACTAGACATTCTGGAAGATGCTTGCAAAGGTTTACTAAATCATATCCGAAACCTGTAAGACTTAGAAGCTGTTTTGAATTTCTCCAAAAAGTTTTTCTTGGCTTGATGTATACGTTTTCGTGTGTGCTTTGGGCGATTTTTTGGTCTTTTTCGCTCCTGTTCTTCGTCAGATAGCCCGCTATCTTCCTCATCACAGAAGCGAAAATGCCTCAAAAACTCATCCCAAATCATCGCACGATAAATTCAAAACAGCTTCTTATATCCCAGACTGAGAATGTGTGCAGACGTGTTTCTCCGCACGCCTGCACGCACAATTCAGAAGTCATTCTTTTTCGCCATAACACAAGTCGCCTGCATCGCCCAGCCCCGGAACAATATACGAGTGAGCATTCAGTTCCGGATCGATAGTAGCACACCACAAGGTAGTCTTTTCTTGAGGAAAAACTTTCTGGATATGTTCTACAGCCTGTCGGCTGGCTATTACCGAAGCAATATGTACGTGCGCAGGCGTTCCCTTGGTCAGCAAGGCTTCATATGCATATTCCATAGAAGCACCCGTAGCAAGCATCGTATCGGTAAGAATCAATGTTTTTCCATCCAGTTTTGGAGAAGCGATGTATTCGATATGAATGTCGAAATGATCTTCATCGATGTATTTGCGGTAAGCCGATACGAAAGCATTCTCGGCATGGTCGAAATAATTGATGAATCCTCGGTGGAGCGGAAGCCCTGCACGCAGAATGGTCGCAATAACCGGACGGACAGCCGGTATGTTTTCCACTGCTTCGGCAAGCGGCGTGCGTATCACCTTCTCTTCATAAGGCAGGTCACGGCTGATTTCGTATGCCATGATTTCCCCGATACGTTCGATATTCCGCCGGAATCGCAAACTGTCTTGCTGGATGTTGACATCGCGCATCTCGGCAAGGAATTGGTTTAACAGTGTGTTGCTGGTACTAAAATCAATAATCTTCATGATGTTCGCTTGATAATTTTTCACAAAGGTACGAAGAAAAAAGGACATTTGTGTAAAAATGTCATGCTATGCCCCGAAGGTTTCGTGGTAAAGAGGGTGAGGGGTATCTTTTTTGAAACAAGGCAATTGCAAACTCCGTGTAGCATATTTGTTACACAAGTATAAAACTTTGCTAATTACGGATTTTTTTCAATAATATCTGCTTCGGATTCAAAAGAAACCACTATTTTTGTAGCGCGAAAAACAAGGGAGATGTGTTGAAGAACATCTTTTTTGAAGCTAACTAAAGAGAACATCAAGCAATAACTAAACATTTGATATAATAACCAATTAATCATTTGAACAATGGCAAATTTAGATCTTACTAAGTACGGTATCACTGGAACCGTAGAAATCGTACACAATCCGTCTTACGATGTTTTGTTCGCAGAAGAAACAAAACCGGGTTTGGAAGGCTATGAAAAAGGTCAGGTAACTGAACTGGGTGCTGTAAACGTAATGACCGGTGTGTACACAGGTCGTTCTCCTAAAGATAAATTCCTGGTAAAAGACGCTACAAGTGAAAACACAGTGTGGTGGACTTCTGATGAATACAAAAACGACAACAAGCCTGTAACTACAGAAACTTGGAACGCTTTGAAAGAATTGGCTACTAAAGAACTTTCTAACAAGAAACTGTATGTAGTAGATGGTTACTGCGGTGCAAATCCTGCAACTCGTCTGTGCGTACGTTTCATCATGGAAGTTGCTTGGCAGGCTCACTTCGTAACTAACATGTTCATCCGTCCTTCTAAAGAAGAACTGGAATCATTCGAACCTGACTTCGTTGTTTACAACGCTTCTAAGGCTAAAGTTGAAAACTACAAAGAACTGGGCTTGAACTCTGAAACTGCCGTTGTCTTCAACTTGACTACTAAGGAACAAGTTATCCTGAATACTTGGTATGGTGGTGAAATGAAGAAAGGTATGTTCTCTATGATGAACTACTTCAACCCGTTGCGTGGCATCGCTTCTATGCACTGCTCGGCTAATACCAACATGGAAGGTACTGACACTGCTATCTTCTTCGGTTTGTCTGGTACAGGTAAGACTACCTTGTCTACCGACCCGAAACGTCTGTTGATTGGTGACGACGAACACGGATGGGATGACGAAGGCGTATTCAACTACGAAGGCGGTTGCTACGCTAAGGTTATCAACTTGGACAAAGAATCAGAACCGGATATCTACAACGCTATCAAACGTGACGCTTTGTTGGAAAACGTTACAGTTGACGCAGCTGGTAAGATTGACTTCGCTGATAAGAGCGTAACAGAAAACACTCGTGTTTCTTATCCTATCTACCACATCAACAACATCGTGAAACCGGTATCTAAAGGTCCTCACGCTCATCAAGTAATCTTCTTGTCTGCTGATGCATTCGGCGTATTGCCTCCTGTATCTATCCTGAGCGCAGAACAAGCTAAATATTACTTCTTGTCTGGATTTACCGCTAAGTTGGCTGGTACAGAACGTGGTATCACTGAACCGACTCCGACATTCTCAGCTTGCTTCGGTCAGGCTTTCTTGAGCTTGCATCCGACTAAATACGCTGAAGAGCTGGTTAAGAAGATGGAAAAAGTGGGTGCTAAGGCTTACTTGGTAAACACTGGTTGGAACGGTACTGGCAAGCGTATCTCTATCCGCGATACTCGTGGTATCATCGATGCTATCCTGGACGGTTCTATCGACAAGGCTCCGACGAAGACTATCCCGTACTTCGACTTCGTAGTTCCGACAGAATTGCCGGGCGTAGATCCGAAGATCCTCGATCCTCGCGACACTTACGCTGAAGCTGCTCAGTGGGAAGAAAAAGCTAAAGACTTGGCTGGCCGCTTCATCAAGAACTTCGCTAAGTTCGAAGGAAACGAAGCTGGTAAGGCTTTGGTTGCTGCTGGTCCGAAATTGTAATTCTGAATTACACGACTATAGGAAAAAGCGGTTCTCTGCGGAGAGCCGCTTTTATTATTCTATACCCATGTAATAAACTAACCATTTACTAACTTAATCGACTTATAGAAATGAAAAATGAAAGGTATGAGCTGAACAAGAATTTGGCTCAGATGCTGAAAGGTGGTGTCATCATGGATGTGACGACTCCCGAACAGGCGAAAATTGCCGAACAGGCAGGTGCTGTAGCCGTTATGGCATTGGAACGCATTCCCGCTGATATCCGTGCAGCAGGAGGTGTGGCTCGTATGAGCGACCCGAAAATGATACGGGGCATTCAGGAAGCAGTAAGCATTCCGGTAATGGCAAAAGTGCGTATCGGTCATTTCGTTGAGGCACAGATATTGGAAGCCTTGGAAATCGATTACATTGATGAAAGTGAAGTATTGTCGCCGGCAGACGGTGTTTATCATATTGATAAGACTAAATTCAAAGTGCCTTTCGTCTGCGGTGCCAAGAATTTGGGTGAAGCTTTGCGCCGCATTGCCGAAGGCGCTTCGATGATTCGTACCAAAGGAGAACCGGGCACCGGCGATGTGATTCAGGCAGTGACTCACATGCGCAGCATGATGCGCGACATCCGCCGCGTACAGGCACTTGCCGAAGACGAACTGTACAATGAGGCCAAAGAGCTGGAAGTGCCGTTGGACTTGTTGCGGTATGTACACGAAAACGGAAAGCTTCCCGTAGTGAATTTCGCTGCCGGAGGTGTAGCCACTCCTGCCGATGCCGCCTTGATGATGCAACTGGGGGCTGAAGGTGTGTTTGTCGGTTCCGGTATCTTCAAGTCTGGCAATCCCGAAAAGCGGGCGCGTGCCATTGTCAATGCCGTAACCAACTATAACGACGCTAAGTTATTGGCAGAGGTTTCTACCGATTTGGGCGAAGCCATGGTAGGCATTAACGAAGATGAAATCACCCTGTTGATGGCAGAAAGAGGAAAATAACCGGGAAAGGATATGCTGAAAATAGGTGTTTTGGCGCTGCAAGGAGCTTTCCTTGAGCACGAACAGATGTTGGACCGCTTGGGCGTAGCACATTTTCAAATCCGCCAATTATCCGATTTGTCCTGCCCCATGGACGGGCTGATTATACCAGGCGGGGAGAGTACGGCTATCGGCAAGCTTTTGAATAGCCTGGATATGATGTCTCCGCTTAGGGAGAAGGTGAAAGAAGGATTGCCCGTATTCGGTACATGTGCAGGTATGATTCTATTGGCAAATGAAATAGAAAACGACCCGAAGCGCTACTTGCAAGTGATGGACATCTGCGTGAAACGCAATGCATACGGCCGCCAGTTGGGCAGTTTCTTCACTCATGACCTGTTTGCCGGACAAGAAATACCCATGACTTTCATCCGTGCTCCTTATATAAATAAGGCAGGCGCGCAGGTGGAAATCTTGTCAACGGTAGACGGGCACATCGTAGCAGCACGTGAAAAGAACATGTTGGTCTGCTCGTTCCATCCCGAACTGACGGACGATACTACAGTACATGCTTATTTCATCGAGAAGATGGTTAAAAAGGTATAAGCAATTGATTTTTAACGCCGTTGTGAGTATTCTTATCCGAGATTACCACAACGGCTGTTTTTGTTCCCATCGTTTAAATAATATGAAAAAAATAAGCCGATAATTACACGGAATGCTGAAAAAATATAATTTTGCACCGGGTTTTTAGAGGCATGCTTCTTATGTGTACATCCAAGGGGTTGGGTGAAAAACAGTTCATGAATAACAATTATTTAATATATAATTTATGAAAAGAAGCATTTTTCTGATTTTATACGGGTGGTGCACCGTGCAGCTTATGGCGCAGAGTCTGACTGTAAATGGAGTGGTTTTAGACGAATCCAGCCAAGCTGTTATCGGAGCTACTGTACTGGAAGAAGGAACCGAAAACGGAACCATTACCAATTTGGATGGCGAATTTACCTTGCAAGTAGAGAAAGGCAAGGCGTTGGTAATCAGCTATATCGGTTTTGAGACACAGCGCGTACGGGCGGTGAATGAAAAGCAATTGAAAATCATTCTTCACGAAGATTCCGAACTCTTGGACGAAGTGGTTGTAGTAGGCTATGGCGTAAAGCAGAAGCGTTCCACGATGACTACGGCTATTTCGAAAATGGACCAGAAAGTCTTGCAGAACGCAGCTCTTTCTAATGCGGCACAAGCCTTGCAGGGTACTGTCAGCGGCTTGCGTGTAACGAATACTTCCGGAGCGCCGGGAAGCGCGCCTACCATCGTATTGCGTGGCGGGGCGGGAATAGAAAGCGCAGGTTCCCCCTTGGTGGTAGTCGATGGCGTAGTCCGTTCCATGGACGATATCAACCCTTCCGACATCGAATCGATTCAGGTATTGAAGGACGCCGCTTCTACAGCGATTTATGGAGCCCGTGCCAATAATGGCGTGATTCTGGTGCAGACGAAGAAAGGGAAAGCCGGACATACCCAAGTCTCTTATAAATTTAAGGGAGGCATGAACTTTGCCCGTAAAGGTTACGAATACATGGATGCCGAGAATTACATCCGTTTCGGACGATTGGGGCGCATGTACTCGGGCGGAAGCATTACGGATATCGACAATACAAGAGGATATGGTGCCGTATACGGCGCCAATAACCCTGACCAGTATGCAATCCGCTATTTGGACGGGAACGAGAACTTGTTGCAAGAAGGTTGGAAACAAATGACCGATCCGGTAACAGGCAGGCAAATCGTATTCAAGGATTACGGGACTACCCTGCGTGACGAGGTGTACAAAGACCCTGCTTTTACACAAGACCACTACTTGAGCTTTAACGGAGGAAGCGAAAAAGGCACGTTCGCCGCATCATTAGGGTATTATTCCGAAGACGGAACGGTAAAAGGCACGGAATACCGCCGGTTCAGCGGTACGTTGAACGGGAATTATAAGGTATTGCCCATTTTGAATATCAAAGGAGGAGTAAGTTTTTCCACCTCTACTGCTCCGGAATTGTATTACGACGACATGGCAGACCTTTTCGAGCGTATGCAGAGTATGGAACCTACCTGGAAACCTTTCTTCGACGACGGGTCGCCTAATTATGGCTACGGCAAGCGTGACGGCAATCCGCTCTATTGGCTGGACAAACTGACGAATAAGAACAATACACGTAAGACAACGCTGAATATCGGCGCCGATTTGGAACTGATAAAAGACAAGCTGTTCTTGCGCGAAAACAGTTCGGTTTATTATGAAGACTATACAAGGGAATTGTTCGATAAGGAATACCGTGACTATTGGAACGTGAATACAGAACGGAAGGCTTCGTTTGATTATCAGCGCACCATCCAGCAGCAGCATAGCGTGCAGCTGGAATATACCGATACGTTTAAAGAAGACCACAATTTCTCGGCAATGCTGGGAGGGGAATATTTTGAGAATCAGTATACCGAATACAGCGGAACCGGCCAGGGAGCACCTTTCGATGATATTCCTACCCTGAACGCATCGGGAAACGAAAATATGACTGCGTATTCATACCGTGAAGGATACCGCATCGCTTCGTTCTTCGGACGGGTGACTTACGATTACAAACGCCGGTATTTGTTTACGGCTGTAGCCCGCTACGATGGCATTTCCCGTTTGTCCGACAACCGCTGGGGATTCTTCCCAGGGGTGTCTGCCGGTTGGAATATCCACGAAGAAGCTTTCTTTCACAACAGCCCGCTTGCCAATGTGGTCTCTACGCTAAAGCCTCGTATTTCGTACGGCATCAACGGCAATGTGAACGGCATCAACAATTACGACGTATATGGGCTGTACGGGCAAGCCAGCGGCACACATCCGTATAACGGAGTGAACGGCATTCTGAATACGGCAGTTATCAATTCGCAACTGCGCTGGGAAAAGAGCAAATCTTTCGAAGCAGGTTTAGACCTTGGCTTTCTGAACAACCGTTTCAATCTGATTCTGGATTATTATAACCGTACGACTTCCGACTTATTGACCGATGTAAACCTGCCCGGGTACACAGGATTCGATTCGTTTAAGACCAATTTGGGAACGTTGCGTAACAGCGGGTTCGAGGTGGAAGGCAACCTAAACCTGATTTCCAATCCGAAAGGATTCAACTGGAATTTCTCTTTTAACGCTTCGTATGTGTTCAATAAAATTGTGAAATTGCCCGATAATGGCAATGAGAACAACCGTCAGGGCGGATCTCAAGTTTGGGACCCGGCATCTCAACAGGTCATTTGGGTAGGAGGATACCAGGAAGGTCATACGTTGGGCGATATTTATGCATATCAGCAGGTAAAAATCTTGAGAGACGAAAACGAAGTGGCACAATTGGCAGGAAACCGTATGGATATGATTGCAGGACTGTACGGGCCGAATGTCAGCGAGGCAGACCGCCAACGTTACGGACTGACCAAGCCGATTGAAGCCGGCGATGTGCTTTGGGCAGACTTGAACGGCGATAATGTCATTGACCAGCTGGACCGCGTAAAGGTCGGAAACATCTATCCGAAATGGACCGGCGGCTTCAGCACTACCCTTTCGTATAAAAATGTCTCGCTTTACGGGCGGTTCGACTTTGCAGTCGGGCATACCATCTTGAACATGGTGGCGATGCGTTCTATCGGGCAGTCGGTCGGATTCAAGAACATCATTGCCGACGGGCTGGATTGCTGGACAAGCGAAAATCCGGATACAGACCTGCCTAAGTCATACTACGATGATTCCACCAATAAGAAGAACCTTTACCGCGATACGGCAGGAAGTGACATTACGAGCGTAGACAACCGTAGTTCCCGTTTCTATGAAAAGGGCGACTATTTGGCTTTGCGTGAATTGACATTGAGTTGGAAGCTGCCTGAGAAATGGGTTTCCAAGATTCATAGCACCGATGTTTCATTGTATATTACAGGGCAGAATCTGTTTTACATTACGGGATATAGCGGCACGTCTCCCGAAGCTCCGTTGGTTTATCCGGGAGTCGATACCGGACGTTATCCGACTCCGCGTACCGTATTGGTCGGTGCGTCTATTTCATTCTAACTTTAAAAAACGTATGATGATTATGAAGAAAACAATACTGATGTCAGTTTTGGGCGTGATAGCGGCATGCTCATTTAGCAGTTGCCTGGATATGACCCCAATCAGCGAAATTACCGATGAAAATATGTGGAAGAACGAAGGGCATTTCACTTCCTTCATGTATGGCATACACAGCCGCTTGCGTGATGCCGATGCGCAAAATCTGTTTATGTTGGGCGAATTGCGTTCGGACATTTACAATACAGGCATCGGCTGGACGGGCGAAAGCAATCAGGTAGAAGAAATCACTTCCAATACACTGACCGAAGAACGTCCGGGCATTGAGAATTACGGCGGACTGTATTACAATATCAATCAAATCAACCTGTTTCTCTCACGGGCTGAAACCACAGACTTATTAAGTGAAGCCGACCGCAATTATTACTTGGGCGAAGCGTATGGGCTGCGTGCCTTCTATTATTTCCATTTATTGCGCTCATGGGGCAATGTGGTATGGAATGCCGACCCCAGTTTAGGTTTTGAAGTAGGCAACTTGGAGCGTCCGGCTACGGATGCGTCAACCGTAATGCAGTATATCAAAGACGATATTGCGTCATCTGAAACAGCTTTTGGAGACGATTATTCGTTCCGTGCCGGGCGTTCGTTGTGGTCGAAGGCGGCAACACTGACTTTAAAAGCGGAAGCTTACCTTTGGTCCAGCAGGCAAATGAATGGCGGAACGGCTGATGCACAGACAGCTTTAGAGGCGTTGAACGATGTGCAGACGCATATCTCGCGTACAGAATTGGATTTGCTGCCCGATTTTGCCTCTGTGTTCGATTACGAAAATAAGGGCAATAACGAAATTATCTTCTCGCTGCATGCGGCTTACAACGAGGCGGATTTGTTTAACGGAGAATGGCGCAACCGCATGGTGCCGCAACAGACCACGTTGAGCAGTTATTACGAAAGCGACGGTTCGCCCATCAGCCTGAACTTTAACGGCAATGTATATTATCCGCTCCGCGAAGAACTGTACAGCCAGTTTGATGAAACAGACACACGCTTGAGCGGAACATTGCGGGCTGTTTATAGCAAAGACGAATCAGGAACGGTTGCATACGTCGGTTGTTTTGCTTATAAATTCCGGGGCATGACACCTGCCGGCGCTTCATACCGGGAGTTTTGCGACGATTACCCCATTTACCGTTATGCCGATGTGTTATTGCTGAAGGCAGAGGCGGAAGCGGTGCTTGGCAGTGACCCTGCAGAAGAAATCAATCAGATTCGTCAGCGGGCGTATGCCGGAGCGTACGAGGAAGCGTCAATGGGTTATCCGCATCTGGCAGGAGACAACGAAGGAATCAACGAAGTGCTTTTGCGTGAACGTTTGCGCGAGTTTATGTTCGAAGGAAAACGCTGGTACGACCTTCGCCGTTTCGGACAAGAATACGTCATGAAATATTCGTCCTTGCAAAACCCGGACCATTTGCTTTGGCCCATCGATACAGACACCATGACAGATAATCCGGCATTGACACAAACACCGGGATACGAATAAGTTTGTGAGTTTTTAAGTTTATGAGTTTTTGAGTTTATCATATTGTTTGTATATTCGCAATTGGATTTTTACCACAAAGGACACAGCGTTTTTCTCTAAAAAAATCATTCCTGTGTGATACTCTGTGCCCTCTGTGGTAAAATCCAACAAAACTCACAAACTTAAAAACTCAAAAACTCATGAAACACGTATTAATCGCAACCCTGCTTCTGCCCCTGATGGCGTGCGGAGGAGGACAAACACAGGCAACCGCCGAAGTTACCCAAGACAGTGTAAAGAACCAAGTAGTGGAAACCATCATGACACGCCGCAGCATCCGCCAGTATAAACCGCAGGCGGTAGAGCGTGAAAAGATGCAGACTATTGTGGAATGCGGCATCAATGCGCCCAATGCCATGAACCGCCAACCTTGGGAAATCCGTGTCGTAGACAATCCCGATTATATTAACGGCATAACCGAATTATATAAGAAAGCCAATCCGAAAGCCGCGTCAGACTCTACATTCCGCAATATGTTCCGCAATGCACCTACGGTAGTCTTTATCGGGCACGATACAAAATCAGAAAGTTCGCCTTTCGACTGCGGTTTGTTGGCTGAAAACATGATGATTTCAGCTTGGTCTATGGGGATAGGAAGTTGTTGTTTGGGAAGTCCCGCCCGCTTTATGAAGAGTCCTGAAGCGGCTGAATACTTGAAAAAGCTAAACTTCAGTGAAGGTTACGAACTGTTATATTGCATCGGCTTCGGCTATCCCGATGAGGCTCCAACCGCCAAGCCTCGTGAAGCAGACAAAATCCAATTTATCGAGTAAAATATATCACTAAAATTTAAATGTAGAAAAAACAGAGGCATAATGTAATCTTATTTAAGGATGCAGTTCCATACGAAGGCGTATTGTCAAGAGCAACTTCTGCAAACGGCGTATGGGTTTTGCCGCATGACTTTACCCGTTATGAAGATATTGAAGACGCAAGAACGAAGAACTACCTGTTGTTCAAGGCTAATGATGGTGCTAAGCACGCTTTGTCGTTGACCGCAACGTTGGGCAACACCACCATCAAGACAGCTTATGATTTGGGCGCAAGCTTGAAGAAAATAGGCAAAGTGGAAGTATATCCTAATAATCTGACTAACTGTGCTGTAAATAAGGAATATGTTCCGACTTATTCAACTTCATCTGTTGATGCCAATGCCGTTTACGACTATTGGTTGACTTTTGAACAATCTGCAGACAATCTGAAAGCTGTTCAGCTGTATGGCGCAGAAATCGTTAACGATGGACACTCTTTCAGATATACAAGAGACACAGGTGTAAACAATTCTGTTAAATTGGTCTACAACTATATTTTGATGGACGGAACTGTAGTAGAGGGTGATAAAGCGCCTATATTTACTGCATTGATGCGCGAAGAAATGGCTACAGAACATACTGTAACATTAGAACGCCTGAATGTTCCGATGGATGCAAAATACATTGATGGAAAAGACAACAAAGAATTGACTTGGATTGATAATTGGATTTGGAGTAATAACGGCGAAAAAGTATTTGCATTGAATACTGAAGCATACTCTTTGACTGAATTGCTTAACGGAATGAGTGATGTAGAAAAAGCAGTATGGAATAGTGCAATTGCAAACAACTCCGTGAAACTGACCGTTATTGGTGGTGAAGGTGACAATAACCAAGATAATGACAATGACGATATGGGTCACAATGTCCGTTATTCTGTTGACACAAAGAACAATACCATTACTTTCCAGTTCTGTGTATCTTATGGATATCCATACAATTTCAGCTTGAACAACGCATACCAGTTGACTTTGACTGTAAACGATCAAGATACCCAGACTCCGGTAGCATCTATCGTATTGCCGTTTGAATTTACTCAACCGACTTTGGATATCACTCGTGAAAACGGTGAAAAGGCTATTTGGACCAGCGATACAGAATTGAGACTGTATGGTGATAAAGTTGGTAATTATATGTATGCTCCGCTCTTTGAAGCATTCACTACTGCATATGAAAAGGAATATAGCAAATTTATACCTAATGCAGAATATTATGTACTGAAAGGTAATCCTAAATATAACATTTATGATGGTAAAATTATGGATTACACTTATGACAAATTGAATGCACCGTTAACAGAAATTGCTTATTCAAGTAAGGCTGAAGAATGGGAGACCTATATTCACAAGGGTGATGTTAACAGTAGCGAAATTGAAATCTTCGCTGAATATAATTTCTATGGAGTATATCCAGCAACAGAAGAGCAAGTAAAAGACTTTACATTAGTATTTGCAAGCTTACTGGGTGATGCAAAAGAAGTTAAGACTAAAGCATCTGAATACATTTCTAATAATGTAACCCGTGAAGTTATCTTGAAAGATACAGATTTCACTTTGACCGATGCATTAGGTAATCCATTCTATCTATTTGATGGTATTACAGCTGATGGTAATATTGATCCGCGAGATGAAATGAACCAACGTCAAGGCTTTGAAGAAGATACTGAAGGTTTTGCACGTAATTTCGTTCTTGCAAATGCAAATATCACTGCAGTAGATAAAAATGGTAAGACTATTTTTGATAAGGCTAAGGGTAGTATTATTGTAGGTACAGCAGGAACTGCAGTTGTTGATCCAGATGGTTCAATAACTATTACTCAAGGTTATGCAGGATTCTATGAAAATCTTTATACTAAGACCAATGGTTGGGCAGTATCAGGTCCTTATGAAGATAAGGTTGTTGTCGTTAACTTGCCAGCTAAACAAGCGAATAAGAAAGAAGGTTTGCCTGCTGTTCCAGGTGGCATCATGATTCAGTTGCCTAATAATATCGGTACAACTGAGCCTATAACTCTCAAGTTCGAATTGGTTGACGTATTCGGTGTTACTAAGACTCTGTCTGTAACTGTAAAAGCAGCGAAGTAATAACAGCCTAAGCAAAACAATTCAGAATTAACACTGCTTACTAAGATAAGAGAGGCGTTCCCAATCTCATAATGGGAAACGCCTCCTTTTCTTTTTATCTTTACATTAACCTTTAAATTACGGATATGAAAAAATGAATTCCACATTTCACCCAATGAACTGTAGGGACGTATCGCATACGCTCTGAAATCATCCGCGGGGATAAGTTGACGCATTCAGGGCGTATGCAATACGCCCCTACATGGCTTTTGCGAAATTCATAAATAGTAAATCGTAAATAGTCAAATAGTAAATCAGACGGTTTTCCAGTCCTCCACCGTACCCGTTTCGGAAGAGAAGTTCACACCTATTTTATATAAGGTGCGCGGGTCTGCTTCGTAGGGTCGGGCATAACCTTTCGCCTCTATCTGTGCCAAAGCCTCGTCCGCCGTACCGTTGCGCTTGAACTCGAAAATATAAATGTAGTCATCCGTCTCCACGATGCAGTCGGCACGGCCCTGACTCTGCTCTTTTTCGGTATAGATCGTGTAGACACTTATCAGGCGGAAAATGAGGTAAAGCGTATAGTGGAAGAAGCGTTCCTTCTCCGCCTCGTCCTTCTTAGCACGCATTGAGTACGGGATGCCGGCAAGGAACGAGGTGAACAGCTTGCGGAGTTGCTCCACATCACCGTGTTTCAATGATTCCACCACGTCTATTACCCAATTCTTCATGTTCTCTTGCGGCTTTAAGTAATCTGCGGCAATCAAGGAAACAAATCCATTCTTTACCTCATTATTAGGAAAATCAAGTAAAAAACGGTTATAGGTCCTTTCATATCCTTTTATGGTCAGGTAGCCGCTTTGGTAAATCATCGGCAGGGGCTTTTCCACGTCCGCCTTATAGTCGACAAACTCTTCGGGGCGGTAATAGCGTCCGGTCAGTTCGTTCAGGTCCTCCTGCGTATGGTTCAGCAGGCGAACCAGGTAAGAGGGTGTGCCGCTGACAAACCAATAGTCTTGGATATCCAGTGAAGCAAAAGCGTTCAACAAACTGAACGGATTGTACACATCCGTCAGGTTGCCGCTGAAGTGATAGCCGTCATACCGGTGCTTCAGCATGTCCAGCATCCCTTCTTCAGTAACTTTATATTTTACCGCCAATGCCTTGATAGGCTCGGCAAAATAATGCTCCAGTTCTTCCTGCGTGATGCCGCAAAGCGTTTCATACCTGCGGTCCGTACTGATGTCACTAAAATTATTGAACCCGGAAAAAGGAGTCGCTTGTGTAAATCTCGTCATGCCGGTTATCAAAATGAAATGTAAATCCTCATCCGATGCTTTCAGTGTTGAATAGAAACTGCCCAATAATTGTTTGTAATAAGTTTCCAGCAAAAGTTCATTTATATCTTTCTTAATTTTCAAACCAGTGCCCAATGCATCCACTACAGGCTTGTCGTATTCATCAATAAGTACCACGCACCGTCTTCCCGATTGCTTGTGTGCCTGCTTAAGCACGTATGCAAAACGGGAACCCAAACTAAAAGCAAATTCTCCTTTCCCATAAATTTGTTCACATGCCGAGATATTCTCTTCCAGCTTTTCTTCAAATAGATTGGGATTAAGGAAGTCTGTTTGGCTGAAGTCGATATGGAACACGGGGTATTCCGCCCACTCGGTTTCCAACTTGTCAATGGCAAGCCCTTTAAATAGTTCTTTCCTCCCCTGAAAATAACATTTCAAGGTAGAGACCAGCAGGCTTTTACCGAACCGGCGAGGGCGGCTCAGGAAATAGATTTTCCCACCTTTCACCAACTGGTAAATCAAACCGGTCTTGTCGACATATACATAGCCGTCTCCTATAATCTGGTCAAAGCTTTGGATTCCTATCGGGTACTTCATCGTGCATCAAGTTTTGGATTTACGCAAAGAAACAAAATTATTCTGAAAGGGGCAATAAAAAAGCGGCTCAAAAGAACCGCTTTTTTATTTATCACCTCTGCTCTTGGTACTGAAAAATGAGATACGTTCATAAAAGTACGCCTGCAATGGCTACGGTGACTAATTGCTTATCCGCAAGCTTATGAGTCCTCGCATAATCCTAATATACTAGGACTGCAGTCCTAATACATATAGGACTCCAGTCCTGATGCGTGAAAACAACAGTCCCAGTATGTCAGGACTGGGAAAGGATTGTATTAACTCCATTTAATCAGGTTGTTAAGACGGTTGATAAACATTAACCTACTTTCCAGTCCTCCACCGTCCCCGTTTCGGAAGAGAAGTTCACTCCTATTTTATATAAGGTGCGCGGGTCGGCTGCGTAGGGTCGGGCATAGCCCTTCGCCTCTATCTGTGCCAAAGCCTCGTCCGCCGTGCCGTCGCGCTTGAACTCGAAAATATAGATGTAGTCATCCGTCTCCACGATGCAGTCGGCACGCCCCTGGCTCTGTTCCTTCTCCGTATAGACCGTGTAGACGCTTATCAGGCGGAAAATGAGATAAAGCGTATAGTGGAAGAAGCGTTCCTTTTCCGCCTCGTCCTTCTTGGCACGCATTGAGTATGGAATACTGGCAAGGAACGATGTGAACAGTTTGCGGAGTTGTTCCAAATCGCCTTTACGCATGGAAACAACCACACTCCGTATCCAGCCGCCCAGATTTTCCTGAGGCTGTAAATAACTGGAAGCAACCAACGATACAAAGCCGCTCTTCACTTCGTTGTTCGGGAAGTCGAGCAGGAATGTACCGAAATCACTGTCGTAGCCCTTGATAGTCAGGTATCCGCTCTGGTAAATCATCGGCAGGGGCTTTTCCACATCCGCCTTATAATCGACAAACTCCTTGTCCTCGTAATATTTGCCGGTCATTCCGTTCAAGTCCTCCTGCGTATGGTTCAGCAGGCGGACCAGATAGGTGGGTGTGCCGCTGGAGAACCAATAGTCACGGAGTGCCTTTTTGGCAAATGCGTTCAACAGACTGAACGGATTGTACACATCCGTCAGGTTGCCGCTGAAGTGATAGCCGTCATACCGGTGCTTCAGCATGTCCAGCATCCCTTCTTCAGTAACTTTATATTTTACCGCCAATGCCTTGATAGGCTCGGCAAAATAATGCTCCAGTTCTTCCTGCGTGATGCCGCAAAGCGTTTCATACCTGCGGTCCGTACTGATGTCACTAAAATTATTGAACCCGGAAAAAGGAGTCGCTTGTGTAAATCTCGTCATGCCGGTTATCAAAATGAAATGTAAATCCTCATCCGATGCTTTCAGTGTTGAATAGAAACTGCCCAATAATTGTTTGTAATAAGTTTCCAGCAAAAGTTCATTTATATCTTTCTTAATTTTCAAACCAGTGCCCAATGCATCCACTACAGGCTTGTCGTATTCATCAATAAGTACCACGCACCGTCTTCCCGATTGCTTGTGTGCCTGCTTAAGCACGTATGCAAAACGGGAACCCAAACTAAAAGCAAATTCTCCTTTCCCATAAATTTGTTCACATGCCGAGATATTCTCTTCCAGCTTTTCTTCAAATAGATTGGGATTAAGGAAGTCTGTTTGGCTGAAGTCGATATGGAACACGGGGTATTCCGCCCACTCGGTTTCCAACTTGTCAATGGCAAGCCCTTTAAATAGTTCTTTCCTCCCCTGAAAATAACATTTCAAGGTAGAGACCAGCAGGCTTTTACCGAACCGGCGAGGGCGGCTCAGGAAATAGATTTTCCCACCTTTCACCAACTGGTAAATCAAACCGGTCTTGTCGACATATACATAGCCGTCTCCTATAATCTGGTCAAAGCTTTGGATTCCTATCGGGTACTTCATCGTGCATCAAGTTTTGGATTTACGCAAAGAAACAAAATTATTCTGAAAGGGGCAAGGTTAGGAAAAGGAACTTTGCTTTATATATCGTGCGCAGTATGGATTTATGCATTTTGATGACACAATTTCGTGTCGCAGTAAAACCTAATGTCCCTTAACGTCTTACTTATATCCCGGTGGAGTACAAATCCAAGTGGCAGAAATGTACAAATAAATGCCGTACACAGTGTATAATAGGGAACAAAAAAAGAAAGAGAGGCAATCCTCAACCGGTAGATTGAGAATACCTCCCTTATCTTAGGTAAGCATTTGGTTATTAATTACGAATAGATTACTGAATCTTTCTTACATTGAACTTCAACGTATTGGTGTACTCAAGACCATCTCTCAGCGTGATAATGATTTCAATGTCTTCCTTATCAGCGAGAGTTGGAGGCAACTGGATAGCCATACCACCTGTGTGACCTTGGATTACGTCTACAGCCACATTGTCAGCATCTGTTGCCGGTCTTGCAGCTGCTGCTTTTACATTGAATATCTTAATGGCTTCACCTTCAAAATCAGGCAAAACATAACTGATCTCACCAGTCAATGGATCGATAGTCCAATGTGTAGGATTACCTTCACCAGTATCCCACTTTCCTACTACAACTGTATGTGTATTGCTTGGAGCGTTCTTATCCCGAGCTGTTACAACTACAGATCTTCCATCTTTCATTTCAAACAACTTATCAACAGTGATAAACGGACGTTGTTCTTCATTGAAGCTGTTTCTGTTCAATTCAGCTCTTGCAATCACACGACCACCGCTATTCAGACCGTCGAACAGGTAGAACTTCTGACCCTTCGGAGTCAACAAGTTCAAGATGTCATCCGAGATGAATACATCGTTGGTTCCAGCATTGGCAATCAATGTTTCGCTGCCTTCAGCCATCATCAAAGAAGAGTGCTTCAGCAAGCTTGCGAATCTCAATATGAATTGGTTGTCATTGTTCTCAGTGAACAAAGTTTCCGGATATACACCATAGTGGTGGTAGTTGGTTGTTACCTTAACACTCTTTTCTGCATTGTTAACAGCTTTAGCATCTGTATGCTTAGTGCTCCACTCAGCCCATTCAGTAGTATAGTTAAGATTATTGTCTAATGACTGAGCTTCACCCTTGTCTTCATCCTTGATGATAAATGCTTTATTCCCAGCAGCCTCACTTAATGTGTAATATTTAGCATTGTCATCATATTCGGTATACTCTTTCGTCCATGCCTTGAACGATTCATACAACGGCAGATACATTGTTGTACCTTCTTCTCCATAAGCACCATACGACAACAGGATTTCTTCGTTCGTATCAGGATCATTCGTCCATTCAGAGAAGTTGCCTGCATCAGGAGTGATATCCATAGTCGGCTGCTGCAATTCGAATGTGAAGTTCATCTTAGACACTTCGAGTTGGTCTGCACGGGTTGTGATTTCTACACGGAACTCATTGTTCAACGGCAGAGCTGCCTTACCATCAGTAAACCATGGCTTACCATCAGGAGTATAATACGGAGCTTTTACTTCGCCACTTATCGATTTATCTGCCTTGAATGTTACCTTCAATCCTACAATATCTTTCAGTCTTTCGATATTATCTTTGATACCCGTGGTGCAAGACTTATCATCCTTGTCAACATAATCGAAGTCAATGTAGTTCTCCAACAAGTAAGCGTTGTAAGCGGCTACATCCTGAGTTCCTTGGTTGTTGATCGGGTCACCGCCAAGCAATTCTACGGTAAAGTCGTTATCGCCTGCTTTCTTCTTCTTGTCGAACACCTTGAGGATAGCTTCATCCGGATCTGTTGCATTTTCGAGATTACGTGCCAAAGCGTCAATCCACTTCATCTTACCGGCATCGCCTAATTCTTCGAAGAACTTATCCAAAGAGAATACCTTGCTCATTGCGAAGTAAACGTTCTTGTCTTTATCAAGAACAGCGTCTGCATCGAACTTAGCAGTGTAAGATTCGAGGAAGATGCTTTCGCCTGCAACAATTTCTTCATCGTTGAAGCTTACTTCAAACTTGCAAGATCCTTTCTGACCGTTAATCAAGATATAGTTATAGATAAGCGGAACAGTGTTGCCGATAACAGCTTCATTGCGAGCAATGAATTGATAACCATTGTTAACGATGTCAAGACCGTATTTTCTAACTGATTCGTCCGAAATCCGAGAATGGTCAATCTCCAGTTTATAGTCATAAATCAATACAGAATCTTCTGCCTCAACCTTGTAATCACTTTCATGCTTTGCCAGCATTTCGAAAGTCGGGGTATATTCTTTGCCCGGCATAAATGTCTTGCCGACAATTTTAATGTCGTTTTTACCATTCAGAAGAATATTTTCAATAGAGTTTACGTTGTTTGCTTGGAAAGTATATACATAACCTGATCTTACAGACTTGCCGTTAACTTTCGAAGAACCTTCCAAAGCGAACAAGTATTTGTCGCCATCGTTGCTCTTGAACTGGGTTACATAGTCCGGACGGCCTTGCATATCCGCAGAATTCAAGTTAAAACGCTGTACATCGCGAGGCAAAGCCCACAAGCCGTTCTTAGACATGATGGCACGAGTAGCCATTGTAGCTTTTCCGCTCCATACTTCTGGAGTGCCAAAGTCAAGCCCCCACGGAGTTTCGTCTTCTGTATTAACGAAATTCCATTCGTAGTCGTTAGCATCCACGTCAGTAGGATTCAGTAACATTTTCACATCACGATCCAAAGTCGGATACATACCTGCCAGCATCTTGCCGTCTACAGCTTTGTGACCATCCCATTCTACATCGCTTGTCAGGATACCGTAGTAGATGTCAAAGTTTTGTGCATACGACTGACCGTTCAGCTCCGGAGTAATGCTCATCAGTGTTCCGCTCATCGGCAACTTGATAGACTTGAAGCCGAGGTTGTTGCCTTCAGCGTCCTGTTCCATCACGTTCAGTTCGTAATAGTTTTCGTAAGTCACTACGTAAGTCTGGGCACCGATAGCAGACATTCCAGTGTCAGCCCATTCTTGTTTTTCATCGTCCCATACTTCCCAATTACCCGCAGCATTGATTTTCGGAGAGTGTCCGTCTTTGCCGTCTTGTCCGTCTTGACCGTCAGCTCCGGCAGGACCTTGTTCACCGGCAGGACCTTGAGGACCAGTTTCTCCCTGATCACCTTTATCGCCTTTATCACCTTTCTGTCCTTGAGCACAAATACCGGTATCCTCACCATCGATAATCCAGTTGTGAGTAGTCGGATCCATTGTAATGATAGTACCGTCAGCTCCGTCCTGACCGTCAACTACAGGGATTGTAATGGATGACCCGCCATTGCTCATAGTGAACACCAGACCTTCACCGGTCTTTGATACGCCGGTTACGAACTGGCCCTGACCCATCAACTCCTGCAATTTCTTGATAGCGTCAGCATTTGCAGTGATTTGTGTCTGCAAGTTGCTGATGTCGTCATCGTAATCCTTACATGAAGTAAAAGTTCCTGTTGAAGCGAACAAAAGCGCTCCGAACAGCAGTGCACTTAAATACTTTTTTCTCATAA
>OIWN01000142.1_pt1 | contig 64708 bp, 74 predicted proteins | sample 1587591 | NCBI WGS metagenome assembly OIWN01 (sample SAMEA3888901, study PRJEB22519) | human gut metagenome | biome: human gut; feature: human-associated habitat; material: faeces | place: Denmark | collected 2010 | reverse complement strand
TCATCGACACGCCGGGGGCCTACCCCGGCCTTGAGGCGGAGGCGGAGGGCCAGGCCGAGGCCATCGCCTCCTCCCTGTCCCTGATGAGCTCCCTCACTGTGCCGGTGATCTCTGTGGTCACCGGCGAGGGGGGCAGCGGCGGGGCGCTGGCCCTGGCGGTGGGCAACCGGGTCCTCCTGCTGGAGAACGCGGTGTACTCCGTCCTCTCCCCCGAGGGCTTTGCCTCCATTCTGTGGAAGGACGCCGGCCGGGCCGACGAGGCCGCCGGAGTTATGAAGCTCACCGCCGCCGACCTGCTGCGCCTTGGGGTGGCCGACCAGGTGATCCCCGAGCCGGAGGGCGGCGCACACAATGACCCCAAGGCGGTGTTTGCCGCAGTGGACCGGGCCCTGACCCGGCACCTGGGCCAGCTTCTGCGGGAAAAGGACCTGTCTGCCCACCGCTATCAGAAATTCCGCGCCATGGGCGCGGTCCTGGAGGAGACCGAAACATGAATGGACTGCACATTCTCGGCACCGGCCGGGCCCTGCCGGCGAACATCGTCACCAACGACGACCTGGCAAAAATCGTGGATACCAGCGACGAGTGGATCACCACCCGCACCGGCATCCAGACCCGCCACCACTGCACCACGGAGACCCACACGGATATGTGCGTGGGCGCCGCCCGGCAGGCGCTGGAAAACGCCGGGATTTCCCCGGAGGACATCGGCGCCTGCGTGGTGGCCACTTTCTCCTCCGACTACCTGTCCCCCTCTGCCGCCTGCATGGTGCAGCGGGGGCTGGGGCTGCCCCACGACGCGGTGTGCTTTGACCTGAATGCCGCATGCAGCGGCTTCCTGTTCGCCATCCACACCATGGAGTGCCTGCTGGCCCAGGCCCCCCGGAAGTACGGCCTGGTGATCGGCGCAGAGATGCTCTCCCGGTTCATCAACTGGGAGGACCGGGGCACCTGCGTCCTCTTCGGAGACGGCGCCGGCGCTGTGGTGGTGGAGTGGCGGGAGGACTATCCCTCCATCCACGCCGTTCTGGGCTGCCACGGCGACCCGGACATGCTGGGCGTCACCGGCGCGGAGAAGCCGGCGCCGGCCCGCATCTTCATGCACGGCCAGCCCACCTTCAAGTTCGCCGTTAAGGCAGTGCCCTACTGCATCGACCAGGTGCTGGAAAAGGCCGTCATGGCCATTGAGGACGTGGACTTCTTCGTCTTCCACCAGGCCAACGCCCGGATCATCGACCTGGCAGCCAAAAAGTACCACATCCCCCCGGAGAAGTACTACAAGAACATCCAGAAATACGGCAACACCTCCGCCGCCAGCATCCCCCTGGTCATCAGTGAGCTCCATGACCTGGGAAAGGTGGGGCCCGGCTCCCGGGTCCTGGTGGTGGGCTTCGGCGGCGGCCTCACCTGGGGCGGCGCCCTGGTGGAGTTCGCCTGACTCCCTGCACGTCAAGCAGGCGCTCTGGACGCAAGCCTGTTACCGGCGAAAACTTCAGCTTTATTTAGGCCGCGCACAGCGGCGAATGGGAGATTTTTATGAAAAAGCTCAATGAAATCCTGGGAACCAAGTACCCCTTTATCCAGGGCGGTATGGCCAACATCGCCACCGGCGAGTTCGCCGCCGCCTGCTCCAACGCCGGGGCCCTGGGCATGATCGCCACCGGCGGCTGGGACGGCGACCGTCTCCGCCAGGAGATCCGCCGGGCCAAGGAGCTGACGGACAAGCCCTTCGGCGTCAATCTGATGCTGATGAGCCCCTATGCCGACGACATCGCCCAGATCATTCTGGAAGAGGGCGTGAAAGTGGTCACCACCGGCGCCGGCAATCCCGGCAAGTACATTCCCGCCTGGAAGGAAAAGGGCATCAAGGTGATGCCCGTAGTGGCGGCGGCGGTTCTGGCCAAGCGGCTGGATCGCTATGGCGTGGACGCCATCATCGCCGAGGGCACGGAGTCCGGCGGCCACGTGGGCGAGATGACCACCATGGCCCTGGTGCCCCAGGTCATCGATGCGGTAAGCGTTCCCGTGGTGGCGGCCGGCGGCATCGCGGACGGCCGTCAGGCGGCTGCGGCCTTTGCCCTGGGTGCCTGCGGCATCCAGGTGGGCACCTGTTTGCTTGCCAGCGAGGAGTGCCCCATCCACCCCAATTACAAGCAGGCTGTGCTGAAGGCCAAGGACAGTGATACGGTGGTCACCGGCCGCTCCATCGGCGGCCCGGTCCGAATCCTGAAGAACAAGATGGCCCGGGAGTATCTGGCCCTGGAGAAGCGCGGCGCCTCTCTGGAGGAGCTGGAGAAGGTCACCCTGGGCGGCCTGCGCCGGGCCGTGCTGGAGGGCGACATGGAGCATGGCAGCGTCATGAGCGGCCAGGTGGCTGGTATGCTCCACGAGATCCGGCCCGTGGCCGAGATTTTCCGTGATCTGTATGAGAGCGGTATCGCACGGGCGAAGGCCACCGCCGCAGAATGGAGCGACGCAGAATGAAACTGGGCTTTTTGTACGCCGGTCAGGGCAGCCAGCATGCCGGCATGGGCGCCGATCTGTACGAGGCGTTTTCCGCTTTCCGGGCTGTTTACGACCATGCGGAAGTGGATTTTGACCTGAAGAAGGTCACCTTTGAGGACGTGGCCGGCGCCGAGGAGGAGAAGGGGGAGCTCCAGGAGATTGTGGAGTTCCTCCGGGACCCCAAGCGGTTTCTGGAGCTGGGGGCCCGCATCCCCAAGGGCGTGCTGCTGGTGGGCCCGCCGGGCACCGGCAAGACCCTGCTGGCCAAGGCCGTGGCCGGAGAGGCCAACGTGCCCTTCTTCTCCATCTCCGGCTCCGACTTCGTGGAGATGTTCGTGGGCATGGGCGCCGCCCGCGTCCGCGACCTGTTCAAGGAGGCCAACAAGATGGCCCCCTGCATCGTGTTCATCGACGAGATCGACACCATCGGCAAGTCCCGCGACAACCGCATGGGCGGCAACGACGAGCGGGAACAGACCCTGAACCAGCTGCTGGCCGAGCTGGACGGCTTCGACCCGGGCAAGGGCGTCATCGTGCTGGGGGCCACCAACCGGCCCGAGGTGCTGGACAAGGCCCTGCTGCGGCCCGGCCGGTTCGACCGCCGCATTACCATCGACCGGCCCAACCTGGCCGGCCGTCTGGCCACCCTCCAGGTCCACACCCGGAAGATCAAGCTGGGAGAGGACGTGGACCTCAAGAAGATCGCTCTGGCCACCGCGGGGACCGTGGGCGCAGACTTGGCCAACCTGGTGAACGAGGCCGCCCTGCGGGCAGTCCGGCACGGCCGAAGAGTGGTCACCCAGGAGGATCTGCTGGCCTCCTTCGAATTCGTTATCGCTGGAAGCGAGAAGAAGAACAGCGTCCTTACCGAGTTTGAGAAGAAGCTGGTGGCCTACCACGAGGTGGGACACGCTATGGTGGCCTACAAGCAGAAGAACGCCGAGCCCGTGCAGAAGATCACCATCGTCCCCCACACGGAAGGTTCCTTGGGCTACACCCTGCTGATGCCCGAGGAGGACAAGACCAACCTGCGCACCAAGGAAGAGCTGATGGCCAAAATCACAGTCTCCATGGGCGGTCGGGCCGCCGAGCAGGTGGTGCTCAACACCATGACCAACGGTGCCTCCCAGGATATCCAGGAGGCCACCAACCTGGCCCGGAACATGGTAGCCATGTTCGGCATGAGCGACGAGTTTGGTATGATGGCTCTGGGCTCCATCCGTAACCAGTACCTGGACGGGGGCTACGGCCTGGACTGCGCCCAGGACACCGCCGCTGTCATGGACAAGGCGGTAAAGGCCATCCTGGACCAGTGCTATCAGGACGCAGTGGAACTGATCCGGGAAAACCTGGAGGACATGCACAAGGTGGTGGCCTACCTGCTGGAGAAGGAGACCATCACCGGCGGCGAGATGGTGGCCATCATCCAGGGGCGGGACCCCGCCCTGGTGGAGGACGCTTACGCCTCCACCCACGGCAGGAGCCGTTCCCTCACTGGGGACATCGAGCCCCCCGCCAAGAACATCCACATCGTCAGTGAGCCGGTGTCTGCGCCGCAGCTCCCAGACGGAGAGCCGGAGCAGAGCGGTCCGGAGGAGCCGCCCGCCCAGCCCCGGGATGACGAGACACCGCCCCCTCAGGACGGGGAAGGGCCCAATGAGAAGCCGGAGCAGGACCGGCCGTAAAGCAGAAGACCGGGGCGGCGCTGAGCCGCCCCGATTTTTTCAAGATCGACAAAGAGGGAGAGAGAAGGTATGATCCGACTGGCGACAGAGCAGGACCTGCCCCTGGTGGGGAGCATCTATGAGGAGATCCTGGCGGAGGAGGAGAAACGGCCCGCCTCCTTTACCAACTGGCAGCGGGGGAAGTACCCCACGGTTGAACACGCGCGTGCGGCCCTGGAGGCCGGCACCCTGTATGTGGCGGAGGAGGACGGAGAGGTGTACGGCTGCGTCAACCTGAACGGAGAGCAGCTGGCGGAATATGCCGCACTGAACTGGTCCGTCCCGGCGGATCCGGAGGATGTCATGGTGATCCACACCCTCTGCATCAGCCCCCGGTGGGCTGGGCGAGGGAAGGCACGGGAGTTCGTGGCCTTCTGCGAGGAGGAGGCCCGCAGGAAGGGGAAAAAGGTGATGCGCCTGGACACCTATGAGGGGAATCTTCCGGCCAACACTATGTATCCCAAGCTGGGCTATACCTTTGTGGGCGGGACGGAGTTCTTCTTCCAGGGCTTTATCCGGGAGATCCTGAACTGCTACGACAAAAAGCTGTAAATGGGAGCTGCGCCCACCTCAGTTGAGGCGGGCGCAGCTCATATCCGGGACCGACACCGGCAGAGCGGGGAGCGGAGGGGGGGGCGCGGCGCAGACCGCAGGCCCCCTCAGCTCGTAGGAAACGATCCGCAGAGTCCCGCACCCGCAGGTGCGAAGGAATTACAGGCTGCCAAAAGGTCCCTGAAGGACTTTTTGACAGAGTGAATTAAATCTGCTTTTTCGGCGGCATGTATGTGAAAAAATACGACTTGTCCTGCAAGTGTGAACTTTGCCTGTCGTGAGTGGACAAGACGTGCGCACAGCGGGGACAGCCTGCTCCAGGCATATCAGGGCGCCAGCCACCGCCACAGAAAGAAGAGCAGGAGCGCCTGGAACAGAAACAGGAGAGGGAAGCCTGCCCGAAAATACCAGTGGCGGGTCTTGTGGTGGAAAAAGTACATCCCCAGCATCCCCCCCAGGGAACCGCCCAGGACGGGAAAGAAGAACAGGGCCTTCTCCGAAATGCGCCAACAGCCCCGGCGGGCCCGGCGCTTGTCCAGCCCCATCAGGGCGAAGGCCAGCAGGTTTGCAGTGGTCCAATAGAGGCAGGCCAGCTGCCAGAGTTGTGTCCGCATGATTGCTCCTTTCTGATAGGCGGCAGGGGGGACAGAGAAGGATCCCTATCAGAGGATAGCATGAAAGGAAGCGATTTTCCAGCCCCCAAAATAGGTGGAAATAAAAATTCAGGAATGTGGGGGCAGGAGGTGCAGAAAAAGGGGGGAATGTGGACAGCGAGTGTCGAATATAAACGAATCTAAGCGCATATCGTCGGATTTGATATAATTGCTTCCATTTTGTCGTATGATTTCCTTAAAACTAAATTGGGAGGAAATGTCGATGAATGAAATAAATGTAATTCGACGGGAACTGCGCGCCCTGGGGATCACGAGGCGATGCCGCTGTTATGGCCGCATCGTAATGGCCATTCAGCTGGCGGTGGACCAGGAGGACAGCCTGGAGGCAGTGACCAAGGAGATCTACTGGGAAGTGGGCAGCCGCTGCGGGCGGAAATGGACCGCGGTGGAGCGGAACATCCGCACTGCGGTGCAGATCGCGTGGCGGACCAACCCGGAACTGCTGCGGGAGATGGCGGGGTATCCCCTGGACGGGCCGCCCACCGCATCGGAATTTTTGGAGATCCTGTCCAACGATGTGCAGCGGGCGATGGAGAGAAGAGAGGAGGGAGTGTCTTCAACTCCCGGAATATGACAGAAAAAGGGGGAGAAAGCCGGCCCGTGCATTGCACCGGAGAGAGAAAAACGGTATAATGGAGGGGATCCTTGTGAAAAGAGGGGGACATCCATGTATATTGCTGATCTTCATATCCACTCCAGGTTCTCCCGGGCCACCAGCCGGGACTGCGACTTGCCCCACCTGGACTGGTGGGCCCGGCGCAAAGGCATCCAGCTGATAGGGACAGGGGACTTCACCCATCCGGCTTGGCGGGCGGAGATGCGGGAGCAGCTGGTCCCCGCGGGGGAGGGGGTCTATGCCCTGCGGGAGGGGCTGACAATGGAGGGGACTGCGCCCGGGGCCGCCCCCCGTTTCGTGGTCACCGGGGAGATCAGCTGCATCTACAAGCGCCACGGGCGGACGCGGAAGGTGCACAACCTGATCCTCCTCCCCAGCCTGGAAGCGGCGGAAGAACTGTCCGTCCGGCTGGAGGCCATCGGCAACATCCACTCGGACGGCCGCCCCATTCTGGGGCTGGACAGCCGGGATCTGCTGGAGTTGACCCTGGAGACCTGCCCAGAGGCCGAATTCATCCCCGCCCATATCTGGACGCCCCACTTTGCCATGTTCGGTGCCTTCTCCGGCTTTGACACCGTCGAGGAGTGCTTTGGGGACCTGGCGGACCAGATCCACGGAGTGGAGACCGGACTGTCCTCTGACCCGCCCATGAACTGGCGGGTGTCGGCGCTGGACCGGCTGAGCCTTCTGTCCCACTCGGATGCCCACTCCCCCTCCAGGCTGGGCCGGGAGGCCGACCTGCTGGACACCGGCCTCTCCTATCCGGAGCTGGTCCAGGCTATCCGCACCGGGGAGGGGCTTCTGGGCACCCTGGAGTTCTTCCCGGAGGAGGGAAAGTACCACCTGGACGGACACCGGAACTGCGGGGTGTGCTTCACCCCCGCCGAGACGGCGGAACGGGGCGGACTGTGTCCGGTGTGCGGGAAAAAGCTGACCATCGGGGTGGAGCACCGGGTGGAGGAGCTGGCCGACCGGCCGGCGGGCTTCCGGCCGGAGGAAGCCAAGCCCTTCGAGAGCCTGGCCCCCCTGCCGGAGGTGATCGCCGCCTCCACCGGCGGCTCGGCCGCCGGGAAAAAGACCCTGGAACAGTATGAGCGCTTGCTGCAGACCCTGGGGCCGGAATTCACTATCCTGCGGGACGTCCCCATAGAGGACCTGCAGCGGGAAGCGGGCCCCTGCGTGGCGGAGGGCATCCGGCGCCTGCGGCTGGGGCAGGTGGAGCGCCGTCCCGGGTTTGACGGGGAATACGGTGCCATCTCCCTCCTTGCCCCGGCGGAGATCCAGCGCCTGAGCGGACAGGTCTCCCTGTTTGGGGCAGAGGAGACCCCAAAACAGGGGGAGAAAAAGCGGGGACAGCTCCCAAAGCGGCCGAAGGCGGCGGAGCGGGAGGGGGAGCAGGGCCTCCAGCGCTCCAATTCCCAGCAGCAGGCGGCCATCTCGGCGGAGGAGCGAACCGTAGCGGTGGTGGCCGGACCTGGCACAGGCAAGACCAAGACCCTGGTGGACCGAATCGCGTGGCTGGTGGAGGAGCGGGGGGTCCGGCCGGGGGAGATCACTGCGGTGACCTTCACCAACCAGGCAGCCGCTGAGATGCGCCAGCGGCTGGAGGAGCGCCTGGGGCGGCGGGCCGCCTCCCGCATGACTATCGGGACCTTCCATGCCATCTGCCTGGCTCTGCTGGGGGATGTGGGGCTGATCGGCCAAGGGGAGGCCCTGTCCCTGGCGGAGGAGACCCTCCGGGTGCTGGGCCGGAAGGGGAGCGCACGGGCGCTGCTCCAGGGGGTGTCCCGGGTGAAAAACGGCGCGTCTCTGGAGACGGCTGGACTGGAAGAGGAGATCTGGCAGGCCTACTGTGCCCGGCTGGAGGAGCGGGGGATGCTGGACTTTGATGACCTGCTCATCCGGGCGCTGGCGCTGGACACTGGGGGCCGGACCTGCTTCCGGCACCTGCTGGTAGACGAGTTCCAGGACATCAACGAGACCCAGTACCGGCTGGTCCGGGCCTGGAGCGCCAGCGGGTCGCTCTTTGTCATCGGAGACCCGGACCAGTCTATCTACGGTTTCCGGGGGGCGGACGGGAAGTGTTTCCAGCGCCTGCGGGCGGAACGGCCGGAGCTGCGGGAGATCCGGCTGGTGGAGAACTACCGCTCCACGCCGGAGGTGCTGGAGGCTGCCGCCCCCGTGATCGAGAAAAATCCGGGCGGTTGCCGCCGCCTGCGCCCCAACCGGCCCTCCGGCCCGGCGGTACGGATGGTGAGGAGCCCGGATGCCTTCTCTGAGGGGGTGTTTCTCGCCAAGGAGATCGGCCGTATGACCGGCGGGGTGGACATGCTGGAGGCCCAGGCCCTGGGCCACGAGCGGACAGTGCGGGCTTTCTCTGACATCGCCGTCCTCTGCCGCACCCATCGGCAGCTGGAGCTGGTGGAGAAGTGCCTGCGTCACGACGACATCCCCTGTGTGGTCAGCGGGCGGGAGGACTTTCTGGAGGACCGCCAGGTGCGGGGAGTACTGGCTTTCTTCCGCTCCCTCCAAAGCCCGGCGGACCCTGCAGCCCTGGAGACCGCGCTGGGCCTTCTGTGGGACTGTCCCGCCGACCTGGCCGGAAGGGCCCGCCGCCTCTGGACACAGGGGGCAGACTTGGCGGCCTTGGAGGAGGCGGTCCGAGGCTATGGCCATCTAGAGCTTTGGCTGGACCGGGTGAAGGAGTGGGAGCCAGCGGTGGAGAAGGAGAAGCCATGGAAACTGGTAGAGGGCTGGGAGGAGCGGTACGGGACCTCGCCGGCCTTGGAGAAGCTGCGGAATACGGCGGTGTTCTACCCAGCCTTCCGCTCCCTCTGGGAGGCCCTCACTCTGGGGGAGGAGGCGGATGTGCGCCGGGCTGCGGGCCGGGGCTGGGAGTCCGGGGCTGTCCGGCTGATGACTCTCCACGCCTCCAAGGGACTGGAGTTTCCTGCCGTCTTTGTGGCGGGACTGACAGAAGGCACGCTTCCCCTTGAGATGCCCGGCCGTCCGGCGGATCTGGAGGAGGAGCGCCGGCTGCTCTATGTGGGGATGACCCGGGCCCGGGAGGAGCTGATCCTCAGCGCCGGGGGCGGACCCTCTCCCTTCCTGGACAGCCTGCCGCAGGGTGTGGCCCAAGAGCAGGCGGGCCGGAGGCAGGAGCGGAGACTAGAGCAGCTGAGCCTCTTCTGAGACGGGGAGCCCCCAGGTCCGGCAGAATCAGTACACTGGAAAAGAGAGACATCTGCGGCTGCGCCCTTGACAGTGGGTGTGTGTCCCATTAGTATGGAGGAGCGGGGACGAAAAAATAAACGGTCCGGGATGGAACAAAATCCCGTGTCGGGTCGTCTATACAAATAGAAGGAACACTTTGGATACCAGGAAAGGAAACGCGACTATGAAATGGAATCGGCTGTTGGCCGGCGCGGTGTGCGCCTCCCTGCTGAGCGTACCCGTCTGGGCTGTGGAGGGCGGGGAGGCTCCGGCCGCCGGGGCGGGCCAGACATCTTCCACGGCCTGCGGGGTGACGCTGGACGGAGTTTGCCTGGACCTGAGCGAGGCGCCCGCCGCGCCCTACCAGGAGAACGGACAGGTGATGCTCCCGCTGTGGAAGGTGGCCCAGGCCCTGGGATGGACTGTGACCTGGCTGCCGGAAGAGAACGGGACCCGCATCGAAAATGAGGATCAGGTCATGAACCTGACCTACGGATTGGACCGCTATGCCTGCGCCAGCAAGTCCTCCATCGGGGCTACCTCGCCGGAGCACTATGGAGCGGCGCCGGTGGTGGTGGCGGGACGTACCTACGTCCCCGCCTCCATGTTCCAGCTGCTCTCCTGCACCGTGACGATGGAGGGGGGGACCGTGGCCCTGCGGACAGAGGGCGCACCACCCGCGGAGGACGAACCGCCCTCCGGCGGGGCAGTGGAGTATCAGACCGCAGCCGAGGCGGAGCAGGCGGTGGGGTTCCCATTGAAAGCTCCCGGGGAGCTGGGAGCCCCTGAAAAGATCCAGGTGATCAGCGGAGCGGTGGCCCAGCTGAACTGGCCGGAGGGCATCAGCTATCGGGTGGCCCGGGGGAGCCAGGAGGTCAGCGGCAGCTACACTGCCTACGGCTGGGAACGGAGCCAGAGTGCGGGAGAACAGATGGTGACCATCAAGGGGAATGGGGACTGGACCTATCTGGCCGCGTGGAAGGACGGGACATACAGCCATGCTCTCGCTTTTGAACAGGGCGTGAGCGCCCAGCGGGCAGTCAGCCTGGTTGGGGACCTGGTCCCGCTGTCTGGGGAATAAGCGCATCAAAAAGGAGGGAGCCCCGCTCCGCCGGCACCATGGCCGGCGGAGCGGGGCTCCTTTGAGAAAGAAAGGGGGCTCAGTCCCCCTGCATCACAGTCAGGGCCTGGCGGCAGTTCTCCACTACGTTGATCTCGTGGCTGCCCCCGTACTCCCCATCCAGCGTCCAGGGAATGGGCTTTTCGGCGGTGAACTTCAGATGGGAGGCGTGGAAGGAGAGCACGGCCCCTGACTGGGGGGGCTCCTGTCGGATAAGGGCCTGGAGGCTGTCAGTGAGGTCGGTGATGCTGGTGGGCTTGCGGACCAGAATGACCTCAAACAGCCCGTCATCCAGCACCACCCGGTCTGTAGGCAGGGCCTTCATTCCGCCTACGGAGATGGTGTTGCACACCATTCCGTAAAAGAAATCGTCCTCCAGCACCTGGTCGTCGCACTCGATCCTCAGGTGGTAGGGGGTGATGGAGGGGAGGGAGGCGATGCCCGCCATCACATAGGCCAGATGGCCGAAGGTGTTTTTCAGATCCTGGGGGGTGTCGTAGGATACCTCGGTGAAGGCGCCGAAAGCGGCCACATAGACGAAGGGGCGGCCGTTGAGCCTGCCGATATCCCAGGGGCGGGGAACGCCGGTCTCTGAGGCGGTCTGGGCGGCTTTCACCGGGTCCCGGGGCAGGCGCAGGGTGGTGGCGCAGTCGTTGGTGGAGCCAAAGGGGATGTAACCCAGCACCGGCGGATGGTCCAGCTGCATCAGGCCGGACACCGTCTCGCTGAGCGTGCCGTCCCCGCCGGAGCAGACCACCCGGTCGAACTGGCCGCCCAGCTCGGCGGCGATGCGGGTGGCATCCGCCTTCCCCTGGGTGGGATAGACGGTGGTCAGGTAGCCCGCCTTGGTAAAGACATCCAGAACAGCGGCCAGATCGGCCGTCACCCGCCCCTTGCCGGCGGTGGGGTTGTAGAGAAAAAGCATGGTTTTCAAAGCTGGGGCCTCACTTTTTTATGAGATTGGCGCCCGGAGCGCCCCGTCCTTGGACTCCCCGGATGCTGCTGATTACGAATTATTATAAGGAATGGGACGGAAAAAACAAGGGAAAATTTGTGAATCTTTATGTCATCTGTACAGGAGAAAAGAAAGGAACGGGCCCGTTCCCGGAAAATGGCGGAAAAAGTGGGAAAATCCCTTGCGTATCCGGCCAAAAACGAGTAAAATGTGGAACGCAACAAACTTGGTGCCCGGCGGAGGTGTGTGCTGCCCCGTCTCAGCAGACGGCACCACCGCTATGGGGTGAATGAAAGAGATGGATCGAAACGTCCTCTCCGCCGCTTTCCATGTCACCATTCCGGTGCTGATGGGCTATCTGGCCATCGGGATGGCCTTCGGCCTGATGATGGATTCGGCGGGATACAATGTGTTCTGGGCCCTGCTGATGAGCCTGATCATCTATGCCGGGGCCGGACAGTACATGGGGGTGACTCTGCTGGCTGCGGGGGCCTCCCCCCTTCAGACGGCTCTGATGACCCTGTTGCTGAACTTCCGGCACATGTTCTACGGCCTGTCTATGCTGGAAAAGTTCCGGGGGATGGGGCTGCGGAAGCTCTATATGATCTTTTCCCTCACTGATGAGACTTATGCGCTGCTGGCGTCCACCAAGGCGCCGGAGGGGGTGCGGGAGAAGGACTACTACCTGGCCATTGCCCTGATGGACCACAGTTATTGGGTGCTGGGCACGGTTCTGGGCTCCCTGCTGGGCAGTGCCCTGTCCTTTGACACCACCGGAGTAGACTTCGCCATGACCGCCCTCTTCATCGTCATCGCGGTGGGCCAATGGAAGGGGACCCGGAACCATCTGCCAGCTGCTATCGGCTGCCTGGCCACCCTGGCCAGCCTGCGGCTGGCGGGGGAGGATAATATGCTGATCCTGGCGCTGGTGGTCATCGTGGCCGCCCTGCTGGTATTTTCCCCTAAAATGCCGGAGGGGCAGGCCCTGCACAAGGCCGGGACAGGAAAGGAGGAGCGGACGCTGTGAACGGAGAGACCACACGGGATCTGCTCCTGATCCTGGTGATGGCCGTGGTGACCTTTGCCACCCGGCTGCTGCCCTTCCTGCTCTTTGACCGGGGGGAGGAGCCCCCCAAGGCGGTGCTCTATCTGGGGCGGGTGCTGCCCCCGGCCATCATGGCCATGCTGATCGTCTACTGCCTGAAGGGCGTCAGCTTTGCCACCCCGGCGGGGTGGGTACCCGCCCTCCTCTCCTGCGGGGCGGTGGTCCTCCTCCATCTGTGGAAGGGGAACGATCTGCTCTCCATCTTCGGAGGGACGATCCTGTATATGGCCCTGGTCCAGGGCGTGTTTGGGTAAGGAGGAGCGGAAATGGAAGACTGTTTGGCCGCCCTGCGGCAAGAGGTGGACCGCCTGGACGATCAGATCGCGGAGCTGTTTTTGAAGCGCATGGAGGTGACCGGCCGGATCGGGGCCTGCAAGGAGGAGCTGGGGCTGCCCCTGATGGACCCCCGGCGGGAGCTGGAGGTGCTCCGGAGCGCAGCGGCGGAGACGTTGGATGAGGGCCGGAAACTAGAGCTGGCCCACCTGTTTGAGACTGTGCTGGCCCTCAGCCGCCGGGACCTGCGGCGCCGGGTGGGAGGGAACGATCCCGGTCCGGGATACAGCCGATGCCGGAGGGCCGAGGCCGCCGCGCGGCAGCCGGTGGAGAGACCCAGGGTGGTTTATCAGGGCGTGGCGGGGGCATACAGCGAGATGGCCTCCCTGCGTTTTTTTGGAGAGGACTGCCGGTGCCAGGGCCTGCCCACCTTTGAAGAGGTGTTCCAGACAGTGGCCCAGGGCGGGGCGGACTACGGCGTGGTGCCCATCGAAAACAGCTCCACCGGGGCTATCCGCCAGGTGTACGAGCTGCTGGGCAGGTATGAGTGCTACATCGTGGGGGAGAATACCGTCAAGGTAGAGCACTGCCTGATGGCTCCCCATGGGGCTACCCTGGATACCATCACCCATGTCTATTCCCACGAGCAGGGGCTCTTCCAGTGCGAGCCCTTCCTGGCCCGGCATCCCGGCTGGGTGGGGGTGGCCCACGGGGACACGGCGGGCAGCGCTCAGTATGTGGCCCAGACCGGGGATATCACCAAGGCGGCCATCTGTTCCAGCCGGGCGGCGGAGCTGTATGGCCTGGAGATTCTGGCCCGGGGAGTCAACTACAACAGCAACAACACCACCCGCTTCGTGGTGGTCTCCCCGGTGATGGAGCTGCGGGAGGGGGCGGACAAGATCTCCGCGGTCCTCAGCCTTCCGGACGAGGTGGGCAGCCTCCATGAGGTACTCACCATCTTTGCCGTCCACGGGCTGAACCTGGTGAAGCTGGAGTCCCGCCCTCTGCCGGGACGGAGCTGGGAGTATCTGTTCTTCCTGGAGTTTGACGGGAGTCTGACGGACCCGGCGATGGACGGTGCCCTCCAGGAGCTGTCCCAGGCATCCGCGGAGATGCGGGTCCTGGGAAACTTCAAAAGCAACCTGTAAGGAGGAGAGGCGATGGACAGGGCTGTGCTTATCACCGGAGCTTCCCGGGGCATCGGGGCGGCGGTGGCCCGCCGCTTTGCCCGGGAGGGCTGGCGTGTGGGGGTGAATTATCGCACCTCCCGTGGCCGGGCGGAGGCCCTGGCAGCAGAGATCGCCGCCGCCGGGGGACAGACCGCCCTCCTGCCCGGCGATGTGTCTGACCCGGCCCAGGCGGCCGCTCTGGTCCGGGCGGCGGAGGAACAGCTGGGCCCCCTGGACGCCCTGGTGTGCAACGCAGGGGTCGCCCTGCCCCAGCAGCTGCTTACCGACACCACGGACGAGCAGTGGCGCCAGGTGATGGGGGTGGATCTGGACGGGGTGTTCTACACCCTGCGGGCGGCGGTCCCCGGCTTTGTCCGCCGGCAGCGAGGGGCCATCGTCACCGTATCCTCCATGTGGGGGGTCACTGGCGGCTCCTGCGAGGTGGCCTATTCCGCCGCGAAGGCGGGGGTCATCGGCCTGACCAAGGCGCTGGCCAAGGAGCTGGGGCCCTCCCACATCACCGTCAACTGCGTGGCCCCCGGGGTCATCGACACGGAGATGAACGGGGGACTGGATAGCGAGGCCCTGGCCGCTCTGGCGGAGGAGACCCCCCTGGGCCGGATCGGCACGGCGGAAGAGGTGGCGGAGAGCGTGTGGTTCCTGGCAGGGGGCGGCGCCCCCTTCCTCACCGGACAGGTGATCCAGCCCAACGGCGGGATCGTGATCTGACCGCGGGAGCGGGAGAGAGGGAATAGCGCCGCCGAAAGGCGGCATACTGAAATGAGACGACCCCCCGAGGGAGAGGGCGGACCCCTTTCACGCCGGGTGGGTGGGAAAGGAGGTCCGTGATGCGCGGGAAGCGGTTCGTGTACGGCTCCTACCGGGGACGGAGGAGCACCACAGACGTGTTGAAGACCATAGCCCTGATCCTGGCGGTACTGGTGGTGCTGGCCGTGGCCGGAGTGTGGATGGCGCAGAAATACATCGTCTACGACGACGGGGGTTATCACCTGGAGCTGCCCTTCTTTCAAAAGGAGGGACCGGCCCAGGAGCCGGAGGACCTCCGGGTGGCGGTAGAGCCCGCCGCCTCCCAGCCGGAGGAGACACCGGAGGAGGGAGAGCCCCTTCTGGCGGCGGTGACTGTCCCCCTTTCAGCGGTGGAGGACGGCTCGGCGGAGGCGCTGGCCGCCCAGGCAGGAGCCAACAGCGTCCTGCTGGACATGAAGACAGACCGGGGCCAGCTGGGCTTCGTCTCCCAGCTGGCCATGGCCGCCTCGGCGGGGGTCAACGCCGGACAGGCGGACATCAACCGCCAGCTCCAGGCCCTCAACAGCGGGGAGCTGTACACGGTGGCCCGCCTGTCCTGCTTCCGGGACCACGCCCTGGCCAAGGATGAGACATATGCCATCCGGACCAACAGCGGCTACCGGTGGACCGATCCGGAGGAGCTGCGGTGGAGCAGCCCAGCCAGTCAGGCGGTCCAGGACTATCTGGTCGCTCTGATGGTGGAGCTGGCCCAGCTGGGCTTTGACGAGATCCTGCTGGACAACTGGGGCTATCCGGCGGAGGGAAATCTGGGCTATATCAAGCAGGGGGATGCCTACGACCTGGAGCACCTGTCTCAGCCGGTGGAGGAGTTCCTCGCCAGAGCGGAGGCGGCTTTGGAGCCCTACGGGACGCGGCTGGCCCTTCGGAGCACCTGGGCGGTGCTGGAGGGGGATGAGAGTCCCGGCGGCCAGACGGCCCAGCTGCTGGAGCGGTATGCCCAGCGCGTCTGGCTGGAGGCGCCGGAGGACGGTATGGCGGACCTGCTTTCCCAAGCGGGGCTCCCAGAAGGAGAGGAGCGGCTGGCCCTGTTGGTGGAAGAGCTGGACCCAGACCTGGACTGTTCCCAGGGGATCTGGGACCCGGAGACGTGAATTCCGTACGAGGAAACAAGCAAGGCGTCTGAGTGAGAGCTCAGACGCCTTGTTTTTCTCCCAAAGAGGGCGGAGCCATGTAGCTCCGCCCTCTGGAAGATAGAATTTACGCGTGGGCCCCGGCATGGGTGTAGGAGGAGGGGGTGGGGGCCGCCTCCCGGGCGGCGGCGGGGGCTTCCCCGCCCTGCTGCTTGGCCAGCGCCTTGGCGTTGGCCAGCATCAGCTTGATGCGGTTCTCCTGGTTGATCTTGGTGGCGCCGGGGTCGTAGTCGATAGCCACCACATTGCTGTACGGATAGTCGTCCTTCAGCTTGCGCAGCATGCCCTTGCCCACGATGTGGTTGGGCAGACAGCCGAAGGGCTGGGTGCAGACGATGTTGGGGGTGCCGGTGTGGATGAGCTCCAGCATCTCGGCGGTGAGGAGCCAGCCCTCTCCCATCTTATTGCCGTCCCCCAGATAGCCCTGGATCATTCGGTGCAGGTCCTGGAAGGTGCCCGGTGCACGGAAGCGGCCGGAGCGCTCCAGCGCCTGGATCATGTCCTTCTGACAGGCCTCGATGTACTTCATAAAGAGCTGGCAGGCAGCCTTCTTGATCCACTTGCCGCCGTACAGATCCACGTCCACTACCCGGTTGTAGATCTTGAAGATCATGAAATCGGTGAGGCCGGGGACCACGGGTTCGGCCCCCTCGGAGAGCAGAAAGTCCTCCAGATTATTGTTGCCCAGGGGGGAGAACTTTACATAGATCTCACCCACGACGCCCACCCGCACCTTCTGCTCCCCGGTGACGGGGATGGAGGCAAAGTCGGCGCAGATGGCGTCAAAGTTGGTCCGCATCTGGCCGCGGCTCATCCCCTTACCCTGCTGGAAGCCCTGGATCAGCCGGCCCTGCCAGGTGGAGACCATGGCGTCAGTGGCGCCCCGCTCCCGCTCATAGGGCCGGACCTGGTTGGCCACATTGACGATGATGTCCCCGTACATCATGGCGTAGACCATCTTGCGGATGATGGGGAGAGTGAGGGAGAAGCCGGGATTTTTCTCCAGACCGGACAGATTCACCGAAATCACCGGCACAAAGGCCAGGTCCGCTTTTTCCAGTGCCTTGCGCAGCAGGTGGATGTAGTTGGAGGCCCGGCAGCCGCCCCCGGTCTGGGTGATGAACAGGGCCACCTTGTGGGGGTCATAGCCGCCGTGCTTGATGGCGTCGATCAGCTGTCCGATGACCAGCAGGGCGGGGTAGCAGGTGTCGTTGTGGACATATTTGAGCCCTTCATCGATGATGCCCCGGTGGTTGGAGGTGAGCATATCCACCTTGTAGCCCTCCAGCTCCAGCAGACGCTGGAACATCCCGAAGTGGACGGGCAGCATCTGGGGCATGAGGATGGTGTACTCCTCCTTCATCTCCTTGGTAAAGAGGAGACGGCCGGTGTCGTCATATACTAGCTTCGCCATATCAAAATCCCTTTCTGCCGATAGTCGCAATAAAATCAGGAATGGGGAAAGAAAAGTCAGGAATTGAGGGGGCCGGCTGCGTCGGCGCGTTTGAACCGGTCCCGCCGGAGCGGGTCGGTCCCAGTTCCCTCATTTCTGATTTCTAATTTTCTTTTCGCGCATCAATGGCCGCCATGAGGGAGCGGATGCGGATCTTGACGGCGCCCAGGTTGCTGATGTCGTCGATCTTCAGCTGAGTGTACAGCTTATCCCCGTCCTCCAGAATGGAGCGCATCTCGTCGGTGGTGATGGCGTCGGTGCCGCAGCCGAAGGAGACCAGCTGGACCACCTGCATGTCGGGCTGGGTGCACACATACCGGGCGGCGTTGTACATCCGGCTCTGGAAGGTCCACTGGTTGAGCACCTTCCGGGGGGCGTAGCCCTCCAGATAGCTCAGGGCGTCCTCCGTGACCAGCACGAAGCCGAAGGAGGTGATCAGATCGTTGATGCCGTGGTTGATCTCCGGGTCGATGTGATAGGGGCGGCCGCACACCACGATGATGTTCAGCCCGTGGGAGCGGGCGTAGTCGATGTATTCCTTGCCGGTGGCGCGTACGTCGTGGACGTAGGCCTCATAGGCCTCGTAGGCGGCCCGGGCGGCGGCTGCCGACTCCTTTTTGGGGATGCCGAACTCCTGATGCATCAGCTGAGCGATGCGCTTGCCGAAGTCCTTGTGCCGCCACAGGCCCACATAGGGGTCCAGGAAACGGGTCTGCTTTAGAGAGGGCACGTTGGCGGCGATCAGCTCAGGGTAGTAGGCCACCACCGGGCAGTTGTAGTGGTTGTCTCCGATGCCCTCGTCGTTGTTGTAGGACATGCAGGGGTACCAGACAGCGTCCACCCCCGCCTCCACCAGGGCCTCTACGTGGCCGTGGAGCAGCTTGGCGGGGTAGCACACTGTGTCGGAGGGGATGGTGCGCTGCCCCTTGAGATACAGCTTGCGGGAGGACTCAGGGGAGAGGACCACCTCAAAGTTCAGCTTGGTGAAGAAAGTGAACCAGAAGGGGAGGTTTTCGTACATGTTCAGCCCGAAGGGGATGCCGATGCGGCCCCGGGAACCGTCCCCCTCCCCCTTGCCGTGGAGAGCACGGAGCTTCTGATACTTGTACCGCATCAGGTCGGGCAGGTGGTGGGGCTCCTCCCCCAGGGGGCGGGAGCAGCGGTTGCCCGAGATAAAGCGCCGCCCGCCGTCGAAGGTGTTGACAGTGAGGGAGCAGTGGTTGGTGCACAGACCGCAGGTGGCAGGCTTGGCGGTGTGGGTGAACTTCTCCAGGTCCTGGGAGGAGAGCAGGGCGCTCCGCTCCAGGTGCAGGTCCCGGGCGGCCAGAGCGGCTCCGAAGGCCCCCATGATGCCGGCAATGGTGGGCCGGGTCACCTCCCGCCCCAGCTCCCGCTCAAAGGAGCGGAGCACCGCGTCATTGAGGAAGGTCCCGCCCTGGACCACGATGTGCTGGCCTAAGTCGTCAGCGGAGGCGGCCCGGATGACCTTGTAGATGGCGTTTTTCACGATGGAGATAGACAGGCCGGCGGAGATGTCCTCCACGCTGGCGCCGTCCTTTTGGGCCTGCTTGACGCTGGAGTTCATGAACACGGTGCAGCGGGAGCCCAGGTTGACGGGCTTTTTGGCAAACAGGCCCATCTTGGAGAAGTCGGCGATGTTGGAGCCCAGGGCCTTGGCAAAGGTCTCGATAAAGGAGCCGCACCCGGAGGAACAGGCCTCGTTGAGCATGATGGAGTCCACCGCGCCGTTGCGGATCTTGAAACACTTCATGTCCTGGCCGCCGATGTCGATGATGAAATCCACATCGGGGTTGAAGTGGGCGGCGGCCTTGTAGTGGGCCACCGTCTCCACCAGGCCCAGGTCACAGGAGAAGGCGTTTTTGATCAGGTCCTCGCCATAGCCGGTGACCGCCGCGCCTTTGATCTGGATGCGGTCGCCGCACAGCTCGTAGATTTTTTTCAGCTGCTCCAGGACGATGGAGACCGGGTTGCCCAGGTTGGAGTGGTAGTAGGTGTAGAGCAGTCCGCCGTCGGCGGTGATGAGGGCCAGTTTGGTGGTGGTGGAGCCTGCATCCATCCCCAGCCAAGCGGGGCCGGCGTAAGTGTGGATGTCCGCCTCTGGGGGCCGGCTGGCATTGTGCCGGGCCAGAAAGGCGTCGTACTCCTCCTGCGTGTCAAAGAGAGGGGGCATGGTGTCCGCCGAGGTGTTGGTCTCCCGGCTCTCCTCCAGCCGCTTCAGGGCGTCCTCAAAGGGGACGGGCTCGTAATCGGTGGCGCACAGGGCCGCGCCCATGGCGGCGAAGCAGTCCCCGTCTTCCGGAAAGACGGCGTGCTCCCCGTCCAGCTTCAGGGTCTCCACAAAACGCTGCCGCAGGCCCATCAGGAAGTGGAGGGGCCCGCCCAGAAAGACGATCTTTCCCTTCAGCTCCCGGCCCTGGGTGAGGCCGGCTACCGTCTGGTCCACCACCGCCTGGAAGATGGAGGCGGCTACGTCCTCTTTCCGACCGCCCTGGTTCAGGATGGGCTGGATATCGCTCTTGGCGAACACGCCGCAGCGGCTTGCAATGGGGTAGATCTTCTCGTGCTTCAGGGAGAGAGAGTCCAGCTCGTTCACCGACACATTCATCAGGGTGGCCATCTGGTCGATGAAGGCGCCCGTCCCGCCGGCGCAGGAGCCGTTCATCCGCTCCTCCAGCGCGCCGCCGAAAAAGATGATCTTGGCGTCCTCGCCGCCCAGCTCGATGACGGCATCGGTGTCCGGAATGTAGGTGTTCACCGCGGCGGCGGTGGCGTACACTTCCTGGACGAAGTCCAGGCCGGCAGCCTTGGCCACCCCCAGGCCGGCGGAGCCGGTGATGACCAGCTTGACCCGCTGGCCGCTGAGCTGGCCCGAGATGGACTTCAAGGTCTCACAGGCCCGCTCCCGGGTCTTGGAGTAGTGCCGCTCATAGGAGCGGAACAGCAGCTTGTTCTGTTCATCCAGCACCACCACTTTCACTGTGGTGGAGCCGATGTCGATACCGATGCGCAGACTCATAAATCAAGAAACTCCTACCGTTGGGACGCCATAAGGACCCAAAATAATCACTTCTAATGATAGTGCAGGCGCAAAAACTTTACAACAATCTTAACGGATTCTTAACGGCTGAAAACGCAGGAAATACGACTTTTTTATGCCGGAAATCCGTCAATTTGACAACAGGGGGAAAATATGCCGCCTCCCACAGGCATAAGGGCCGGGGGGAGGCGGACGGGGTGGCGTCAGGATATCTTTACGCCCACACAAGAGGCGCGAGGCCAGGAGACGGTGGCTGTCAAGCGGCCCGATCCCGATCCTCCTGCCGGTCACTGATCTGCACCAGAGCGTGGCACATTTCCCTGCTGGACAGGGAGAGACGGCCCAGTTCCCTGCCGCCTTCGCCGCAGAAGATCAGGCAGGAGTCATAGTACAGCTCCGCAGGGTCCAGGGTACCGTCCTGGGGATTACTGGAGGCCAGGAGCTGCCGCACCTCCTCCACCAGGTCGGCGTCCCGGATGGAGGCGTACCGTCCGGTGAGAGAGCCGAAGTATGCCACAAAGGAATGGGCTTGAGCAGCCACGGTGGAGAGGTCCTGGAGCCAAGACAGCTCCTGGACCCATTGGGCAGTTCCGCTGGGGAGAAGGGCCAGGGGAAGCGGACCGTTCTCTTGGGCAAGGATCAGACAGCAGTTCCGCTCCTGCTCAGCGAGATAGAAGACTGCGCCGTCTCCTGGCCCGCCGGAAATGCGGAGAAAGGGAACAGTATCCGGGTCAAAGTTCACGGAATCGGTGGGGTGCCCACCGCCGGAAAGGAAGGTGACCAGCTGTGCCCTGGCCTCTGGGGAGGAGATGAGGGGCGCAGTGCTGCTGTAAGCGCGCCCCTTGCAGCACTGGACAGCGTCGGCCTGCCGGATGGCGGAGAGCAGGTCATCCTGGGTCTGAATCGAGGGAGACTGAGCTGAGAGACGGAGGAGCTGAGAAATGGTGCTGCTGGGCAGGGCAGCCACGGGGACGGCCCCGCTGGCCGCCCCGTCCAGATAGGGCAGGACATAGACCGGGCCGTTGGATGAGGGATAGAGGTAGAAATACATCCAGTCCTCCCTCATGGAGAGGGCCAGTTGATAGGAATATGGAGCCATGTCCGAGAACCCGAAAGCTGTCGCATCCCTGCTGTCGTCATACTCTACTGCCTGGAGCAGGAGCGACCGGGCCTCCTCCAGGGCACCCTCCTCCTCTATGGGAGGATACCCCGCGCTGGAGACTGGCGGCGCTGTGAGATGGATGGACCGAGCGTCCTCCACGGCCGCCGCATACCCGGCGTAGCTGTATGGGGAGGGGGGACCGCCCCCGAAGGCGAGCACCGCCGCCAGCGTCAGGAGCACCGCCGCTGCGGCCAGAGCGGCTTTTTGGGGGCGGTCCCCCTTCACCAGCCGGGCCACCCGCTGTTGGATGGCCTGCCTGCCCTCCGCCATGGCGGACACCATCAGCCCCATACTCCCCCGATAGATATGGTCTGGGAAGGAGCGGACCTCCGACTTTGCTGCCTCCTCCCTCCGAACACAGGGGTGGTACTGCTTGTCCTGGCCCACGGGCGTGCTGCGGACCAGTCCATTGGCCTCCATCCGCTCCAGAGTGGTGATGGTGGTGTCCTTGGCCCAGCCTGCCCGCTGGGAGAGCCGGGCTGCCAGCTGCATCACTGTCTGAGGCGCATGCTCCCACAGACAATCCATCACATACCATTCGCTCTGAGTTAGACAGACTTCTTTCCGCACCACCATCCTGTAGACCCTCCTTTTGTCTATTGTATAGACTGATTATAGTAAGGAGGGTAATAAAGTGCTAAGTAAAATACATGATACCCCTCCGCTTATTTCTATTTTTTAATTATACCACAAATAAAGGAGTTATGTCGAATTATTCATGTGCGTTCCAAGGTATAGCTAAAAAGCAAGTGTACTTTTTGTTTAGTACACTTGCTTTTCGCAACCTTGTTTGTCAATCGTCAAGTTAATGATAATTTCTACTTCCTTATCACTATAAAGTCAGGCTTTTGGAGCTTTTTCTTTGCAAAGGACGGTTAAAATCGATATTTTGAAATTTTAAAGAGGTATAGGAGAACCACCCAACCGGCCCTCTGAGCCGCGCCGCTTTTTTGCGCAGACGGGACAGCCGCTTCCGCAAAACCTGTTGTCGGGGGATGCTTGCCACGCATGGCCGCAGACGCTGCATTTCCACCATACTTTTTTGTTGGACCGCGCAGAACAATCTTGCGGTGTTTTGGTGTTCTTCCCATAATTCCATTCCCCAAGCAGGTCAGGCCGTGCTTCCGCGACGCTGCCCAACCTTTTGGAGCGATCCGCACAATAGGGACAGTTATGTCCTCTCCGGCTCCGGTTGGAAACAGAGGCTTTCCATTCATGCCCCTTCTCACATTGCCACCAAACATTCCTTCCGCTTCCCGGCGTCACATCCCGAGGTGTCAGCCCCTTATTTCTCTCCGGGTGCCACTGGGCGGCAATGGCAGGGTAACAGGTCTGCAAACAATATTCCTTGCTTGGGCGATGGCCTGAGCAATATGGGCAGCCATCCCCGCGGATCCGCTTGTTGATGGTACTCTGCCAAACATGCCCCTTTTCACATTGCCACCAAATCTTTCTCCCGGACTGCGCAGAAACCTGATCCGGTGTCAGCAACGCGTTTTTTGAGCCGTCCCACTGGGCGGCGAGCTCCGGATGAGTCACAGACAGGCGCAGGTGCGGGTAGCACTTGAGGTATTGGCCACGGGGAATCCCCTCCCCTTTCCGCTGACGATCTTTGATGCTCGCCTGCCACACGAACTCCCCGCGCCGCCACCAATACTTTTTGCCGGAGCAATAGAGCACTTGATCCGGTGTCAGTGGAAAATTGAGTTTGTGGTCCCACTCCCGTGCCAGCTCCGGATACCGCGCAAGCAGGGAATTGTCCCCGCAAACAGCCCGGTCATTGCAATAGGGGCAACGCTTTAAAGGTACCAGCTTGTTGAGATGGCTGGGATCACATTGCCACTCATGACCTTTTTCGCATTTCCACCAAAATTTTTTATTTGATTGACACGCTATCTCGCTGGGCATAACCGGCAAATTTTTTGTGGGGTGCCAGATCTGAACAAGCGCAGGATCCATCGGCCGCATTGGGCCGCATCGCGTCACGGTCCTCGGATGACATATGGGGCATCTGCTTTCGCGGGGATTGGTGCGGGAACAGATGGCTGCCTTCCAAACATGTCCTTCTGAACATGCCCAGTATACTTCTTTTTCAGAGCCGGGAACTACATCATAAGGCGTCAGGGGGAAATTCAACTCGGGATGCCATTGAGCGGCAATTTCCGGCCGGAGTACTGCCGGGCAGTTTTTCTCATATGCCCGGAGATTGGCACAGAAAGGGCAATTTGATTTATGTTTCGTTCGATTGGAAATCGTTGCTTGATACTCCTGCTGACACTTTGGGCAGTGCCACCAAACTTTTCGAGGCGAGCCGCTGAATACAGTATCAGGCTTGTCAGTATTGCGGGCGCTCCACTCCCTCGCAATCTCTGGATATTCTACCGCCAGGGTGCGTTTCTTTCGCTCATGAAAATACATTTGGTTGATTGCATATTGATCCCGCCGGTGGTGAAAATCAAGCGGCGGCAAATCAAGATAGGAAAATACAGCAGCGATCATTTGGTCAAGATACCGGTCTCGCTCGTCAAACCTGTACAGAATTTCCGCCTTTTGAATCACAATCGGCCCAGCCAGTTCCCTGCTGTCACAGATGCGAAGCACCTGATACCCCGCCTCCCGCAGAGCGCGGTCTTTCCGTTCCGCCCTCTTTCTGGCTGCCAAACTGCTGTGGTAATAATACCCATCATGTTCCAGCACCAATTCGCGTTCAGGCAGAAAAATATCCATTTTATATTTTCGGAATGGCTCCTCACAGGTGCAGCTCGGGCAGGCCTGCCGCAAATAATAGAATAATGCGCGCGCGGGATAGGACATTTTAAAGTCCTTTGCACATTGGGGACAGCCTCGTCCCAACGACGTCCGATTGGAGATTCTTGCCAACCATTTGTGCGAGGGATTATACATGCATTTCCACCAAGCTTTTTGGTTGCTGTGCGGTAAAAAATCTTCCGGCTTTTGCCCGCTGTTTAATACATAGTCCCACTCCACGGCAATTTCCGGATATTTTTCAGCCAGATTATAGGTTGTGGACACACGCTCTCCGGAGCAGTAGGGGCACACCGGGGCTCCTGATTTTCGTGCTTTCTCTGCTGTTTCAGCGCGATCACAGATTATGGCCTTCCACCGATGGTTTTTTGCACAGTGCCAATAGACGTTTTGATTTGAATGGGGCAAACAGCTTTCCGGCGGGAATGGGTTTTTTTCGCTGTCCCATTCATCCTTCAATTCCGGGTACTCCGTCGCCAGATTGTAAAACGGGCTGGGTTTTCGGTGTTCGCAGAAGGGACAGGTTTGGACCACCGGATGCCTTGTGGCATGATTCAACGTGCGCTGCCATGACAGCCCACAGACATGGCAGCGGAACCTCACACGCTTTCCGGCGGAAAATCCGATTTCTTCAGGAGCGCACGGGTTGTTCCCTTCCTGATAAAAATGGAGCAGCAGATAGGCGTGATTTTGGATGCACCAGTTTCGAAAGCTCATTTTAGGCTTCATTCAATTTGCTCCTTCATCTAATCTGATTGAATACGGGCTTCTTTTCGCCGCTAAACCGCGCCCTTAGATCACAACAGTTTGTTGAAAAAGGGAGTTTATTTGCGTATGCGCTACAATCCGATTTATTGTCTCAGAAGAAACCTTATATTGGCTTGCGTAGGCCTCCTCACAAAATAGTTTATATTCCGACATGCCTCTTCTATTTTCTAGAACCATTTTAACGAATAGACCGCAGCAGGTCAAGGCAGAGTGAAGCCGCCCCCGGACGGTGAAGCCCAAAAAGAAAGACATGACCTGTTGGTCATGTCTTTCTTTTTGGTACGGCCGAAGGGACTCGAACCCCCAACATTCAGAACCGGAAGCAGTATATCATAAAACCATATAACCCTTGTGGCTCTAAGAGATTTCTTTATGCCATTTCTCTATTTCCACCACCATTTCCACCGCCTATTGATCTAGTCCCATCCAATAAGGCGATACCATTATGGAGTGTTGAACTGTCTCTATGGGTGTAAATATTGGCGGTCATCTGAATGTCAGAGTGTCCCATGAGCTCTTTTGCCACATTGAGAGGGACACCAGCTTTTTGCAAATCGGTGCAAAAAGTGTGACGCAGACAATATGGGGTGAGATCTGGAGCTACCACAGATTCTACGATTCGATTCCGCTCGGTCTTTGCGCCTAAGTATAAGTCTAATTCTCTTTTGAAGCCAGTCCAAAGGCGGCGCAGGCTGTTCTCATTCTGAAAGTTCCCAGCCCCGGTTGGGAATACAGGAGCGAAGGAATTTTTCTTGGCGTTCTGAAGCCTCCAAAGAAGGTCTGAATGGATCGGTATGTCCCGGACGCCGGAATCCGTCTTTGGACCTTTGATAGCCTGAGAGCCGCTTTCTTTTGCCGCGTGGACATGGATCTCATTATTTACAAAATCCACATCAGCCCAAGTAAGGGCTGCCGTCTCCCCAGGACGCATTCCGGTATAGAGTAGGGTAAGAACCCACAGTCCAGCTCGGTGATGTTCAGCTACAGCAAGAATAGCTGCTCGCTCTTCCTCCGTTATAGAGCGCCGCTGGTGCGTCTGAACATGGGGCAGCTCTAGGAGCTCAGCTGGATCGTATGGAATAAGGCGTGACTGTCTGGCCCTCTTAAACATCTCCTGCATGACCATTCGCAGCTTCTTTACATGGGATGCGGATCTCCCCGCTTGCCCATTTAAAATACGCTGGAGGTGTACGTCCTTCACATCCTTGAGTTTCATGGAGCCAATGGCAGGCTTGATATATCCGTTGAACTTTTCATCGTACATACCAAGGGATTTCTTGGTCAGCCCTTTTGGGTCCTTGTAGGTCGCTTTCCACTGCCTATACCATGCAGTCACAGTCATCGAACCGCCAATGGCTTCTTCCCCGCGTTTGGCTGCTGCCAGCTTTTCCGCCAGCTTGGTCATAGCTTCAAGCTCTGTTTTCCCTGTTGCCTCGTACTTCTTTCCATTGTACCGGGCGGTCTTTCTGATATATTCGCCCATTGACAACGCCTCCTATTCTGATAAAATAGAAGGGCAGATTGCCGACCATAGCTTCTGCCCCCCTTCCCTGCCCGGTGTTGGTAGCGCCGGGTGGGGATTTTTATTTATCAAGTTCCTTTATGTCTTTTGCTGTATGCTTGGAAATTGCAGATTTCCCTGTTTTCTCCTCTAGTTCTTGCCGGGCGTTTTTGGCGATGGCACCACCTTGTTGTGCAACCTTTTTGCTTGGCTCGAGTCCTTGTGGGTTGGTAGCTCTTGAAATTTCGGTTGTGGATACTTCCGCAAGCATATTAAGGACTAATTCAGTATTTGTCATATTGTCTCGGAGGCTTTCCTTTTTCAGTCCCTTGTATGCTTTATATTCCCCTGTAGTCATTCCAGCCCATGCTTTTGTTAATTCGTTGGTGAGAATTGCATACTCTAAGTCTTTAATCCCGGCCCGGTCCCACTCATCGGTAAGCTCTTTGCGAAATTCAATAGATTTAAGCCGTTGTGTAATCCATTTGTCGGAATACCCCTTTTTCTTGTAATTATAAAGGGCCCTTTGAATTGCCAATTCAGGATCAGCGGTTTCATCCAACCGTTGGCTACCTACCATGGCAAGCCACTGCTTAAAGGGTTCAGCTTTCGGAGACGGAATGGATTGAATCAGGCGGAGTAGTTGAGTGGTATCTGCCACATCCGTCAACCGCATTTTCCCATCGGCACCTGGCATTTTCAACTGTCCGATTTTTTCGGACAGTTCACTACCTTCAACTTGAAGTTTCTTTTTCAAGTCATTCCAGTATTTTCTTGGCCTATCGGTTTCAGCCAAAACAGCACAAGTATCGACAATGGAAAAATACCATTCCTCTTTTTCAGAATCCCAAGCTGTTCTGATTTCCTTACTTTCAAACAACTTGATTGCTGTCTTTTTATCTCCCATACAATTATCCTTTCTAGTTTCTCATCCTCGCCACCTCGGGCGGGGCTTTTATTTCCCCCAAAACCCCAAGAACCTCTTCCTCCTCTTCTCTCTCCTGTCCAGCTCTGCGTTGATCTGCTCAGTCTGCTGGATGATATGCCGCAGCCCCTCCTCTGACATTCCCTTCCGGTGCGCCTGGGCGCACACCAGAAACGCACGAGCTTCAGAACAGAACGAGTCATCGTCCAGGGACTTGATTCTCTCTACGGTCCATGAGGTGATATTTTCGGGGGTGAGATGGTTCATATTGATAAGACCTCGGAATTTTGTGAAGTAGTGTGTAGGGGCGTTTTCAAATGGTCAATATTGGGGCGGGGGATTTTTATTGCTTTTCCAGCATTTCTTCCAGCCTGTCTCGATCCCAAAGAATGGTCCTTGTTTTCTTCGCAAGTTCCTTTGCACCCTTTGTGAAATATCTATTGGTCATAACTACACCAACATGGCAACCGTAGAACACGCGTCCAGCCTCCGCCTCCTGAACGGGCGTATTCCCAAGGTCTTTAGAATAGCATTTGCATTGGATGGCGTATTTAATGCCGTCTTTCTCTGCAAGCACATCGATTCCCTGGTCTCCACTGCCTGGGGTTACCTCTACATTCTCATAGCCGTTTTTTCGCAACAGATCGGCACACCAATACTCGAAGTCATGGCCTTCCATACTATCTACTATGCCAATACCTTGCTGGTCCATCTGCCATTTCTTTTCTGCATCAATAATGCTCTGAATTTGATCTTCGCCTAGCCCGTACCCATTAGGAACATCAGGATTTAATTGTATCTGGTCTTGTCTCAATAACTCCAAGGTATTACACTCGTGGCACAAAAAACGGAATTGGGCCCATGCAAACTCTTTATTCTCGACACTACATCGATGTTCGTATTCTACAACGTCTTTTTTATACTGTATGATTCTTGACTTGACATGCGGATTATCGTATTTGTACACCCCTTTGTGCTCATCAACAATTTCTTCTGCACTTCGCGCTATGGCATCGTGCAGATGTTTTTGAAATTCGCTCTCAAATTTCCAATACTCAGCAGTCAAATTTCCTTTTAGGTTAGATATTCTACCATTCATTGCAGAAAGCTTTTTAAAGGCATCTAAAAGGAGGTCGTAATTTTCTATAAAGGCAGATATACTCCTTGCCTTATTCGCGGCATTTGCATATAGTTCAGCATCGAGGAAAATATCCATCGCCAATTTTTCGCGGCTTCGCTTAAAAAATGGGACCTTAAATGGTTCCACCCCAATGCACCACCATTTCTAACTAAAAATACAGTTCTGTCGCCAGATTCCCATGTGTGTACCAGCAGACAGCCTTTCTCATAAAATCCTCAGTTACTCCAAAATACTCGGCTAGATCCCAAAGTTCTGTGTGTCCCTCTGCGACGGCTGCATCTAGTTCCTCCATTGGGACAAGTTTTTTTATAGCCCATTTGTCAGCCCGATTCTCATGCTTTTGCATGATGTCCCGTTTTGAGAATCGGTTATAAAAGGCCCCAGTGGAACAATGCCCGAGCTCATGCCCGAGCGCAACGACCTCTTTTGCAATGCTTTCCATTTTCCAAGGGTCCATGGCAATACAAAGGGACCCGTCTGGCAGTTCTGCTGAAAGGGACTCCGCCTTACGCATCGAGACCCAGTCAACATCAATGCCTTTTTCCTCAGCATAAACATATAAGTCAATCAGACTTATTCTTTTTCTGATGGATTTTGAACCCGATGTAGTCTCTGGCATCGTCCCAATATTCGTCGATCTCTGCATCGGAAAGACCATCGGCCAGTCCTCCTAAGAATGCCGCTTTCATTTGGCGGTCATCAATCTTGCGCTCGCCATCCTGGGTGGGCGCTTTTTTTGTGTCAGTTCCTAAAAGGTACCCAACAGAAACAGCAAAATAGGCGGCCATCTTATCAGCGTTTTTGGCTGAAAGTCCATTTTGCCTACCCATTTTCAAATCTGTCAAAATACTTGGTTGTATCCCAATATCCTTACACATCCTGTACCCTGACACATTCTTTTCTTTGCACAGAGATATAATACGATTATATAAATCCGACATATAAGGCCCTCCATATTTGTGCATAGTGACAAATATAGAGTTCCGTACCAAACCATCTTGACTATTACCGAAATCCGTGGTAATATTTAAGCATGGTCATACGGAAATCTATAAATATCCTCTTCTTGACACCTAGAGTATATTACACTTTTCCGTAAATGTCAACAACACGATATAGGGAGGGTAGAGCAGTTAATTACTAAAAGTTGTGGAGAGGGGGTGAAGTCGAAATTAGCTGGAACGAAGTTAAAGAGTTCATATTGATTTTTTGCTATGCAGCAAATGTTGGCACGTTATTTTTTTTGAATATCAGATTCTTAAAAAAACTTGGCAACAAGAACTGTGGCAACAATCGCCAAGAGGCCGATGACGATAGAACTGATCGTGTTGATTTTCGACCACTTGAGGCTTTGGTGCTCAATGTCGCTCTTAGTTTTGGCTGCATGAATTTCATCTGGTTCGTTGCGTTTATCCTGCTCCGATAAAAAAGCCAATCCTTTTGGTGGGATAACATGGTTGATGATTTCAGGGTGCATTTTCCCATCAAGTGTACGAAGTTCCTGCTCATGTCCATTTCCATCAATATATGTCGTTCGTCCGCGAATATATCCCTCTTTAATGCAGTCGGATAATAGTTCAAGCTCTTCATCACTTGCGTTAAATGATGGCTCATATCCGCTTTGTACCTTACGGATCATTTCTTTCATGGCGTTTCTGTAATCTTGGTTAGAAGAAATCATAGTTTCACCTCAGCACAAGATTACCATAAGTAGTAATGCGCGTAAAGAGAGGAGGAAGATAATTTGGCAAAACTTAGTGAATTTGGAAAGGACATCAGCAAGCGGTTGATTGACCTGAGCAAACCACAGACCTGGTTGATTGAGGAAGTCCGAAACAAGACCGGCCTGTACTTTGACGATTCTTATATGTACAAGATTAAAACAGGTCAGCTCTCCACGCCTAAGATTGTCCAGGCCATCTGCGAGATTTTGGACATTCAGGATTGCAATCAGGATACCAGCACAGAAGCACAATAAACCGGACTATTCCATAAAAATGGAAAAATAATCCGCCCCTGACGGGGCGGGAATAAAGGAGGTAAAAAAGGTGAACAATCAGCAGATTAAAGAAACGCTCGAAAAGCAGTTGCAGCTACTTTCCGAGCGTTCAGAGAAATCAGCAGAGGATCGAGACCTCTATCAATTGACAAATGCGATGGTCAGTCTTTCAGCACTTCTTCTCTCTTTTGGCTAAACCAGTCTTCGTTCTTCTTTTGGTTCCGGTCTTTCAGTATCTGATAATAGGCATCAAGATACATTTCATAGATCTGAACGGGTGTTTTCCCAGTTAAATCTTGTGTTTGGACATAAAGATATGCGATTGCCTCAACAGGAGCACTGGGGAAAGTATTAAAGTCAGACATTTTCTCACCTCCCTCCTAACCACTTATATTTTATCACAGAAGGGGGAGGCGGACAACCAAAACGCCGCATCTGCGGCAGAAAGGAGGAGCCATGCAAAGAAGAGAGACCCAACGAACAGAAAGTGCGCTGGGCAAAGAGATAGCCGAAAAGCGTCGGCTACTGTATGAGAGACACGGCGGGATCATGTCCCCTGTAGACGTGGCACGGGAGATGGGATATTATCCAAAGCCATCCAGCGGGGACCGATGGGCCCAAGAACACGATGTTCCAGCCGTCCGCCTTGGAGCAAGAAAGCGAGGCTATGAAACAGATCTTGTGGCTAAGGCAATCGTACAGAGCCGTGGGATGGTATAAGGATGCCCCCGCCCGTGGTGGCACACGGGAGAGGGCAAGAACCGATGACCAGTGAAATCATCCTGTCCCTTGTATTGTAACACGGGGGCGGGAGGAATACAAGGAGGAAATGTGAGACAGCTAAATGTTGATCCCGAATTTCGGGATAAGATACCACCCTTGTCAGCGGACGAGTTTTCCAAACTGGAAGAAAATATCGTCACTGATGGGGAGGTCCGAGAGCCGCTTGTGGTGTGGCACAACACCATCATTGATGGGCATCACCGTTACAAAATCGTCCAGAAACACCCGGAAATCCCATTCAAGGTTAAGCAGATGGACTTCCCTGATAAGTGGGCGGCTATTGTTTGGATGTGCCGGAACCAGTTGGGACGGCGGAATATTACCAGAGAACAGCGCGATTACCTTCTATCTCAAGAGTACGAGGCGCAGTGCAAGACGGTTGGTGGAGACGGCTCAAACCAGTACGAGAAGAAAGAGCAATTAGATGAAAACCATCAAATTGCAAAAGGAGACACAAGAGCTGCAATAGCGAAGTCTCATAACATTTCTCAATATGAAGTTCAAAAGGCTGTTGAGTTTGGCCGTGGCCTGGACGCTGCCGAAAAGGTTTCTCCCGGCATCAAAGAGGCCGTCCTTTCCGGCTCTGTAAAAGCCCCAAAGTCTGTTATCTCTGAAATCCGCAATGCCCCAGAGGAAAAGAAACGCGAGGCCGTGGAGGCTATCAAGAAGGGCGACACGGACACCGCGAAGGCGATTCTCCGCCCTATCCCAAAGGTTGAGCCGGAGGAACCGCCAGCCCCGTTCACAGTTTCGGAGTTTCAGGAGCTTATCCATACAGCTATCAAGGCCCTGGATGCTTCTTTGAAACAGCATATGGTTCTTGTCCATCGGGAAATGCTTGATATTTCGGCTGGGCGTGACGCTGCTATGAAAGAACTGGACAGGGGCATTGATGTCATCGAAAAATATAAAAACATGATAAGGATGGTGAGCGAGAATGGCACAGAAAATTGAAGTCCAGCTTTTAGACCTTAACACAAAGGACATTCTGATTGATGACCTCGGTCAAAGAGATGTAAACCGGAGACGGGCACAGTTCAACAAGATCATGCGTACATTCGATCCGAATCTCATCCAGCCTATCAGCGTAGCCCTGATTGATGGAAAGTATTACTGCTTCGACGGTCAAATGACCATGAAAGTATTAAAGGCCAGAAACGCCGGTCGTGACCTCTGCGTAAAGTGTCGGGTCTATAACGGAATGACAAAGATGGACGCAGCTAATATGTTCATCAATCAAAGAGGTACAACAAGCCGTGTTACATTAACCGATAAAATTCGTGTTTTAGGAAATTACGGAGATCAGAAGTCCATGGATTTTCAACGAATTACGGAAAAGAACGGCCTTGAAATATCGTGGACAGGGAATAAGGCAAAAAACGCGGTTATAGCGGTCAGTACACTTTGGAACGAGTTCCTTTCTTTTAACGACAATGATCTTTATGGGTGTTACATTCGAGTAATCAAACAGTCTTGGAATGGAGAACCAGCGGGCGCACAGGCACAAATTCTTCGCGGACTTGGACTGTTCATGAGGACATACAAAGGGCAGTTTAAAGAGGATATCCTAATTGAGAAACTGTCAAAGAAAAATCCGAATGATATCGTAAGAGATGCACAAGTGGATAGGACATCTGGAGCTAGAAAATACGCTGTCCAGATTTTGCTAGCTTACAACTTCGCTCAGAGAGAGGCCAACCGGTTGCCAAATCTCCTGTAAACAAAAGCGCCCCGGCCAGCGAACCACCGCCGACCAGGGCTGGCAAACCTGATTGAAAGCGGCAGTCAGGCTTGATAGAACAAATGTACCATGTTCTTTCGAGCCTGTCAAGAGGAAGGAGAAAGAATATGGATGAGAAAAGTACAATAAAAGACCTTGAGCGTCAGGCCAGCAACACTAAGCTTCTGATGGACCGCTTGACCCGGGCGGCCTATGGCATGACGTTTGATGAGCTGATCCGGTATATGGGGAGGCGTGACGATGACGCCGAATGAGACCATCCGCCGCATCACCCAGCGAGCTATGGAGCGGCACCGGCTCTCACAAAGGGGTCTTGCCCATGAGATCGGATGCGGCGAAGGCTCTATTGCAAAGATCCTGGACGAGCAGGAGGTTCGTCTCACTCAGGAGCAGTGGTTTTATTTGATGACGTTGGGAGGGAAACAGCTTGCGTGAGTGGATGCTCGTGGGCGCATACGCCTGCATTATCGCAGCAATGGCGCTGATAATTTGGGACATATGGGATAGGAGAAGGAAGAAATGAAGAAATATGAGCTTACCTCTGAGACGAAAATCGTTTTTGGACACATCTTATATCGCATCAAGGCGCTTTCCTCGTTTGGCTATGTTTCCGCTGGAGATTTAGGAGGTTTTTTGGAAAGCGAGAAAAACCTAAGCCAAAATGGAAACGCCTGGGTGTCCGGCAACGCCAGGGTGTACGGCAACGCAGAGGTGTACGGCAACGCCGAGGTGTACGGCAGCGCCAGGGTGTCCGGCAACGCCGAGGTGTCAAAAATTGGTTCTATATTTTGGATCGGGGCTGTTGGCTCTCGAAACGATACAGCAACATTTTTCCGGTGTACGGATGGAGTTGTTCGGGTTACCTGCGGCTGCTTCTTTGGAAATCTTGATGAGTTTGCGAAGAAGGTCCGTAAGACTCATGGGGATAACGACCATGCAAAGGTCTATATGTTGGCTATTGACATGGCAAAAATCCGTATTAGCACTGAAAAGGAGAAAACAGAAGAATGAGAACACGAGAAGAGCGCCGCCAGAGGGCCCGAGAGGTCCGGTGGATGATCGGAGTAGGAGCAATGCTCTGCTTGACCTTCTGGGGCGGTATGGCATTTGCCTTTTGGGTCATGGGGAAATAAACGGAGGAAGAGAGCATGCGAGAGATCAAGATTTTAACATTGAGCCTCAGAAATTTTAAGGGGTGCGAAACGCTGACGCTGGACTTTGGCGGCCAGTCCGCTTCCATCTATGGGGATAACGCCACAGGAAAGACTACGATCTATGACGCCCTGACGTGGCTCCTGTTTGGAAAGGACAGCCGGGGCCGCGGCGACTTTGAGATCAAACCCCTTGGACCGGACAACAAAGTGAAGGACCATGCTGCCGTAACTTCTGTGGAGGCTGCACTGCTCACAGACGGGATCGAGACCAGGCTGAAAAAGACCTACTTTGAAAAGTGGTCCACAAAGCGCGGAAGTGCCACAGAAACCTATGACGGCAACACAAGCGAATATTTTGTGGATGAGGTTCCAGTCAAAAAATATGAATTTGAGCAGCGTGTCGGATCGATCGTGGACGAAGAGCTGTTTCGGGTCCTGACAAATGTATCTTGGTTCTGCGAGGGGCTGGACTGGAAGAGTCGAAGAAAAGCCCTGTTCCAGGTTTGCGAGGTCCCGGACGATAGGCTCATCATGGCGGAGAATCCGCAGTTTTCCAGCCTGCTTGACAGCGCGGGCGCACTGAGCTTAGATGACTACAAAAAGAAGCTAACTGCCCAGCGCAAGGCTCTCAATGGAGCCCGGAATACAGTCCCGGCCCGGCTTGACGAACAGCGGAGGATCATAGACTCCCTTTCGACCATGGATTTTGAGGAAGTCCGAGAGCAGAGGTCGGCGAAGTCTGCGCAGATGGATCAGCTTACGGGAGAACTGCTTAAGCTGGACCACGGGGCGCTCCTGGACAGCAAACGAAATGATCTAATCAGGCTTCAGAACGAGCTTTCCGCCCTCGTGAACGAGAACAATGCTTACAGACAGAGCCAGACCTTTCCGGCAGAGGACAAGCGCCCTCAGATGCAGAAGGACCTGGATCGGGTACAGAGAGAAATGGTCCGATGGTCTCAGCTGGCCTCCAATGAAAAAGAGCTGATCCAGAGCCTGAACGAGCGGATTGAGAAATGCCGGGAGCGCTGGAAAGAAGAAAATGAGAAGCAATTTGATGGAGCGCAATGCCCTACGTGTGGGCAGGATCTGCCCCAAGCGCAAATGGAGGCAGCCCGCGGGAAATTTCTCCAGGAGCGTGAGCGCCGAAAAAAAGAGGCGGTGGAGCAGGCAGATCTTCTAAAGCGAGATTTAGGGGCGGCAGAGGCGCGCCGGGAGCGTTACATCCAGGATGCGGTAGACGCAGAGTGCGAAGCATCCCGTATCTCAGATGAACTGTCTGCTTATGTCCCAGCCGCAGCGCCCACGATTGAAGATATGCCGGGTTACTCTGACAAACTCGGAGAGCTTCAAGGCGCGATCCTCGCCGCAAAAGCAGAGATCCAGGATATATCAAGCGAGACGTCTGCGATCCGGGAGGAGATCGGAAGAAAGATCCAGGCTCTGCGGGTCGAGGTAGACCAGCTTGATAGGGAGCTCGGCAAGGCCGGGACTCTGGAGTTTGCCAAGGCCAGAGAGACAGCCCTCCGTCAGGAGGCTCAGAGAGCCGCTGAGGAGATGGAGGCGATAGACAGGCGGCTGTTTCTCTGCGAGGAGTTTGCTCGCTTTAAGGTCCAATTTATTGAGAGCGGGATCAATCAAAAATTTGGACTGGCCCGGTTTCGCCTTTTCCGTGAACAGGTCAACGGCGGGCTGGATGATTGCTGCGAGGTCATGTACGATGGCGTCCCATACAGCTCCCTGAATAACGGGATGAGGATCAACATTGGGGTCGATGTCATCCGCACGATCTCTGAACACTATGGGATCAGAGTCCCCCTTGTGGTTGATAATGCTGAGAGTGTAACAAGGCTTCTGGATGCTGGGACACAGGTGATCCGGCTTGTGGTCAGCGAGTCAGATCAGGAATTGAGGTGCGAATATGGCGCTTAAGGTCAAAGATAGAGCAAAGCCAAAACTGCCCCCGGTAGAGCCCGGCGTTTATCTCGCAGTCTGTGTGGGGGTCATCGACTTAGGAGAGCAGTATAGCGAGAAGTTCAAAAATTACCGAAATGAAGTCCAGTTTGTCTGGGAATTGGCCGGAGAAACAGTAGAGGTGGATGGAGAGCAAAAGCCGCGGCAGCTCTCCAGGACCTTCAGTGTTGCGGCCAGCAAAAAGAGCAACCTTCGAGGATTCCTCGGCGGATGGAACGGCGTGCAGTACAGTGATGAACAGTTCCAGGATCTTGATTTGTTCGGACAGGCCGGGAGGCCCTGCCAACTCAATGTTGTCCTCAATGATACAGGAGAATACGCAAACGTGGACAGCGTGATCCCCCTCCCCAAAGGCATGCCGGCCCCGCAGGCAGTCTCTCCCACGATACTCTGGAATATGGATGAGTGGTCGGATGAGAAATTTTCTGCCCTCCCGGATTGGGTCCAGGAAAAAATCAAAAAGTCTACTCAATATCAGAAAGACCACACCCCAACGGACTCGGTCGATTTTCCTGTGGAGACATCAGGGCCCCAGAGGGACGGGGGGTGCCCGATTTGAGGTTTATCCCCCTGGCAAGCTCCAGTCACGGGAACGCATACCTCCTGGATGATGGAAAGACGTGCCTCCTGATCGAGTGCGGGGTGAGTTACAAAAAGCTTCAACGCCTGACCGGCTTTGGAGTCTCCGGCATCATTGGATGCTTGATCTCACACGAACATCACGATCACGCCGGATGCTACGAACAGCTCATCAAAAGTGGCATTCCTGTCTATGCCAGCCGAGGGACAGCGGAGGCCCTTGAGTGTGACTTGTTCGAGATACTGGAAGACAGAGAGCGCGTAACGATAGGGAGCCTTGAAGTCCTCCCCTTCCCGACCTTTCACGACGCAGCAGAGCCGATGGGTTTCTTGGTTCGCAGCCAAAGTGACGGAGAAAAACTGGTATTTGCCACAGATACTGTAAATCTTGGCTATCAGTTCCCGGAGGTCAACATAGCGGCGATCGAGTGCAACTACGATGAGAACATCCTATCCAGGGCGGAACGGATGCCGGAAAAGGTGCGTCACCGGATCACAAACAGCCACATGTCCGTGGTCCGGGCATGCCTCTGGCTGGAGCGTCTGGACAAAAGCCGATTGAAGGAAGTTTATCTAATGCATCTCTCTGATGCATGTTCCGATGAGCGCAATTTTCATCGGATGGCACAATGTGCGGTGGGCAGCTCCGTCAGAGTAATGATCTGCCCAAAAGAAAAGAAGTGACTGGCGGGGGGGGCTGGATGGCTCTGGTCCCTCCCATAGAAAGCGGGTGATAGGATGGCGGGACGCCCGAAGGAGGGCATCGAGTTCTCAGGATGGGCGGCGGACGTATTTGAAGACCCAAAGATAGACAAACTGATCGACGGCCAGGGTGCGGCTGGATTTACGATCTACTTCTATCTTTGCCAAAGGGCTTTCGGGCTCCACGGATACTTTTTGCCATGGACCTGCGATGATGCCGCGAGCACCGCGAGAAGGATAGGCGGCGGAGTTGGGTCAAAGACAGTACAGGATACTGTTGGGCTGTGCTTGCGTATTGGCTTGTTTGACCGCATGCTGTACGAGGGGCACGGAATACTTACGAGCAGGGGTATTCAGCGGAGCTTTGTCCCGGCGCTGAGGCGTCGGAGGGTAAAGTCTGTCATAGCCGATTATTGGCTTTTGGATGCCGACGAGAGCGCCGGTCTGGTTTTCATACCCAAAAATGAGCGGTGACCGCCATTTGTCGCTTGCAAATGCCCATTTGCGTGCTGCAAATGACACATAGGATAGGATAGGTATAGGAATAGGATAGGTAGCACTCTAAAACCTATAGTCCCTACTTCTAACGGGGGGCGTTCTACCGGAAATCTATCGATAGAAGAAGAGAGATCGCCTCAAGAACTGCCCGCCCCCACCCATTTAGGAGAAAAAACTGATGGAATACAACGATGTTGAAAAGTTGTTCAGTCTACTGGAGCATCTTTACCAAGGGAAGAAAAAGTCAAGAGATAAAGTGACGGTCGCCATCTGGCATGAAGTGTTTAAGCCGTGGAGTTATGAGCAGGTCAGGGATGCAGTGATCAGGAGGTCCAGGGAAAAGAAGTTCATGCCGGACCAATCAGAAATCGCTGAATATCTCCCAAGGGCCGATGGAGGGTCTAAAATGGGGAGGCCCCGGCCGCCGAGCGAATGGGAGAGAAGGTGCCTGGAACAGTCGATCAGGTGGCAGGAACAGTGGCACGAGGACCTGCAAAGGCGCGGCCTTCCAACGATGCGAGAGGCATTGGAGCGCGGAATGTCCCTTCCGGAATGGAGGGCAACGTTGATAGAAGCTGGAGTGTGGAAATAGAAGATGAGAGCAGATACAAACGAATTGATCTCGCTGGAAGATACGGTTCTAAGCGAGGGTCTAGAAGCACTTAAAGAGCGCCGCCGTCTAAGAACGATCACTGCTGAGCAGGAAATGGCAAAGAGAGGAGCCATGATCTATGAGTACGACCGGAGAAAAAGAATGGCGGAGGGCACCGAAAGGCTGGCAAGGTGGTACGCAGATCTCCGCAAAAATATCGAAGCCGCCCAAAACCGCTACAGGAAAGAGCGGACCCTTGAGGCAGCTGACATGTTATCGGATGTTCTGGATGGGATGGTAAGACATGCATGAAAATCCATGTTGGACCTGTCAGAAAGCATGCGGAGGTTGCTCCTGGAGCCGCAGCTTTTCTCCGGTGCCGGGCTGGAGGGCCAACAAAACGAAAAAACGAGGACAGGGCGGCACAAAGGGCGGCTACATAGAGAGCTACTACATAAGGTCGTGTCCGGAGTATGATCCAGAGCCAAAGCGGGATATCCCGGAAGAGAAAGGCGGCCAAAGGCTCAAATATGATATCGACAAGGTGATGTTGTTGACCAGGGCCGGAATGACAGAGGCGCAGGCCGGAGGTCGATTTATGTCCCGCTCAGCTGAAGATCAAGTTTGAAATCGATGACGGGAAATGCCCGCCGGAGGGAGAGGAGGACACCTGATGGACATTGAGAAACTTAAGCGTTGCCTAAAATGTTGTGCCGATGATAACTCAAAGGCGTGTAATAAATGCGAATTAGAATATGGCGAAGAAGAATGCCAAAACCTTTGTGGATATGCCGCCACCGCCCTCTCCACGCTCCAGGCCGAAAACGAGAAGCTGCGGGACGAAGTAGAGCGGCAAAGGAGGAGCGCAGACAATAGGCAACACCTCTATGAAAATGCAGAACGGGCATACATGAAAGTTCTGGCCGAGCTGGAGCAGGCGAAGCGGGAGCAGAGCAGAATCCCAGAAGGTTATGCCCTGGTCAAATTAGAATTACTGGAGGAACTAGATAACTTCCGGGACCTCGGCCCCATTGACCGCCTCCGGGAACTCAAAAAGGCTGACGATGAGGGGCGGTGCGTGGTGCTGCCATTCAAACCTCCGAGATGGGTTTATGTGTGCAGTACACGCTTCCCAAAACCGGCACAAGCCCATTATGCAAGCGCCATCAATGTTTTGCAGGATATGGACAAAGGGTGTGTATTTGGAGATACCCAAGAAGAAGCAGCGGCCGCACTACGGAGGGAGCAGGATGGATAATTATTTCAGTTCAAAAGACATTCTCGACAAGGCCATTGGAACTGATGCCTATTTCCAAATCAAATCTATTCTTTTTAGCCTGAAAGCCGCCGACGTTGCGGAGGTCAGGCACGGGAGATGGATTTTTGAACCTGGAAAAATCCCGTATTGTTCGGAGTGCAAAAAGTACAGCGACGATGGAGACAAGGGTGCTACTTTCTGCCCGTGGTGCGGCGCTCGCATGGGCGAGGAGGACGAGCATGAGGCTGATTGATGCAGATAAATTACCACTTGATATTATGCCGGAGGATGTAGATAAGGCCCCCACCATCGACGCCGTGCCTGTGGTCAGGTGCCAAGAATGTAAACATAAAAATACAACAGCTTGCCCAGCTTATGATGCCCCATTCATGCGTACCAGTTTGCGGATTAAGTTTTGTAGTGAGGGCAAGCGGAAGGAGGGCGACCATGTACGGAATAACTGACAAGAAAATTACCCATATCATCGATGAAGCATATAATTTTCCTACGAAATATCCATGTAGCACATGCGACCATGGATGGGGCAGCTTGGGCACAGAAGGAATAAAATCATGTCACGAAACATGCCAGGAATTACAGGCGTGGGAAGCTGCAAAACGAAAGGAGGAGGCCAACATGGACAAGCCGAGAATTTGTGAGGTGCTGGGTGACGAATTTGAAAAAATCTGTGAGGCAGTACATAACGAATGGTGGGAAGAGAAGAAACGCCAGGGAATTGATGACCATCCCGATATGCTCCCGTACCAAGAACTGCCGGAGAATGTCAAAGAGTATGACCGCGTGACTGTACGACGTGTTTTGGAGGCACTGGGCATCAAGTATCCACGCAAGCCCCACTTCACCCAGCAGGAGGTGGAATCAGCAAAGATAATTAGCGTGCTGTTCCCCGAAGCAACACACATTGAGCGGTTGCGAGGCAGTAAAGTTTTAGGCATAACTGGAGCCGAAGATGGGTGGATTGCAGATATTGAAAGCTCGCTATTTCCAGAAATCAAGTCAGGTCAGTCCGTCACCCTTGACGAGATCATCGGAGGTGTGGAATGAGCGAAGAAAATTTTGCAGTGCCAGACGAATATTTGGTCAGCGTTTTTGGAGATCGGCCAGACATGGTCCAACACCCGCCCCACTACACCGCCGGGTCTGTCGAGTGCATAGACGCGCTAGAGAGCATGGTCATGGGATACCAGGACACAGTGCAGGCCGGTCTGGCATGGCGGGCGGTCAAGTATATCTGGAGGTCTCCGCTCAAAGGAAATCAAGCACAGGACCTGGACAAAGCACTGTTTTATCTGAATAGGCTGAGAGAGAAGGTGAAGGAATGAACGTTATCGAAAACGACGTTCGAGCCCTGGTGGACAAGGAGCTTACCGCCGCCAACGAGCGGTTCCCGCAGTTTCATTCGGCGCATGAGGGATATGCGGTGATTCTGGAAGAAGTGGAAGAGTGCGAGGGCGAATTTGATGCCATGCAATATTGCCTGAATTGCTTATGGAGACAAACAAAGTGCAACGTTCCAACAGAGCCAAAAGAACTACAAAACGCCGCAGTCCGACTTGCCTGCGAGGCCATCCAGGTTGCGGCCATGTGCCGGAAGTTTATGGGGATGGAGGGCGGACAATGAAAGAGTACAAGCTCCAAGTCCCTGATGATACGGTTGGCATATCAATCACGACTTTTCGACAGACGAAAAATAAGAAGCTGTTTTCCAGAAGCTTTAATGTCGAAGCTGCTTTAGAGACCTACATCCTTGACTTAATGGACGAGGAGGGATAACCCTTGAACGAGTTCAAGGATAGGCTGCGAAAACTGAGAGAAAAAGAGCGGCCCGTTATCAGCATGAGAGTAAAATCTGAACTTATAGGACTTGGAAGTGATTCATTGCGCAGATACGAGCGAGGCGAAAGGGAGCCTAAGCTGACTGAACTGAAAAAGATAGCAAACCACTATCATGTTAGCCTGGATTATCTCTGCTGGGACGAAGGAGAGCAAGAACCAAAACTTTAAGCATATCGCAATAATATTTTATAAGCGCCTCCGTTTGGAGGCGTCATAAACAAAATACATGCGACAATGGGAGCATGGGGGCATACCCTGTGCTCCCGATCTCTTTCTCCTTCCTGCACCCGGCAGTCGGCCTCCTGCTGCCGGGAATATATGCCTCTCCTCGCCGCATGAGGCGGGCGGTGGCACCAACTAAGGAATGGGATGGCTGCACGATGAAAGACCCGTTTGAACTGCTCAGAGAGGCATCAGAGGCATACAATAACGATTTACGCCCCTGGGAACAGCCCAAAGAATATTGGGATAGACTGAAAAATTTTTGCGATTACTCAGAGAAGTGGAGAAAAGAAGAAGAGAAAGACATCGTAAGGCCAAAGCCAAAAGACATAGGGGTAATTCACAGAGGGACAACAGAATGGGACGTGTTCCATGGGCTTTCAATGAAACGGCTCAAAAGAAATGGAATTCATTTGTGAACATAGCACCGGGCAGTTCGGTGGGGCAGCGGTTGCTGGACAACAAGGGCCAGCCATTGGAAGAGGCCGAACTAAAATAATAATGCTGCCAGGCCCGCGGAAAGCCTGACCAAACCCGCAGCATACCCCGAAAGGGGTATATATACCGCGCCCTGTTGCATGAGACGGGGGCGGGACTAGAAAGGTGGTGAGTCCATTGTGGCGAAAGGAAAGTATCAGCGGTGGCTGGAACCAGATGGGCTTCTGCTGCTTGAGGGATGGGCCAGGGATGGCCTGACTGATGAGCAATTAGCCGGGAAGATGGGGATAAACCCAGCAACTTTGTACGACTGGAAGAACAAATACCCTAAGATTTCCGAGGCCTTAAAAAAGGGCAAGGAAGTTGTAGACATACAAGTAGAAAATGCACTGTTAAAGCGCGCACTTGGGTATGACTATCAGGAACAAAGAATCGAAAAGTCTGATAAAGATGGTACGAAGATCATCCAGACAATCCGCCACATCCCAGCTGATACCACCGCTCAGATCTTCTGGCTCAAAAACCGCAGACCCGACAAGTGGAGGGATAAGCCCATCGAAAAAACAAGTGAGGATATGGAAGTCAAGGTGGTCATAGATGTCTGAGGTTCGTTTATCATCCATTCTTGGCCCGTCATTCCATATACTGGCTCGGGACGTATTCCAACACGGACACACACACTATGATTTGTCTGGTGGCCGAGGCTCGCTTAAATCTTCCTGCGTGTCCCTGCTCGTACCACTCATCCTACTGAACAATCCCAATACCCATGCTCTGGTGTTGCGTAAGGTGGCAAACACAATTCGGGACAGCGTATATGCTCAGTATCTTTGGGCAATCGGAGAGCTGGGCATGGCGGCCTACTGGGATGCAAAGGTGCAGCCTATGGAGCTGATTTATCGGCCTACCGGACAAAAGATTATGTTCCGGGGCGCTGATGATCCCATGAAAATAAAATCTATCAAAGTGCCTTTTGGATATATTGCCGTAACACATTTTGAGGAGAAAGATCAATTTGCAGGCCGGGCAGAGATTCGCACCATCCTACAATCAACCATGCGTGGCGGATCTAAGTTCTGGAACTTTGAGAGCTACAACCCACCCATCAGTCAAGATAACTGGGCCAACAAGGACAGCTTGGAAGAGAGGGCAGACAGGCTGTGCCACAAGAGTACATACCTGGAGGCCCCGCCAGAGTGGCTTGGGACGCAGTTTCTGGCGGAAGCCGAGCACCTGAGAGCGGTGGATGAGCGGGCCTATCAGCACGAGTACCTCGGCATCCCGGTGGGCACTGGGGGGAATGTGTTCGACAATCTGGAACTGCGGGACATCACGGACGCGGAAGTGGCGTCCTTTGACCATATCTACCAGGGCGTAGACTGGGGATGGTTCCCTGACCCATTTGCGTTTGTCCGGGTCCACTACGACAGAGCGCGTGAGACGATATATTTGGTGGATGAAATTTATGAGAACAAGCTGACCAACGACGCCAGCGGGCAGAAGATAAAGGAGAAGGGGTACACCGACGCCTATATCACCTGCGACAGTGCTGAGCCGAAGTCGGCGGCGGACTACCGGGCCATGGGCCTGCCTGCAAAGGAGGCCATCAAGGGGCCTGGGAGCGTGGAGTACGGAATGAAATGGCTCCAGCGGCGGAAGATCGTTATAGACCGCAGAAGAACGCCAAATGCGGCGCGTGAATTTGTGAGTTACGAGTATGAGCGGGACAAGGACGGAGAGATCATCAGCGGATACCCCGATGCAAATAACCACGCCATAGATGCAACACGGTACGCCCTGGAGCGGGTATTCAGGCGCATGGGAGTGATAGCATGACCATCATAGACAAACTGAAATCATTGGGCTTTGCCACCATCAACGAGGGATTTTACGGTAAGGTCCAGGAGTGGAAGTCCTGGTATGAGGGCGACGTGAAGGGATTTCATCGTTACCGGGTGCGCAATGGGGCCGGGATTGTGCGGTGCAAGCGGTACACGCTCAACATGGGGAAGAAGATCCCGGAGGACTGGGCAAATCTCCTGATGAATGAGCGGGTTGAAATTACCCTGGACAGAACGAAAGAGCAGGAGTTTATTGACCGGGTGCTGGAAGAGAACAATTTCCGGGTGCGCTCAAACGAGATGCAGGAAATGGCCTTCGCTCTTGGCACGGTGGCTTTTATCCCCCGCGTGGTTGGCATGGGGTTCACCGAGGCGGGGCCCGTTCCCGGAAGCGCCACAGATATCATCATCGACTATGTGACGGTGGAGCATATCTGGCCCCTGGCCTGGCAGAACGGCATCATTACCGAGTGTGCCTTTGACAATATCGTCAATGTCAATGGGGACGATTACTGCTACCTGCAAATCCACAGGAAGGTCAACGGCCTGTATGACATTGAGAACCGGCTGTATACATACCGCAACCAGAACGTGGATGCTGAGGTGCCGATGGCATCGGTGCAGGGATTTGAGAGGGTGCCGCCCGTGGTTCACACCGGAAGTAACCGGCGGCAATTCGTCATTGACCGGCCCAATATCGCCAACAACTTCGATTACTCCATCCCACTCGGGATTTCGGTCTACGCCAACGCTATCGACAGCATGAAGGGCGTGGATATTGCCTTTGACAGCTACGTCAATGAGTTTGTACTTGGGAAAAAACGGGTGATGGTCAAGCCCTCCGCCCAGCAGTATTTGGATGGTGAGCCTGTCTTTGACCCTGATGATCTTGCCTATTATGTGTTGCCGGAGGATATCGAGAGCGGAGCCGCCATCCAGCCCATTGATATGAAACTCCGAACGTCGGAACACACTCAGGGAGTGCAGACCCAGCTTAATCTGCTGTCCAGCAAGTGCGGATTTGGCGAGACCTACTACCGATTTGACGGCGGGAACATCACCACCGCCACCCAGGTCATCAGCGAGAATTCCACCATGTTCCGCACCATCAAGAAGCACGAAATTATCTTGGAGAGCGCCATCAAGGAACTGTGCCGGATCATTCTCCACCTCGGCAACACGGCAATGGGGGCGGGGCTGAATGAGGATGCAGAGGTCACCATTGACTTCGATGATTCCATCATCGAGGATAAGACGACCGAGCGGAACAACGACCGCCAAGACCTTGCGGCGGGCATTATGAACCCGTGGGAGTACCGTATGAAGTGGTACAACGAGGACGAGGCCACAGCAAAGAAGATGCTCCCCAAGATGGAGGATATGACGGACGAGGAGAAAGAGGAGATTGAATGAAATATCCCTTCACTCCAGAACTATTAGACTCCCTCCCGGAAGAGCTGGCGGAGCTGTACCGCTCCCTTGAACTGAAACTTCTGGATGAAATTTGTTCCCGCCTGAAAATCGCCGGTGAGCTGAACGAAGTGGCGGTACAGGATATCCGAGCGCTACGCTCCCACGGTATCGACCTGGGCGATATTGAGAAAGCCATCCAGCGCACCGCCAACATCTCCCGTCGGGAGCTGGACAAGTTGCTGGACGAGGTGGTGGAGCGGAACCAGAGGTATTACCGGGAGGTCATAGACCTTGCGGGCGTAACAGCCCCTGAGACGCTGGTGAGCGCCGTAGATATTGCCACTATCATGGCGCAGGCGCAGAGAGAGGTCGGCAACCTGACCCGATCCATGGGCTTCCTGGTGGACAACGGGCGGACCATGCTGCCCTATGCCAGAGCCTATCAGTGGGCGATGGACAGCGCGGAGATGCAGATCATGAGCGGGGCTGTCTCCTATAACCAGGCAATCAAGAGCGCCGTCAAGCAGCTGGCAGACAGCGGCCTCCGCATGGTGGACTATGAGAGCGGCCACCGGGACCATATCGACGTAGCGGCCCGCCGTGCAGTGATGACAGGTGTATCCCAGATCTGTGCCAAGTACACGGAGCAGAGCGCGGAATATCTGGAGACACCATACTTTGAGATATCAGCTCACATCGGAGCCCGGGACAAGGGCGTTGGATGGCAGAATCACAAGGCATGGCAAGGCCGTGTGTACTCTGTCAGAGCCGAGGACAAGTATCCGAACATCTACGAGGTGTGTGGCCTGGGCTATGTGGATGGACTGGAAGGAGCCAACTGCCGTCATATCAGGACTGCATTTGTGGATGGTGTGATGGAGCGCACATACACCGATGAGGAGCTGGCGCACATTGACGACGGCCACGACGTTGACTTTGAGGATAAGCACTATACAGCCTATGAGGCTACCCAGAAGCAGAGGCAAATCGAGCGGACCGTCCGCAAGCTGAAGCGGGAACAGACCGCATACAAGGCCGCAGGGCTGGAAGAGGACGCTCAATCGGTGACAGCCCGCATTCGGCGGCTAAACGCAGAATATAAGTCGTTCAGCGAGGCGGCGGGGCTGCCGTTGCAGCGGGAGCGGATGAAAGTTACCTATACCGATGTGGCATCTGAGCAAATGGCTTCAGCTCTCAAAATACAGCGCGATGCGGAAGCACCGATCAGGCAGGCAATCCAAAGCGGTGGGTATCCGTTGGAAATCAATCCAGAGAAACAAGCGCGGCATATGGCTGGTATGGCTATACCGGGTAGAAGTGTAATAACGGTTTCTATGGAGGAGTTACAAGCCATCATAAACGCAAAGGCAGGTAGCGGGAAAATCAATCTTACAGATGATTTTAAAAAGTGGAAAAATACAGAAATTATTGACGCCGGGAGAGAGATTGGATATACAATCAATAGAAACGGTGATATAATAATTGCAAGAAGCATCAAAATCCATTATAGCAAAAGCGGAACTCATGGCGTTCCATTTTCGGGGAGGTGGAAAAAATGATAATTGAAAATCCTGAGATTTACTTCGGAAAGAAAATTAAAGTTTTTTCCACAAGCGGGCGCATGACGATTGGGGAGCTTTATGGGTATGATTACGACTTCGACGATGATGGAAATGAGTTTCTGGAGTTCGATGTGGAGAATGAAAACGGTTTGCTGATCGGATTTACGGAGGACGAAATTGAACGCATCGATATTATTGGATGATAAGGCGAAATGCGTAATCGAAGCACTTCTATCAAAAGGCAACCGCGTTGAGTTGATTCCCGTAAAAGATGGTGTTAAAATCATACATATTAAACGGGAGGAAATGAAGCTGTGAATAATTATATATGTCATAAATGCGGTGGACTTTTGGGGTATAGAACAACTTTTGTTGGTGGATCAGACATGCCCTATACAGAAAACGAAATGTATTGTGATCGATGTGGTATTCATCTTAAAGGCGATGCTGTTCCACGAGAGAAAACAGAGGATGAATTGGAACGGCTATATCAAGAATTGAATAATAACTAAATATTGCTCCCGCCTCTAAGCGTTGAGGCGGAAGACCCGAGCGTGGGTAACTGACTACGAATTGTAGTTGGTTGCCCACGCTTTTTCTTTTGTATCCATGCCGAGAGGCGTAAAACCGCAGGGCGACGGCCCTGACAATAAACGGAGGTATTTATGAGCGAACCTATCAATAACCCTACCCCGGCCCCTGCGCCGGAGCCCTCCCCTGAGAAAACCTTCACTCAGGCGGAAGTGGATGCCATGATTGGCAAGCGGCTTGCAAAAGCCATGAAGGGGATGCCCAGCGAGGAAGAACTGACTGCCTACCGTATTTGGCAAACTGGACAGGCTGATGAGAAAGAACGCTGGGATAAGCTGACCGGCGAGCGGGACACCCTCTCCGGCAAACTGACCGCCGCGGAAAGCGAGCGGGACCAGTTGAAACGGGAACTGTACGTTCTGAAGAAGGGCCTGACCGGCGAGGAGGCGGAGTTTATCGCCTTCAAGGCTGGGAAGATGGTGGACGATAAGACCACCTTTGAGCAAGCCGTGGACGCCCTGACCGCTGACCGCAAAAAGACCACTTTTGACTGGACCGCTCCTGTGGGTGGCGGAAGCTCCAAAACAGGAGAAAACGACCTGATGAATGCCCTGATTCGGGGCGCACTGAAATGAAAGGAGAACCTAAATGGCTGTTGATATTATTGATAGAAGTAAACTTTCCGGGCTTATTCCTGAACCCGTGACCCGTGAGATTATCCAGGGAGCCGTAACGGAGTCCGCCGTGCTGCGAATGGCCAGACGGCTGCCAAACATGACCAGTAAGACTCAGACCCTTAACGTGCTGGACGCACTGCCCACCGCCTACTTTGTGAACGGCGAAGCGACTACTGGAGCGGCTGACTCCAAGGCATCCCTCAAAAAGACCACCAACATGGCATGGGACAAGAAAAAGATCTACGCCGAGGAGATTGCAGTTATCGTGCCAATCCCTGAGGCGGTGCTGGATGACAGCGACTACGACATCTGGGGTGAAGTACGCCCCCGTCTCCAGGAAGCATTCGGCAAGGTCATCGACGCCGCTATTCTGTATGGAACGGACAAGCCCACCTCCTGGCGTGATGGCTTGGTCCCTTCTGCTACCACTGCAAACGCTGTTGTGACTGCTACCATCGATATTTTCAAGGACATCATGGGCGAGGGCGGCGTGATCGCCAAGGTAGAAGAGAGCGGTTACATCCCCAATGGTGTAATGGCCGCCATCCAGATGCGTGCCAAGTTGCGCGGCCTGGTTGACAAGAATGGACAGCCCATCTTCAAGACCGACATGCAGGGTGATACCCGCTACGCACTGGACGGCATGAGTATGTATTTCCCTGTAAACGGCGCTTACGATCCGGAGGAATCCCTTGCCATCGTAGGCGATTGGAGCCAGCTGGTCTACGCCATTCGGCAGGACATGACCTTCAAGATTTTTGACAGCGGCGTGGTGCAGGACCCCACTACCGGGAATATCCTGTATAACCTGATGCAGAACGACATGGTGGCCCTCCGCGCCGTCATGCGGCTAGGCTGGGAGATCCCCAATCCCATCAATGCATATAACGTGGGCCTGGAAAATGCTTTCCCTTTTGCTGTTTACGCACCGGCGGGGGGTTAAGCGCGCGCCTCTCGGGGCTGACGATTGGCGCGCTAACACTCACTCCGACGTTTGACCCAGATACGACGGAGTACACAGCCACAACGACCAACGCAACAAACACTGTAACGGCCACACCAGAGGACGAGGATGCAACTGTGACCATCCTTAACGGAGAGAGCCCTGTTGATAACGGCACGGCAGCAACTTGGACGGAGGGGGCGAACACCCTGACCATCACTGTGAAAAACGGGGTAGCCCAGAAGGTTTATACCGTCACTATCACAAAATCGCTCTAAAAGGAGGCTCTATAATGGCTTATGTAGACTATGGGTATTACACAACCACATACCTTGGTACAGCCATTATGGCATCCGATTTCCCACGCCTGTCTCTGCGTGCAAGTTCGTTTCTGGACTACTATACACAGGGACGGGCAGCTCAAAACAAGGATCTGGATGCCGTGAAGATGGCTTGCTGCGCTGTCGCTGAACAGTATCAGGCCATCGACACGGCCCAGGCACTGGCGCAGAAGTCTTTGTCTGCTGCACTGTCCCAGGATGGCGGAGAACTTAAGAGCCAGACTGTGGGAAGCTGGTCTAAGACTTACCAGAGCGGAGGCGAGAGTGCGGCACAGGCGGCCGCCTCCGCCACCTCCGTAAAAGCTGGCCTGGCGGAAGCGGCGAATATGTACCTGGCCGGGACCGGCCTGCTCTACCGGGGAAGGGGGTGCGTCTGTGTTCCCCCATACTGTGACGCTCTATAACGTGTCGGTGGAGATTGACCCGGCCACTATGAAGGAAACGACGGTCAACCATATCACAGTGCTGGAAGGCGTTCTTCTGGATGCGGTGAAGGGGAAAAACGTCAACGAGAGCGGACTTGTGGACGCCGATGCTGTAACACTCTACATACCGACCAACGCATCCGCCACTGACGGTGTGACCGGCGAGAAGAAGCGTTACGTTGGACCCGTGGAGTTTTGGAACGGCGAGAGCCGGGACGGGATGTGGACCCTATCTCCCGGGCAGAACACCTTTTTTGTCAAGGGGAAGGCCATCCACCCGGACTGGAGTAGCCAGAAGATATCAGCCGCCTATGACTACGTCTATGACGTGAAAACGGTTGACTTCAAGGACTTCGGGGGGGAGATGTCCCACTGGGAAGTAGGTGGAGCCTGATGTTGAAATTCAATGTGCATACGTCCGGCCTGGATTCACTGCGCGAAAAAGTTTCATCTGCAAGCGATAAAGCAGCCCACATAGTGGCAATGCAGGTCCGCAAGGATACATCGCCATATGTTCCGGCGCTGACAGGCAGCCTGGACAAGCGGACGCGCGTCGATGGGGGCGAAATCATCTATCCGGGCCCATACGCCCGATATCTGTATTTTGGGAAGCTGATGGTGGACCCCGCTACCGGCAGTAGCTACGCGCAGAAAGGTAGTACAAAGGTGCTAACAGACAAGAACCTGGTATTCAACAAGGCCATGCACGGACAGGCACAATCCCACTGGTTCGAGGCCAGCAAGGCCGAAAATCTGGAGAAATGGGTCCGTGTGGCGGACAAGGCGGTGAAACATGATCTCTGAAAAACGGGAAAAGCCGCGGATGCTGGCGACGGCGGAAGAGGTAGACAAAATCTCCCGCTCCATGAACGTGTGGGTGAACACCTTTCCTGAAAAGCCGGTCACGATGATCAAGTACGAATCGCTGGACACCGCAATCGGGGAAGAGACAGCCATGGCCCTGTCCACCATCCAGGGGACCTATATTACCAAGCAGTACATTTTGGGCGGATACCAGGCGGAGTATCAATTCAAACTGATCTACCGCATCAAGCCTGGAAACAGCAACGACCGGAGATTGGAAGCAGACGAGCTACTGAACCACTTCGGGGACTGGGCCAGGAAGAACCTGCCCGACCTTGGAGATGGGGTTCGTGCGCTGAAGGTAGAGCCGACAACCCAATCTTCCAAATTCGCCTCCTATGAGGGGGGCATTGAGGATTACCAGATTTTAATGAAGCTGACCTATGAGGTCGGCGTGTGAAAGGAGAAGCAAAATGCCTAATTCTGATTTAACATTTAACACCACGCCCGGCCAGACCGTGGGCCGAGAAATGTTGATTGCTTATCTAAACACAGGGGAAAATGAGACACCTAAGTGGTCTCCAATCGGCAAGCGAGTGGAGGACAGCTCCTCTGAATACGACTGGCAAACCGAAACAAAAGTGGATATTTTCGGAAATACTTACACAAATGGAAAGAAGCCTACAATTACTCAGACATTTGATCCGTGTGAACTGGATGCAGACGATGCGGCACAGAAGAAGATTTGGAATTTGGCTATCAAAGATCAGAATGTCAATGCTTTGATGAACCAAGATATGCTGATAGTTCATCTGTATGCAGGAACAGCCAACACGGCGGTGTTTGCGGAGCGGTATTCTTCCTGTTCCATTCTTCCTAGTGGGCTCGGAGGAGAAGGGGGCGGCACCATCGGAATGCCTCTTGATGTGACCTATGGAGGAACACGGACTGTTGGAACAGCATCTATTAGCGGCGGAACAGTCACATTTACAACGGAAGAAGTAGGGGTCTAACACATGAAAGAATTGAATTTTGATAGCGGACTCGTTGCCTATTCATTAAATGGAAAGTGTGAAGTATCCTTCAACCCAACTGACAGCAATTTTGTAGAGCGTCTGTATTCTGCTTTTGAGGACTTGGACAAGAAGCAGGAGAGCTACAAGGCTCAGATTGAGAAGATGGCGGACAAGAAGGAAATCTTCGAGTTTGCCAGGGAGCGGGATGCGGAGATGCGCGGTATCATCGATGGCGTATTTGATGCGCCTGTGAGCGAGGCGGTGTTCGGAGGGATGAATGTCTATGCCATTGCAAACGGCCTCCCCGTATGGTGCAACCTGATGATGGCGGTCATGGATGAGATCGACACAACATTCACCAGAGAGCAAAAGCTGACCAACCCGCGCATCAGCAAGTACACGGCAAAATATCAAAAGTATCAGAAGAAGTAACCAAAGGAGCACGACATGAGCTATGGACTTCCCAAAAGCGTGGAGATAAACGGGAAAGAGTTTGCTATCCGCTATGATTATCGTGTAATTCTTGATATCTTCGAGGCCATGAACGACCCGGATTCCAGCGAGGAGGACCGCGCTCTTGACGTGCTCCAGATCTTCTACATCGACTTTGACGAACTGACCGACTATGACGCGGCTATGAAAGAGGTGTTCCGGTTCATCAACGGCGGCGAGGAGCCACGGGAGCAGAGAGGTCCCCACCTTGTGGACTGGCCGATGGACTTCCCCCGCATCATCGCCCCGGTCAATCGTGTGCTGGGCTATGAAGCCCGCGCTGTGGACTACGACATCGAAACTAACACGGGCGGGATACACTGGTGGACTATTCTCTCTGCTTATTCAGAGATTGGAGACTGTTTATTCGCACAGATCGTCCGAATCCGCGACAAGAAGGCCAAGGGAAAGTCGCTAGACAAGTCTGACCGGGAATTTTACCGCAAAAACCGTGACATTATTGATATCAAGCATACCTACAGCGAAGCAGAAAACAAACTTGTAAGCTTCTGGACGGGCGCAAAATAAAACCGCCCCCGGAGGAGCGGCTAAGTCATCGTATGGAGCATTTTGTTAATTGTACTTGCGCAAGGGGAATACCATCACACTTTCCAGCAATTACGATTTGATCTCCATCCTTTAACTGAGCAATCAAATCTGTCTGGTCCCCGTTCTTTGGGAAAAAACATTGGATGGGATAAAGTCCATACCCGTCATTTGTTTCAATGGAAATGCAAGGGGCTTTTGTCACGATATCCTGTCCAATATTTTGAATGGTACCAGTCACGACCAAAATTTTATCTTTGTATAGCGCATCTGCATTTACTGTGTTCTCCTTATATGCCGCCCACAAATCAGTTGCAGAAATTGTGATTTCCTCCGGCTGGCTGTCCGGCGTTAAGTTATTGTCAAGCTGTGTGGAAATGTTTGATTGATGCGGGCTAGGTCTATCGTTTGACGAATCATCAGAATGGCCCTTAAAAGTAAGCGATAGAGCAGCAAGTGCAGCAACGACAATTACTACCGCAAAGGCAACATTTCCTTTGCTTCTCTTAGCTTGTTTCCTTGGAGAGTTCTCGCGATCGAAAGCGGTGGCCTCTGTCGTGTTTGATGCGTATTGACTATCTACCGCAAGATGAGAACCAGATATTTCCGTATTCACGACCCATACCTTGTCTTCTGGCGATATAAGAATCGAAACAGAACAATCTATCTTTTTCCCTTTTTGAAATAAAAGCGTATGCGGCCCATCTTGAGTGTAAACAGAGATTGTGTCCCCATTCCTCAAAGTCCCGACAACCTTACCGTCTAAAAGGACAGTAAAATCAACCGCACAACCCCACATGGACTTCTCCCTTGTGATTATGATTTCTTTATACCCATCCACATAAATCTTCCCCTTCAAGGTGGTGTTTTATATGTCCGCAGACGGTTCCATCGTCATTGAGACCAATATTGATGATAAAAACGCACAGCGGGAATTGACCCGCCTGAATAAACAAATCAAATCGATCGAGGATCAGCTTGCATCTAAAAAGCAGGGGCGACTGCCCCTTGAAAATAACCTGAACTCGGTCAACGCAAAGCTGGACGAGGCCCGGAAGCGGCTGGCAATGCTCCAGGATGAGCAGAACGCCATTAACTCCGCTATGCAAGCGGGAGCGACCGCAGATGATTATATGCGCGCCTATTCAGATAGCCCTATGGTCGAGGCCGCTCTGAAACAGCAGCAGGCCGAAGTTGACGCTATCGAAAAGGAGTGGAAACAGGCCGACAAGGCTCTTTCCGCTTACGATTCTAAGATTTCAGGTCTGGAGGCTAAACTGAACAGTGCAAAGGCGGAGGCCGGAGGTATCCAGCAGAATATGGCTAAAGCTGGTCCATCCGCCGAAAAGATGGCAAAATCCGTTGACAAGGCGCAGAAAAGTGCAAGTAAGTTCTCCATGCGTCTGCGGGAGGTCATCAGGAGTGCACTGATCTTTACCATCATCTCACAGGCACTTGCAAAATTCCGCGAATGGATGGGAAAAGTCATTAAGACGAATGACGAGGCTCGTGCTGCGATTGCCCGCTTGAAGGGTGCGCTGCTCACATTGGCGCAACCTTTAATTGACATCATTATACCAGCGTTTACCAAGTTTGTCGATATGCTGGCCAGAGTTATTTCGATGGCGGCGCATCTTACTGCGGCCCTTTTTGGGACTACAGCAGAACAAGCTGCTGAGTCCGCAGAAAATCTATATGATGAAACAGAAGCCATTGAGGGAACCGGGCAGGCAGCGGAGGAAGCAGAAAAGTCCCTTGCATCATTTGATGAGATCAATCAGCTTTCAGGTGGAAGCAAAAAAAGTTCCAATAAAAATCAGGAAATTGCACCCGATTTTTCCGCAGTTAATCAAAACAGCGGATGGTTACAACAAATGATGGAAAGCGTATCTGCGTGGGTCCCAGCTGCTCTGATGCTTGGAGGAATCGCGCTTGTCGCAATCGGTGCATCAATGGGAAGTCTGCTGCTCGTTATTTCCGGGCTTCTATTACTTGGAGCCGGGATTGCATTTGGCAAAGAAAACGATCAACTTCAATCGTGGGTCGATTCGCTTGGGCTGAACAGTGTACAGGAATTTGTGGTCATCGCTGTTATCCTTGGCGGAATTGCGATGGTAGCAATCGGAGCGGCAACAGCAAATATACTGCTCGTGATAGCGGGTCTTGTTTTGATTGGTGTGGCTATTTGGTATGCGGCACAGAGCGGTATGATGCAAGACTGGGCAGAAACCCTTGGACTTTCGAGAGCAGCGCAGTTTATAACTGCTGCACTTCTTATTGCTGGATTTGCGCTTGTCTGTATTGGGGCTGGTCTCGGGAACATTTTGATGGTAATATCCGGTATTGCTTTATTCGCTGCAGGAGTGTATGTGGGCATTGAAAGCGGGACACTGAAATCATGGGCGGAGACGCTTGGGCTTGATTCTGCGTTTGAGTATGTAGCAGCCGCTATCCAAATTGCCGGGATTGCGCTAATTTGCATTGGAGCGGCAATGACAAACATTTTTATGGTTGCCGCAGGGGCAGTCTTGCTTGCGGTTGGAATTACGGTAGAAGCACTTGGGGAGCAAACGTTGATGGCGTGGTGGGAGAAATTGAAATTGACCACTGTTGCCCAGTGGATTTCTGTGGCGTTACTTTTGGCCGGAATTGTAATGGTAGCCATTGCGGCAGCAACTGGGAATATCTTGCTCTTGATTGCAGGTGCAATCGTTCTTGGTCTTGGAATTGTTGCTTCGGTAAATGAAGGACGTTTGCAGGACTGGGTTGAAACATTGGGCCTTGAAAAAGTAATGGGATATGTAACTGCTGCAGTTTTGCTTGTCGCATTTGGACTTATTGCAATAGGTCTTATGACTGTGAATCCCGCCATGTTTATCGGTGGGGCTACATTGCTTATTGCTGGACTGATTGTCGGGAGAGAGAGTGGAACGCTTCAAAGCTGGGTTGAAACCCTGCATCTTGAAGAAGTGGCTGGATGGGTTTCCACCGCGATGTTGCTTGCCGGAATCGCTCTCGTTTCTATCGGCGCAATGACGCATAACTTGCCCATGGTGCTGGCTGGCATCGCGCTTCTTGGTGGTGGTGCGGCCCTTAAATTGGGAAGCAGTGGCACAAGTAGTAGCAGAGGCGGAGGCTTCAGCAGCAGAATGGCGGCCCCTCGTCTCGCCTTAGAGGATGTCCCTGCGCTGGCCCGTGGCGCTGTCATTCCGCCGAACCGTGAGTTCTTGGCGGTATTGGGGGATCAGAAAAGCGGAACAAACATCGAGGCTCCTACATCGGAAATCGAGGCTGCGGTCATGCGCGGAATCCAGCGGAGCGGGATAAACGGCCATGGAGGCAACCAGACTGTGATTCTGGAAGTGGACAAGCAGGTGCTGGGCCGTGTAACCTATCGTGCCAATCAAGCGGAAGGGAAACGAATCGGTGTGGAGTTGGTGGAGGTGTAATTTTGAGTTACATCAAACTGAATGGGCGGGAATTTGATGCGGACATCGCTATCTCGGCCTACAACCGGAACTTCAATGTGCTGGATGGGGACAATGCGGGCCGTGTCCTCTCCGGTCTAATGATTCGAGATATCATCGGCACATACCTTGGTCACAAAATCACCGTGTTTCGGCGCGGAGACGACTATAAAGGGCTGGATGACTTTTGGGACTATCTCTATCAGCACTCCATTGATGATTCTGTTCTACTGGAGGCGGCTGATGGCCAGAAGACCATCAGCTACCAAGCCTACTACACCAGTGCATCTCAGGACATTGAGAAGGTGGAAAACGGGGTGACCTACTGGGGCGAGATTGAAGTGAGCTTTGTACCCATGGACGCACAGCTAAAGCCGTGAGGTGATACGAGATGGCGAACACGACTAAAATCGTATATGACGGACGAACATACACCGGGACAGAGATACAGAACGGAAATATGAGACTGGCTACATCTCTGCTTTCGTCCTCTCTGGAGAGCAATACGTTCAACGTGACTTTGAAAAGCCCAAACAAGAATCTGACCAATTTCTCCAGAAACGCTCCTATCACAGTGTTCAACGGTGAGCGTCAACTCGGGATATTTTATGTCCAGGACGTGAAGAGAACTGCAGCTGATTTGTACAAGGTTTCGGCTACATCTGCGGTCGGTATATTGAGTGATGGTAACCACTACGGCGGCATCTACACAGGGCAGACTGCTGAATCCATTATCGGTAGCATCTGCGGGTCAGTAAAGTATGATATCCAGAACAAGCTGCGGCCCATAAAGTTATATGGCTGGCTCCCCATTGCAACACCGAGAGACAACCTCGCCCAAGTCCTGTTTGCGATGGGGGCCACTCTCCGAACAGACTTGAACGGCGTGTTACGGATCGAGGAGCTGTGGGATGGGCTGAGTGGTGACATCGGGACAGACCGAATGTATCAAGGCGCCTCTGTTGAATACGCGTCAAAAGTTACCCAAGTCTCACTGACAGAGCACCAATATGTGGCAAGTGGAGATCTTGATGAGCTGTTCAGCGGCACGACCCAAAGCGGCGATATTATCACCTTTGATGAACCGGTCTATGGTCTTACTGCCTCCGGGTTCACGATACAGAGCCAGGGCGCGAACTTTGCAAAGCTATCTGCCGGTAACGGAACTCTAAAGGGACGGAAATATAAACATAACACCCGAGAAATCATCAAAACCGTGTCTTCCGCATCTGAGCCTAACATAAAGGCAGTGAAGGACGCTACGCTTGTATCGCTGGTAAATTCACAAGCTGTTTCAAACAACCTTGTAAATTACCTAAAATGGAACCGGACAATTAAAACTAGTGTAGTTTACCAGGGTGAAATTCCGGGGGATCTTATATCCACATGGGACCCATTCGACAAGACATCTGTGGATGTTTGCATTCAAGAAGCAGACATAATATTGTCGAATACGATTAAGGCAAACGAAAAAATGCTAGTCGGATTTACCCCCATCAGGCAGGAAGGGAGTGAATCTTACGAATATCATGTGGTTTTGACCGGAAGCGGGACCTTTACCTTCCCGGAAGGAACTACCTCAGCAAGAGCTGTATTGATTGGCGCGGGTGGTGCTGGTTTTGATGGGAGCCCGGGTGGAGATTCGACCGAGACCTGGGAAGACGAAGAGATCAAGACGACCAGGATCAACCTGACTGCCCCCACCACCTCGGCAAGCGACTCCAGCAATGTGAGCAACAGAGGAGCGGGAACGCCCGGGAACGGAGGAGCAGGAGGTGCCGCCGGAACACCGGGAAAGGTGTATGAGGTGACATTCAGCCCAAGTAGTGGGTCCAGGATATCGTATGCGTGTGGAGTCAAAGGCACTTCAAATGGAGCCCTCGGTGGAGCAACTACTTTCGGAAGTTATTCATCGAACAGTGGCAGCGCGAGCTCTGCTGGCTATACGGACATCATAACCGGAATCACATACGCTAAGAGCGGTGACAGCGGAGCAGACGGCGGAAAAGGCGGTTCGGGTGCTGATGGCGAGAGTGTTGGCGGGATGTCAGGAGGAAAACAGGAACCTTCTGGCTCGGCAACCAGAAGCGATTCTGACACACAACGTGCTTCCAATGTATCTCTGGACATTGACGCGACCGCAAATTTCTCCCTTGGCGCAGCTGGTGGAGGAGGGGCCGGAGGAAATTCCGGCGGCAATCCTGGGACACCGGGAAGCGATGCCTCAAGTGGAAGTGTGCGTCTAAGCATTACTTCTGGGTACGTAAATGCATCAGTGTACCCGAACACAGGTGGAGCGGGTGGAAATGGCGCAAATGGAGCTAACGCATCTATTTATGGTTGGTCTGGTTCTGGTGCTGGAGGAGGCGGTGGAGCCGGAGGGGATAGCTCCGCATCCTCAAACGTCTCAGTGCAGTATTATGCCTATAACATAACGACTCAAAAGAGATACGATTTCAACATCAACAATGTCGCACACGGTGCCGCTGTTAGAAAAGGCGGAGCCGGTGGCAAAGGTGGAGCTGGCGCGGACGGCTGCATCATCCTGTATTACGGCGTTACGACTCCGGTCCAGGACGGCCAGCTCAAGGACAAAAACGGCCTGATGCTGCTGGACAAGTACGGCAGACGGCTCATCGTATAGGAGGGTAGACATGGCAACGATAGACGAACTGAATGCCCAGGTGGCACAGCTCAGGGTGGAAGTGGAGCAGCTGCGGGGGCAGATCGCCAGTGCGGGAGTCAATGCTCTGGCCGCGGCTCCCTCTGGCTATTACATGCTCAAATACAGCGGCGAAGAGATAGACACGAAACTAGGCAAGATTTGATGGAGGTGATCGCTGTGCTCTATATGCAGGACTGGCATATTTGTGTCCCGGTAGATTTTTCGCTGGGGTTTGAGGGGGACAACAATGCCGTTACCCTGGAGATCAGCACAGATCTGCCGGATGGCTGGGACCTGAAGGTCGATGTGGCAAAAGATGGAGAGAAAAACATCATCCAGCTCAACCGCAGAGATAACGTCTACTATGCACTCCTCACCTCCTCCATGCTGGCGGATGATGGGGTCTACGAGATGCAGGTGCGTGGGACATTGGGAGATCAGGTCCGGCACAGCAATATTTTCTTGTCCCATGTGCATAACTCCATCAACGCCACAGACGCTTTCCCCCCTCCCCTGCCCTCTGAATTTGAGCAAATGGAGGACAGGCTCACCAGCATCAACAATAATCCGCCCCAGCCTGGAGAGAATGGATACTGGCTGATCTGGGACCCTGATGACATGGAGTACAAGGAGTCTGATATCCCTCTCCCTGCGGAAGGTGGGACTGTTGGGACCACAGATTACAATAAGCTCAAAAACAGGCCCAGAATCAACGGCGTAGAACTGATCGGGAATAAAACATCAGACGAGCTCAAAATACCGGCAGGAGAAAAGGGCGAGAAGGGCGACCCCGGTCCAGAGGGGCCGGCTGGACCAAAGGGGGACCCGGGACCGACCGGCCCGCAAGGGCCAGAGGGGCCAGTTGGCCTACAAGGGCCGAAGGGAGATACCGGCGAACAAGGCCCAGCCGGCGAGCAGGGACCTCCGGGAGAGCGTGGACCGGAAGGGCCCCAGGGCCCGAAAGGCGACCAGGGCGAGCAGGGAAAGCAAGGACCTAAAGGAGACCAGGGAGAACCCGGCCCACAGGGACCCGCCGGAATAGACGGGACCTCATTTGTGGTAAGAGACCGCTTTGATACACTGGGGGATCTGAAATCCGCCCACCCCATTGGCGAACCTGGGGATGCTTATGCCGTGGGCTCGGAAGATGACAACACGATCTACATCTGGTCGGAAGACCTGATGAACTGGAAGAGCATCGGCAAGCTCCAAGGGCCAGCGGGACCGCAGGGCCCGAAGGGAGAGCAAGGACCAAAGGGAGAGCCCGGGGAACAAGGAGAGATCGGCCCGAAAGGCGATACAGGCCCCGCCGGTCCGCAGGGCGAGCAGGGCCCTAAAGGCGATAAGGGAGAGCCTGGGGAGACAGGTCCAAAAGGAGATGTGGGCCCAGAGGGGCCACGAGGCCAGCAAGGCATCCAGGGCCCTCCCGGTGAGAAGGGAGACACTGGCGACCAGGGGCCGAAGGGAGATCAAGGAGAGCAAGGACCTGAAGGGCCTGCTGGAGCTCAGGGGCCCATTGGGCCAGAGGGTCCCAGAGGGGAACAGGGCCCACAAGGGGAGCCCGGTCCGAAAGCAGAGCCGTTTTCGGTGACCCTTACGGGAGCTGGGTGGGCCGAAAACGAGCAAACGGTGAGCAACGATAAGATTTTAACGGGCGCTTATTCTTACATTGTATGTCCGGCTGAAGAATCATATATGGCTTATGCCACAGCTATTGTGAGGGCAAAGGATGTGGGCACAAACGGACAAATGACCTTTGTGTGTACGGAGACACCCGAAGCGGACCTTGTGGTAAATATCCTTAGAGTGGAGGCGCAAGATGGTATTTAACATGGTGGGCGGCGCAGGCGGTGGTATCAAGCTGGAGAGCATTGCCATCACGACACCGCCTGACAATATCACATATCTCCCCGGAGAGGTCTTTGACCCTGCGGGGATGGTGGTCACTGCATCGTACTCCAACGGGGCCACCCTGACGGCTACCGGCTGGACCTACTCTCCCAGCGGAGCACTGCCCGAGGGGACGAGTGAGGTGGAGATCATCTACACCGAGGCCGGGGTGACAAAGACCGCTGTGCAGGCCATCACTGTGGAGCGTGGGACCATCTCTGTGCCCACGGTATCCGGGAGCCTTACATACAATGGACAAGCCCAGAGCCCCACCCTGACGGGATACGATTCAGACAAGATGGTCCTATCCGGCGACACGTCCGGCACGAATGCTGGGAGCTATACGGCGGTGGTCACCCCAACAGAGCAGTACAAGTGGGCGGACGGAAGCACGGAGGCGAAGGATATCCAGTGGTCTATTGCTAAGGCCACCCCCAGCATCACGTTTGACCCGGCATCTGTGAGCCTGGATACCTCCACCACATCTCAGGCGGTGGCTGTCACCTACACGGGGGACGGCACTCTGTCCGCACAGTCTGATAACTCCGGCGTAGCTACAGCATCCCTGGAGGGGACCACCCTGACAGTAACAGGCGTGGAGACGGGCAACACGGCCATCCAGGTATCGGCCAGCGAGGGGACAAACTACACGGCGGCCAGTGCCTCTCTGAGTGTGGCGGTGCAGTTTGCGATTATCATTCCGGTGGTTCCAACACAGAGCGGAAGCCTGACATACAAACCATATACGTTGCAAACAGTATCATGGAACAACTACGACCCGGATCAGCTGACCATTGGAGGGAGTGTCAAAGGCACCAATGCAGGGACTTACACCGCAACATTTACTCCTAAGCCCGGCTACCAGTGGTGGGATGGGAGTACGGAGGCGAAAAACGCGACGTGGACGATTGGGAGGGCACCTATTGTAGTTTCATTTTCTCCAAGGTCAAGTCCAAGTTCCCCGCTTGTATTAGGAGCAAACAATAAAACGGCTGTTGTATCGGTGCAGACTAACGCTGAATCAACAACATTTTTTATCGAGTCGCAGCAAAGCAAAGAGTACATAAGTACAAATGTTGATGTTGATTCTGGCACCATTACGATAAGTGCGCTTAAAAGCACCAATAGATTAGCAGCGAATTCCACAGTATTTTATGTCCATATTAGCGCAGGAAGCAATTACACCAGCTCCGCCCAAGGATATTATGTCCGTGTCGAATCCCTCACCTCCGTCTTCGGCGTCTCCTGGGACAGCTCCAACCCATCCACCGCCCTGACCCGTCTGACCAAAGCCAACGATCCCAACAAGCTGGTCACTGTGGACATCACAACCGAGCCAGTACCCGCAGTTGGGACAGGCTCAGGCTCCTCACCATTCGACAGCTATATGCCGTGGATGGGGATGGAGGAGTACTGTGCATCCCTTGTTGGTTCTGCTCCACCAAGAGAAGTTTCTGCTTTATACAAAAAAGGTGAAGATGGATTTGAACGGACTAATCCCAATAAGCCTGTATTTGTTAAAATACCGGAATTCTACTACAAAATCGAAAAGAGCGGCAATATATTCCGATATTACATCGCAGACGGGCCGGCAAGTGGATTTTCACTTCACCCTGGAAGCGGTTGCTACGTAGCAAGATACGAGATCAGTAATAATAATGTTAACGGAACCAATACGTTTACAAGTTATTCTGGAAACTTTATTACAACTTCGACTACAAGATCCGGATTTCGCAATACAGCAAAAGTAACAGCCACCGGCTTCCAGCTCTACGACTTCGCCGCATGGTGTGCTTATGATTTGTTGTATCTGGTCGAATACGCCGATTGGGAGGGTCAAAAGAAGATAGCTCAGGGCCTCGTCAACAACCCATCAGTCAACAAAACTGGATTGACCGACGCCATGGTCTACCACACCGGAAGAGCAAACTCGAGTGATAATAGTGCGGTGCAGTACCGTTGGATTGAGAACCCGTGGGGGAATGTTCGGGAGTGGGTAGATGGAATCAACTTCCAAAACCGGACTGCTTATATCTGCACCGATCCTACCAAGTATGCTGACGACACCACCGCCAACTATACCTCCACCGGTGTCACTCTCAGCTCCACCACTGGCTGGATCAAAGGCTTGGGCCTATCCACCGATTTTCCGTGGGCCTATCTACCTAATGAGCCCGGAGGTAGTTCGACTACCTACATCCCGGACTATATGTACTCCGGCGGCGGCTGGCGTGTGCTTAATGTCGGAGGTTCCTATAGTAAGCGCTTGAATGGCGGTCAGTTTTACTTCGACGCGAGTAACACGTCATCGGACAAGAACTCCGACCTCGGCGCTCGTCTCCAGTTCCGGGAGGTGAAATCATGAGAGTAAGAGGCGATAACGACCCCGGCACGTTCTCCATTGAGGCCATGCCCAATAAACCCGGATGGTGTCTGGTGCGGTTCTATGAGAATGTCGAAGAATACCATGAGCAGTTGGACGAGACCACCATCACGGGCTGGGAGTATGACGAATATCACCTGGAACAGCCCACCATCTCCCAGGAGGATATCGAGGGCAACCTTGAGGTCTATCTGAGGGCGGCGAAAGAGGCCGAGGTCACCCCAGAGAGCCGCCTGGAGGATGTAGAGAAAAACAAAGCAGACAAGCAGGAGGTCGCCGCAGTATGGGACAGCATGGCGGCGGCGTACCAGGAAGGGGTGCAGGAGGCATGATGACGAATCAGGAACTCATTCTGGGCGTAATGCGCGCCCAGGGCAAGGCAGACGCCCTTGACCTGCGGAGCCGGGCCTCCGATCTTGACGGTACAGCAATCATTGCCGAGGAGAGCAAGACCCCCAATTTTGACCCGGAAAAGGACTACTCAGGTTGGCCCATCGGGGCCCCTGTGAGGGACGGTGAGCAGGTGTACAAGCTCCTCCAGCCCTACAACGCCTCCACATGGCCTGACCAGAGGCCGGCGGACCTCCCCGCCCTGTGGTCCATCTGCCACACCAAAGACCCCTCTAAGGCAAAGGAGTGGCTGGCACCCAACGGCACCAGCGGCATGTACATGTCTGGGGAGTGCTGCGTGGATGGCGGCGCAGTATATCGATGCCTGACGGACAACACCGTACATAGTCCAACAGATTACCCGCAGGCGTGGGAAAGGGTATAAAAAATCCCCCCTGTACGGATAGGAATACAGGGGGGAACATCCGATTGTCGAAAAGGAGGTCAATACTTACCTGATGGATGATAAATGCTTGATTGACCCACAAAGAGACTGCCTTGGACTCCAAAAGGCAAACATGCTGGAGCGGCAGATGGAGAAAATGCAGGAGCAGGCAAGAGATACCCACAATAAGCTGTTTGACCGAATAAGAGACCTGGAAAAAGCGGAAGCAGCCAGGAACGAGCAGTACGAGAACATCATGGGGAAACTGGACAAGTTGATCGCTTGGCAGGAGGCAGAACAAGCGGCCCCAAAGAAGAGATGGGATTCCATCAAGGATAAGGCCATCTGGGCTGTATTGGCCGCAGTGATTGCTTTCCTGCTGGGAAGGATCGGCCTATGAGCACGCAGATGATCCTGGCCGTTGTAGCGGCGTTCTCACTGGCCTGCGTGTTCTGTCTGGGGCTGTGGTGGCTGTCCACCCACCGGTCCAAAAGGGGCC